>Ga0123335_1006442_pt1 | contig 13658 bp, 10 predicted proteins | sample BiotimSIPDNA_2_FD_89707 | JGI IMG/M metagenome (GOLD analysis project Ga0123335, IMG submission 89707) | Anaerobic biogas reactor microbial communites from Washington, USA - Biogas_R2 time_0 SIP DNA | ecosystem: Engineered > Bioreactor > Anaerobic > Unclassified | place: Washington, USA... | reverse complement strand
CCTACGACGAGGGCGTGCTCAAGATCCACGACCGGATCCGGTTCAAGAATCCCGACTACCAGATCGAAACCAAGTACGGGGTCAAGGACCAGTCGGTTATCATCACGACCGTCGGCCGCGTCTTCTTCAACGAAATCTGGCCCGACAGCCTGGGCTTTTTCAATGCCCCCGTGCCCAAGAAGAAGCTCGAAGAGCTGATTCGCCAATGCTACCAGATCGCCGGACACGAAGAGACCGTCAAGACCCTCGACCGCGTCAAGGACCTCGGGTTCGAACATGCGACCCTCGCGGGAATCTCCATCGGCATTGTCGACATGATCGTGCCCGAAGCCAAGCCCAAGGCGGTGGAAGCGGCGCGCAAGTCCCTCGCCGAGGTCGAGTCCCAGTACCGCAAGGGCATCATTACCGACGGCGAGCGCTACAACAAGATCATCGACATCTGGACCCATGCCACCGACGAAATCGCCGGGCAGATGTTCCGGGCCATGGAGTTCAACGAGTCGCGCACCGATGTCAATCCGCTGTTCATGATGGTGGATTCCGGAGCCCGCGGCAACCGCCAGCAGATCCGCCAGCTGGCCGGCATGCGCGGCCTGATGGCCAAGCCCTCCGGTGAAATCATCGAGCGTCCCATTCTTGCGAACTTCCGCGAGGGCCTGAGCGTGCTGGAATATTTCATTTCCACCCACGGCGCCCGCAAGGGGCTGGCGGACACGGCGTTGAAGACCGCCGATTCAGGCTACATGACCCGCAAGCTGGTCGACGTCGCGCAGGATGTGATTGTGGTCGAGGAGGACTGCGGGACCCTCAATGGCATTGAGGTCTTTGCGATCATGCAGGGTGACGAAGAACTGGTGCCGCTGGGTCAGCGCATCCTCGGACGAACGGCCGTGGATGACATCCGCGCCCCCCGGACGGGCGAGATCATCGTCGCCGCCGGGTATGAGATCGACGAAAAAGTGGTCGAAAAGATCCGGCGCGCCGAGCTGGACAGCGTCAAGATCCGCAGCGTGCTCACCTGCGAATCCAGGCGCGGTATCTGCGCGAAGTGCTATGGCCGCAACCTGGCCAACGGCCGTACGGCCGTTCTCGGCGAGGCCACCGGGATCATTGCCGCCCAATCCATCGGCGAGCCCGGCACCCAGCTGACGATGCGGACCTTCCACATCGGCGGCACCGCCAGCAGCACCTTCAAGCAGCCGGAAATCGTGGCCAAGCATGACGGCATCGTCCGGTATGAGGAGCTGTACACCGTGGAAGGGCCCGATGGCGGCCACATCGTGCTGAACAAGAACGGCATGATTGGCCTCTACGATCCGGAAGGCCGGGAACTGGAGCGCCACACCATCGCGCTCGGCAGCGTTCTGTCCGTTGCCGACGGCGGGCCTGTCAAGAAGGGCGCGTCGATCGCGAAGTGGGACCCGTACAATGTCCCCATCCTCAGCGAATACGCCGGCAAGGTGGACCACCGCGACTTCATCATGGGGGTGACCGTCCGGGAAGAGACAGACGAGGCGACCGGCAAGAAGGATCTGGTCATTCTGGAGCATCGCGAAGAGATTCATCCCCAGTTGATGATTCGGGATGCCGCCGATCCCAAGAAGATCCTGGCCTCCTATACCATGCCGGCCGGTGCGCATGTCGTCGTAAAGAAAGGCGATGTGCTGTATGCCGGGGCTGCCGTCGCCAAGACTCCGCGCAAGCAGGCCCGGACCAAGGACATCACCGGCGGTCTGCCGCGTGTGGCCGAGTTGTTCGAAGCCCGCAAGCCCAAGGACGCCGCGGAAATTGCCAAGATCGATGGCATTGTGGAAATGGCCGGCTCCGCGCGCGGACGCCGCAAGCTGCTGGTGCGCGACGCCATTACCGGCGACACGGAAGAGCATCTGATCCCGCTCAACAAGCACATCGTGGTGTATGCCGGCGACCGAGTGAAGAAGGGTCAGCCGCTGACCGAAGGGCCCGTTGTCCCGCAGGAGATTCTCGAAGTCTGCGGCCCGCAGGAACTGCAGGAGTACCTGGTCAACGAGGTTCAGGAGGTCTACCGCCTCCAGGGCGTGGAAATTAACGACAAGCATATCGAGATCATTGTCCGCCAGATGCTCCGCAAGGTGCGTATCACGGAGCCGGGCGATACCGGATTTCTGTGGGGCGAACAGGTCGAGAAGCAAACGTTCAACGAGGTCAACCGCCGGGTGGCCGAGGAGGGGCGCAAGCCGGCCGAGGCGGCCCCGCTGCTGCTGGGCATCACCAAGGCGTCCCTCGAAACCGAGAGCTTCATTTCCGCCGCTTCGTTCCAGGACACGACGCGGGTGCTGACCGACGCCGCCACCTTGGCGCGCGTGGACAACCTGCACGGGTTCAAGGAAAACGTGATCATGGGCCACGTCATTCCGGCGGGCACGGGATTCTCGATGTACCGCAACATCCGGCTGGTGCCCCTGGCCGAACCCATCGCGGCGGAGGAGTTGCTGGGCGACCAGTTGCCCACCACCCTGGGCATGGCCGAGAACGAGGCTTGATTCCGGAGCGGAAGTCCCGCCTTTTCTCCGCGGATGAAGTGCCGGCGGGGAAGGCGCGTCCCCCGCCCGGCCGGTGACCTTCCTGCTGCCGGGGAAGGCCAGTCGGCTGCGCCGGTGTGGCGCGCACCGGGAACCAAATGCGCGGCACGGGAGCCGGTCCCCCGCTGGGCAGTAAAGCGTTTCGAGCCTGGGTTTTTGGCGAAGCCGGCTTGACAAATCCCGGGGGCGGGGGGATGATGCGCGAAATTTTTCCACGCCCCTGGCGTGGCGATGATTTCAAAACAACCTGGGTTTGCGAACCCACACACGGAGACGAACATGGCCAAGAAAAAATATGTCTATTTTTATGGTTTCGGGAAAGAGAACACCGAAGGCGATGCCACGATGAAGGCGATCCTCGGCGGCAAGGGCGCCAACCTCGCCGAAATGGCGAACGCGGGCCTGCCGGTGCCGGCGGGCTTCACGGTCTCGACCGAAGCGTGCGCCTATTACGCCTCGCACAAAGGCAAATATCCCGAGGGGATGTTGGAGCAGCTCAAGACCCAGCTCAAGAAGCTCGAAACCAAGATGAAGAAGAAGCTGGGCGATCCCAAGAACCCCCTGCTGGTGTCGGTGCGTTCGGGCGCCGCGATTTCCATGCCGGGCATGATGGATACCGTTCTCAATCTCGGCCTGAACGACAAGTCGGTGCTGGGCTTCATCGAGAGCACCGGCAACGCGCGCACAGGCTGGGACTGCTACCGCCGCTTCATCGACATGTTCGGCGACGTGGTCATGGGACCGACGACCGGCCTGACGCACCACGACTTCGAAGTCGCAATGACCGAATTGAAGAAGAAGTACGGCGCGCAGGAAGACACCGACCTGACGGCCGAACAGCTCCAGGAACTGTGCGAGATCTATAAGAAGGTCTACGTGCAGAAGGTGAAAAAGCCCTTCCCGCAGGATCCCTTCGAGCAGCTCCTTGCCAGCGTCAACGCGGTGTTTGGCAGCTGGAACAGCGACCGCGCGCAGAAATACCGCCAGATCAACAAGGTGACGGGCCTGCTCGGGACGGCCGTCAACGTCTGCTCGATGGTTTACGGCAACATGGGCGACGAGTCCGGCACGGGCGTGGCCTTCACACGCGACGGCGCCACCGGCGACGAGGCCCCGATGGGCGAGTACCTGATCAACGCGCAGGGCGAAGACGTCGTAGCCGGCATCCGCACGCCGAAGCACATTGACGAGATGCCCAAGGAGAAAAGCCCCGTCTGGAAGAAGGCCCACGCCCAGCTCATGGCCATCATGAAGAAGCTGGAGAAGCACTACAAGTATCCCCAGGACGTGGAATTCACGGTCGAGCAGGGCACGCTGTGGATGCTGCAGACCCGCAACGCCAAGCGCACCGGCCTGGCCGGCGTCCGCTGGGCGGTGGAAATGGCCACCGGCAAGGATTTCTTCACCGGCAAGGCGCAGGACAAAATCCTCAAGCCGGACGAGGCGATTGCCACGCTGTCGGGTTCGGATCTCGAACAGCTGCTGTTCCCGATCTTCGACATCGCGGCCGAGAAAAAGGCCGTCGTTCTGACCAAGGGCCTGCCGGCCGGTCCGGGCGCGGGCGTCGGCCAGATCGTGTTCGACGCGCATACCGCGGAAGCCATCGTCAAGGAAGATCCGTCCGCGAAGCTGATTCTCGTGCGCCACGAGACGAGCCCCGAGGATGTCGGCGGCATGTGGGCGGCGCAGGGCATCCTGACGAGCACGGGCGGCATGACCTCGCACGCGGCCGTCGTGGCGCGCGGCTGGGGCAAATGCTGCATCGCCGGCGCGGGCGAACTGGCCATCGACTACAAGGCCAAGACGATTTTCGCCGGCGGCCAGACGCTGAAGGAAGGCGACTGGATCAGCCTGAACGGCTCGACCGGCATCGTCTACGTCGGGCAGATCCCGACCGAGGCCAGCCCCGTCGTCAGCGGCGTGGTCGGCGGCAAGAAAGAGGCGCAGAAGCACCCCATCTACAAGATGTACAAGCAGGTCAGCGACTGGGCAGACAAGTACCGCAAGATCTACGTCCGCACGAATGCAGACAGTCCCAAGGACGCTGCCGCAGCCCGGGCATTCGGCGCGCAGGGCATCGGCCTGTGCCGCACTGAGCACATGTTCTTCGAGGGCGAGCGCATCTGGGCCATCCGCGAGTTCATCCTCGCGCAGGATTTGCCGACCCGCGAAAAGGCGCTCGAAAAGCTGCTGCCGCTGCAGCGCGGCGACTTCGAAGGCATCTTCAAGGCCATGGACGGCTACGGTGTGACGATCCGCCTGATCGATCCGCCGCTGCATGAGTTCGTGCCGCAGGACGCCGCCGGCCAGATCGAGATGGCCAAGCGCATGAACACGACCCCCGAGTTCGTCGCCGCGCGCGTGAAGAAGCTGCACGAGATGAATCCCATGCTGGGGCATCGCGGCTGCCGCCTCTCGATCACCTATCCGGAACTGTGCGCCATGCAGACCCGCGCGATCATCGAGGCGGCCTGCAACATCGCCAAGACCGGCCGCAAGGTCCTGCCCGAAATCATGGTCCCGCTTATCGGCACCAAGGCCGAGTTCGACTACTGCGCCGACGTCATCCGCCGGACGGCCGATGCCATCATCAAGGAAAAGAAATCCCGGGTGAAGTACTTGGTCGGCACGATGATCGAAATCCCGCGCGCCGCCCTCACGGCCGACGCGATCGCCGAAAGCGCCGAGTTCTTCAGCTTCGGCACCAACGACCTGACCCAGATGACGTTCGGTTTCAGCCGGGACGACATCGGCTCCTTCCTGCCCGACTACCTGGACAAGAAGGTCCTGCCGGTGGACCCGTTCCTGACGCTGGATACGGCAGGTGTCGGCCAGCTGGTGGAGATGGGGGTCAAGAAGGGGCGCGCCAGCCGGCCGGACCTCAAGTGCGGCATCTGCGGCGAGCACGGCGGCGATCCCGCATCCGTCAAGTTCTGCTGCAAGGCCGGCCTGAACTACGTGAGCTGCTCTCCGTACCGCGTGCCGATTGCCCGGCTGGCGGCGGCCCAGGCCGCCCTCGGCAAGTAAGTGAACGGCCGTTTTCGCCAGGCCATGCCTGCTCCCGCCCCCGGATTTCCGGGGGCGGATTTTTTTGCCGCGGGGCGGGGGAAGGTTGTTTGATTTCAGCGCTGAATCTGCTACGGTGCCGGGCATGAAAGCAGGGCGCATCGCAATCGGAATGGGCGCGAGTCTCGCGGCGCTGGTCGTCGTGCTGTCCGCGGGCTGCGGTTCCGGCTCCGCCGAGCGCCGCGAAGCGCGCGACCGTTATCTGCGTCGCGCGTCCGCCGCGCAGGAGGCGCAGGATATCGACCGCGCGATCCGGTTGTGTCAGCAGGCCCTCGCTCGCCGGCCCAGCCTGGCGCTGGCCCACCGCGAACTTGGCCTCATGCTCGACAACTACCGGCAGGATTACGCGGCGGCGCTCTATCATTACAGTCGCTATCTGGAACTGCGGCCGGACTCGCCGAATCGCGCGGATGTCGAAAATCTCATCCGTCACTGTCGGGTCTCCCTGGCTGCCCAGGTCCTGGAATCCCCCGATGAATTGCGCCGCGATCTGCAGGTCCGCAACGAACGCATCGCCGCCCTGGAACTGGAAGTCGCCGGCCTGCGCGAACAGTTGGCGATGCCCCGCCCGGCGGCTCCGGAACCGCTTGCTCCGCCCGCGGCCGCCGTTCCGCCGCCGCCCGCCCCGCCCCGGGTGCATGTTGTGCAGGCCGGGGAAACCCTGGCCACCATCTCGGTCCGCCACTTCGGTACGCCCGCCCGATGGCAGGACATTTTCAACGCCAACCGCGACAAGCTTTCCAATGCCAACAACGTGCGTGTCGGCACCGCGCTGGCCATCCCCCCGGAATGAACAGGAGCAGTCAACATGGGTACGGATTTCTTTGATGACGATCTGGTGCGCGAGAGGGAAGCCGCGCTGAAAATCAAGCTCGACGGGGAAGGCAGCGCTGCACCACGGGACGGGCATATTCCCTCCTCGCGCGAATTTTCCGCCCGGCCGGTCTCTGATCTGACCCTGACCCATTTGGCGCGTCACAAGCAGGAAGTGACCGAACAGATCGTGGACAAGGCCCAGGAACTTGACCGTCTGCGCGCCCGCCAGGAGGAACTGGAGAAAGAACGCCGGCTGCTCGATGAAATGCGTCGGAAACAGGAGGCCTTCGATTCCGGCCGGCGGGAACTGAAGGATCGGCTCAACGAAAGCCTCGTCCGGATGGAACAGGAACGCCTTCAGGCCGAGCGTCTCGCGCAACTGCTCGAGGAAACCCGCCGGCTGTTTCGCGATCGCCTCGGTGAAGTGTCCGCCTTGAACGAGGAAGACTGGACGGACGACAACCTGCTGGAGGAGCTGAACAAGGCGCTGGTGCTGCTGGAAAACATCCGGTCGGACTACAACAAAGCCTTGGCAAAGATTGAAGCCGTTCACCCCGTGTCCGGTGCCGTCGCCGGAACGGCCCCCCGCGTGTTGAGTTTCGAAGAGGCTCCGGCCGGGGTCCCGAACCGTTGGCCGGGATTCCGGGGCTGGTTATGGGCTGGCCTGGCCTTTACGCTGCCGTTGATGGCGTGGCTCGTGGTCATGCTGCTGGTCTGGTTAGGGTTCTATTTCTGGATGTAGGCGATGGCGGCCACGCGGAGACGATCCACCTGGGAACGGCGCTTGCGCGAAATCGAGCGCGAAAAAGCCCAGGTGCGCGAACAGATCGAAACTGTCCGGCGCTGGGTCGATGACATTCCGGAGGAGGACCGCCGCGCCCTAGAGCCCCGGCTCCGGCCGTCCGCCGGCAGAATCATCTCCGTCGCGGAGGATCCCTCAGACACTTCGCCCACACCCGGATCCTCCCTGGATTTTGCTCCGGGCCCGGAGGGCCTGGACATCAAGCGGGTGGTGATGCCCCGTCTGCAAAGGACCGATTTGTTGCGACCGGCCATTGGCGGCGGACCGGCTACCGCCCGGTTGACGGAGCCGGAACACGACCGGTTCCGCAGTTATCTGGGAACGGGCGGACTCAAGCGGGTACGGGAAAACCGGCGGGATCAGGGCAGTCCGCGTTTGCGCACCTTGTTCATGCTGTTGATGGTGCTGACCCTGGGCTTCATCTTGTTCAAGATGATCACATGAAAGCCGCTCCGAACGGTCTCCAACGGGCCGTGTTGGAAACGACGTGGGGGGCTGTCTCCATTCATGCCGGTCGGCAAGGCGTGTGGTCGTGCGACCTGCCCCCCGCGCCGCGGCAGAGAGCCATGCCGCGTTTGCGCGTGCTGAGCGTGAAATGGCCGCTCGATCCGGATCCCGTTTTAAGACGCGCAGTAGCCTATGCACGTGCCGTGCTGGCAGGGCGTACGCCGCCCTCGCTCCCCCCGGTGCATCCGGCGGTCTTTGAATCGGCCGCTCCGTTTTATCGATCCGCGTGGCGCGCCCTGCGCGGCATTCCGCGCGGTGCACGAACAACCTACGCCCGACTGGCGGCCCGCGCCGGCCGGCCGGCCGCGGCTCGCGCGGCGGGGGGTGCCTGCCGCGCCAACCCGGTGCCTTTGTTCCTGCCTTGTCACCGGGTGATGGCCGCGAATGGCCAGTGGGGCGGCTTTTCGGCCGGGCTGCCCTGGAAAATCCATCTGCTGCGGTTGGAAGGAGTTGGCTCATGATCATCGCCGTTGCCTGCGGGGGAACCGGCGGTCACGTGTTTCCCGGCCTGGCCACCGCGCGCGAACTTCTGCGCCGCGGCCACGATGTAACGCTGTGGTTGACGGGGCGCGACACCGAGCAGGCCGCACGCAAGGAATGGGATGGGCCCGTTGTCGAAGTGCCGGCGCGGGGTTTTCCTTCCGGCTTTTCCCTGGAATCCCTGCGGCGTGGCTGGAACTTGGTGCGGGCAGTCGCCCGCAGCCGTGCAATCATGCGCCTGAACCGGCCCGACGTGCTGCTGGCGATGGGCTCCTACGCTTCTGTGGGGCCTTGCGGCGCGGCGCGCGGACTCGGCGTGCCGACTGTGTTGCACGAGGCCAACGTGATTCCTGGCCGCGCCGTGCGCCTGTTCGCGCCCGGCGCCGCGGCGGTCGCCTGCGGCTTCGAGGAAACCCGCTACCACCTGCGTCGCGCCAAGCTGACCGTTGTGGGCATTCCGCTGCGCGAGGAATTGACCGCCGCCGCGCACAGCATGCCGCCGCGCGAATCCGCCGGCCAAGCGCCCTTCCGCCTGTTGGTCATGGGCGGCAGCATGGGAGCGCATCGGCTCAACGAAATCACGGCGGATGCCTTGGCGCGGCTGCAACAGGCCGGAGTCGATTTTTCCGTCGTCCATCTGACCGGGCGCTCCGACGAAACGGCCATCCGCGCAGCCTACGCGGCGGCCGGCGTGCAGGCCGAGGTCATCGCGTTCACGACCTACATGGCGCCGCTGTACCACGCCGCCGATCTGGCGATCTGCCGCGCCGGCGCGGCCACCTGCGCCGAACTGGCCTACTTCGGCGTGCCGGCGCTGCTGGTGCCGTATGCGCTGGCGGCCATGGATCACCAGACCGCCAATGCGCACGCCCTGGAAAAACGCGGCGCGGCGGATGTTGTGGCGGAATCCGCGCTGACGCCCGAATGGCTCGAAGCCTATCTGGCGCAGACCCTGCGTCAGCCTGAACGCCTGGCGCGCTTGCGCGAATCCGCCCGCAAGGAAGGTGTGCGGGACGGCACCGCCGCCTTGGCCGATCTGGTGGAGCGCAGTGCGCGGCAGCCATGACGGCGCAAGACGGCAACTGGCGCGACGAAGTCCGGCGCTGGATCCAGACGCCCGGCGCGCGCGTGCACTTGATGGGCGTAGGCGGCATCGGCATGGCCGGCGTGGCGCGGCTGCTCGCGGCGAAGGGCATGCGCGTGACCGGCTGCGACGCCGGCGCCCCGCGTACGCTGGCATGGTTGCGTTCCTGCGGCATCCCGGCGACGATGGGCCACGATCCGGCGCATCTGGACGGCATCGACTGGGCCGTGTTCAGCCCCGCGCTGCAACCGGGGCATCCGGAACGCGCCGCGGCAGAGAAAAAGGGAATTCCGCTCTATCGCCGCGGCCAGGTACTGCCCGTGCTGGCCGAAAGCTGGAAAACCGTTGCGGTATCCGGTTCCCATGGCAAGACGACCACCTCGGCGATGATCGCACACATCCTGCGCGCTTGCGGAGCGGATCCTTCGTGGTGCATTGGCGGCGAATTGCCGCCGGACGGCGCCCCCGCCGGCATCGGGCAGTCGGACTGGCTGGTGATTGAGGCCGACGAAAGCGATGGCACCCTGGCGCACTACGCGCCGGAAATCGCCGTCATCACAAACGTGGAATTCGACCACATGGAACATTTCGATTCGAAAGCGGACATGGTGGCCTGCTTCCGGTCCTTTGCGCGGCAGGCGCGGACCGTGATTTTCTGCGCCGATGATCCCGAGGCGGCGGCAATCGGGGCGGAAGCAGGCGGCACGTCCTACGGCTTTGCGCCGGGCGCGGATTTCCGGGGCGAGATTCTGGAGGCGGGTCCGGCCGGCACGCGGTTCATGGTCCACGGCCACGCGGTGGCGCTGCCGTTGTCCGGACGCCACAACGTGCGGAACGCCTTGGGAGCTCTGGCGGCGGCCGTGCGCGGCGGAATCGCACTGGATGCGGCCTGCGCGGCGCTAGGCAGTTTTGCGCTGCCCAGGCGGCGTTTCGAACAAGTGGCGGAGGCGCAGGGCATCCGGATCGTGGCCGACTATGCGCATCATCCCTCGGAAATCCGAGCGCTGATCGATGCCGCGCAACAGGCGGGCGCCGGGCGCATCTGGGCCGTGTTCCAGCCGCACCGCTACACGCGGACGCGCGCGCTGGGCGCGGAATTTCCGCCGGCTTTCGCCGGCGTGGCCGGCGTAATCCTCGCGCCCGTCTATGCCGCCAGCGAACCGCCGCTGGCCGGCGGCACGTCGGAAGATCTGCTCAAGCACTTCTGGAACCACCGCGGCGCACCTGCCGAACTGGCAAAAAATCTGGAACAGGCCGCCGATCTCGTCGCCGCGCGCTGGAAATCCGGCGACTGGGTCCTGGTGATCGGCGCGGGCGACGTCGAAGACGTCGGACCGATGCTGAAACGGAAACTCGAAAACGACTATTCGCGCCGCGCGCGGCAATAGACGTCCCACAGTTCGTCGCGCGCCGATTGGGGATCGGGGCCGTAGGCGAAGATGCCGTCTTCATGGCCGGCCATGACCAGGACCGCGACGGAGGAGAGGGCGGCGGCGAGCCGGCCGATGGCGCGGGCCATCGCGGGGGTTCCGAACGCGGCGTCGGCAGGGGTTTGAGGCGCGCCTTCCCGCAGCAGGAGCCGGAACATGAGCGGATCGTGGACGTGGATCACGGCGTTCGTGTCGGGCCGCGCGGCATAGATGGCGCCGTGGCTCATGGATTCCGACGAGGCCGGCAGCGGCCCGCGGCAAACGACGGCGTTTTTCGCGACGTCGATCGAGACGACTTCGCAGAAGTGGGCGGCTTCAATCGGGAATTTCAGGCCGGTGCCGCTGCCGGTGACGATGAACCGGTTCGTGCCGGCGATGCGCGCGCTGACGTTGCCGTAGCCAATGCCATCGGGCAGGACGCCGATCAGCTCCCACTCGTGGAGATCGTCGCGGATGCGCATGAGGTCGTGCAGGCGGGGATGCGCAGGCGGCGGCGCCACCTCGTGCGCGAAGGAAAACTTGATGTAGCCTTCGTCCCTATGGATGGAGGTCGGCATAGAGGGCGCGCAGTCCTTCGGGCGTGGCGGGGGCCAGGCCTCGCTCGGTGAGGATGCCCGTAACGAGGCGGGCGGGGGTGACGTCGAAACCGTAGTTCGCGGCGGGGGTGCCTTCGGGACAGATGCGCACCGTTGCCACTTTTCCAGCGGCGTCGTTCCAGCCCGTCACGGTACGTACTTCCTCGGCGCCGCGCTCCTCGATCACGATTTCGCGCACGCCGTCCTCGATGGACCAATCGATGGTGGAGGAGGGCAGGACCGCATAGAAAGGCACACCGTTGTCGCGCGCGGCGAGGGCCTTGAGATAGGTGCCGATCTTGTTGGCGACATCGCCCGCGGCAGTGCAGCGGTCGCAGCCGACGAACACGATGTCCACGAGCCCGTGCTGCATCAGATGGCCGCCGGCGTTGTCGGGGATCAGCGTATGCGGTACCCTGTGGTGGCCCAGTTCCCACGCGGTGAGCGCGGCGCCCTGGTTGCGCGGGCGGGTTTCGTCCACCCAGACATGGACGGGGATCCCGGCGTCAAAAGCGGCATATACGGGGGCGAGGGCGGTGCCATAGTCCACAAACGCCAGCCAGCCGGCGTTGCAATGAGTCAGGACGTTGACGGGCTGGCCGGACTTGCGCACGGCGATTTCGCGAATCAATTCGAGTCCGTGCTGGCCCATGCGTCGGCTGAAATCGGCATCCTCGTCGGTGATGGCCTGGGCCTCGCGCCGGGCGGTTTCCACGCGGTTGGCCGGGGTGCAGGTGGCTAGCGCCTTTTGCATTCGTTCGAGGGCCCATTCAAGGTTTTTGGCGGTAGGGCGGGTGGCCTGGATCCTGGCCGCGGCGGCAGGCAGATCGGTGTCCTCGACGGCAGCCAGATACATTCCCCAGGCAGCAGCGCACCCGATCAAGCCGGCCCCGCGCAGGTTCATATTCCGGATGGCGGCGGCCATCTCGTCCGGTGTGCGCAGGTCCAGAAGCGCGAATTCGTGCGGCAGCCGGGCCTGGTCGATGATCCGCACGCAGCCGGGGCTGTCCAGCCAGATCGTCCGGTAATGCTTCCCATCCACGTTCATGGGCCAGTTTTTCGCCGAAATCGGGGCTTGGGTCAAGCCGGGGCGGAATCGGCGTTGAAAGGCCGGGGGCGGGGGCGTAGAGTGGGCGGCAGTTTTTCACACGGTGCAAACATTTTTCCATTGTGTGGAAAAACGGCGAAAACTTTTTCCATTGTGTGGAAAAAAAGGCCGATTTTTTCCACAGTGTGGAAAACCGGGATTTCGAGACCCCCACGGCCTTGCGCCGGGGGTGAATGCGATTGGTTGCCAGCCGGGCGCCGGCAACCGACCTGATTCACCTGCCACGCAAGGTGGCAGGAGCCTTTCAGACAATGAACTTGAGCAAAAAGCGATTTCAGAAGGTGGCGGTGCTGATGGGGGGGCCGTCGTCGGAGCGGGAGGTGTCGCTGCGGTCGGGGGCGGCGGTGGCTAATGGCCTGCGAGAGCGGGGCTACGTGGTATTTGAAGTCATCGTGGGCACGGACTGCTGCTTCGAGGTGCCAGCGGGGACGGAGGTGGCGTTCGTGGCGCTGCACGGTCGGTTCGGGGAGGACGGCACGATCCAGACGCTGCTGCACCAGCAGGGCATTCCCCACACGGGCTCGAGTCCGGAGGCCTGCGCGCGGTCGTTCGACAAGTCGCGCAGCAAGCCGGTGCTGGCGGCGGCGGGGATTCCGACGCCGGGATTCGAGTTCCTGCGGAAAGGCCAGGCGCGCACGCTGGCCTTGCCGGTGGTGGTGAAGCCGGTGCGGCAGGGATCGAGCGTGGGCGTGTCGCGGGTGTTCGCCGAGGAGGAGTGGCCGGCGGCGCTGAAACTGGCGCTGGGCTATGACGACATCGCCCTGGTGGAGGATTTTGTCCGGGGGCGCAAACTGACGGTGGGGGGGGTGGGCGGGGTGGTGCTACCGCTGCTCGAAATTGTGGCGCCCGACGGATTTTTCGACTACCGCGCGAAATACACCGACGGAGTGTCGCGGCATGTGTATCCGAATGACATTCCGCCGGAGACGGTCCGGGCGTGCCAGGCGGCGGCGCGGGCGACGTTTCAGGCGCTGGGATGCGCCGGCATGGCCCGGGTGGATATCCGCCTGCGGCCGGATGGAAAGTTCTTCGTCCTGGAATTGAACAACATTCCGGGCATGACGCCAATCAGCCTCCTGCCGGACGCGGCGCGGGCGCACGGGTGGAGTTTTTCGGAGCTTTGCGAAATCATTTTGAATCTGGTATGATGCCGCGAAAAATCAGGAGAAACAATGAACGTACTGAGAGTTCTGGCGAATCCGAAACCGGTCGAGAAGTCAGCCAGCCTG
>Ga0123335_1006440_pt1 | contig 13662 bp, 9 predicted proteins | sample BiotimSIPDNA_2_FD_89707 | JGI IMG/M metagenome (GOLD analysis project Ga0123335, IMG submission 89707) | Anaerobic biogas reactor microbial communites from Washington, USA - Biogas_R2 time_0 SIP DNA | ecosystem: Engineered > Bioreactor > Anaerobic > Unclassified | place: Washington, USA... | reverse complement strand
GGAGAATCCCGACTGGGTTGGAGGTCGTTGCCTGGGCGAGAGAGGTCGAGCGGCTCGGCGCGGGCGAGATCGTCCTGACGTCGATGGACGCCGACGGCACCAAGGACGGCTACGATCTGGAGATAACCCGAGCCGTCGCCGACCGCGTATCGATTCCGGTCACCGCGTCGGGCGGCTGCGGCAAGCTTGAGGATTTCTATGACGCTCTCACCAAAGGCGGAGCACAGGCGGCGCTGGCAGCCTCCCTCTTCCACTTCCGCGAGCTGACGGTCAGGCAGGTCAAGGAGTATCTGAGGAGCCGCGGCGTCGAGGTCAACCTCTGAGGAACAACCATGGAAAACAACGAAAATACAGCGGTGACGCGGGAGAATCTTGCGCCGCTGTTTGCAAAATCCGAGCTTATCCCCGCCATAATTCAGGACATAGAGAACAACGATGTGCTCATGCTGGGCTATATGAACGAAGAATCCCTGGGGCTGACACTGGACACCGGCCGCACCTGGTTCTACAGCCGTTCACGCAAAAAGCTCTGGAACAAGGGGGAGACCTCGGGTCACTTCCAGGATGTGCGGGAACTGTGGTACGACTGTGACGCCGATACCCTGCTTATCCGCGTATTTCAGCACGGCCCGGCATGTCACACCGGAAGCCGTTCATGCTTCTTCAACCGGCTTGCATAATGCTAATTTAAGGAGAACAAAATGGATTTAAGCGTAATTGAAAAACTCTATGAGGTAGTCGCCGGACGCAAGGAAAACTACGAGGAAGGCTCCTACACCTGCTATCTGTTTGAAAAGGGTCTGGACAAGATATGCAAGAAGATAGGTGAGGAATCCGCCGAGACCATCATAGCAGCGAAGAACCGGAACAACGAGGAGCTTACACTCGAGATCAGCGACCTGATTTACCATCTCATCGTGCTGATGAACCAGGCTGAACTGCCCCTTGAGGCGGTCATTGACGAGCTTGAAAAGCGCTCTCAGAAGATAGGAAACCTCAAGCCCACCCGTCAGACCGACAAGAACAGTTAATTTAAGACACCGTAAAACATAATTATTATAATAGCAAAGCCTGCCGTGAGGTTGATTCTCCTCACGGCAGGCTTTGCTATTTTTACATCTCAGTTTTTTCCGCGCCGCATCAGAGCATTTCGCGGATCCGCAGCTTAACGCCGCAGGAATCGGCGAGTTTTTGGCATTTTTCGATGTCACCGTCGGGGATGGAGCCGCGGACTATCGACAGCAGGACAGTCGGCACGTATTCCTTTACATCCCGGGCGAAGGTCAGCAGACCGTCGAAGGCAGCCTCGCCGAAGTCGGGGGAGCAGAGTGCCACATAATCGGCGGCAGTGGCGGCATTCAGGCTCACAGACACGGTATCGAAACTGTCGGCAAAGCGGGGGGTGACATCCTCGCCTGCAATCAGTGATGCGTGTCCGTTGGTGTTCAGCCGCACAGGCAGGTCATATTCCGCCTTGAAGCGGCGGACGACATCCAGTATATCGTCAAGCCGCTCGGTGGGTTCGCCGAAGCCGCAGAAGACAAGCTCGGTGTATTTCGACAGATCCCGGGAGACTATCGATTCGTAAATCTCCTCCACGGTGGGCTCCCGGTCAAGCCAGAGATCGCCGTAGAGATTTTCGCCCACCACCCGCTCTCCCTCCGGCTTGGTGCGGACGCAGAAGGCGCATCGGTTGGTACAGCGGTTGGTGACGTTGACGTACAGACCGCTTCCGGTCTCATAGGTGACAGTCATATTGGTATTCCTCAGTTTATGCGGTAAAGACGTTTGCCGTTCTCACAGGTCAGCGCGCAGAACTCGTCAAGCTCCATGCCCCGCAGGGATGCAAGTTCGGCGGCGGTATACTGCATATAACCCGAATGATTGGTGCGCCCCCGGAAGGGCACGGGGGTCATATAGGGGCAGTCGGTCTCAATCAGTATGCGGTCATCGGGGATGGAACGGGCTACCTCCCTGACCCGTCCGGCGTTCTTGAAGGTCACCACACCCGAGAAGGAGATATACCACCCCATCTCAACCAGTTCGGCGGCGGTTTCGCGGCTGCCCGAGAAGCTGTGAAAAACTCCGGTGACGTTGGGATACCGCCGTGCAGCCTCCATACAGTCGCCGTGGGCGTCCCGATTGTGCATGATGACCGGCTTGCCCGTCTTTTCGGCAAGTTCAAGCTGGGCGTAAAGCCAGATGCGCTGGGTCTCACGGTCGGTGAAATCGTAGTGGTAGTCAAGCCCTATTTCGCCCAGGGCGACACACTTCGGGTGCTTAAGCTGTTCTTCAAGCAGCGGCAGATAGTCGTCCGGGGAACCGTACCGTCCGCTGTCGCCGGGGTGCATGCCGCAGGCGGCGTATATGCCGGGATAGCGCTCTGCAAGCTCCAGACTGTGGCGGGAAGTATCGGGATTGGTGCCGGCGTTGAGTATGTAATCCACGCCCGAGGCGAAAATCTCGGGCAGCAGGGTGTGAATCACCGGTGCGAGTTTCTCATCGTCATAGTGAGCGTGGGTGTCGAACATATGAACGGCGCCGGGCAGAATCTCATCGGGCAGGGAAATTGCTTTGTCGGACATGAGGCTTTTATCTCACTCTCTCGCCGAGCGGAGTGTCGGGGGCGAGGAATACAACTCGAACCTTTTCCTCGCCCGAGGCAAGGATCATGCCGTTGCTCTCGACGCCGCGGATAACGGCGGGTTTGAGGTTTGCGACGACGACAACCTTTTTGCCGACCAGTTCCTCGGGTTTATAGAACTCAGCAATGCCCGAACACACGGTGCGCTCCTCATAACCCAGGTCAAGGGTGAGTTTCAGCAGCTTCTTCGCCTTTGGGATGGTCTCACAGGCCTTCACTTGTGCGGTGCGCAGCTCCACACCCATAAAGTCGTCGATGGTGATAATTGCGCAGCCCTCGGGCTTTTCGGGTTCGGCGGCAGCAGTCTGCTTTTTGCGCTCTTCCTCGAGTTCGGCTAACATCTTCGTCTCGTCGATGCGCGGGAAGACGGCATCGCCCCGGCAGACCTTGACGGTGGGGCAGAGCGTTCCCCAGACGGTCGCGGAATCCCACTGTGCGGGATTGGTATCGGCATCGGCATCGGTGGCGGGCAGATACTCGGGAGCGCCTATCTGGGTGAGAATCTTCGCGCAGCTTTCGGGGATAAAGGGAGTGAGCAGAATGGCACAGATGCGTATAGTCTCAAGCAGATTATACATGACGGCTGCGAGACGGGCGCGGCTGTCCTCATTCTTTGCAAGAATCCAGGGCGCGGTTTCGTCGATATATTTGTTGGCGCGCTGGATGCGTTTGAATATCAGCTCAAGGGCATTCTGGAACTGGAACGCCTCCATCTCGGCTTTATAGTCGTCGCGCAGGGAAGAAACAAGAGCGATAAGCTCCCCGTCGGGATCGCCGCTTTGGCGGTCGGCGGGAAGTCCGTCGGCGCCGAAATACTTTTCCGCCATGGCGGTGGTGCGGGATACCAGATTCCCCAGGTCGTTGGCGAGATCAATGTTTACCGTATTTATAAGCAGCTCATTCGTGAAGTTGCCGTCCGAGCCGAAGGGGAAGGTGCGCAGCAGGAAGAAACGCAGTGCGTCAACCCCGAAAAGCTGGGAAAGCAGATAGGGATCCACCACATTCCCCTTGGATTTTGACATCTTTACGCCGTCAAAAACCAGCCAGCCGTGACCGTATACATGCTTGGGAAGGGGCAGATTCATGCTCATGAGCATAGCCGGCCAGATGATAGAATGGAAGCGGACAATCTCTTTACCCACGAAGTGAACATCTGCGGGCCAGAAACGGTCGAAATCGTCGTAGCGATCGTTGCAGAGACCCAGAGCGGTGGCATAGTTGAACAGAGCGTCCACCCAGACATAGACCACATGACCTTCGTCGAAGTCCACCGGCACGCCCCACTTGAAGGAGGTGCGGGACACGCAGAGATCCTCAAGCCCCGGCTTTATGAAGTTGTTGACCATCTCGTTGACCCGGCTGCGGGGCAGCAGGAAGTCGGTGTTCTCCAGCAGGTCGCGGATGCGGTCGGCGTATTTGGAGAGCCTGAAGAAATATGCCTCCTCCTCGGCGTCCTGAACCTCCCTGCCGCAGTCGGGGCATTTGCCCTCAACCAACTGGCTCTCTGTCCAGAAAGACTCGCAGGGCTTGCAGTACTTGCCCACATACCTGCCTTTATATATGTCGCCGTTGTCATGCATGGCGCGAAAAATCTTCTGAATCGCCGCCACGTGGTAATCGTCGGTGGTGCGGATGAAGCGGTTGTTGGAGATATTCATCAGTTTCCACAGTTCAAGGATTCCCCTGGGACCTTCGACAATTTTGTCGACAAAAGCCTTTGGAGATAATCCCGCATCCGCCGCCTTGTCCTCTATCTTCTGACCGTGCTCGTCGGTGCCGGTGAGGAACATGACGTCACAGCCCAGCATGCGCTTGTAGCGCGCCATGGCGTCGGCGGCGACGGTGCAGTAGCTGTGCCCTATGTGCAGTTTGTCGGACGGGTAATATATCGGTGTTGTTATGTAAAACTTTTCCTTCATTGGTTGCCTCGTGTAATGTATTGAAAATTGGTCTTCTGCGCTGCCGTGTCCTTTTCTCTCTATTGAATCAGACAATCTTCTCAAGCCGGCCGGCGCAGCAGATGGCGACGGGAGTGCGGCGGTCCGGGGCGAGGACAACGAAGTCGGCGCGCTTGCCGAGATCGATGGAGCCGATTTTGTCGTAGAGCCCCATGCTGACGGCGGGATTTTCGGTGGCACAGGGGATGGCGTATTCGAGAGGAGTGTTGGTAAATTTGCAGAAATTAAAGAGACCGTCCAGCAGATTCAGGGTGCTGCCGGCGATGGCGCCCTCAAGGTTGACCGCCTTGCCGTCCTTGACTATTACGGCGATACCCGCAAGAACATAATTGCCGTCGCCCTTGCCCGCCGCCGCGTTGGAGTCGGTAATGAGAATAATCCGGTCGGGTGACTTGGCGAGAGCCGCCAGCTTGACCGACGCGTGATGCAGATGAATGCCGTCGCAGATAAGCTCGGCGTAACCATTGGTGGTAAGAGCCGCGCCGGCGGTACCCGGTTCGCGGTGAGTGAAGGGGCGCATGGCGTTGAAGGTGTGGCAGAAGAAGGAGGCGCCGAGATTCACAGCCTCAACAGCCTGTTCATAGCTGCAGTCGGAGTGACCGATACCGGCACGTGCGCCGCGTCTGAGCGCAAGACGCAGGAAGTCATGCCCGCCCTCAAGTTCGGGGGCAAAGGTGATGCGCACCGGCAGATCGCCGCAGGCGTCGAGCAGGATGTTCAGTTCGTCGCAGTCGGGATTGCGCAGCAATTCGGCTTTGTGTGCGCCCCGGCGGAGCTGGTTCATAAAGCGGCCTTCAAAATGTATGCCTGTGACCGATGCGCCGAATTCGTCAAAACGGGAGGCTCTCTCCGCCATATGAGCCGCGCTCACCATCTCCTCAAAGGGAGCCGAGTCGATAGTAGCGAATATAGAGGTGGTGCCGCTCATTGCGTAGGAGCGCAGCATTGCGGCATAGCTGTCGGCGTCGGTGGTTCTGGCGAAATTTTCGCCGGCTCTGCCGTGGGAGTGAAGGTCAATAAGGCCCGGAATAATCCAGCAGCCCTCGTATCCGCCGATTGCATCAAAGGAGGAGTCGGATACAAAGCGTCCGTCCGATACCGCCAGACTTATATCGCTGAAACTGCGGGTACGGTTATTGTATATGTGTGCGCCGTCAATTCTGAATGAATGCATGATAATTCTCTCCTTAATTCTTGAAATATTGTAATTACTTTATTATATCACGACGCGGGCGTTAAATCAACAGAAAAATCCAAGTTGTGCGTTATTTGGCATTCATTTCACTCGGTTTTCGCCAATCTCCCGCAGTATAGCCGCGAAGGTGTGACGGGAGGGTGTCGGAAATTCGGGTATAGCCTTTTTCATCATCTCGAAATAGTGTTCGGCGACGGGAGCGGCATCGGTCTCACCTGCGGCAAATGCCGATTCGGCGAATCGGTACATGTCCTGCACGATAGCCTCACAGTCGTCGAGATAACGTCTGACCGCAGGCTTGCCGTGAGCCTCAGGGCGCCCCTCGATTTTGCCCTCGGGGCCCATATAGGGATGGGAGGCTATGATTGCCTCTATATCCATACCCCTCAGCTTATCAATAGAGGCGAGATATTCCCGGGGATTTGCAAGTCCGGTGCCCCATTTGCTCACGCCGTAAAGCTGCAGGCAGTCGCCGGTGACAAGCGCCCGGGTGCGGGAATCGAGGAAAGCGAAGGAATCCGCCGAATGTCCGGGCAGAGATACCGCGGTGACCGTTCCGAAAACATCGCCGTCGCGGAAAAGACCGGCACCGTCGGCGGGAGCCGCCATGTGCACCGCCAAATCAGGCAGACGGGCAAGCAGAGGTTTCATGCCGCCCATATGGTCGCCGTGGCTGTGGGTGGCAAGCAGATACCGGGGCTTGGCTCCGATATCTGTCAGCGCCGGAATAATCCACTCCTCAACATCCGATGCGGTGGTTGCGCAGTCGATAAGCAGGTCACATTCATGCCCGCAGCGGATGAGAAAAACGCTGGTGCCGTTGTTCTCAAAGGGGATCCAGAGACGGTACAGATTCTCACAGACCGGCTCGAAACGATGCGAAAATTCCATTTTGCACACCTCGGTTTTTATATGAAAAAAACAGCCCCGCAGAGGAAAACCATGCCTCGGCGGGGAAGTTCTTCGTTACTTTGATTACGCCATCTGATTGAGACGGGTGGTAAAGCTGCTCTTTCTTCTTGCGGCGGTATTCTTGTGCATAAGTCCTTTTGCAACCGCTTTGTCGATCTTCTGAACAGCGTTCTTGTATGCAGCCTCGGCAGCGGCCCTATCGCCCGATGCAAGAGCGGCTTCATACTTCTTGACTGTAGTCTTGCAGGACGACTTAAACATCTTGTTCTGCAGGGTTTTGGCAGACGTAACGAGTACGCGCTTCTTGGCTGACTTTATGTTCGGCATTAATTTCACCTCCGATTCCGTTAAGTCCATTCATACGGTCATACATAATATCATGTTTTAACCGGAATTACAAGAGATTTAACAATATTTTCATTTGTTAAATTAGTGTAAACGCGTTGAAAATTCTTGGATTGCCGTTGACTATTCGGGGATTATGTGATATAATTTACAAACTTGCGGTCTGTAAAAACAGCGCCGGTATATAATATAAGGTTCAAATTTCATTCTGCATACTCAGTTTTCGCGTCGAGCGCACCCGGAAGAACTCCGGAAGGCGCCGCCGCCCGGCCTGATACCGTACGTAACCAGCGTGACGGAGGGTCGGACACGGCGGCAGACCGCCGGTTTTCGAGTAGGGCGCCTCGTGTGTTTTCTGGGTATGTTTCTGTTATTCGGGTATCTCCATGGGGCGGGGAAGCCTGTTTGAAGTGTGACAACAGCGCCCCTTTCAACAAAGACGAAGGAGTGTATTCAGTTATGGATGAAGGAATGTATTCCCGTATTAACGTCAAACCCCAAAAGCTGGGCAAAAACATACGCCAGTCCTTTGCCAAAATCGAGGAGGCGCTTGAGATGCCCAACCTCATCGAGGTTCAGAAGCGGTCATATCAGTGGTTCCTCGACGAGGGATTCAACGAGGTGCTCCGCGATGTATCTCCCATCGCCGACTATTCGGGCAACCTGGCAATTGAGTTTCTCGGCTACACCATCGATTCTAAAGCCAAGTATCCGGTGGAGGAGTGCAAGGAGCGGGATGTAAACTACGCCGCCCCCCTGCGCGTCAAGGTGCGTCTGCAGAATAAGCAGACCGGCGAGATTCTCGACCGGGATATATTCATGGGCGATTTCCCCCTTATGACCGACAACGGCACCTTTGTGATAAACGGCGCCGAGCGTGTTATCGTTTCGCAGATCGTCCGTTCCCCCGGCATATACTACTCCGCTGACCTTGACAAGGCCGAAAAGAAGGTCTTCTCCGCACAGGTCATACCCTACCGGGGCGCATGGCTTGAGTATGAGACCGATGCGGCGGAAATATTCAACATCCGCATAGACAAGACCAGAAAGCTTCCCATCACCGTGCTGATACGCGCCCTCGGTGTTGGCAATGACAACGAAATTACCGAGATGTTCGGTGAGGACGCCCGTCTGCTCGCCACCATTGAGAAGGATAACATGAACGCCCAGGCGATTCAGAACGGCACATCTGCCGTGGACGAGGCTCTTAAGGAGCTTTACAAGAAGATCCGTCCCGGCGAGCCGCCGCTGGTCGAGAGCGCACAGATGCTCATGACCAACATGTTCTTCGATTCAAGGCGCTACGACCTGGCTGCGGTGGGCAGATACAAGTTCGATAAAAAGCTTTCCATAAGCTCGCGCATCGCGGGCCGTGTCCTGTCGAGAGCGGTTATCGACACCCGTACCGGAGAGCTGCTTTTTGACGCCGGCGCCCATCTCGATGCCGCGATGGCAGAAACAATAGAGCATGCCTGCGTAAATGAGGTCTACCTGTATCTGGAGGACGGTTCCGAGGCGAAGGTTTTCTCAAACGGCATGGTTATGCCCGAGGATTTCCTCGGCTTCTCCCTCAAAGAGATCGGAGTAGCCCATAAAGCCCGCCGTTCGGTCATGATGGAGCTGCTGGAGGAGACCGGCGGCGATATCGAAGAGTTCATGCGTCTGGCAAAGCAGCGCATCGCCGAGCTGGTGCCCAAGCACATCACCAGAGAGGACATCTTCGCATCGATAAACTATTTCATAAACCTCAGCCATGATATCGGCAGAGTTGACGATATTGACCATCTGGGCAACCGCCGTCTGCGTTCGGTGGGCGAGCTGCTTCAGAACCAGCTGCGCATCGGCTTCTCCCGCATGGACAAGATAGTCAAGGAGAGAATGACAATTTCGGACAGCCAGGATCTGACCCCCGAGTCGCTTATCAACATCCGGCCGGTGGTAACCTCCATCCGCGAGTTTTTCGGCTCCTCCCCCCTGTCCCAGTTTATGGATCAGAACAACCCCCTGGCCGAGATCACCCACAAGCGCCGTCTTTCGGCACTTGGTCCGGGCGGTCTTTCCCGCGACCGCGCATCCTTTGACGTGCGTGACGTTCACTACACCCACTACGGCAGAATCTGCCCGATAGAGACCCCTGAAGGTCCGAACATCGGACTTATCTCATATCTGTCAACCTACGCACGCATTTCCGAATACGGCTTCATCGAGGCGCCCTACCGCAGGGTGGAGCATATCAAGTGCGAGGACGGCAGCACAAAACACAAGGTCAGCGAAGTCATTGAATACATGACCGCCGACGTGGAGGACAACTATATAGTGGCTCAGGCGAACGAGCCGCTGGATGCCGACGATTGCTTTGCAAACAAAAAGGTCATCGCCCGCAACCATCAGGATATCATTGAGATCGAGGCGTCCCAAGTGGACTACATGGACGTGTCGCCGAAAATGGTTGTGTCGGTTGCCACCTCCATGATACCCTTCCTTGAGAACGATGACAACTCACGTGCGCTCATGGGTTCCAACATGCAGAAGCAGGCGGTTCCGCTGCTTATCACCGATTCGCCGATTGTCGGCACCGGTATGGAGTACAAGGCTGCTATCGACTCGGGTGTCGTCGTCTGCGCAAGGGAAGCCGGTATCGTGGAAGCCGTCAGAGCGGACGAGATTACCATACGCCGGGAAGACGGCCAGAAGGACATTTATCACCTTATTAAATTCAAGCGTTCCAACCAGGGTACATGTGTCAACCAGCGCCCGATAGTGGAACTGGGTGAAACGGTCGAGAAGGATCAGGTCATAGCCGACGGTCTCTCCACCTGCAACGGTGAGATAGCACTCGGCAAGAATGCCCTTATCGGCTTCATGACCTGGGAGGGCTACAACTACGAGGACGCGGTTCTCTTAAACGAGAATCTCGTTCGCAATGACGCATATACTTCGATTCACATAGAGGAATATACCCACGAGGCGCGAGACACCAAACTGGGGCCGGAAGAGATCACCCGCGAGATTCCCAATGTGGGCGAGGATGCTCTGAAGGACCTTGACAAGGACGGCATCGTATCCCGCGGCACCGAGGTCAGAGCAGGTGATATCCTGGTCGGTAAGGTTACCCCCAAGGGCGAGACCGAGCTGACCGCCGAGGAGAGACTGCTCCGCGCAATCTTCGGCGAGAAGGCGCGCGAGGTCAGAGATACCTCCCTGCGCGTTCCCCACGGCGAGAGCGGTATTGTCGTTGACATAAAGGTGTTCACCCGCGAAAACGGAGATGAACTGCCTCCCGGAGTTAACAAGGAAGTCAAAATATACGTAGCCCAGAAGCGTAAGATTTCGGTAGGCGACAAAATGGCGGGCCGTCACGGCAACAAGGGTGTTGTTTCGCGTATACTTCCGCCGGAGGACATGCCGTTCTTGGCGGACGGTACTCCGCTGGATATCCTGCTCAACCCGCTGGGTGTTCCATCCCGAATGAATATCGGCCAGGTGCTGGAAGTGCATCTGGGCTACGCCGCCAAACGGCTGGGCATAAAGGTTGCCACACCGGTATTTGACGGTGCCAACGAGGACGATATAGTCGCATGCATGAAGGAAGCCGGCATGTACCGCGAGGTTCTGCCTCTCGAGAATGTCAAGGGCGGGAATATATTCCTTAAGAGCGCCGACGGAGAGGGCAAGCCGGTTTACGAGCCGGTCGACCAGAGTATTTTCGCTTCTGATGAGGAATTAGCCGACTTTACCGCAAAGCATGTGGCGGACGGTACGCTCTACATAGTGGACGGCAAGTCAATACTCTATGACGGGCGCACCGGCGAGCGTTTCGACAATCCGGTGACCGTCGGTATAATGTATTATCTCAAGCTGCATCATCTGGTTGACGACAAGATCCACGCCCGTTCGGTGGGTCCATATTCGCTGGTTACTCAGCAGCCGCTGGGCGGCAAGGCTCAGTTCGGCGGACAGCGTTTCGGCGAGATGGAGGTCTGGGCGCTCGAGGCTTACGGCGCGGCTTACACGCTGCAGGAGATTCTGACCGTTAAGTCTGACGATGTAAACGGCAGAACCAAGACCTACGAGGCAATTGTAAAGGGACAGAACATACCGACCCCCGGCGTACCCGAATCATTCAAGGTGCTTGTCAAGGAGCTCCAGTCGCTGGCGCTTGATATCAGGGTTTTCAATTATGAGGGCAAGGAGATCGAGCTCTCAACGCTGAACGAGGAGGAACCTTACGGGCGTAATGTCGTATCGGAAATAACCGAGGATGATGTGGGCAGTACGGTCGTCACCGATGAGATTGCCGACGGCTTCGGCGATGAGGGCCCCGATGAGGAATCCGAAGATGAAAGCCTCTTTGACGAGGAGGATGTCTACGACGAGGACGATGAATTCGGAGCCGACGACGATATGGATGACTTCAACTGAGAGGAGACTGCGTTTTGGAACATAATGTATTTGATTCGATAAAAATCGGTCTGGCGTCTCCCGACATGATCAGGGGATGGTCTTTCGGTGAGGTAAAGAAACCGGAAACCATAAACTACAGAACACTTAAGGCTGAAAAGGAAGGTCTCTTCTGCGAGCGTATCTTCGGGCCGACAAAGGACTGGGAGTGCCTGTGCGGCAAATGCAAGCGCGTGCGCTACAAGGGCAAGGTCTGCGACAAGTGCGGCGTGGAGGTTACCACAAAGAAGGTTCGCCGCGAGCGAATGGGACATATCGAGCTGGCGGCTCCGGTATCGCATATCTGGTATTTCAGGGCGATCCCGTCAAGAATGGGGCTGCTTCTGGACATGTCGCCCCGTCTGCTTGAGAGGGTTCTTTACTTTGCTTCTTATATTGTCATAGATCCGGGTATCGGCACCAACCTGTCAAAAAATCAGCTGCTCGCCGAGCATGAATACCAGGAAGCTTACGAGAAATACGAGGACGGCTTTAAGGTCGGCATGGGCGCCGAGGCTATAAAAGAACTGCTGGCGTCTATAAACATAGAGGAGCTGTCAAAGCAGCTGCACGAGGATCTTGTCAAAGCTACCGGTCAGAAGAAGACCAAGCTCATCAAGCGTCTTGAGGTCGTTGAAGCCTTCCGCAAATCGGGCAACCGTCCCGAGTGGATGATTCTTGACGTTATTCCGGTCATACCGCCGGAGATCCGTCCCATGGTACAGCTGGACGGCGGACGCTTTGCCTCCTCGGATCTCAACGATCTTTACCGCCGTGTTATAAACCGCAACAACCGTCTCGCCCGTCTCCTGGAGCTGAGCGCTCCCGAGATCATCGTCCGCAACGAGAAGCGCATGCTTCAGGAGGCGGTTGATGCCCTCATCGACAACGGACGCCGGGGCAAACCGGTCACCGGTCCCAATAACCGCCAATTAAAGAGTCTTTCCGAGATGCTGCGGGGCAAGCAGGGGCGTTTCCGTCAGAATCTGCTGGGCAAGCGCGTCGACTACTCGGGCCGTTCGGTTATAGTCGTCGGACCTGAGCTTAAGATTTATCAGTGCGGCCTGCCGAGAGAAATGGCGCTCGAGCTCTTCAAGCCCTTTGTAATGAAGAAGCTGGTGGAGAGCCAGAAAGCCACAAATATAAAGAACGCAAAGACCAAGGTGGAGAGGGTTGATACCTGCGTCTGGGACGCACTTGAATCGGTCATCAAGGAGCATCCGGTGCTGCTGAACCGTGCGCCTACGCTTCACAGACTGTCAATTCAGGCATTCGAGCCGATACTTGTCGAGGGCAAGGCAATAAAGCTGCATCCGCTGGTCTGTACCGCCTTCAACGCCGACTTCGACGGCGACCAGATGCCGGTTCACGTGCCCCTGTCAGCCGAGGCTCAGGCTGAGGCGCGTTTCCTCATGCTCTCTGCCAACAACCTGCTGAAGCCGGTTGACGGCCGTGCAGTCGCCGTGCCCTCACAGGACATGGTTCTCGGTTCCTACTATCTCACCATCGACAAAGCAGGCGAGCCGGGCGAGGGCGGCATTTTCCGCGACTTTGACGAAGCGGTTATGGCACATGAGAACGGTTTGCTGGGCATCCATGCTCCGATTAAGGTGCGTATCACCCGTACAATCGACGGCGTGGAATATGCCGGCATAATAGATACCACTCTCGGCCGACTTATTTTCAACGCCCCAATCCCCCAGGATCTGGGCTTCGTTGAACGCAATCCGGACGACGCGCAGAGCATGATAAAGCTGGAGATTGACTTTATCGCCGACAAAAAGAAACTCGGTGAGATTGTCGACCGCTGCATCAAGCGCAAGGGTGTGTCGGTTACCGCCGAAGTGCTTGACAGCATCAAGGCGATGGGATATAAGTATTCGACCAAGGCGGCTATCTCCATCTCACTCTCAGACATGTCCACTCCGCCGGAAAAGCACGAACTGGTCAAGACAGCCGAGAAGGCGGTTGACGAGATCGGCAAGCATTACAGGCGCGGCGAACTTACCGAGGATGAGCGTTACGCCAATGTTATAAAAATCTGGGACCAGACCACTAAGGATGTGGTCGATGCCATACAGCAGCATTTCGACCGCTATAACCCAATCAAGATGATGTCCGACTCGGGTGCCCGAGGCAATATAACCCAGATGAGACAGCTTGTCGGT
>Ga0123335_1006439_pt1 | contig 13662 bp, 13 predicted proteins | sample BiotimSIPDNA_2_FD_89707 | JGI IMG/M metagenome (GOLD analysis project Ga0123335, IMG submission 89707) | Anaerobic biogas reactor microbial communites from Washington, USA - Biogas_R2 time_0 SIP DNA | ecosystem: Engineered > Bioreactor > Anaerobic > Unclassified | place: Washington, USA... | reverse complement strand
GGCAAAGTGCTCAACTGGAACAACAAGCTTTATTCTTATGATGTTGAAGGTGGGGTCTCTGACGAGCTTGACACCGGCGATGATAACACTCTGATGGACAGCTTCAACTTCGAGCTTCCCGCCGAAGCTTTGGAAGGCAACATCGGCATGCAGGCAAACTTCCAGGTCGTCATTGAGTTCGATTTCGTACAGTACAACCAGCTTGTTGATGGCCCCGCCGCCTGAATTTCTTAATTCATCATTGCTCTTAATGAAAACTAAGGTCCGACCGTCAGGTTGGACCTTAGTTTTTTAGTCCGGTGAATTTTTTCGAATTACCGCATTAAAATTCTAGAGAGAACCAAATAATGACATAATACTGTCATATTTTATGCTATTATCGCTCTGGATAATCATTTATTACTAATCACCATCTATTCCTTGATGATGAGAATATCTGCCGGCTATAGAGGAGAAAGGAATAATGATAGGCTTGTCTGCCCTTTTTCGCAAAATAAACGCTAAAGATATGAAAGTAATAATATATTTCAGGTATCTGTCTTACATACTGACTTCCGCATTCTATATCCTGTGGTGGGACTTTCCTTTGCTCAACAAATGTTCCGTTGTATTATTTCTGGGAATTGCCGCCGTCATCTTAAATCACATTTATAAAAAATATCAAAGCAATACTGTATTCATAAGCGTCATGGTGGTCATTGAAATCATCGGAAATATCGTGGTGCTTCTGCCTACGGGGGGCATAAGCAGCCCTTACATTTGGTATTCCCTTAATGTTGTTATTGTTTCGGCGTATTTTTTGAGTCCGCTGTTTCTTCTCAGCTACGTTCTGGCATACATCATTGCCTTTGGGACCTACTGCCGGATACACAGCGCCGATATGCGGCTTAATGATTTTCTGCTGCAAAACAGCAGCCTGATTTTAAGCTATTTTATCATCGTCATCGCGGCTTACTTACTGGTATGCATGGATAAGCGCATCAGACAAGAGCGAACGAATACGGAGAAAGTCAACGCCGAGCTTTTGAAAGCCAACAAAATGCTTATGGATTCCATGGATGAAATCGCATTGCTATACAATAATGTTAATGCCTTTATTAATCTTAAAAGCAAGAAACAGCTTTCGGGTCTGATTACGGAATATACACTTAGAATAACAAAGACCCTCTTTGCATTTGTTTATTACAAAGCAAATGATGAGATGAATTTTGATGCGGACGGCAATCTGTCTCAAGAGGAGCAGCAAATCCTGTCTTCAGCGGTAAAAAGCCGGCTTAACGGCAACATGGCTGAAATTTTTGATTCCGATACGCCTGTCAGAGATAACATATGCGGCCATGAGCTGATCATAAGCGCAATTAAAACAAGCAACAACTGCTATGGAATTCTGGGTATTAAAATTAACGGAGGCAGCGGGAAAATAATCGAGTATCAGATCATAGATCAGGTAAGAATGCTGGCCTCTTTAAGCGCAATTCTTTTTGAAAGCTATCAGTATGAGGTTTTATACAGCGATTATTTAGTATCGGAGGAGCAGCATCGTATCGCAAATGAAATACACGACGGAGTAAGCCAGAGGTTGTTTTATATTTCCTGTAAAATCAGCGATATTTTAATGAAAAGAGATCAAAGCATACCACTTGATTGGCAGGCAGAGCTGCACACGGTGCAAAAAGCATTGAAAACAGCCATTCAGGAGCTCAGGGACACCATTTACAGCAATGGCGCCGGGAATTTTCGGAACGGCGTTTTTGAAGAAAGCGTAAAAAATTATCTGAACGATATCATGGATTTAAACGATGTTCAAATCAGCCTTCATATGCAGGGACGATTTGAGAATATATCGAGCGAGCTGATTAAGGTTATATTCAGAATCATCGGAGAGGGCTGCGGAAACGCGATCCGGCACGGGGGGAGCAAAAATATCGGTATCAAGCTGTGTGAGGATAAGGAAAATATCTGCATTGAAATAACAGACGACGGGACCGGGTTTGATTTATGCGAGGTTACCAAAGACAATCGTCTCGGAATGGGAATGCGCAATATGAATTGTCTCGTTCACTCCTATTACGGAAGCATAGATATTAACAGCCGGCCATACAAAGGAACTACAATCAGCGTTTCCATACCGCTTTGTTCTCTGGAAAAAGGAGAAATGTTGTGTTGAACATCCTCATCGTAGACGATCATCCTCTGGCGAGAAAAGGTATTATATCGATATTGAAAGATAATATTGATAACTGCTGCATATCGGAGGAGACATGTGTAAAAGGAGCTCTGGGCGCGCTCCGTTTAGGTACTGTACACGTCATGTTTGTTGACCTGAATCTCGGCGGGGAATTCGGTCTTGACATCGTAAGAGAAGGCGGCTGTATCAGTCCCGGGACGAAATTCATTCTGATTACGACATACATTTCGAAAGAAGATTACAAAAAGGCCGAGGAGCTGAATGTGTCGGGGTATCTTTCAAAAAGCGCGGCGCCGGAGGATATTGTATATATTGTAGACCTGGTCACCCGAGGGAAAAAATACATCGATTCCGACCTTATTTCCTTCGATAACAGCGACAGGTCGGGGGATACCACGGCTCAGTTGACCGACCGGGAGAGAGAGGTGCTCACGGAACTGGCAAAGGGTATCAGCAATGAGGAAATATCAAAAAGACTTTTCATATCAATCAATACGGTAAAAAAGCATTTAAGCAGCATCATGTCAAAACTGAACCTTCAAAATCGTATGCAGCTGATTCTCTATGTAAACAAATACGGTTTAGCCGACACAGGATTGATGTACTGTGCACAGGCACCCTGTATTCGCGTAAAAAGAGGTAATTAACTTGAAAAAGCATAGAACAGACTTGAAGATGATGGCCCTTGCAGTCAGTATTGCGGTATCCCTCGTCGTGATAGGATTTTGTTACGCGTATTGGAACGGGATGATCGGTATAACCAGCCTCATATCCACCGGCAGGATACATACTGTTTTCGACACATTTGAGGTGTTAAGTGAGACATCTCCGGCTGAGGAAATCGGCGCTGAGATCACCGACATGCGTATAAGCGAAGACGGCAAGAGCTTGCAGATAGCCATCGATAACGCGTATCCCGGGTATTCTGCGGAAATCGGTTACAGCATAAAAAACGACGGAGATGTGCCTGTTTACTGCAAGCTGATCACCGATCAGGACAGCATTGCTTCCGTTTATACAGATAATCCGAACGTAATCATAAATCCGGGCGGCGGCAGCTCTTGCGGTACATTAATAATAACGATAAGCGATGGTGCACAAGAAGGCATGAGCTCCCAGATGAACGTATATCTTGATTATGTGCAATACAATGAATTGCAGTGACCTCTTGAAAGTATAGAGGTGTTTTTATGAAACAAAAAAAATTACTTATTATTTTATCTGCGCTGATTTCTCTCTCCGTTATTACATACGGTTTCGGCGCATGGACCGAAAGACTGAGTATAGACATATCGATCAGGACAGCCGATGTTTTTCCGTCAGCATCCGCCACTGAGGAAACAGAAGAAATACCCGAAGAGCAGGCAGATAAGCAAGAAAGGCAGCCGGAGCCGTCAACGGAAGGGCTGCCGGAGGAATCTCCGGAACCCTCCCGGCAGCCATCGGAAGAGCCGGCAGAGCCATCGGAAGAGCCGGCAGAGCCATCGGAAGAGCCGGCAGAGCCATCGGAAGAGCCGGCAGAGCCATCGGAGGAGCCGGAGGAGCCATCGGAAGAGCCGGCGGAAGAGCATTTAGAAGAGCCCGCAGATCTGCCGGGGGAATCATGAAACCTTTTGCGCATTCCATGCAAATAAGCGAATGAGGAAGAAAGCGGGAAATAGTTTGAACAGGTTAATGACCCATAGACTTTTTCGGCATACCGGCACTTCCCGGGTAAGATATGTCGTTTTGATACCGGTGACTTTTGGGGTAATCCTGTGCAGACGGTATTGTCCCGACTTTATCAGAAGCACAACAGTTTTTACTTCTTTATTATATCCCTTGTTATGGTGCTCTGTTATATTCATGGTACTTTGCTTTCCCAGGACGCGGCCCGCAACTAAAATTCGCGACAAGAGTTTTCTCCTTTGGATGACCGCCGCCTGTTCAATTGTATATGTCTTTGCAATGATGATAAGCGGGATGGTGTTCGGCTTTGGAAAAAGTCCGTATAATCATTCTTTATACGGTCTGGTTTTAAATATCTTCCAGTTGTTTTCCGCTTTGATTGCCAAGGAGCTGGTGCGGGATTATCTTGTAAACGGCAGCGGCAGAAATCCAAAATTCGGTGACTGCATTTTTGCCGCCGTGTTCATTTATTTACTGAGCTTTAACCCCGACCAGTTTGTCAATCTGGAAACAAATCTGCAGATAATCCAATTTATCGGCATTGATATGATCGCAAAGCTGTGCATCAGTAGCTTTGCCACCTATTTGGTATCTATCGGCGGGCCGGCCCTCTCCATACTTTATTTGGGGATCCACGACGGCTTCTTTTGGTTTTGTCCCATCCTCCCCAACCTAAGCTGGATCGCCCAGGCGTTTATTGAAATTCTCCTGCCGGCGTCCGGTCTGATGCTGATGCGCTACTGCTTCAGAAAAAGGACAGGCTTTACGGCCCGGAAAAAAGATACGGAAAATCCGCTGGGCTGGATTACGGCTTTGGTCGTTTCCGTTCTGATCATATGGTTTACCGTAGGGGTATTCCCCGTGCGCCCTTATGTAATCATCACGGGGAGCATGATACCGGAGATCTATCCGGGAGATATCGTTTTAGTGAAAAGAGATATCGACAATCTGAAAGCAGGCGAGATTATTCAGTATAAAAGCGGCGATATTAATATTATTCACCGGATCACGGAGATTGTGGAGGAGAAGGATACTTACCTGTATATTACGAAAGGGGATAACAATTCCTCGGTAGATCCGAAACCTGTCAGCATAAACAATATCAGGGGACGGGTGATCTTTACCGTTCCGAAAGTGGGATATCCTGCACTGCTGTTTTATCGATACTAAAGATAACGGAGAATCATATTGCCATGAATTATATAAAAGTTAAACCGGAGTCCTCCCCGGAAACGGAAAAGGGCAGGAAAATGCGTCTTTTCCTGCCCGGATACATCAGGGTAAGCATCATTATCTTCCTGTGTATACTGCTGGCCGCTTCTGGCTATTACCGGTATGACCTGAAATACAGACAAAAATTCATTGATAAGGATGTGCCCGTTTTCTCATATGAGTGCAGTCCGGAGCTCAGTTATAAAGTGTCTTACATCCCGACCGATATTTATCCGGATACGAGTTTGGGAGAAAATCAATTGTATATCACGAAATTCATTGATCATATACAGAGCAGTTTTTCATGCGAGTTTGAGGGAGACAGACCGGCTGAAATCAAGGGTACATACAGCGCCACAGCTTACCTCAAAGGTTTCCTGAAGAGCGTTAACCAAGATAAGATACTGTGGACGAAAGAATTTGAGCTCCTTCCGGAGAGATCATTTTCTCAGCAGGGCAATGCCGCCACAATAAGTTATGAGCTGCCTATTGTCCTGAGCGATATGATCAGCTATGCGGAGTATGCCAATACCGTTTTGAATATCAACTCAAACGTTCAGCTTGAAATTGCTTATGATTTTTCCATTCAGGCAGTCACCGATAAGGGAACGGTAACCAAGGCGTTTTCCCCCTCTCTTTCCCTTCCCATCGGAAATGATTATTTTGAAATAACGAAAAGTATTTCAGAACAAAAGTCTGCATCAATAGACGAGCAAGTAAGATCAATATCACCGTCATATGAAAGAAACAGGCTTACAATCCGGATAATTGCTGCCGTTATATGCGCAGCCCTGCTATTCGTTTTGATTTTTACCAGAAAGCTGACTTTTGACTCTTATTATTTAAAGGTGGACAAGCTGTTCAAAAAATACGGCGCACATATTGTTGTTTCGGATTCAGACATAATCTGCGGCTCCGGAGAAGTCATTGAAGTATCCGCTATAGAGGGGCTTATAAAAATTTCGGATGATTTGGGAAAACCCATCCTGTATAAAAACGACTCAATCTTTGAGGAGAATTGCAAATTATTCGTAATGGATGATAGGATAAACTATACTTTCAGGCTGGAGAAAATCGAGTAGAGCGCATTGCAAAACGTAAATGTTTCGCAGCGCGATCTTTTTGATCACGGTGCCGCAGGAAACATGAGTTTTTAATTAAAAATAAGAAGCCTTGGCGACTGTTTTCTGCAGTTTCACTGCAACAGTTGCCAAAGCTTCTTATTTTTTCTATGGGCTATGTTATGCTGCAGGCCATGCCAAATCGGCCTGTCAGTGAGTTTTATACCAGTCTTTGACGTAGTCGTAATAGAAGGATTTGATGTAGTCGCTTCTTTCCTTAACCTTCGGATCATCGGGGGGGCCCGAAACATGAGCGAAGAAGTTAAAGCCGCCGCCGGGCGCGAAGGTGTCGACATACTCGACAAGAGAATCCTTGAACTCCTGCATATCGACTTTGGTGTTGCCGTATTTGAGCATGTCCCAGCCCCCGCCCATGATAAGGCGGTTGCCGTACTTTTTCTTTATGCCCCTAAGATCGTTTGTGATCTGCGCGGAGTTCCAGCTGCGGATTCCTATTTCGAGCCAGTCGTCTATGTATTGCTCGCACCTGCCGCAGTCATGCCGGTCGAGGTAGCAGCCGTTTTCAAGCGCGAGGTCGGCGTGCTTTTTGTGGAAGGGCTTGAAGAACTCCCTGTACATGGAAAGGGACATGAAGGGCGCGCGGTAGGCGGCGTCGTCGTCCATGATTCCGTATATATCGGGCTTTACGTAATAAAGCTGGTGCTTCATGACCTCGATATAGTATTCCGAAACATACTCGAGCAGCGCTTTAACCTCTTCGGGTTCCTCGTACAGGGCCAAAAACGCGTTTTCAAAGCCCATGAACGAAACAAGCGTCAGAAAATAGTCGGCTCCGCCGGGCACGGACACCGCGAATTTCTCGCGGTCGAAATTCTTTGTCTGGTTTTTATAGTAGCCCTCCCAGTCGCGCCCCGAGGTATCGGGCTTTTTTATGACGTCGCGCCACTTGGTGATGTCCCGCAGCAGGATTTTGCCCGGAGTGGGCATAGCTCCGTTCATTAAGTCCTTGCTGCCGATATACTCGACACCGAGGGCGGTTACGATGGGTCCGTCCGGCGCGGAAACGGGCGTGAGCATCTCTTCTTTGATAGCTACCTGAGACGGCTCGAACATGGAGGGGATATACTCGGGAATTTCGCGGCGGTACATCATCAGCAGGTTTTCTTTGGGCGTTATACTCATTTTATTACCTCCGTTTTTAAGCGGTTTTTTTGCCGTTAAGTGCGCACGCAAGCGGGGGAAGTATATATAGTAAAACATATTATAGCATGCTATTGAATAGAAAACAACAATAAATGCGCATTGCGCGTAAATTATGGGAACTACGTAATGCAGGAAAAGCGAAATTTATGTAAACTGCAAACAATTCATAAGGGCGAAACGGAACGGCGGCCATGCTGACGCTTTACGCGCGCATGGCCGCCGGCTGAAAAACAAAGGACTATGTGTGCTTTTTTGAATGATTGATCATGGCCTCAAACGTTTTGTCACTTATGACATGCTCTATTTTACAGGCGTCTTCGGCCGCCGTTTCCTCATCCACGCCGAGACGCATGATGAGCTCTGTGAGCAAAACATGCTTTTTATTGATATTGTCGGCGATGCGCCTTCCGTTTTCCGTGAAGGCTATATATCCTTCTTTATCTATAAGGATAAGCTTTTCTTCGCGAAGCTTGCTCAAAGCGCGGCTGACGGCGGGCTTTGAAAGACCCATATAGGCTGAGATATCAACCGCCCTGACTACGTTTTTCTCTTTGGAAAGGACCAGGATCGATTCAAGATACATTTCGCCGGATTCCTGTATCGGCATTTGCGTCATCTCCGTTTTTTATGTATGTCTATTATAGACAAACAAACATGATAAATCAAGGGTAACTGAGATAAAAGCGCATAAAATAAAGAATTATTTATAATATATCTTGACAAGTTAACTGCGGGTAACTATAATTCGATCAGAAGTTAACCACGGTTAACTTGTCCCCGGGCAAGGTAAATTTCATACTTAAATCTGTAAAGAGTGATATGAATATGACGCTTAAGGAAATTAAAATCGGCGGCAGCGCGATCATCGCGGCGGTTCGCGGAGAAGGCAGACTCAGAAACCGCCTGCTTGATATGGGACTGACCCCCAATACGGCGATCGTAAAATCAAAGGCCGCGCCGACGGGCGACCCTATACAGATCTCCGTACGCGGCTATGAGCTCACTTTGAGAAACGAAGACGCCGATTTCATTGACGTTCAAGAGGTGGGAAAATGATCCTCGCCCTTGTGGGAAACCAGAACTGCGGCAAGACCACGCTTTTTAACGCGCTGACGGGCTCCAATCAGCACGTGGGAAATTTTCCGGGTGTGACGGTTGAGCAGAAGATAGGCGCGATTTTAGGGCAGAAAAACTGTGACGTTGTAGACCTTCCCGGGATCTATTCCATGAGGACGTATACGCAGGAGGAAATCGTAGCTCACGAGTTTATTCTCAATAACAAAATAGACGGCATTATAAATATCGTCGACGCGACGAATATCGAAAGAAACCTCTATCTCACGCTTCAGCTTCTCGAGCTCAAGATCCCCGTGGTGATAGCGCTCAACATGATGGACGAGGTAAGAGAAAACGGAGGCTCCGTTGACGTTAAAAAGATGAGCGAGGCTCTCGGCGCGCCGGTCGTCCCGATATCCGCAGCGAAGGGAGAGGGGCTCTCGGAGCTCACGGACCGAATTTACACCGCCGCTGGAAAGGGCATTCTCCCTACTGTGTATGATTTCTGCGATGAAGGCTCTCCGGTTCACAGATGCGTTCACGCGATTGTACATATTATTGAGGACCACGCCGAAAAGCTCGGCATATCCGCGCGATTCTGCGCCTCCAAGCTCATTGAAAGCGACAATGATATGACGGATCATCTGGAGCTCGATGACAACGAAAGACAGCTTTTGGAGCACTGTATCATTCAGATGGAAAACGAATCCGGGCTTGACAGAAACGCGGCGCTCGCGGATATGCGCTATACGTTCATTGAAAATGTGGTAAAAAGCTGCGTTAAAAGACCGCGCGAGAGCAAAGAACACGCAAGATCCGTGAAGATGGACAGGGTTCTCACGGGAAAGTACACCGCAATACCCGTATTCCTGGCTATCATGGGGCTTATATTTTATCTCACCTTTAATGTTATAGGCGCGTTTTTCCAGGATCTTTTGGCCGCGGGACTTGACGCTCTCGCCGCCGCAGCGGACAGTGCGCTCACCGCGTACGGCATAAACGAAGTCGTGCATTCACTTATAATCGACGGTGTTTTCGCGGGTGTCGGCGGTGTATTAAGCTTTTTGCCCATCATTGTGGTTTTGTTTTTCTTCCTCTCGGTCCTCGAAGATACCGGGTACATGGCAAGGATCGCGTTTATCATGGACGGATTTCTGAGAAAAATCGGTCTTTCCGGCAAGAGCTTTGTGCCGATGCTCATAGGATTCGGATGCTCTGTTCCCGCGATTATGGCGACAAGAACCGTTTCATCCGACCGGGACAGGAAAATGACCATTCTCCTCACGCCGTACATGAGCTGTTCCGCGAAGATACCGATATACGCGGTGTTCGCCGGTGCGTTTTTCCCCGATCACAGCGCTCTTGCCATGATAATAATATACGCGGGCGGCATAATTGTGGGAATCCTCGCGGCAATGGTCTTGAAGAAAACTCTGTATCGGGGAAAGCCCGTTCCCTTTGTAATGGAGCTTCCCAACTATCGTTTGCCCGGTCTTAAAACCACGGGGCGTCTTTTATGGGACAAAGCCAAGGATTTTCTCCGGCGCGCGTTCACGATAATTTTTATGGCGTCTATAATTGTTTGGTTCCTTCGCACGTTTGACATGCGCTTACAGGTCGTGTCCGACTCCGCGGATTCTCTGCTGGCTTATTTGGGCCGCGCAGCGGCGCCGGTGTTCAAGCCGCTCGGGTTCGGCGCCTGGCAGCCGGTGACGGCGCTTGTGACGGGTATCACCGCGAAAGAAGCCGTTGTATCGACCCTGGCCGTTTTATACGGCACGGATATCGGCGCTCTGAAGGCGGTGCTTCAGAATGTGTTCACGCCGCTGTCCGCCGCGAGCTTTCTCGCTTTCACGCTGCTTTACACACCGTGCGCGGCCGCGATTGCGGCTATAAAGCGTGAATTCGGCAGCGCACTTAAAACGACGGGAATCGTGATTTCGCAATGCCTTGTCGCGTGGATTGTTGCCTTCGCGGTATTTAATATCGGAGGATTATTCCTATGAGCGCGGTTGATTATATTATCATAGCTTCGGTAGCCGCCCTTTTTATTCTGGCGATAATCGCGTATAAGAAAAAACCTCATTGCTCTTCCGGCTGCGGTAATTGCTCCGGCTGCTGCCGGGGCTGCGATAAGTGCGACAAGGCATAGCAGCACACGACGTGACGGGCGCGGGAAAATAGGGGAGGCGGCTCAACAAGAGCCGCCTTCCGATGTTTTTACAGATTATTAAGGCTTAGCTTATCATACGAGCGCGGACGCGCCCGCATTATGGGCGCCCGCACACGCGTGATACATACGCGTGACATATGCGAGAGAGAGGGCGACGGGGAACGGCTGGGGACGAGGGATACGGCGGGAAAACACAGTTTTCCCCTACAGGACGGGGGATACGTTGAAAAGGGGCCAAGGGGACGGGGGAACGAGGGAGACGGCGGGGGAACGCAGTTCGCCCGTACCGGGGGGCGGGGAACGGCTGGGGACGAGGGAGACGGCGGGGGACGGTGGACGGGGGGAGACGGCGGGAAAACACAGTTTTCCCCTACAGGACGGGGGATACGTTGAAAAGGGGCCAGGGGGACGGGGGAGACGTTGAAAAGGAGCCAGGGGGACGGGGGAACGCGCATACGGGGATGCTATGATTCCGGGTGTCATTTCAGCGGATTATTGTCTATGTATTGCAAGGTCTCTATGTATTCCTGCTCGCTGCGTATAATTCTGTCATTGAACGATTTTTGCCAGATAGAATAACCGATTTGTTTGGTTAGCGATCCTTTGAATTGTTTCATTACCCTAGATAATGTCGGGGTCTGTGTTCGCCCGTCCGCATCGCACGTGAATAATAAAATCATGTGAATATGATCAGGCATGATGCAATATTTGTCGACCGTTATATTTTCGTAGACAGTATTCAGGTTATGAATTTCGGCATCGATAATTTTGCCGATCGCGGACAACGGGGGTGCGTCATTCGGGGGAACGCATTGTGCCGGTACGGGATCCCATAACAGCCGACGTTTATCGGCAACGCATATCGTAACAAAATACGCCCCGTTGGAGGAATAATCAAAGCCATCCAAGCGAATATGTTTTCGTTTCGGCAAATCAGTCATGTCAGCACCCCGTAATTTATTTCGTTACAGCAAGTATATCAATATTGGCAAAAACATTACAAGGAGCAGAAAGAAAAACCCGATAATATACCGGACGCGTAATGGGGGACGCGGGGAACGAAGGGACGGGGGAGACGGGGGAGACGCGGGCGAACGCAGTTCGCCCCTACGGGTGCAGGTGGTGTTATGTCAACCGCAAACGTAGAGGGGACGGGGGAAACGGCGGGCGAACGAAGGAGAACGTACGGGGACGGGTGGTGTTATGTCAACCGCAAACGTAGAGGGGACGGGGGAGACGCGGGCGAACGCAGTTCGCCCCTACGGGTGCGGGGGGTGTTATGTCAATCGCAAACGTAGAGGAGACGGGGGAGACGGCGGGCGAACGAAGAAGAACGTACGAGGATGCGAAGAACATTATGTCGACCGCAAACGTAGGGGAGGCGGCTCGATTTGAGCCGCCTCCCGAAGTTTTTCTATAGTGATGTTAGGCTCAGCCTTTCATATACTCAGTGTACGCGTCCTGATAGATTGCCTCGATTTCCGGCCAGCCTATTGTGTTCAGCGTGTCGGCGAAGCTTTGGAATTCGCTAAGAGGCTTCTGGCCTACAACGAACAGGAGGTAGTTTTCGTTTACAAACGTCAGGCAGTCGTTCTGGTAGAGCGACACTTGCTTTCTCTGATCGTCCGACAAAGCGACGCCCCTGGGCCATTTCATGGAGAAGTCGCAGTTTACCGTGGGCCAGTATTCATGGCAGGCGATAAACCGCTCGCCGCCGTCGACGGCGTATTTCCTGTAGGCGATTTCAAGGCCGCCTTCGACAAGGAAGTTGTGCACGAACATCTGCATGGCGTAGGAGAAAGGCATGCCGTTTTCATTGTCGAGGATCATATCCGTGAGTCTTATTTCGCCGTCTTCGTTATATTCGTAGGTTTCGCCCTCCAGGCCGTAGCTGAGGACAAAGGATCCGGTGGGCGAATATTGCCAGTCGAGCCAGGTAAGCGCAAGCTCAATATTGCTGCAGGTGGCGGAAACGCTTACCGTTCCGGTGCCCAGATACGAGGAGCCGTAGCCCAGGTGCATGACCTGTCCTTCGTAGAGCAGGGGGTTTTTAAAGGCGGTCCACTCCACGTCCGGATCGAGGGTTAGATCCTCATAGGCCTTGACCTCATAGGGCTGCATGATAGTAAGGCCGACCTCGCTGTTATACAGGTACTTGTCATAGCTGTCGGGGAATACGAAGCCCGGCAGGCCGGGATTGAGATAGCCTTTGGCGAGCCAGCTGTTTACCGCGGTCATCCAGTTTAAATCCTCCTGGCTGGTGTACGGCAGCTTGATGGCGCCGCCGCCCATAACGAGCGGGGAGGGAAGCGCGCGGGTGGCTATGCCCGTGATGGTATCATAGCATCCGAAAACAGAGGCGTTGTCAAGAGTGCTGTTCATGAGCATGGGGTTTGCTATATCCAGCTGGGTCTGGAATAGGCTCAGGGTCTCTTCCATGTCGGCTATCGTGACTATGTCCTCAAGGTTGAGGCCGAGCTTGTTAAGCCAGTCTTTGCGGATAACGTAGCCGTGCGTCCAAATCTTCCTGTCAAACAAAGACTGCATGCCGTAAATGGTGTCTTTCACGGGCATCAGGGTGCTGCGCACGTCTCTGTCTTCACCGTAGGTGTTGAAGTAATACATGTAATTGGGAATGTAATCCCTGTAGTCGAAAAGATTGATGATGTAGTCGTTTTCCAGGAGTCCCGCGGGGGAATCCGGAGCGTTGGCGAGCAGCGCGTTGCAGATGTCGGGCAATTCGTCTGAGGCAAGCATGATGGAATAGCCTTCTCTGGCCCTTTCCACCGTGAAGGGTATGTACTCGATGTTAACGCCCGTATGGCCGTCTACCGCTCTTTGCACAGGGAGGTCCTGGTAGCCGGATTCGGGTATGTAGTTGGGATACAGACACAAAACGTAGTAGGAGAGAACCTCTTCCGAGGTCGTCAGGGGCAGCGGGTAATCGTAGGGTTCGGTGGGAAATCCGTCGGCGTCTTTTTCATAGTTTCCGGGAGCGTAGTTGTACGGCGATTGCGGGGTAGGCTGCTGGGTCTGATCGGGTTTGGCGGTCTGAGCGGGAGTTGAGGTACCTGCGGTTG
>Ga0123335_1006438_pt1 | contig 13663 bp, 10 predicted proteins | sample BiotimSIPDNA_2_FD_89707 | JGI IMG/M metagenome (GOLD analysis project Ga0123335, IMG submission 89707) | Anaerobic biogas reactor microbial communites from Washington, USA - Biogas_R2 time_0 SIP DNA | ecosystem: Engineered > Bioreactor > Anaerobic > Unclassified | place: Washington, USA... | reverse complement strand
GATTCCCGCGCCTTGGGAATGTATTACCTGGAACGCCACGGCATTCCCGAAACTCATCTGTGCACCCTCAAGACCGACCCGCGGTCGCCCTCCATTAACCAGCGCTTGTTCGAGCGCGAAATCCGCTTGCCGATCCTGGCCCACCTGGCCGACCGCCAGTTGGCGGGCCAAATCGATTTCGTCGTCCTGTGCATGGACATGCCCTCCCGGGTCGAAAACAGCAACGGCATCACAGCGGCACTGTTCTACGGCTACAAGCCGTATCCCCGCGATCCGAAATGCAATCTCGCCTCGAATTCCGTCAACCAGTACTTCGGCACCGAACGGGCCTATGCCGCCACCGCAGGCTGGAACAAGACCAACATGCCGATTTTCTTCCTCCTGACTGCCCCCAGCCTCGAAACCGCCAAGCAGGTCGTGGACCGCGCCGTGGAGTCCACCGCCTCTTTTCCCGCGGGCATCTTCGGCCTCTATGGCTCCGGCGATTCCGCGCGCAACATCCGCCACCGCACCTATTCCATCGTGGCCCGCCAGTTTGAACTCTTTGGCCGGGGCGAGTGGATCGACGTCAACCCCTCGGCCAGCCCGGTTCCCCCGCGGCCCGTGCTCGGATACCTGACCGGGCTGGCGGCATTGCCGGCCGCCTTGGACAACCTCGTCTTGGCGCCCGGCGCCATCGCCGACCATCTGACCTCCTGCGCCGGCATGATTCCGGATCCCTGCGACAATCAAAGCAGCGTCTGGGACTGGCTGCGCCTGGGGGCCGTCGCCTCCTACGGCACCGTCAGCGAACCCTGTGCCTACGAAGTCAAGTTTCCCGTGCCCATGCTGTTTTTCTGGTATGCCCGCGGCTTTACCGCCGGCGAAGCCCTGGCGATGTCGGTGCGCAATCCCTATCAGGGCATCTGGGTCGGGGATCCCCTCGCCGCTCCGTTTGCCGCGCCCCCGGTTGTCCGCATCACGGCCCCCGCCTACAATGCCGAAGTCGACGGCGATGTCCCGCTGCAAATTTCCGTGGCCGCCCACGACCGCGGCGCCCCGCCAATCTTTCTCGACCTCTATCTCGATGGCCGGCATCACGCCCCCGTCACACGCCCCTTCGCCCCGGTCGGCAACGAAATCGCCGCGCACATCGGTACCAACCGCTTCGCCTACACCATCGCCCCCGGCGAAGACCTGTTTGCCGCCGTGGCCGGTCTGGCCTGGGCCGTGAATTACCACGGTGGCGGTCAGCTCACCGCCAAGTCGCATGCCGATCGTCTCGAAATCACGACCCGGGCCCCTCTGGACGAAGATGGCCAGCCGCTGCCGTTTTCCGTCACCACCGAGCCGGGCTTCGCCCCTGCCCTTTATATTGGCGGCACCGCCGGCACTGACCGGCTCTTGATTGAGGATGGCATCGGCCGGGCCGCGGCCGCATTCCATCTGGGTACCACCCGCACCTGGGAAATCGAATATCCGCTGGATCTGTCCGCGCTGGAACCCGGCCCCCATGTGCTCAGCGTGGTCGCCCGCGACGGTACCGCCATGGAATGCCAAGGCCAGGCCGATCTTCCCTTCCGCATCCCACCCCGCCCGGCGTCCGCCGGCGGAGCCGATCGTGACAACCGTCCGGGCGGATAACCTCCAGCTGGACGCTTTCGCGGACGGTTTGCGTCGCACCGGCGACGCCCGCCCTTTTGATTTCTGCTCCCTGAGCGAAGGCTTTCTCTATCCCGAACGCGCCCGGCCGGGCGTGCTGGACTATTTCTTCTTCGCCTGCGCCCACCAATTCGGCTTCTGGACGCTGGCGGGCAACCGTTGGGCCGGCCCCATGGTCGCGCCCCTCGACGGCCGGAACCTGAAAGGCTCCGACTTTCTCTGGCGCGCCTGCACCCGGGCCTGGCAGCGGAACCCGGACAGCTTCGTCCCGATCGCCCTGGACGCGATGACTGATGCCGGACTCAATACCCTCTTTCAAAGCGATGCCGACATCAATCCGCTGCCGATGTGGAGGGACCATCTGGCGCTGACCCGCGGCTACGCCCGCTGGTTCGTCGCGCGGGCCCTCACCCCCACGGACGTGCTCCGCTGCGCGCAGGCCGCTCCCAAGCCCCTGGCGGCCCTGCTGGCCGCGCTCGCGGAAATCCCGGGCTACGCGGAAGATCCCTTGCAGAAAAAAGCCATGCTGCTGGCCATCGTGCTCGAAAACCGCCCCGAGCATTTCCTGCAGGTCACCGATCCGGAATCGGCCGTGCCGATCATCGACTATCACCTGCAGCGCAGTGCGCTGCGCACCGGGCTGGTGCGCGTGGAGAACCCCGCCCTGCTCGCGAAACTGGAATCCCGCGTAACCGTTACGGCGGCAGAAGAAGGGGCGGTGCGGGCCGCAACCTATGACGCCATCCAGCAGCTCATGGCCCGCTCCGGCCTCTCCGCCGCGGCCGTGGACTGGTTTTTCTTCCGGAACCGCACCCGCTGCCCGGAAACGACGGAGCCCGACTGCTCCGCCTGCCCCGTGCAGGCCATCTGCGCCAAGGCCACCCGCCTCTTCCAGCCCGTCTTCCGCACCACCGCCTACTAAGCCGCCCCGGAGTTTTCCACACCGTGGAAAAAATCACCGTTTATTTCCACGGAATGGAAAAATATTTCGGCGGATTTCCACCCAATGGAAAGAATTTTGCCCCGCCCCAGTACACTGGCGGCCGCATTTCAGATAGTATAATAGTTGCAACTATTATAGTTGGGCGGATTGCGCGGGATCGGCGCGCACGGGCCCACCCTAGCGGGCGAGGCTGATCCAGACGACGCGAAAGCCGTCGAGGATCTGCTGGGCTTCCTGCAGGTAGAGGCGGGCGGCGTCGCGGTGGTTCACCACCACGAGGAGGTCGTGCGACAGCACCGAGGTGTTGTACCAGTTGAACGAGCCGTCGATCACGATCTGTTCGTCAATGACGCATTGCTTGGAATGGACCGGCGAATACGGCACGGGACGGTCGTGAACGCCGTACACCAGCGCAATGGCGATGCCGGCTTCCTGCAGTCGCCGCACCGCCGGCAGTAACGGGCGCTGGAGCTCCTCGGGCATGCTGCGCTCCCGGGCGGGATCGCCCTCCCAGGCTAGATGGCCGTTGAGGATGATCCGCACGTAGACGCCGCGATTCTTCGCGGCAATCAAAGCATCTACTACGCTCTCGCCATGCTCTCCGCGCAGCTCCCCGATCAGAAACAGGCACAGGTGGATCGAATGCCGGGCGCGCTGAATCTCCGCCAGGATGGCGTGGTGGGGCCGATAGTACTTGCCGTTGAGCATGGCGGTCCGGCCAAAGGTGTAGAGCAGATTGAACGGACTCATCGGGTCCACCCCGTAGCGCCGGATGACCCCGCCGCGCACGGACTGGAAAATGTTGTCGAGCAGCCGGCACACGCCGAAGGACCGGAACGTCATGCCCGACTCCCAGTTGCTGCCCCAGCGGTCGAAGGTGATGTTGAAGGAGCCGACGATGGCGTCCTCGTCGCCGAAAATAATGAACTTGTTGTGCATGTCGGTGGCCACTTCGGCCAGCGGATCGCGGGTGGTGCACACCTCGCCGAGGAGCTCGATGCCCGAACGCTTCAGGGCCAGATAGTTCGAGCTGTTGGTCAGCGTCATCTTGCGCCAGTCCACGATCACCTGCACGGGCACGCCGCTGCGGTGGGCATGGGTCAGATGCCGGATGAAATCGCCGTCATCCACGCAGTCCACGCAGACCTTGATGCCGCAGGGCCGCGCGGGGTCGGTTTGCCGGCGCCAGATCATGGTGTCGATCAGGTCGTGAATGTAGCGCTTGGGGTGATACGGATGCCAGGCCTGGCCCTTGGTGAACTTGGGAACCAGGCGGAGCGACTCGACATGGTGGTTCATCCAGTCCACGTCGCGCTGCAGCTGGTCCGCGTCCACCTCGTGTGTCCGGTACGGATTGGGCGTGGCCCACTCTTCCGTGATATGCCGCCGGACCTCGCCTTCGCTGCCGAATTCATGACCGTCCATGAAAATGTATTCCAGCCGCGACGGAATCGACCGCTCGTGCAGATGCAGAATGTAGGAGAACTTGACGCAGGTGACGCGGCCCTGGTGCAGCGCCTGCGGATGGATGAACAGATCGCGCGTTTCGCGCCAGTGCCGGTTCCAGTCGCCGCCGAGCGGATCCGTGTGCGCCAGATACTGCTCAAAGGTGCCATCCTCGTGGAAAACCTTGAGCACGACCTTGAGATTCATCCCGGCCCCCCAGTCCACCCGGAAGCGGATGCGGCCCCAGCGCAGATAGAACAGTTCCCGAAACTCGTTGCGGCGGGGATACGGCGGACTCATCCAGGCTTCGGTCGGCGCAGCGTACTGCTCGGCGTATTCCATGGCTTCCCCTCCTAGCGCAACTCGAACTCCACCAGATAGCCCGTGTGATCGGAGACGCGCCCGTAACAGGCGGCGGTAAACAGTTCCTCGGCGTGAATGGCCCGCAGGGCGCTGCCGTTCCGAAGCCACAGGTAGTCGATGCGGCGGTCCTGTTCCAGCAGTTGCACGGGATCGCCGCTGCGGGCGCGGAACACCTGCTGGAACTCGGCCGGCCGCAGAATCTTCAGGTACTGGTCCTCGAACTCGCCTGCGTCCACGATCTGCCGGTAGGCCTCGCTGCCGGCCGCAATGTTGAAGTCGCCGCACAGCAGGGTGGCGGCCACTTCCGGCGCCTGCTTGGCCTCCGCCCAGCGTTGCAGGCGGGCATACTGGGGATAGAACCCGGCGCTGGGCCAGCTCAGGTGTGCGCTGAACACGTTGATCAGCCCCATGTAGGGCACCCGCACCTGGGCCATGACCACCTTCCGCGCGTGAATGTCGAACGGATCCTGGCTGTCGGACACATAGCCCGAGTCGGTGAGGGCGAAGGGATGGCGGCTGAGGATGGCCAGTCCCTCCCGGTAGCGTTCGAATCCCAGATGGGCCCAGTCCGTCCGCAGATGATACGGCTGGGGCAGGTGATCATTGATGATGCGCGCGGCGTTGGACGACCAGTCCCCGGCGCCGCCGTTCCAGTTCTCCCCCACCTCTTGCAGGCAGACCAGATCGATCTTCCGTTCCTGGATGGCCTGGGCCACCCGCTGAAATTTCTGCTGCTGATCCTCCTCCTGATAGGTGTGTAAATTGAGCGTCAGGACTTTCAGCGTGCCGCGGCGGGCGCAATAGTTCCGACCGCCGCAGTTGTCCCAGACGACCTGGTGGGCCGTCCGGCACTCAATGGCATATTCCACCCGGTAGGCATGCTGGACCGGAATGCGGCCCGTCCACACCTCCCAGCCGTAGCGGTTCGGGTTGCGCGCATTGCTGCCCACGCTCAAATCCCAGTGGTTGCGCCGGAAATAGGCCGGCGCCTGGTGCGACGTGGCCCAGCCGTCCGTCGTCCAGTGAATCACCACCGCCTCCGGCGCCACGGACTGCCGGACCGCCACCTCCACCGGCACCGCCAGAATGCCCGGCGCCAGCTCCGGATCGTAGCCGACGACCTGCACCGGTTCCGGCCCGAACCCGATCACGCCGGAATCGGCATCGGACCGGTAGTTCTGCCCGAACCGGCTGTCCCAGTGGCGAATTCCGTCGCGCTCCAGGCAGGCCGCAAACTGGATGTTGCCCGGAATTGCCGAATCCATGGTCAGGGGCACCCCCACCTCGGCGGTCCATAATTCCTCCTCGCCGCCCACCCCGCAGCGGTAGCCCGCCGCCGACACCTGCCAGACCCCATCCTCCCCGCACCAGTGAATGTCCACCCGCTTGCCATAGTCCCCCGCCCCCACTCGCACCGCGAACAGCATCTCCTGGAACGTGCCGTGCACGGTCCGGGAGATGATGTTCTTGACGTAGATCAACTGGATCGGCGGGTTCATCATCCAATCAAGCACTCTAGACAAAACCCGGACTAGACGCGAAAGTTTTTTACCTGGCCCGGAGAACGCGATATATGTTCCCCATCATGAACAAGACCACATGCCTTCGCAGTGTCCTGGGCGCCGCGCTGATGGCCGCCCTGGGCTCCGGCTGCGCCACCACGACCGACTACGTCACCGGCCAGCGCGTGCGCAATATGTATACCCTCGACGAAGAAACCCGCATGGGGGGCCAGTACTACGCCCAGATGGTCGGCGAACTGCGCAAATCCGACGCCCCGATCGACCAGGATGCCGCCCGCGTCGACCTCGTGCGCGACATCACCCGCCAGATCGTGTCCGTCGTGCACATCACCAACCTGCCCTACAAGGCGACTTTTGTGGGCGACCCGGATTTCGTCAATGCTTATGCCCTGCCCGGCGGAAACATCATGGTCTTCGAGGGCATTTGGAACCCCAAGGAAGGCCTGGTCCGCACCGTGGACGAACTGGCCGCCGTCATCGGCCACGAACTGGCCCACGTCAACTGCCGCCACTCCACCGAAGCCATGACCCGGCAGGTCCTGCCGAATTTGTTGCTGTCCGCCTTCATGATCTGGGCCACCATCAAGGACGATGACAGCATGCAGTTGCTGGCCGGAGGCCTGCTGCTGGGCTACAACGGACTGGTCGTGACCAAATACTCCCGCAAGGACGAACTCGAAGCCGACCGCGTTGGCATGATGTACATGGCCCGGGCCGGCTTCGATCCCGAGGCCGCCCCGCGCGTCTGGGAACGTCTGGCCAACGGCAGCGACAGCCAGTTCAAGAAAACACTGAGCATTTTTTCCACCCATCCGCGCGACAAGCTGCGGGCCGACGAACTGCGCAAGCACCTGCCCGAAGCCCGCGCCCTGTTCGAAGCCGCCCCCGTCAAGCGCGACGGAAACCGCAAGCTGGCCGACATCCTGCCGCCCCCCCCGCCGAAAATCCCGGCCAAGCAAAAGAACTCCGGATCCTGAGCGCTCGCCGCGCCCCAGCCCCCCACGGCCTCGCGCAGTCGGTGAATCAGGTCCCGCCTCCCCCGCGCCACCCGTTGCGATTCAAAGTTTTTACGTTCTACGTAAAAATGGCCGGCCCCATCGACGTCCCGCACGGCTTCTGCTAAACTTTTTCCCATGCCATTGAGCTGGACCGAAATCAAGGCGCGCGCGATCGCCTTCTCCCGCGAGTGGGCCGAGGAAACCCGCGAAACCGCCGAGGCCAAGTCGTTCTGGGACGCCTTCTTCAACGTCTTCGGCCTTTCCCGCCGCGCGGTCGCCGTCTTCGAGGAACCCGTCCGCTCCCTCCAGGGCTCCTACAACCGCATCGACCTGTTCTGGAAAGGCCGGCTCCTCGCCGAACACAAGTCCGCCGGCAAGGACCTCGGCAAAGCCAAGGGCCAGGCCTTCGACTACGTCCAGGACCTGCTCCGCGAGGGCCGCCACGCCGAAGTTCCCGACTATATCGCCACCACCGATTTCGCCCGCCTCCAGCTCTACGACCTGAACGCCGGCGGCGCGCTCGCGGCGGATTTCCCCCTCAAGGAATTCCACCGCCACGTGAAGCACTTCGCCTTCATCGCCGGCTACCGGCCGCACGCCTTCGCCGAAGAACCCGCCGTCAACGTCGCCGCCGCCGGCCTCATGGCCAAGCTGGCCGACACCCTCGAAGACGCCGGCTATCCCGACCACCGCCGCCAGGTCTTCCTCGTCCGCCTCCTCTTCTGCCTCTTCGCCAACGACACCGGCATCTTCGACTCCAACGCCTTCGACCTTCTCATCCACGAATCCGCCCCCGACGGCAAGGACCTCGGCCCGCGCCTGGCCGAATTCTTCGAGACCCTCGACCTTCCGCGCGAAAAACGCCAGACCACGCTCGACGAAGCCCTCGCCGCCCTGCCCTACGTCAACGGCGGACTCTTCGCCGAACCGCTGCCCGTCGCCCATTTCAACTCCGCCATGCGCGCGGCCCTCCTCGACGCCACCCGCTTCGACTGGTCGCGCATTTCCCCCGCCGTCTTCGGCGCGCTCTTCCAGGGCGTCATGGAACCCCGCGCCCGCCGGCAGATCGGCGCGCACTACACCTCCGAGGCCAACATCCTCAAGGTCATCCGCCCCCTCTTCCTCGACGACCTCCGCGAGGAACGCCGCAAGGCCGGCCCCAACCGCGCCGCCCTCGAAAAACTCCACGCCAAGCTCGCCGGCCTGAAATTCCTCGATCCCGCCTGCGGCTGCGGCAACTTCCTCGTCATCGCCTACCGCGAGCTCCGCGCCCTCGAAAACGACCTCCTTTGCGCCCTGCACCAAGGCGAAGTATTAAACGATTTCGACGTCGCCGGACTCGCCCGCGTCAACGTCGACCAGTTCTACGGCATCGAAATCGACGAATGGCCCGCCCGCATCGCCGAAGTCGCCATGTGGCTCATGGACCACCTCATGAACCGCGACCTGTCCGAAAAACTCGGCCAGTACTTCGCCCGCCTCCCCCTCGCCAAATCCGCCCGCATCCTCCAGGCCAACGCCCTCCGCACCGACTGGAAGGAATGGCTCCCGCCCGACCAATGCGCCTACGTCATGGGCAACCCGCCGTTCGTGGGGCAAACCTTCCGCACCGACGAGCAGAATCAGGAGGTCCGCGACGTCTTCGGCGACGTCCGCCTCGTGAACAGCATCGATTACGTCGCCTGCTGGTACGTCAAAGCCGCCGACTACATGAAAGGCCACAAAGACAAGGCCATCCGCTGCGCCTTCGTCTCCACCAACTCCATCACGCAGGGTGAACAAGTCGAGCCCATCTGGCGCACGCTCCTCGACCGCGGCGTCGTCATCCATTTCGCCCATCGCACGTTCAAGTGGGAAAGCGAAGCCCGCGGCAAAGCCCACGTCCACGTCGTGATCATCGGATTCGGGCTTTCGGATCACTCGCCCAAACTCATCTTCGACTATTCCGACGACGGCGACCCCATCGTCTACACGGCCAAGAACATCAATCCTTACCTGATCGATGCGGCACCCAATATCCTGGTCGCAAGCCTTGCATCACCCCTTGAGGCTGTCCCCAAGATCACGCTTGGGAATAAACCAACCGACGACGGCAATTTCATCCTGACAGCGGCGGAAAAGGACGAGTTGGTCGCGAAAGAGCCAGGAGCTGCGCAGTTTATCCGCCCGTACATCGGCTCAGTCGAGTTCATCAACGGAAAGATCCGATACTGCCTCTGGTTAAAGGGCGCCAGTCCGGTCGAACTGAAAAAGTGTCCGTCCATCCTTGAACGTCTTGAGCGCATCCGTGCATTCCGCCAGAAAAGCACGGCCAAACCGACCCGCGAAAAAGCCGACACGCCGCAGGAGTTTTTCTTCATCTGCCACCCCGAAACCCCATACCTTATCATCCCGAGCGTTTCGTCCGAACGCCGCAAGTACGTTCCCATCGGCTTCATGGACAAGAACACCATCGCCAGCAATCTGGTGTATATCGTCCCCAACGCCACGCTCTATCATTTCGGCGTGCTGACCTCCGCCATGCACATGGCCTGGATGCGCCAAGTCGGCGGACGGCTGAAAAGCGATTACCGCTACACCGGCAACACCGTCTACAACACCTTCCCCTGGCCGGAGAAGATCGCGGACGAGCGCCAGTTGGAGATCGAGCGCTTGGCGCAGGCGGTGCTGGACGAGCGGGCGCGGCACCTGGAAAAGGGCGCGACGCTGGCGGACCTGTACGATCCGGTGACGATGCCGCCGGGGCTGGCGAAGGCGCACGCGGCGCTCGACCGCGCGGTGGACCGGACCTATCGTTCGGCGCCCTTCGAGACCGAGCGCGCCCGCGTCGAGCACCTCTTCGCCCGCTACCAGTCCCTCACCACCCTCTTCCCCGCAAAGCCGCAGAAAAAGCCGCGCAAGAAACCGGCCGGTTGATTTTATATTTCGAAATAGGAAGCCAACAGGCGTGCGAGATCCTTCCGCAAGACGGGCCCGAGTTGGCCCAATTTGCGCGAGACCAACTTGCCGCTCAAGGTCCAAACCTTGTTGACGCGCACCGCAGAACTTTTCAACAGCCCCGCGGACGGGAATTCTGGATGAACGGCTTCAATGGGCAGATCATAAGGCGAACAACGATCCACGTTGCTGGTGATCAACAAGAATACGCCGTCTTCCAAACGGCCATTCTCGCTATCCGGAGAAATGACGACAGCCGGCCGAACCTTGACGGAGGTGAGATCGGAAAAGGGATAGGTCAGGAGCACGACATCCCATTTTCGAAAGGCCACGCTCATGGGCGATAGAGATCTTCGCCTTCGCCATCCAGAAAACGAAAAACACCCGTCGCCTCGGCCGCAAGAAGCAGATCTTTTTCCGACATTTCCTCAACGGTGATCGGCAACTCGGGCAAATCCACCCGGAAGCGGAAAAACGTTGAGACGAGTTCCTCCACGGCTTGGTCTGCATCCCTGGCCTTGCCCTCGAAATAGAGGGCGGGAGATTCCTTGACGACGGTATTCATTGGGGCTCCTCTGCTTTTATCTGCCGGACGGCAAAGCGCCGTTGCAACACCAATTCGCCGTTGCTGAGCACTTCGATGCAGTGTAATCCCGGGGCAGGAAACACGACGTTGTTGAATTCGAAAACGGCTTCCACAACGTGGTTTGGATTCGCGAAATCGATATCGCCTTCTGCGCCGAATAAAGTCTGACCTGTCTTTTCATTGATGCAGCAGACCCGCGATTTCGTTTTTCCATGACCTCCGGTAATCGATACAAAAATACAGATTTTAGGATGGCGGCAGGGAAATTGTCCGGCAGAGATGCTGTTGAATACGCCAATCAAGCTCTTCTTGTTCGTTTCCGTCTCCGTAATGACCTGATCGCAGATCATCAGCGAAATGCCCATAGGCTTACATGACGCGTTCATATTCTACCTGCATCCGTAAAGTCCGCTGTGAATTTCACACATAGTCGTCTCGATTGCAAGTCGTCCGTTTATCCTATTATCAACGAATGGAATGGAACGATCTGCCTTGTGTTTTTACTGATGAAAAATGACTGGAATCAATTATGTTGGCAACGCCCGATGCCAAACAATATAGGCGCGGCACGTCATTCGAGCCCGCGGTCTTCGAGGTCGTCTTCTTCGAGGCCGAGGTAGTGGCCAAGTTCGTGGTAGTAGGTCACGCGGACTTCTTCGCGGAAGATCTCCTCGTCGCCGTCCGAATATTCCCACAGGTTTTCCAAAAACAGCAGGATTTCCGGCGGCAGCGGATCGCCGCTTTCGACGCCCTCCGCGCAGTTCGGCCCCACGAACAGCCCCAGCAAATCCGGATCGACGCCGTCGTCGCGCACCATGGCTTTCGTCGGCCGCGGCAGCATCACGACGGGCACGTCCGCCGCCTGCCGCGCCATCTCCCGCGGCAGCTTGAGGCGCAAGGCCTCCACTTCCCGCTTCGCCATCCGTTCCAACGCCACCAGGTTCATGGCGCAGCCTCCCACGCGCCGCCAAGGGCATGGAACAGCGCCGCGACGTCGGCCAGACGCGCGGCCTGGGCGGCGGTGCGTTCGCTTTCGGCCTGTTCTTCCCGGACGCGCTCGTCCAGCGCGGCCGCCCGGCTGAGCCCGCCCGCGGTCACTTGCTCATCGGCAATCTCGCGCGCCGCGCGCGCGTGGTCCGCGGCCGCCGCGCGCGCCTGCAGCGTCCGCGCGTCGGTTTCGAGCGCCTGCATGGCATCGGCGACTTCCTGCAGGCCGCGCAGGACGGTGTCGCGGTAGGCGGCCGCGGCTTCGTCGTAGGCCGCTTCCGCGGCGCGCTTCCGCGCCCGCAACGCCCCGCCGCGGAAGATCGGCTGCATGAGATCGCCCCCGAGGCTCCACACGTTCGCGCGCGAGAGCACGTCGCCGAGGTCGGTTTCCTGCGAGCCGAGGCTCGCGGTAATCGTCAGCCGCGGATACAGGTCCGCCGTCGCCGCGCCCACGTTCGCGCACGCCCGGTGCCAGACGGCTTCGGCGGCGCGGATGTCGGGCCGCTGCCGGGCGACTTCCGACGGCACGCTCGCCGGCACCGCCGCGGGCAGTTGCAGTTTGTCCAGAGCGACGACGCCCAGCGGCGCGGCCGCCGGTTCGCGGCCGAGATAGACCGCCAGTTGCCGCCGGAGGCGCGCGCGCTGGTTTTCCAGCGCGGGCAGCGCCGCGCGGGCCTGCTCCAGCGCCAAGCCCGCCCCTTCCAGTTCGCGCGCGGAAATCCCGCCGGCGTCCCGGCGCTGCCGCGCGATTTCGGATTGCTCGGCGCGCGCGGCGACGATGCCTTCGGCCGCCTCGATCCGTTTCTCGGTCTCCGCCAGGCGGATCGCCGCCAGCACGACGTTGGCGGCCAGCGTCCGGCGCGCGCCCTCCAGCTCGATTTCCCGCCGGTCCACCTGCGCTTTCAACGCTTCCAGCGTCCGCCGGTCCTTGCCGAACAGATCGAACGCGTACGACACGGAAAGCGTCGCCTGGTAGAGCGAAAACGGGTCCGGCACCGGCACGTTTTCCATGCCCATCGCTTCCGGATTGACCTTCTGGCGCTTGGCGCCGAAGCCGGCGTCCACGGCCGGGTAGCGCGCCGCGCCGGCCTGGGCGTTGAATTCTTCCTGCGCCTGCCGGAGGCGCGCCAGCGCCTGGTCCAGCGTGGGGCTTTTCTCCAGCGCTTCGGCCACCGCCGCGTCCAGTCCGGCGCTGCCGAAGAGAGTCCACCAATCCGCCGGCGCGTCCATCTCCGCGTCGAACCGCTGCGCCGCGCCGGCGACCGCTTCGCCCCACGCTTCGCTTTCCGGCGCGGCCGGCGGCCGGAAATCCGGCCCCGTCGCGCAGCCCGCCGCCCAGCCGGCCAGCGCAACCGCCGCGATTCCGTTTTTGAGTCGCTTGTCCATCGTGCCCTCTCAGTCCAGCGTCTTGCGGTAGAACTTCACCGCGACCGCCATGACCACCGCCGTGAAGAGCATCAGCGGCCAGACGTTCGGCCACAGCTCCCACCCCGGGGTGCCTTTCAGGAAAATCGCCCGCACCAGGCGGTTGAAATAGGTCAGCGGCAAGACGTTGCCGATGGCCTGCGCCCAGCCCGGCATGCCCTGGAACGGGAACATGAAGCCCGACAGCAGCAGGTTCGGCATGAAGTAGAACACCGTCATCTGCATCGCCTGCAGCTGGTTTTTCGCCAGCGACGACAGCGTGATGCCCACCGTCAGGTTCGCGGCCACGAACAGCAGCGCCGCCAGATACAGCGCCGCCAGGCTGCCCAGGAACGGCACGCGGAAGACGAAGACCGCCACGAGCAGGATCAGCGTGACCTGCAGCAGCCCGATCGCGACGTAGGGCACGATCTTGCCGGCCATGACTTCGAGCGGCCGGACCGGCATCGCCAGCAGGTTTTCCATCGTGCCGCGCTCGCGCTCGCGCGTCATCGCCAGGCCCGTCATCAGCACCATCATCAGCGTCAGGATCACGCCCATCAGGCCCGGCACGATGTTGTTCCGGCTGCTGCCCTCGGGATTGTAGAGCCGGTGCACGTGCACGCGGAACGGCGCCTCGCCCGCCGCCAGGTAGCCGGTCGCCCCGCCGGCGTCCTTGTGCGCGACGGACCGGGCGATCTGCTCGACGGCGCCCAGCGCCGTGCCCGTCGCCACCGGATCGGTGGCGTCCGCCTCCACCAGCAGCGCCGGCCGTTCGCCGCGCAGCAGGTCGCGCGTGAAGTTCGCCGGCACGTTCAGGACGAAGACCGCTTCG
>Ga0123335_1006436_pt1 | contig 13663 bp, 4 predicted proteins | sample BiotimSIPDNA_2_FD_89707 | JGI IMG/M metagenome (GOLD analysis project Ga0123335, IMG submission 89707) | Anaerobic biogas reactor microbial communites from Washington, USA - Biogas_R2 time_0 SIP DNA | ecosystem: Engineered > Bioreactor > Anaerobic > Unclassified | place: Washington, USA... | reverse complement strand
CAAAACGCAATCTGGGCAGGCTCCCGGGGACAGCTTTAAAAACCGGATTCAGATCCACCTCATTCTGAGATCTGCTGTAGGGCCGCCTGACATTTTCATATCTCTCCGGATCGGGGTCGGTTTCAGGGATGCTGGCAGGGCTGATAACCTGATTGGGTCTTTCCACGCACAGGCTCCAGCCATTCCAGCGGAAAAGGGATTCGTGCAGGTAGAGTTGCTCGTCCGGATCATCAGGTTGAGATGTGGCCGAGCTGCTCTTGATATAACCTTCCTCCGGCTTTAAATCAAGCGATTCTCCAGCTTTAAGGAACACATAGCGGCCTTCCCGCCAACAGAGAGAACGAGGGTTGTCCGGATCTTCTCCGTTTCTAACATCCACGCGGTAGCCTCTGAGCAGATCGTCAGCCCAAAAATGCATTTCTGTTACATTAGGGTCAGTCAGGTCTTTATTCTTTTCTTCGGAATCGATTAACTTTTTTTGGATCTCCTGGGCACGTCCGTGTCGTATAAGACCCAATCCGCCGCTGCGCAAGGCGGGCAGGGCGATTTCACGGTCCATTCCGACGGGATATTTTTTCTTTTCAAAACCTTTCATGCCATAGCTGAAATCCAACAGCTTGAGCAAAGAGCCATCCGGGTCAATCTGAGTAAGATAGTATTTCGGTACTTCTGATTTCTGGAATATATCTCTTGCATAAGTCAAGTTCAGAAAACCTTCCGAAAGGTCACTGCCTTCTTCCCAGTGGGGCATAAACCGTTCTTTATCCTGCCAATAATGGGTAATCATTCGGGGAGTTTTTGGCGCCGGAATTGCGGGGTTCCATTCAGCCTCTACCCAAATTTCACCGGTAGAAACGGGAGGTATCGGCATCGTGAAATCAAGCACCAAGCCCAGTGCTCTCATAAGGCTGGGGTGATCGGCCAGCATAGCCACAGCTTCATGAAAATCAAAGGTGTGCATTTCCGGGCGGGGATACTTAAAATTCGGGTCGGGGTTGCGATAGCGATTATAGAATTTATGAACCTGATAAAAGTCTCTGGCGGGACTCGATTGTTCAAAAGATAAAACTTTATCTCGCTCTAATACTGACTCGAGTTCTCTGCCAACCCTTTCCCGACGGTCTTGATCCAGATCATCGATCACCCTGCGCAACAAGCCGCCCGGCTTGGTCAATGTATCAAAATCAGGAGGAACACCAGGTCCGGCTTCCGCCCAATCCGTATAAACGTCTTTCATGTAATTGAGCGTATCTCTCAATGGGATGGTGCGCAGCTTGTGATCCTTCAGGTCGGTGAACTTGTGGTTCAGCACGTAGACACCCGGTGTAAAAATCCAATTCCAGAGCGATTCGTTAAGAGTGAATTCCGGTTCAAGGTCAATGGGAACACCATTGATATGAGCGACAAACCTAATGTTTTTTACCGTGGCAGGCCAATTGACAAAATCCTGGAATTCGCTGAGAGGCGTCTTTCCGTCCGGGTCAGCGCCGGACCCTTCAAGACGCGGGGAAAGCATCACCGAAAGGCGTGCCTTACCATCTGCGATGCCGTTGGGCAGCGCCGTCCAAATTAGTGTTTGTTTCATAATTCACACTCCTCAAGCGAAAGCTTCGCAATAAACCGGCCATGGATATACCTCATGTTCATCAAAAGGATCCTTGTAAGGTGCCATAAGTTCTGCAAAGGTCGGGTCGCCGTTAGAGCCGGCAAACTTGCGCTCCGCGGTGATCTCCACGCCGACACTAAAGAAGAGCACTTCCACTTCAATGGTCAGTGTGGCTCTGCCGGCGCACTTCCCTGTAGCGCTTTCATAGGTCAATTCCAGGTAGAGTTCAATTGAGATGCTGACGATGCCCATCACGCTCAAAAATCCCCCCATTCGGAAATAGCCTGTCAGGGTTGCGTTATCCATCTCCATCTTGAAGTAGATGCCCGCCATGGCATATATGCCGCCGCTGGCGACACCGACATCCAATGTCAGGCTGGCACCGAATTCAAAGGATGCTTCCAGGCATTTGAGACCATCCGGCTGCAGGGTGATTGAGAAGAAGCCGCCGCCGCCGAACATGGCTACGGTAAGGCAGAAGGGGTTGTCGCGGGTGCAGAAAGAAAACCATACGCTGAGCGGGTCTCCGATAAAGGGAACGGAAAACCCGGCACCCAGACTCATATTTGTGAGGCTGAAAACGCCAAAAGTCAGGTTGGGCAGCCCTAGGCTGAGACTGGCAACAATACCTTCTTCGCTTATCTCTAGACCGGGCGGGTCCGAAAAACCGTCAAGCGGGATGAGAAATTTCAGCGCCTCAACAAACGAAAGCACGCCTACGAATTCAATCTCGTCAAATTCAACATTTACATCCGCTTTTTGACTGCTGCCGAAAACAAATTCGATCTTGTCGAATTTCAACTTTACGAAGCTTGCGAGCGTTTCTGTACCGATCAAATTCAAACTGAATTCCTTGACACCGCAAGACATCAGGAAAGAAGCTCCGCCTTCTTTGGTTGATTTTGCATCTAATTCCGCGTGAAGATACAGTTTGCCGATGACATTACCGTTATTATCTTCATGGGCTTCAAAAATAGGGTCGGATTCCGGCCAGCTGATCAGATCTGTGTCCCAGTCCAGAGTAACCTTTTGCTCTGTCAGCGCCTGCATGCCTACTTTCAGGACGCCGATCAGAGCGTTTATATCCGCCAGCGTCCCACTTAGACTCATCAGAGCAGTTTCAATCGGTATGCGAACGGAGGCGGAAACACCCGGCTTGTTCAGGTCACTCAATACGGGTGGAATCTTGTTGTCCCTCAGGTCGTTGAGCGCAGCTTCAAAATCGGTCCAAAAAGATTCGGAAGCGGGATTCTCAATCAGGTCGGTGGTGAGGTCTCCAACGGCCGAAAGGGCATCTTTCAGCTGATCGGCAGCTACGCCGAAGGTTTCCAATTGATACTTAAGGGTAAAGATGTTTTCGGAGAGACTTTGCAACGGTGAAAGCGTCTGACTGATGAATTGCGGCGGACCTCCACCCGGGTTGATAATCTCCCACAGATTGAGAACTCCAAAAAGCTTGGGCATTTTTCCCTCGGGCATGCCTGCAAAAAACTCTTCGGGCTTAAATGTATTGCTGGTCATGCTGCCAAAGTTTTCAATGGTTCCGCCAACCGGTCCATGCAGACGGGAGATCCCGTTGATCTGCATATTCGGGGTCAACAAACCTCCCGAGCGTTGACCTTGGGTTGAAAAATCCAATTCCAGAGTATTCTCACATAGTTGCGCAAAAACCTGACCTTTATTGTGCTCCTCATTAAAGCCATGGACAAGGTAATCCTCGGGGTAAACAAATTTCGCGATGCCCTCGTTCCTTGCCAGGTGCTTAATGGCGGGAATTTTTGCGGACGCCCATTCAATACGCGGATAAAAAGGCGGGAAGTCGGGCGAGTAAATTTCCCGAAGTTGCCTTAATTTGTCCTTGTCCGGGGTTTGCGCGCCAAACATGATTTCTTCTGTATTGAAAACCGTGTCGCCCTGGATTTGGCTGTCGGCATAGCAGACTTCTTGACCTGCTAGCTTGGCCGGCTTTGCCGCTGCGTTCCTTAAAGACGGATACAAGCCCGCTATTCCATCGGGTTTGTTGCCTGTGAAATCCCACTGGGTCATTTTCATTAGATCAAAAACTTCATCAGGGTTTTCAGGGTTTTCTACGATCTCTTTGCCAACAAAGTTCATCGGGGTACTGAATTCCACTTCGCGGCCGTCCAGATCCGTAGCAATCACATGGAAGCGAATCTCTTGCCCGGTTGAACCCTCTACCGGGCGAAAGAGCTCCCTGGATTTACCGCCAATGCCGCTATTCGCCGGTTTAGCCAGAAAGGGTGTCACTAAGGTAGTGATGCGTATACGGGTAAAGGGAAAAGCCAGATCGTATTGTTGATTGTACGGGTCTGTCAGATCCATTGGGATGTAGGTTTTTTCAGGTTCGCGCACCACGATGAACATCCGCTGTCTCAGGTAGGCAGGATTACCTTTGAGGTTGTTGTGGAATTTGCGCTCGGTGATCTTGACCAGAGAGGCACGGTGCCCAAAGGGGAAGAGGAATCCGCGATATACCACCCTGACATAATGGTCGCGTGCCATTGTCGAGATATGACGCCATTCTTCCACCGAGAGCCCGTACGCCGGATCCCAGGCTCCGCGCAGATTCAGCCAGGAGCCTAAAGAAGTGAGCATCATCTGCCTGGTTGGAATGGCGCGGGGTATATAAGATTCTCGTCTGTCCTGGTTCTTAAACAGCCTGTAGTTGGCTGAGAGGTGGACGAAATTGTATCTATCAGCAGAGTCCAGCGAGGAGCGGTAAGGGTTGTCATAGGGATCATTCGGATAAGCTTGCGGCGCCGGACCGGTTTTGTTGTAATGACTATAAAAACCGGCGTCTTTCGCCCAAATGGCTCGTACGGTTTTCATAGGATTGGTCGGGTCTTCCGAAACGTTTGAGTCACTATCCCGGGTGGCAAGACGGGTATGCCAGAGTTCCACCCAATCTGTTTTTTTAGCCTTGATCTGAACATTACCAATCTGTTTTGAATCGAATTGCCCCCGGACCGACTTGACCTCGTCGACCGCATGTACCCAGGCAGCATGACGGTTGGGAGAAAGAATCAGGCGGAAGGGGGCTTCAATGGCTGTCTCGAGATTAGTGGGCTCCTTTAATTCGGGTTTTAAGAATTCCGGGAGCCCCGAAATCTGTTCACTGATAATCCAATCATTGAACTTACCGATTTCAGCAATCAGTCCCACTTTTTGTTCGCGGCATCTTGCCTGGGCTCTGGCAATAGCAAAGCGATTTTTTGCATATTGAGCAGTTACTTTTTTGGATTTCGCAGGGTCAACGGGAACGCTGACCTTGTCAATTATCCACCTTGCTTTAGCCTTCTCCAAAATACCGGGAGATAACTGCCATCCTGAAATTGTTTCATCTTTTTGAGCAGGTTTGGCTGTCGCAGCGACAACCAGCGGGAGTCTTTTTATAGCGGACAGCAAACCTTCGATTGTGAATTCGATCGGTTCCGGGTTTTTGGGCAATCTGAAAACCAGGCGGCTCGTGCCTGAAAGCTTAGATTGCATGACAGGGGTTAAATCGTTCGGTGACTCGTCGACCTCCTGCGCCGGTTCGCCCGGCAGGGGAGGGATATACTCAGGAGCTCTCTCAAAAAGCGCCTCCTCTTCAATACTTTGGGGAGGAAAAGTCACGGAAATATAAGCATTATCGGTTGGATTGATCGGAACAAGCGTAACTCGACCGGTTTGCGCGTCGGTTGAGCGCTTTAAATTTAAGAAACTAAAGCGCAAAACTAACAAATCGCGTGGTCTGACTATGTCAATTCCAAAGCCGACAGGTAAGACCGGTTTATTCGGTATGTCCGGTTTAAACGGTTTGGCCTGCTTGACTGGTTCAGCCGGCTTTACTGGTGTGACCGGTGTTTTATCGACAACCTTTGCGCTTAGTTCACCCGGTTTCTTTCGACTGATTTTTTTGATCTGAACATTTTCAATTTCAGGGTCAATGAATGCTTGTGAGTTTGCTTGCGGGTTTGAGGGTTGAATACTGCCGGATTTAGTCGTTTTCTTTCTGGACATGGCAACCTCCTGTATCTAAAAATACGATAAAAGGGCCTGAAAACTTCCGAGTGTTATAATATGCAAACCAAGATGATCAGCGGATACTGATAGATATTTTTTATACTGTAGAATAATTGCATGATAACATAATTACAGGATTATTCAATAGGGGGATGCAAAAAAACCCTGAAATCCAAAGCGCAAAAAAGCTCGAAAATCAAGGGTTTATTTGTGGTGCGGAAAACGGGACTTGAACCCGTACGGTGTAAACCACACGCCCCTCAAACGTGCGCGTCTGCCAGTTCCGCCACTTCCGCATATCGGCCAAGGAGCACCGCTCCGCTGACCCGACGCAGGTAATTATAACACAGGGGCGGCGACTTGTCAAGGGCTTTTTTGAAAGTTTTTCAGGCTTAATATTTTAGAATTTCTAATCCTCGTCAATAACAATTGATTTTGATTGGTCTGCCTGACATTTATGTCATTATAGCATAAACGGATGCTTCAGAAGGTTCAACCGGAATATGAGTTTGCTTCCTATGTCATAAATCACATAAGCTTTTGCAGAAATAATCACAACGAACCATTATTAATGTTAAATTTTCTTTCAGGATCCCTTAAGCAGGCCGATAACAGGGAATAGCAGTCCGCGCATAAGCAGTGCCGATGCGAGTGAAAACGCAAATACCGATGCGAAATGAAGTGACAGACCCGCTGCGCCAAGCGGTCTGGTGTAATCAGCTGCAATATTGTCCCAGATATAAGAAAAGAGATATATCTCGAAGGCATAACGTGCAATGAATCCTGTGCAGATACGCAGTACCGCCGGTGCGCTATCAATACCTATGAACAGCGCAAAGACAGTACATGCAGTCAGAGCCGTGGTAAGTGAGGAAAAATCATTGCACATGTACCAGGCGTATTTTCCGCGAAAAACGGTGTATAATGACACCAGTATTACAGGCAGCAGCGGTACGGAAACAGCCGCAGCAACGCGGACAGCCGGTTTAATCTTCGGCGGATACTCGGCGAACATACAGCCTATATAATAATAGGTAATGCACCAGAAGTTTTCGAAATAGTCAGGCAGTACGTCAAGGGCAATACCACTGCCGTTTGCATAGTATGGTGAGAATGCACGGAGTGTGGTGGGGGCGACAGTGAGTAACGCAAAAATAATTATAAGCGTCCGGTGCCGCCCGAAGGCACCGTTGCCGTTGCCGCGCAACCCGATCCAAACAAGATTGATGAATGGTATAAGTATATACAATCCTGCATACATTTCAAAATACCAGGCATATCCGTTAGCGGTGAAGTTGAATATTGAATGCACGGCACCGCCGAAGGTAATTATTTCTCCACGCAGGTGCGATATCACGAGTCCAATGATGCATATGCATATATACGACAGTGCGGTTACCGACAGACCTCGAAAGTAACCAGCCGACAACTTCTTTTCACGATTGAGATATCCTGTCAGCATAAGAAACAGCGGTACACATGAAATTCCCAGCTGATGAAGATAAAGAAAACCATACCATATTTTTCGCCCGACATAATCGGTCATAACATCGGTCATAGCTATGGCATGAAGCAGAAGCACAAGCAGTATGGCAGCTGTGCGCACCGCGTCCGGACCGAAACGGCGACCTCCCAAAGAAATTCGTTTCATTTTCTCAGACCAGAAATGTTATTGTATCAGTATTCATAGTTATAATACACTCTGTATATTAAATCACTGCGCGTTGTTAACAATAAGGTATTTTCGATGCATCTCTTCGGTATGACAATTCGGGAAACGGACTTAACCATTACACGCGTTCATATTTTCCCGGTGATAATACCACAAGCAGGAACTGCTGTCAACCGCGGTATATCGCAATTTACAGCGGCAGGTGTTGACAGGAGTGTGATATTAAGGTAAAATCAGGATAAATAAAAACCGAGGTGAATACAATGAGCCGTATAGCTATCATCGGGGCAGGGAGCCTCGTGTTTACCAAGCAGTTTCTGAACGATATGTTCAATACTCCGTGTCTGGCGGGCAGCACATATATGCTCATGGGTCCCACCATGTGGAAACTCGAGAAGATGAAGCAGTATGCCGACGGAATCATAGACAAAAACGGAATTGACGCGAAAATCGTCTGTACCACAGATCGACGTGAGGCTCTTGACGGCGCGGATTTCGTCATACTCACCTTCAAGGTTGGCGGCGAGACCGCATATGCCTATGATATCGAGATACCTGCCCGTTATGGTGTGGATCAGTGCATCGGAGACTCCATGGGTCCCGGCGGAGTTTTTCGCCTGCTGCGAAACGCGCCGGTTATGCTTGATATATGGGAGGACATGAAGCAGCTCTGTCCCGATGCCTGGGTGCTTAACTATGTTAACCCCATGGGCGCTATATGTACCATGCTGGCGGCGGTAACCGGAATGAAATTTGTCGGACTCTGCCACGGCGTGCAGACTACTCTCGACCTGATAGCCGGATACACTGGCGTACCCAAAGAGGAGATAGAGTATACCAACGCCGGCATCAACCATATGAACTGGTTTCTCACCCTGAATCACAAGGGCAGGGATCTCTACCCGATTCTTCGTGAGAACATGGAGAAACCGGAGTATTATAAGAACGAAAAGGTGCGCGGTGAAGTCATGCGCCAATGCGGCTACTTCATGACCGAGTCAACCGGACACCTGTCGGAATATCTGCCCTGGTTCCGCAGCAGTCAGCGCGCCCTCTACACCTACTGCAATGAGCCGCTTTTTGGCGGCGAGCATGCCGCGAACCTGAGGTTCTCCCGAGCAGTGCAGCAGAAATTCCGAGACATCGATGTGCTGTCCATCGAATCGGGGGAGCTTGAGCCGCGCTCCATCGAATACTGTTCCTATATTATTGAGGCTATTATAACCGGCAAGCCATTTACTTTCAGCGGTAATGTACCGAATGCCGAAGGCTACATCACAAATCTGCCGCTTGACGCGACTGTTGAGGTTTCGGTTACCGCCGACAGCGAGGGGTTCCACCCGAAGCACATGGGAGCGCTCCCGCCTCAGCTGGTCGCAATGAATCAGTCGAATCTGATCACCCAAGGACTCGCCGCACGCGCTGCCATTGACGCAGATTCGGAACTGGTATTCTGGGCAATCGCCATGGACCCGCTGACATCGGCAATGCTTACCCTCGCCGACTGTCGGCGAATGGTGGGCGAGATGTTTGAGGCACAGCAAAGATGGCTGCCGCAGTTTGCGGGGAAGGAACTCAGGAAGTTTGACGATATAATCGTACCGCCCGACACGGTACCGGTACCGGTACCCACCGATCCGGCGCTGGCGATTAAGAACCGCTTTGCAAAACTCGGCGAATAACGGCACAGAAGACCTGTAAATAATCGCGCCGCCGAATGGGTAAAGTGATTGTGCTCAGATGTGGGGCATTCCGGGTTTTCTGCTTTCCTGGATACCCGAGATATAAATGGATAATCGCCCGGTCGTTTCGGAAGTCGAGTCGACCGGGCGATTGGTGTTAGTTTAATTTATTTATCCAGAGAATAGAAGCCTGTGTTCTTGTCGGTGCGATGAGTCCACATGCCGCGGGTGAAGTCGGGAATATCAACCGGCGCGCCGTTGTTGGCGATTGAAATTTCGGACAGCGGAGTGATAGCCATCCACGCAGCCATGTCGAAGGTGTCGATTGGCGGTACAACGCCGTCGCGCAGGGAAGTGAAGTAGGCGTCAAACACCAGCCAGTCCATGCCGCCGTGACCGCCTCTCACGCCCTCGTCGAGGAAATGGCGCCATACCGGATGTTCCCATTTCTCGTAGTAATCGCTTATCGGAGCGCTGACGTCCTTGCCGTCGTCGATGAGAACCTTGTTGGTTCCGCCGCAGATGTAACCGTTAGTGCCGCGAACCGTGAAGTTGCGGGTGTAGTCGCGGGGCAGGGTGGTATCAAGCGTCAAGGTGATAAGCTCACCGCCGGCGCAGATAATATTTGTCTTGACGATGTCGCCCTGCTTGAAGCGGTAGGTCTTGAATTCGGGATTTACATCGCTGTTCTTTTTTGCGTAATCGTTGAGTCCGAAGGCGCCGGACGCCATGGACGACAGCGAGAGCATGCGGTTGCCGCGGTTGATGTCAAGCACCTTGGCAATCGGGCCTAACTCATGTGTGGGATAGTTCTCACAGCAGCGGTTCTGATAGTTGCGGAGACGGTAGTGACGGTTCTCGGCGCCGAAACTGATTTCGTGGCGCAGATCATGCTGATAGCCGCCTTCACAGTGTGCAACTCGTCCGAAGAGACCCTGGCGCACCATGTTCAGCGCCATCATCTCCTCGCGGTTGTAGCAACAGTTTTCAAGAAACATGCAGTGAATGCCGGTCTCCTCATAGGCGCGAATCAGCTCCCAGCAGTCGTCCAGCGAGTAGGCTCCGCCCACCTCGGCGGCAGCCTGTTTGCCGTGGCGCATGGCATAGGCAGCGGCAGGGATATGATTCTCCCAGGCGGAGAAGATGCAGACCACGTCAACATCATCGCGTTCGATGAGTTCACGGTAGTCGGCGGTGTGAGCGATTTCGATGCCGTATTTCTCGCGGCAGAAATCCACCATTTCGAGGCAACGATCCTCGTATACGTCACAAACAGCGGTTACAATCACATCGTCACGTCCCGCAAGGGTGTGGCGGATATGACCGCGACCCCGTCCGCCGAGTCCGATAACTCCGACTCTGAATTCAGCCATGATAATAATCCTCCTGTTTTTAGCAAATATGGGTATTGCTCCTCATTAATTATACCAACGGTTATTATTATGTCAATGGTAAATTACTCGGCTTTATAACAAAATGCACAGAGAAATGTTCAGTATACAGTCAAAAATTAGTTAAACGAATATTTAGGATAAAAATCATAAAAAATTAAAAAAATGTAAAAATCTTATTGACAAACAGAATTGAATGATGTACAATGAATGCGATTAGGAGAAGTATTTCCTCACGATATTTCTCACAGGCTAACGAACAGGCAGCGAAATGCAGTTGTGCGCTGAATCCCGAAAAACTGATAAACGCAATCACACCGCATAAGTACTTAAAATAAGCACTCCGAAAACCCGTGTTCGTTTTTCACCACTAACGTGTCAGTTTTCACCACCACAATATACGGCATATGCCGCAAAAAGAAAAGAGGTTGATGTTATGAAGCAATCTGTAAGATTACTGTTGCTGATGCTGTCGCTGCTGCTGATGCTGTCACTGCTGCTGATTCTTGCTGTTCCCATATCGGCTGAACCCATACCCGACGGTTACGGCGGCGCCTCCCTCAACAATGGTTTGTACCTGAAGAAAGTATTTATCCCGGATGAGAATGCCTCAGAGGATGATCTTTTTGGCGTACTCCGTCTTGAATCATTTGTAACCGGCAGTTCTACAATCACATACAGCAGCATGCCGGTTGACATCGTTCTTGTACTCGACCAGTCAGGTTCGATGGATGAAAATTTCGGCCTGTCGTCCGACCCTTACATTCCGATTCCCGGCTACTCATGGTCGAATCAAGCTGTAAACCTATATCAGTATAACACAGGCCAATATAACAATGCATTGTATATCCTTGTCGGCACTGAGTATTACAAGGTTAATACTATAAGAACCGGCAACCCCGGCAACTGGCTTTACACTTTATCGTATACGACCCCCACCGGAACCGTGCCGCTTGCCGATGTTGTCGGTCCCACTGAAATTGTTCCGGGTGATTTCTGGATTGTCAACAATACAACGACAAACATATCGAAACTGCAGGCGCTGAAAAATGCAGTTAACACCTTTGCCCATCAGGTTCGTATGAGTGCGAACGGTCCGGATAAAACATACGGAAATGAAGATGATGTCGCCCATCGACTTGCAATAGTCGGTTATTCATCATACTACTGGGACGGCACATACTACAGAAACACCGAGCTACTAACCGGTGTAACAATTACTAACGGCAACGGTACCCAATTCAATCATTCTCCGGCAACCACCAATAACCAGTATCCGGTAGGTACAGGTCTCACGAGTGGTCTTGATGTAGCGCTGGCTGATATGAGTACCGATGCAGGCAGAAACAGCGTAGCGAACGCGATTAATGCTCTTGACGGCAACGGCGGTACCAGAACTGACCGCGGTATGCTGATGGCACAGCAGATTATCACCGCAAATCCCGTTAACCCAGCCGAAAGAATGCAGGTCGTGGTAGTCTTTACCGACGGTGCTCCGACTTACCATAGTGATTTCTCGTTTGAAGTGGCGGATCGCTCACTTGAATTCTCGGAATCAATGAAGAACAGTGGAGTCCTGGTTTATACAGTCGGTGTTTTCTCCGGCGCCAACTGCCAGGCACCTATCCAGCCTTTGGCAAATCGAGTATATGATAATGATGAGGGTTGGGTTATCAGAAACACCCCCGCAAATGCAACTTCCATTGCTAATGCCTCCAACCGATTCCTGCACTATCTTTCCTCCAACTATCCCGATGCTACAGCACTAACCGGAACCTACGATCGTGCTTCGGGCACTGAAGGCTTTAATACGCGCTATCTCGCTGCCAATGACGCAGCGTCGCTGAACAGCGTCTTCTCACAGATCGCGCGTAATGTTCTTAATGATTACGCCCAGGAAAACCTCAATGAACAGTCAACAGTGCTTGACATTGTATCCGAGTTCTGTGACATACCCGATACTGTCATCGCAGGCGATGTAAAGATTTACACCGCTCCTCTTGATCAAGTAGACGCGGCTAAACTCATTGCCAACCCCAACGATATAACAGCATACACATTCGGTCAGGAGACCGCTTGGACAGCCGGCACTTCCGCTCCTCTTACTGACTCACAGGGTAACCCTGTTCAGCATCCCAATGGTGACCCTGTCGTTGGTTTCATCGCTCCCTTTAGCTATGTCAGACCCGACAATACCACGGATTCCATTGATCTTGTAGTCGCGCTTGATATTGCCGAGCGTACTTCGGTTGACGGCAGTCAGCAGATGCTCGACTATGTAAAGGCGGTGGGTTATAACTACAACGCTCACTTCTGCGGTATGGTCATAGAAAATGGTGCCAGCAGTCCCAACCCTGAGGGCGAGAAGCTGATTATCGAGTTCCCCATAAGTTTTGACATGAATTCCCCGGTCGAATATCTCGGCGGTTCCACCTTCACGACCAACGGTGCCGGTTCGGGCATTTATCCGGAAGACCCCGATCCCGATATCACCGGCAACGCTGACACAACTGTACCTCCGGCTGGCGAATTCGCATTCCCCTTCTGTCAGTATTACCTCGTTTACACTTATTTGATGAACAACGATGGCACTTACACTATCGTCAGCAGTAAGCCGGAAGTCAGAGCCACACCGTACGGATATGATTTCGCCAACCGCAACCTTACCACTGTTGTTCCTGATGGATACCTCTATGCCGGGTACTGGGCTGTCAATGCTCCGTACATGACAACTGCCGACCCTGTCAATCTGGTAAACCAGGCCGGTACACCGGTTAATCTTACCGGTACCGATGAGGGCAAGTGGATGACAGAACGCTACACTGTTGATCAGGTGGGTGTACAAATCGATCCGGTCACGGGCAGCTCCTACCATGTGCGCTGCGTTCCCGACACCTACCTCCGCCCGGGTTATCATATAACCTACGCGGAAGAATTTGCTTCACAGAATCCCTGGCTGCCGCATAACCTTTACCTCACCACCGGTGTCGACTGTGCGGTTTATAATTCCGTCGGATTCAATGTGACTCTTAATAGTGCTGACGCTTCTTCCAGATCGGGTGTGGTTTATCAGAATCTCACCGGCAAGGGTCCGAATGTTGACGATCCGCCTGTTGAATATGACATCGGCAGTATGTTCAAGTTTGAGGGCGCAAACGGTCTTCCCATCGCAAATGAACCTCTCTTCGGTCATGTCGGCGTAGCGATGATTACTCCCTCCGACGGCTCGTGTGTTGGCGACGAAGCTGCGATTAGCTGGTGGGATAATTTCATCAGCTGTGTATAT
>Ga0123335_1006435_pt1 | contig 13664 bp, 15 predicted proteins | sample BiotimSIPDNA_2_FD_89707 | JGI IMG/M metagenome (GOLD analysis project Ga0123335, IMG submission 89707) | Anaerobic biogas reactor microbial communites from Washington, USA - Biogas_R2 time_0 SIP DNA | ecosystem: Engineered > Bioreactor > Anaerobic > Unclassified | place: Washington, USA... | reverse complement strand
TTAGAAACGAAAATAAAAGAATCATTCAAAGACCTCCTTCAATATGCTTTGTAAGTTTCCGCATATCATCTCTTCCGCCTCTACAGGGTCTGTAGTCCCTACATATATCCAGTGAATAAGAAGAGTATCCTCTGTTATGTCTAATGTGAATGTTCCCGGCGCCAATGTAATGGCATTCGCCAATATCAACCTTCCCAACGGCGATTTGAGACGCAAAGATATCTTTACCACTCCCGGCTTGATAGGCGGTCCGGGACTTAAAATACGGTATGCCATCACAAAGTTTGCTTTTATCATCTGATACAGGAAAACAAAAAGAAACTTTATGAAAATAATGTATCTTCTTATCTGAAAAGTATGTTTAGGATGATAGGGAAACTCTTTCCCATAAAGGAGCGTAATAAAGAGAGCGGACAATATGCCTGCAATATAACTCCCCAAGTCATTACTCCATGTCATTAATTTCCAGATTCCGAACAACAAAATAAAAACTAAAAGTTGATTCATCTGTTATCCCCTATCGTAATATCTACATAGGAAAAGTTTTCCATCACAGCAACAGCTTTATCCAACGTATGTTCTCTTATCCCCGGGACCAGCAATACCCCCGACACAAAGACCATAAATGCCAGAATACCCATAGGAACCAGCAATGTCTTCGGCGCCTCTTTTTTTACAGGGGACTCTGTTAAATTGCAATATACCGTCCGTTGCAATTTAAGAAAATACCCCAAAGTAATTACAGCCACAACAATACACAGTACCGCTATGCCTGTATAGCCGGCCTTAACCGCCGCTATAATAATAATAAGTTTACTCCAAAAATTACCCATAGGCGGCACCCCTGCTATGCCTAACATACCGGTGCTTCCAAAAAGAGTGGTAACAGGCATGGTGTCGTTTAACCCTTTCAAGTCATCTGATTCCACTGTCCCGCGCACATACTCCACCGCTCCTATATTCAAAAACAAAAGGGCTTTGGAGAAGGCTTGGGCAACAAAGTGCATAAGAACCCCCAAACTCCCCAAATATCCGCCGATACCCAACCCCACAGCACAATACCCAATCTGGCTTATGGTGGAATACACATAAAGGCGCTTTATGTTTTTTTGCCCGTATGCCATCAGTCCCCCAAAGACCATTGAGAGCGCGCCGAACAACAAAAGCAATATACGTATCTGGGGCAGGTTCGTAAAGATATTTGCGGTAACGCGTATTATCACATAAAGCCCCGCAACCTTCACAAACATCCCTGAAAGCACGGCAGAGACGGGAGCAGGGGCCATAGAGTGAGCATCGGGAAGCCATGAATGAAAAGGAACCAAAGCGGCTTTCAGCGCAAATCCGGCAAGCAGAAGCCCCGCAAGAAACCACAGATGCACAGGTGTAAGCCCTGCCGACGCATCCATAAACCGGGCTATATTCAAAGTCCCGGTAAACCCGTAAATGAGCGCAATAGCAAAAAGTATCATTGTAGTCGCAATAAAACTCATCACGGTATATTTTATTGCGGCCTCAAGTTCCTCCGCCCTCAGCCCAAAGGCAACAAGCATAAATGACGCTACCGAAGCAACTTCAAGAAAGACATAGATATTGAATATATCCATACTTATAAGTATGCCGTTCATACCTGCAAGCATAATTAGAAACAGGACATAAAAATAAGGTGTCCATGTATATTTTTTCATATAGACCGCAGAGTAAATCGTTACAAGCAAAGCAATAACATTTGTCATTATCAGAAAGAGCGCGGATAGAGGGTCAAGCATAAGAGCAATACCCAACGGTCTCTCCCATCCGCCTGCAAAATACAGAATGCTTCCGTTAGTAAACACCTCTATACCTAAAAGAACGGATGTTATCGCGGATAACGCCACAAAAGAGATAGCCGCTGCTCCTGCAACGGTTTCATTTTCTCTCCATAAAAGGGAGATGAGAAATGCCCCTCCCAAATATATCGCCATAGTAAGAGTAATAAGATGGTTCATCCCTTTAATCTCCTTATCTTATCTATATCAAATGTCCCGTATTTTTCAAAAAGCCGTATGGCAAGCGCTGCAAGAAACGCCACAAACGCAAGGTCTATAACTATTGATGTAAGAACAAGCGCTTGCGGCAACGGGTCAACAGCTTTTTCCAGAAAATAGGCAAACGACATATCCTCTGTCAGAATGGGCGCTATACCGTCCCATTTATACCCCAGCAGAACAAACAGCAGATTGGATGCATACCCTACAATATTCATACCTATAATAATTTTTATAATGTTCTTCTTCGCAATCATCCCATACAACCCTATGAAAAACATCAGCGCAATAAGAATATATAAAATCATCGTTTTCTCTCCCCGCTTTGCTTATATTGAAACCCGTCTTTGGTCCGTATCAACCGCGCTTTAGAGATAACGGCTATGGCTATAAAAAGAGCGGCAACAACCTTCAACCCTATCATTATATTGCTGATAATTATAGTCCCGGAACTCCAAAGATGAAAGATGTGTCCTTTAGGAAGAAAATTATAAAAGAACGCACCACCTGTAAACCCGAGCAACGCAACAGCAAGAAACCCTAAAGCGCCTATACTATCAAGCGCTTTTGCAACATTAACAGGCAGAATCCTGAAAGCATAATCTGTTCCGAAGGCAAGCACCAGCAAAACAAATCCACCCGTAAGAATCACGCCTCCCGCAAACCCGCCGCCCGGCGTTATATGCCCATAAAGGATAAGAGAGATACCATACAGCACAATAAAAGGGAACACCATTTTCGCCACACTTTGAACTATTTCACTCATCCCCTTTTTTTTCATCTTTCCTCCCTCTCCTTCGTAAAAGAACAACAACCCCTGCCACAGCGACAAAGATAACCGTTGCCTCCCCCAATGTGTCATAACCCCTAAAGTCCAGAACAATAGAGGTAACAGCATTGGGAGCGCTCAGCAAACGAGACGATGATGCAAGATACTCTCCCCCCATTGTGATAACAGGCACGCCCAAAGGCCGCACTATATCGTTCCCGTATATGAAAAATATCATTAATAACAAAGCAAAAATAGCAAGCGTCAATATACCGTATAACCCTGAAGTCGTCATATCTGCTCTTGTCTCCCGCCGTATAATTGAAAGCAAAACTATCAAAGCAACAATCTCCACAAAAACCTGCACTATCGCTATATCCGGCGCACCTAAAAGCAAAAAGAGAATACTTAATATAAGCCCTGCTGTTCCCATAGAGACAACAGAAGAAGTCAAACTCCGCGCCGTAATAGCAATAACACAACCCGCCGCCATAAGAAGCATTAGCGCAGCCAACAGCCACTGATTGAGTATCATCTTCTTATAACCTCCATAATAATTATAAGCCCTGCAAAAAACCAGATAAGATATTTCGCTAAATATCCGTTCTGCAATAACCTCAACCGCTCCACCCACTTGCTCAGAAAAACACTCCCTTTCTCATATACGGCATTCACAGCATTAACCGTTGCGGCTCTGACACATTTTCCTATGCGGGGAAGGAACTGCAACCCCCTCCGGTATATATCAAGCATACCGCTGACTTCAGCGGAATAAAACCTCTTTAAGGGAGCAATATCTTTCACCGTTCCGTAAAAATGAGCCCCGTCAAAAGCGGTATCTTCCGCAGACAGAATTTCACCGCCCACAAAAACACTTGTCTTCCTTACGCCTTTTATCCATCTCCTGCTTAAAATAAAGATTACCGCTATAAAGCAAATGGCTAACCATCCATAAAAACTTGCCATTTTTATCAGTGATATATTCAACAACAGATATTCCCCTATAGATGGAAACAGAAACCTCTCCGTAACAAACCCGGGGAAAACCCCGAACAACAAGCACCCGACAGCAAGCAAGACCAACGGAATACTCATAAAAGGAGATTTTCCTACCGTTGGAACAGACACCTTCGCTTTACGAACACCCATAAAAGAGTCATTAAGCACTTTTATGAAAGAGGCGAGAGTCAACACACTCCCTAACAACGCCGCAACAAGCGCAAAGACAGAAAATCCTGTGTTTTTTGCAAGCAACGCCTGAAATATAATCCATTTTGACACAAACCCATTGAACGGCGGCACTCCCGATATAGAGAGAGCGGCAACAGTCATCACCCCGAAGGTCAACGGCAATTTACCTGCAAGTCCGCCATAATCCTCTAAGTTTCTTGACCCCGTCTCCTTAATTAGCACACCGGCGCCAAGGAAAAGCAAACTTTTAAATATTGCGTGATTTATCGCATGATACAGCGCCCCGACAAGCCCTATCTGAGTTCCGCAGGCAATACCAAGAAAGATATATCCTATCTGGCTTATGCTGTGATATGCAAGCAACCGCTTTATATCATGCTGGATAAGCGCCAAAAACACACCGCCCAAAAGCGTAATAACACCTATCACCATCATTATCGCATCCCAGCCCAGAGACCAGGATGGCTGAAATATTGCAAAATAAAACCTTATAAGCGTATAAATCCCTGTCTTGACCATAACCCCTGAAAACATCGCGGAGGCAGGAGTGGGAGCGGCCGTATATGCATCGGGAAGCCAAGTATGCAGAGGGAACAATCCCATCTTGACCCCTGTCCCTATCAAAACACAGGCAAAGAAGATGTGTTTCCACAGAATATTTAGTTCCACCATCCATGCCCCCAATATGCCAAAAAGAAGGAACATACTGCCGACACCTGTCATTACAATATACTTAAGTGAAGCCCTTCTTGACTCTTGTGTATCTTTAAAGAGAATAAGGAAAAAACTTGCGACAGTCATTATCTCCCAGTATATATACAACGCTATAAGCGAGTGGCTCAACACCACCCCAAACATACCGCCGAGAAAGAGAAACAACAGCCCGTCATATACAAAATTGGCTTCGGGGTTATACCACTGAGAATAAGAGATACTGAAAAGCCCGATGAAAGATATCAGCGCCGCAAAGACAAGCCCAAGAATCTCCCCGCTGGAAAGGACATTGTAATTAATAAACATTGAATACAGGCATGCCCCAAGCGCTCCAATAGCCCCTATAAGAGATATCCATCTCCTTACATTTCTCCCCGCCCTCTTAAAAATAATATGGACAAGGGCTATCCCGAAACTTATAACCACAGGCAGAAACCATACATTTATATTCAACTTACTCCCTCCCGATACTTTGTTCTTTACAACACAAGCATAACGCCCAAGACCAGTGAAGAGGTTGCCAACAATACCGCCGCAACCCCCATAGGAGCGAAACCCTTTCTTTCGGTCTTTATCTCCATTCCGTCACCCATAAACACATTACTGAAAAGACGCATCATATACATAAGCGTCAACGCAGATGTCAGTATTGCAAACAACCCATAAAACACATGCCCTCCAACAAGCATCCCTGTAATTGTCTCCAGTTTCCCATAAAACCCGGGCAGCGGCGGAAAACCTGCAACAGAGAGCATGCTAAAAAGAAACGCGTAAGTAAGCAACGGGGCTTTTTTCATCAGTCCGCCCATCTGTTTTATATCCTTCGTCCCAAAAAATTTCTCTATTATCCCTGCGCAGAGAAACAGACACCCCTTACCTAAGGCATGCGCTACATAGAAAATCACTACCCCGCGCGTGGCAATCGGATTAAAAACCATAAGACCCGCCACCATAAACCCCAGTTGACTTACAGTAGAAAAAGCGAGAATCCTTTTAATATCCGTTTCTCTCATAGCGATAACCCCTGCGGCAAAACTACTCAAGAGCGCAAGATACCCCGCCCACATAACATTCCCTGACACAATTAATGTTGTTCCGAACAAACGCGCCAACCCATACACCCCTATCTTCACCAGAACAGCGGCATGCAAAAACGAAGTTACAGGCGTAGGAGCCACCGATGCGTCCGGCAACCATGTATGGAATGGGAGTGTAGCCGACTTTGTCAAGACCCCAAGAAAAACCAGAGCAAAAACAAACGGGGACACCTGCATATTCATTATCTGCGAGATGCTCATAGACCCTGTAATAATATATATATACGCAAACCCCAAAAGCATAAAACCCGCTCCGGCAGAGGTTATCAGAAACGCCTTATCCGCTTTAAGAAGATGCTCATCTTTTCTATAAAACCCAATCAATCTCCACGAACACAACCCTGCCAGTTCCCAGAAAAAATATAAGGAGATAAGATTATCAGAGAAGACAACCCCCATCATGCTCCCCACAAAGACAAGCCCCCAGAAAGCAAATTTTTGCTGTTCACGAGGCGCCTCTTCCGCAAAATAACCTACCGCAAAAAGATATATGAAAACACCGATAAAAACAGATGTTATCCCGAACACAAAACTTAACGGGTCAGCGACAAAAAATATGTTTTTTATCACGAGATATAAGACCTTGGAGGAGAATACAGGCGCCGCAATAACACCGCAGAGCGTAAGTTGCGCTAACAGAAACAACATCCCTGCCTTAATCGCAACCCTTACAGGCAAAAGTTTTACTGCAAACGCCGCTAAAAACGGCGTTGCAATTATCCAAAATAATATGTTATTCAAGAACATTTTATCTATTTTTCCTTTTTCTCATCGCTTATAAAAGCAATCCGCCTGCATTTTGGACACACCACCTTAAGCATATCCGTTCTCTGGATAGGCGGAACACCTTTTTCCTCATATTCTGTCTTGACTTGCAGTTCTTCCATAAGTTGCGAAAGAAGAACCGGCTGCGCAAACCCTAAATTCCCAATACGCTTCAATACCCATCGCAGATGTTTTTCTGTTCCTATAACCGTCCCGCAATACAGGCAGGTAATCAGTTTATGCTTCACGGAACTGAGAACATCTTCTTCGTCTACATAGGCGATATCAAACCTTTGGGTCAATTTAATCCCCTCGCCTGTTATACAATTTCTTTCGCACTCCCTGCAGAAGATACACTTTGACGGATGCTGTATAAGGGTTCTGATTGGATTGCCCTTTTCTGTATTATCTATCATATCAATCGCATTTGCCGAACATACCTGAAAACATGCCCCGCAACCGACACACCCTTCTTCATAATACTCCGGCTTTCCCCTGTACCTCGGGGGCGGTGTATGCGGTTGATAAGGGAACTTCGTTGTATACGGTCTGGAAAAAATCCCTTTTACCGCCTCTTTCAATTCACGTATCTTCGGTTTCTTCATTTTTATATCTCTTTCCTAATCCTCTCCGTCTTCTGTTTTGACAGTTCTACAAGATGCTGAAAATCATAAAGTTTTTTCTTTTTTCCCGCATCATAAACCGCCACTCTCTCCGTACAGCAATAACAAGGGTCAACCCCCGCTAAAATAATAGCGACATCGGATATGGTCTGTCCAATACAACTCGCCTTGAATGTAGGGACATTTGTATAACTTGGCGCGCGAATCTTATGTCTTACAGGACTATTCGCGCCATCACTTCGTATATAATGGAAGCACTCGCCCCTCGGCGCCTCATGCCTGCCTATCCCTTCGCCTTCAGGCACTCTCCTGACCTCCTCGCCTATCTCCCCCGCCTTTCCTTCAATAGCGTCAAGGCACTGGGTTATAATTTTAACCGCCTCCAGACACTCTGAAAGCCGCACAACCGCCTTATCAAGCACATCCCCGTTTTTAGCGGTTATAACGCTCCATTCCACAAGAGGATATGCCGCATACGGCTCATCTCGCCTGACATCCACATCAACTCCGCTTGCCCTTGCAACAGGTCCCACCGAGCCAAAGTTTTTTATATCCTGTTTTGTAAGGACTCCCACATTTTTCAAACGCGCCGTCAGCACAGGGTCATCAAGAACAGCGCCTATCAACATCTCTAACTGCCCTTTAATTTCAGCAAGCATCTTTCTTATCTTGGGAATATCCTCATTCTCTATATTTCTTCTTACACCGCCTATCTTGAACATCGCATAATGGTTTCTGTTCCCGCTGATAATTTCAAAGAGGTCCAATACCGGCTCCCTATATTTCCAAGCCCACATAAACACCGTATTATAACCGAGGAAATGTCCTGCAAGCCCCATCCACAAAAGATGACTGTGTATGCGCTCCAACTCCCCGATAATGCTTCTTATGTACTTTGCCCTTTCAGGAATAGTCATTCCTATCAAGTTTTCTATGGTATTACAATATGCAAAAGGATGAGAAGTGGAACAGATTCCGCAAATCCTTTCAACCAAAAATGTTACCTGGTCCCAGTGTTTACTCTCCGACAGTTTTTCTATCCCTCGATGATTATAGCCCGCCTGCCACTCCACATCCACTATCTTTTCCCCGTCGCAATACAGAGCAAAAAACTCCGGCTCCTCCAGAAGCGGATGGTAGGGACCTATCGGAACAATAACCGTTTTTTTGTTATTTTTCATATTTATCCTTCCTTAACGGATAATTCCCCTTTTCCCAGTCATCTCCTAACAGAAAATGTTTCATATTCGGATGCCCTTTAAAGTTTATCCCCAACAATTCCCACATCTCGCGCTCAATATAGGAGATACCCGGAATAATATCCGTCAATGTATCTATCTCAGGATTATCCTTGTCAAGATACACTCTGAGCGAAACAATAGCGCTTTCCTTGTCAAACCCGAAATGGTACAGAATCTCAAAACTATCAAAATTCTCCATATCTGAAGCCACAATATATCTGGCATCCATATCTTCAAACAATATCTTTGCGCATTCTTTTATATTTTTTCTATCCACAGAGACATACACCCGATTGTTGGTCTGTTCTTTTATATCTTTTCCTCTATCTCCCAGTTTACTCTGAATCCTTCCTATGATATCTTTCATTTCAGTTTCTCCAGAACTTTAACTATCCCTGCAATCATTGCCTCCGGTTTAGGCGGACACCCTGGAATATAGATATCCACCGGTATAATTTTATTCAACGGTCCGCCCATCTCATAACTATCCCTGAACATACCCCCCGAACAAGCGCAAGCGCCGATTGCCACCACCACACAGGGCTTGGCTGTCTGCTCATAAACCTCTTTCACCCTCTCTACACATTTTTTATTAACTATACCCGTGCATAGCAACACATCCGCATGCCTCGGGCTTCCTACAAGCACTATGCCAAACCGTTCAAGGTCAAATTTAGGCGTCAGGCAATCCAGTATCTCTATATCGCAATTATTGCAAGACCCTCCCGACATATGGTACACCCACAATGATTTTTTTAACGCTTTCGTTTTCAAGTTCATTTTTTCACCATCCTGCTAAAGCCAACAATATCCCTATTATGCCGAACAAAGTAAGCCATCCCCAAAACAATTTCAACGCCTGGTCTATCCTAAGGCGGGGATTGGTGTTTTTTATAAGAATAAAAATCACCAGTATAACAAAATATTTCAATAATCCCGCAATAACCCCCGCTACAGAAGAAAAGTTTATCCCGCCCATATACAAAGAGATAAGAAACAACGGCCCCACAACAAGCAAAATTGCCTTAGTAAGTTTATACAAGCCAAGCAGTATGCCCGAATACTCAATAAATGAGCCGCCTGCCAACTCCCCTTCCGCTTCAGCAAGGTCAAACGGCACAAAACCGATTTTGCCCTGCAATGCCAAAACGCCAATACCAAACCCAATAACACCTGAAAGAGAGCCGATGAGTTTCCCGTTTTGCTGCTGGAATTGTATAATCTCTCCCAAAGATGTCGTTGAACCGCTTTTCACTGCCGCAATAATCAGAGCGCATACAAACGGCAGTTCGTAGCCAAGCAACAGTTTCATCTCCCTGCTAATGCCTACCGACGCCAAAACATTACCTGAAGCGCTGCCGCCAAGTATAACAGCCAATGAAGGAATCGTCAGAAGATAAATAACAAGTATTGCATCTGCGGCAAAACTGATATTGTTTTGCAAAACCAGAAGTATTGTTGTCCCCGCTACCGCTGCAGCAATCACCCCCAACACAGGAGCCGAAACAAACATAAGCACATTCGCCTTCTCAGGTATCAGGACCTCTTTACCTGTAAGTTTTATGAAATCCACAAAGTTCTGATACCATGGAGGCCCCACCCTAAAATGTATTCGCGCGGTAACTTTTCTGTCCACCCACATCGCAAGCATTCCATAAATGCTGAACGACAGAAGCGCCGCAACAAAATACAAGAGTATATAAAAAATTTTCATTTTTTTATCCCGTATTCTTTTAGCCAGTTAAAGACCCTGACCACTATACGATCCCCAATAGTATAGATATTTGTTTTATCCTTAATCTCATCTTCATCCAGATACTTTACTGCCCCGTTTTTACATGTGCGGACGCAAAGAGGTTCTTCCCCTTCCCTTAACCGCCCTATACAGATATCGCATCTGCTCACAAGATACGGCAACAACTCCTGCAGTATGGTTCCGAAAGGACAGGCAAGGGAGCAGGTCTTGCAAGAGATGCAGACAACATTAGAACGTTTAATAAGACCTTCTTCTCTCTTAAGCGCGCCTGTAGGGCAACTATTCACGCAGGGATAATCCTCGCACCTTCTACAGGCAAAGAGAAAAGCAATCTCTTCTCTTAAAGTAAGTATTCCGTTGTTTGTCGGGTGCATCTTATAACTGCACTGAAGTTCCTCATCGGGAATACTCAAAAACTTATCATAATCAATAAATAGTTTTTTCATAGTGTTAACTCATCGCAATTTTTATAGATAACGCTATTAGGAAAACTCCTTTAACCTGTAATTTTCCCGCAACATCTTCCTATCTTTTTTTATACCCATATATTCGGCTTACCTTTAATCACATCATAGGTAAAGACAGGACCATCCTTGCAAACATACAAATCGCCTATAAGGCAATGCCTGCATTGCCCTACAGCGCAATACATCTTCCTTTCCATTGAAAGGTATATCTGATGGTCTTTATAACCCAACTCCAAAAGTTTTAGTGTTGTGAACTTCATCATTATTGGCGGCCCGCAAACTACCGCAACAGAGTTGCTTATATCAACATCAAGACCATCCAACGCTTTTGTCACTACCCCCTCGTCATATCTCCATTGTTCATCCTTCTTATCCACGGTTATCCTGAAACATAACGGGTTTTGCTCGCAAAGATTCTGCCACTTATCAAAAATCTGGTCTTTATATATGTAATCCTGAGGGGTCTTCGCTCCACAGCAAAAGACAACCCTTTTATACTTATCCGCCGTCTCCATCAAAGCCAAAAACAAAGCCCTGATAGGAGCAAGCCCCACTCCGCCACCTACGAGAAGAACCTCTTTCCCCTTATAAAGGTCCAGAGGATATGGTTTGCCATACGGTCCGCGGACACCCACGATATCCCCCGGTTTAAGGTTATGTATCGCATCTGTCACTCTCCCCGTCTTCATCACGGTAAACTCAAGTTTTTCCTTGTCATAAGGCGAAGATGACGGGGTAAACGGCGCCTCTCCCACCCCATGCACCGTCAGTAACGCAAACTGTCCCGCAAGAAAAGAAAACTCTTCTTCCGTTTTAAGAACAACAGTTTTTATTGTCGGCGATTCCGTAATAACTTCCTTTACCTCACATCTTATCGGTTTATATATATTTTTATCCATTTTATTATATCTGCTGCCTCTCTCTTAACACCTCTGTAAGAACTTTTCTCTTGTCAATCTTACCGGCACACCCGGCAATACATCTTCCGCATCCTGTGCAACCAAACAATCCGAAATGTTCCACCATATACCAGTATTTACAGAGCAATCGGTTTGCATATCTGTCATAAAGCGTAGGTCTTGGGGAAGCCCCCGCAGCCATACGCGCATACCCGGGAAAAAGACAACTATCCCAAACCTTGCCTTTCGTCGTCTGCCCCTGCTCCCCTGTGTCTTCAAGTAAAAAACAGACACATGTTGGACAAGTATTTGTGCAACTCCCGCATTGCACACAATTTTCTATATCCTTAGGCATTCTCCAAATCTCTGTATGGTACGCCCCTCTCATCCTCTTCCTAATATCCGTAAGGTCAAACTCCCTGTTCGCCTCTCTTATCTTTTCAGATGTCTTTTGCCTGTTGTTCTCTCTCTGGTCTATCTGTTCCTTGCTTGCCTGAAAAAATTTCTGGTCGCCCCCTATGAAAGAACGCCCCTTTTCAGACCCTACATCTACAAGAACACCATCCCCAAGCAGAGATATATTCAAATCAAACCCCTCTTCGGAGTATGGATGCGTCCCCACAATTTCACAAAAACAGGAAGGATAGGGCGAAAGACAATCTGCGCTTATAATGAGCGTCTTTGCTCTGCGCTCCGCATAGTTAGGGGCTTTATATTCACCGTCACGGAACACCTTATCAAGAATCTTAAGCCCGCTCATATCGCAGTTAGTCACCCCCATAATAACTCTCTCCGGAATCTCCTGCGCATCAGGCACAACTCTCTCCTTAAGCGGAACAAAAAACATCTTAAGCGGCTCCACAGTCCGCACTCTGTTATAGACAATCTCTTGTTTATTCTCAGGCGAGACCTTCCCGTAAAGCAATCTACCGTCCTGTTCAAAAGGAGCGAAGATATCAACACTCTCCGCCTTCCCTTGAATAAAATTGTCCCAATCCTGTTTTGTTATGTATAGTATATCCATTTGTGATTTTGTTCACAAAGTCCTTTAAAAAAATTTGTAACAGAATAAAACTGTTTTTGATGTTTGTCAATTTTTTTGAATTGGATTAATCATACCAAATAAAAACATCTGTGTCAAAACCTATTAAAAAAACTATTGCCGTTCATAATATATTACTGTATATGGTATGCAGATAGCGACTCTTGTAGTTATCAGAAATAATACCAGATGGACTTATATTCTTCCGTATCTTCTTTCTCTTCATCAAGCCGCGCAAGATAATCGTAGATAGAGACATCCGTATATAAATACGGTTGTCTAACCAACAACTGTGATTCCCAAGGATAAAACCTATAAACTCTTCTTCCGTCAGACAGAACCATAATTACCTCGTGGTCCTGCCACGCTCGCAGGTATGATTTTCCTATCTTCGGCACATTAAATATTGGCTCATCCATCCGCACCATACCCGGAAGAAGACGCGCCTCTTCTTGCCTTTCCTGCTCAATTCTGGCCATAGGAACCCTAAAATCCGCTGTCTCCTCTTTGCCTTTGGTATTAAAATTATAGTAAGGGTCAATACCTGCTATTTTCAAGGCGCGCCTTAATGCCGCTGTCTCAAACCGCCGGCTATTATAGTATGTGAACACCTGCTGATTATAGACATTCATACCAGCATTTTTTATTTTTCTGACCGCTCTCAACACATCCGGAGTAACCTCTGAAGAATGTTCAATATGCGTTACAACACAAACCTCTCTCTTTCCCCAAGAATGATATTTTTTCAACATCCTTATGAATCCGCTATCTATCCTGCAAGGAAGCGTAACAATTGCCCGTGTCCCTATTCTTATCCTCTCTATATGGGGAATCTCGGATATATATCCAATAAGCCAAAGAAGATGGTTGTTATCCAAGACAAGAGGGTCCCCTCCCGTAACAAGGACCTCTTTAATATGCTTATTGTTTTTTATCCATTCAAGCGCTTTTTGTGTTTTCCTACGGGTAATCTTAGCATCATCCAACGCTTTTATCTCCCAGTTCCTCTGGCAGTACACACATATCTGCGGGCAGGAGTCAAACGGTTTTATAATAACTATCTGCGGATATCT
>Ga0123335_1006433_pt1 | contig 13666 bp, 25 predicted proteins | sample BiotimSIPDNA_2_FD_89707 | JGI IMG/M metagenome (GOLD analysis project Ga0123335, IMG submission 89707) | Anaerobic biogas reactor microbial communites from Washington, USA - Biogas_R2 time_0 SIP DNA | ecosystem: Engineered > Bioreactor > Anaerobic > Unclassified | place: Washington, USA... | reverse complement strand
GTCCATCAGAAGAAACGACTTCCCCCTCCCCTCCGGTCCCATGAATCCAACCAAGCAATCTCTCCCCAATTGATTTCCAATAAACTTCCCCATCAATCCAGGGTACTTCACAATTCCCTCTGGTTCATCTGCAAAAGCACTCTTCCACGCCTCCTTGTCATGCAATACATCAATCACCTCCCCCTTCCCCATTTTCACTTCGCCAAATGAATTGATTCTCTCCAACGCCTTCTCTACACCCCCATCATCCAGATCCCCCTCAATTCCATCCCGCAATCTCTCTACCGCAATTCTTGAAAAATATCTCCCCGCCTCATCCAACACATATTCTGCATTGCTCTCTCGCTTGAGCTTTACATAATCATCACTTAATCCAGATACAAACTTTTCGACCAATGTAACAGTATCTTTGTCTTTTGTCTTTTCCACCCAACTTCGATATTTTCGTTCAATGTTTCTAACTGGTGCTTTACCATACTTTTCGTAATATTGGATACACCATAATCCTACTAAATTTGCCCATTTGCTCCGAAACATGTTATTCTGCCATTTTGATGCAATTCGTCCGCACACGACGGAATCCACAATCATCGCAGTTAGAATTAGCCTTTCGGTGGAATTATCTGCTTTATGGAGTTTCATATTTAATCTACAACCTCTCTACTTATGCAATGTTTGATAATGGTGGGGGAGTCGGATTCTTTTGGTTGTTGGCCATTTGCATTTAACCATCGATTCATGGCAGATTCAATTTCACAGAATTTTTTGCGAAAGGTGTTGGCGCAACGGGCTTCTGGTATTCTGTCTTCTCCATAATGTTCAATATACCACGACAATACTCTTTTCACTCTTTCCTTCGTTCTCCCATTATCCTCTCTCATCATCTGGGTAAATTGAGCGGTCCATCTTGATCTGTCTTTGGAATTACAAGGTAATTGATTTTTACTGGCGACTTTTGTCCAAAGTTTCTTTGACATACGATCGGCGAAAGACCGCTTTGTTTTTAATGGCAGGTTAGGATCGTCAAATATGGTAGTACCATTAGGAGGAATTGAGGAATTTAATCCCGACCTGTGGCGCTGCGAAGGCAGCCCGCAGGAATGTTTTTTTGAAGAAGATTCGTTAGAATCTTCTGATGAAGAAGATTCGTTAGAATCTTCTGATATTAAACTGTTAGAGTTTATATAACCCTCCAGTTCCTTGAGGGTTAACCCTCCAGTTCCTTGAGGGTTAACTTGTTGATTTTGACAAGTTAACCCTCCAGTTCCTTGAGGGTTAACTTGCGCTCGATTTAGAAGGGTGGTTAGATAGCGGACAAATTGCTGTTTTTTCAGGCGATAATATTTCTTCATAGGCACGCCTTTTAGTCTGGTTTCCACAATACCCATCTGCTCCCATTTTTTGACGATTTTTCGGAATGCATGGATAGGAATGCTCGAACGTCGATGAAATGTTTCGGCCACTAAGAACATTTCCCCATTTTTCGCCTTATGCTCCCACATATATATAAACCAACTGATAAAAACGGCCTCATTTATGGAAGAAGCATTTGCAATGCAATTATTAAATGTTGTTGTGTATTTGGCTCCGAGTGCATGTGCCAAAATTTCAAATTGTGTGTTAATGGATGATTTCTTAGATTTAACGGATTTGGACTTTTTCTTCATTTGGTCCTCCCTTACACGCCAGTCCAAGTTTGAGTAGATGACTTGCGATTTTTTCAATGTATTGTGGTGTACTGTGAATAATGCCGGCTATTTCATTTGCTGTGATTGGTTGTTTTGTATAATATTGCAGGATAAGCCATACAACTATTGTAGAGTGAAGTTCTGCCTTGGAATGAATGGTAGATGTGTATGAATCCAAAATCGTTTTAAGTTCTTCATAAGAAACTGTAATGGTTTGTTCCATCGGTTGTTTGTGGATTGTATTTGGTGGGCATCCGTAATGGATATTTTTCCAGCATATTCCGCAGAAGTATTTTATAGCCTCATCTTTATCCTTTATTTTTGTGCATGTGTGCCTCATAGCATTCAAGACCACCGTGCTATCCAGATGGATGAGAAAATGTTGCAAAGATGTTTCCTTGAAATGCTTACTAAGATGCCACAGTGGAAATGTTTTATTGTAAATTCTTGCAACTTTTCTTGTGTATATGTCAATGGATGATTGCTTTGGTTTCTCCTGTTTCATAAATCCCTCCACATAGGAGACAAGTCTTTTTCATCTCTTTGCTCGCAAGTCATCTTCCATAGAAGTGCATTATCTATACGAACATTCACATAACCTTTGCTGCGAATCTTTCGCCAACATGTACAGCAAAAGTACCTTTTGGCTCTTTCTGCATCTTTGGATTTGTTGCAAGATTTGGTCATTATGGATAAAACATCATTTATATCCATTTCAAGCACAAAGTATGCAACTGTGATTTTCTTGAATTGAGAGGAGAGAGGTGAATTTGGAAATGCTGTATTGTAGATTTTGGCTACTTTGGAAATAGATGTGTTTGGTGGAGAATGCTTCATTTCTGTCCTTTCTTTTTCCGTCCTTGCATTCCTTTTGCCCCATTTTATTCCTTCAATGAGAAGGAATGGTGAGTGGCGGCTGTTCGCCGGACAGAATGTAGCGGTACGGTTGATGGATCAGATCAACCTCACCGCCACTCACACCTTGATTATCGTTCATCCTCTTTCTTCGTCAACCAAAATCTGTGAAAAATTTCTAACTCTTTTCTTTCCCACAGATTATCACAGGTTCGCCACTCAGAAACTTTTTGTCTTCTGTCTGCAATTTCGTCAAAACCTGCATCCAAATTTCAAGCCGCGTGTGTCTGTTTTCTTTTCCCGGGAAGAAACTCTGCAACACACGATCCAACGCTTTTGCCTTTCCTGTTACTTTGTTGTACTTGTCCTTTGTTGGATGGCATCTTGCATAATCGACATATGGTACTGTATCCTTCCATCCAACTTTGCAGTATGTTGTATGATTCCCTCCCTTTTTCTTCTGCACAAAGAAATCAACATACACTTCGCCATGCGCACTTGTCACAACTTTCATTTGTCACTCCTTTTTGAACTTTTGTCCATTATATAACGTCCGAGTCTACACTCACAATTGCTGTTCGTTTCGATTTGTCCATATTCAAAACAAGGTGTTTCTTTGTACCAGGGTTTTTCGTGAATTTCACAAGAGTATTCTCCGGGTTTATCTCCTTTCAAATGTTTGCAGGGTCCGTCCTGTTCTGGATTCCATGCGGTTAGATTGCCTTCTTGTATGCCTTTGTCTGGATCATCGACAATGACGACACAATAGGAACGACAACAGTATCCACATCGAAGACAAATCATTTTGGTTTCTCCTATCCGGTTAATTCATTTCTCAACCTCTCTATCTCTTCCTCCAGATAACGCACGTATCGCCACAACTCGAAAATCAGATGTGCGGACCTTCGATCTTGATTGTAGAAATCTTCATCTTGCAATTCGTTCATGTGTTTGGCTTCTTCTCTTGAGAATGGTGTAATTGGGTTCATCATTTTTGTTCTCCTTTGAATCGTTGCAATCTATTCCGAAAGGATGCTTTTGACATTCTTCAGCCAATGCCTGTTCAGTTCGTGAAGATGAGGAGGACACCAACGATCTGCGAAAGCCTTCAAATTCCCATTGTACCTTTTCTTGATCGTTCCTGCTGTCCACTGAGCTTGCAATCTCAAACTCTTGTTATGATCTCCTTTGAAACGTTGTGCCTGTTCAGTCAGCACTCCCATCTCTCTCCCCGCTCCCCCATTCTCAGCGATACGAATTACAAATAGTAGCCGCCTCTCTTGAGGTGTCAATTTGTATTCGTGTGCAACTCTGTGAAGAATTGCTCGGTCTGATTCGGGAATTCGGTGAAATGAGGATGCTTGTGCTGTTGTTGCCATAGCGAGTAATAGGGTGGTGGTGATTACGGTCGTGTGCATTTTCGTTCAACAGCCTCCAATTTGCCTTCCAACTTCCTTTTCTTCATATGCTTCAACTTTGCTCATGCTGTCTCCTTTCTGTACGTCGATTTAAGACACGATTATTTTAGAGGGGTAATATGATGCTAAAATTTATAGATCGTCGCTTATAGACGCTCACAGACGCTCTAAATCTGTGATTTCGTTCGAGTTTAGAGGGCAAATAAAGGGCTGCACAGAAAACTATGCAGCCCTTTAGCACGGAATGATAAAGAGACTTTTATAGTACAGGTGAAATCAGCATACCTTCATCGTTGAGCCATTTGAGAATGCCATTGTCGGGAGACAGTTTCATTTCTCCATTGTTATTGTACAATTTGACAGAGCAGGTATCTTCTGTCAATTGGGCTATTTTGATGAATGCCTCCAATCTACTTTCAAACAAGGCATTGGTCCATAGTGCTCTTATTTCTGCTGTTTTTGTTGCGGGGTGCTTCAATCTTTGAAGCACAACTGCATTTCCCACCCCCTTACTTCCTGTCACGACCTGCCAGCGACCATACAACACATCAAAAACCTCTTCGTATGTCCCTTTAGCAATGACTTCTACAGGCTGCTTCTTTCTTTGCTCCCATCGAGCAGCCATGTCGTCCAATCGTTGTTCCGCTGGTGTTATTGCACATCCCGACAGAATCAAAGACAACCCACAACCAATTACAGCATTTCGCAACCTCATGCTTTCCTCCTTTTCAATGTGAACGCAAGTACCGTGAATATTCTTCTCCCCAGCATCCCTGCCACTTACATCTTCTTCCAAACTTTCTCTTTAGTGCCGTCATCTCCTGCAAGTTATCTGAACATATTGTGGGCCATATGTCATGCCAAACCACATCCCATTTCTTTCCTTTCTCCCACTTCTTTGTAAATGCGTCGGCATGGTGGAGCGTGACTCGCTCAGTGACAAAGTATTTGTACATCATCCCGAGCAGAGTTTCGTCTATTTCCACAACATCGACATGCCTCACTTCTTCTTTCTTCAGGATGCACTGTAAATAGCACCCCAACCCCAATCCATGTACCAACACATTTCCTCTTGCTTCTTCTATCGCCTCCCTATGATCCTCCGCTTCTGCTGTCGTATCACTCATAATAACTCCAACCCCCTGTCGTTGGAGTCTCGTGTATGTTCCTGGAAAACAACCTCTTCCATCTCGGAACATACATGCATTTATCAGATCCGTCTCAACTACAAATTTGTCGATGGTCCAATCGAAGCACCTTTCCATTTGCCACGGTACTTTGAAATCTTTGTGCAGCTTATCAGGTTTCAGTGTTCCATTTCGCACAGCATCGAAAATGTGCAAGTTCATTCTGTTCTCCCTTCGGCCTTCATTATAGCATTGTGAGCCTTGGCAACTTCATTCAACAGACAAGGGCAAACTTCCTCCGGCTCGACGCTTGTTGCCGTTGCCATTTCCATGATATGGGCCTCCAACGCTCGAACGGTTCCTTTACATGCTTCCAGTAGTTCGTACCTCTGTTCAACCAATTCATCGTAGGCATTGCAGGCTTGGACGATGAAATCGGCGTTGGCGAATACTTCATCAAGCTCCTCTTTTGTTCCATTTGTCGGAAAACAAGAGGCGATCAACTTCTGTCCGGCAAAATACTCCCCAACTGTTTCAGTGCCTTGACGGATCTCATTGCAGACTCCTCGTGTCCATGGCACTGGTGTGTGTTTTGTTGTGCTCATTTCAAAATCTCCTTTCTAATCTGCCTGATTTCTTTTTCAGATGCTTCACCTGCATCTTTTCCACTTTCAAGTTCTATCAAGTATGTTTCACCTGGGAACCCTGCCAGAGTATCCCGTAGTTTTCTCGCTCGTTTTTGTGCTTCTGGTTCTGCATCAAAGACAACGGCACGAATTGGAAATTCAGTCATTCGCACGACTTGCCCTTGGGAAAACCCAGTGCCCAAAGTCGCTACAGCCCCTGGACCGATTCTCCACACATCAAACGGTCCCTCTACAATCACAATCGCGTGACGTGCATAGTCTTCTCCATACAAAAGTGATTTATGATGAATCGTCTCCTCGCTCGGTTTTGCTGAAATGTATCGTGTGATGTCTGGATTTTTACTAATCGTTCGCGATGTCCATGACACCATTTCTCCACGATATAAAATCGGAATGAACAATCTCCATGCCAATTTGCTCGCAAATGGTATTCCTTGTATCTTCCACAATCTTTGCAGTTCCTTCCAATCATACCCTCTATTTTTCAGGTAGTGGCGATGTCTCGGAAGTTCTTTCAATGGCTGAATTCCTTTTGGTACTGTGATCTTCCCTGTGACTCGCTTGGCGTATACTGGAGCCCGGACAAGATCCTGCATCAATTCTTTGATTTCAGGGAATGATAGTCCGGTTATCTCCCGTAATGTGTCTAAAATGTTGTGCGGTCCACACCTCCAACAATTCGCATGAGATCCACTCATATGAATGCCCATCCTGTACGATTCACTGTTTTTGGAACAGAAAGGGCAATCTATTTGGATATATGATGCGGAAGTGTGGTGATGTTCGCCTGGGTTCTTGTATTGGATTTCCAAATCATCCAATACCTCATAAAGATTTTTCATGGGGAAACCTCACCATCCGGCCATAGCTTCCAAATGTTTCAAATCCTCTTTCATCAATGGTTTGATATGTTCGTCATAGAAAGATTGGGATGGTTTGCACCAAATGGTTTTGTTTTCTTTTGTGTAACCTGGATATGGAACGATGTCACCTGTTTTGACGTATTTGGAAATTGTTTCCCATGTGAACAACCCCCATAATTCAATAGTCATTGGTTCTTTGTTTGGATGAAATTGTTTGGCTCTTCTGGCGAATTCAGCGGCGATTGCTGTTCTTGTCCTTGACATTTTTTGCGTCCTTTCCTCGATAACATTCTGTTGCAGAATGGAAATATTCAATGCGTTGTATTGTGCCACACTTGGCGCATTCTACAAATACCATTCCAGGTGATGGTTCGCATCGGTTTCGTGGGAATCGGCAGACACAGCCTGTAAATTCTGATGCGGCGAATGGGGTTCTGTCGTTTGGTTTTGGCGTGCAGTTATCTGCATCCACTGTATTTGTTATATTCATTTCCATCATCTTTGTCTCTTTTGACTTGTCATAGACAGCATAAGTAGGTCTGAGAACTGCTTTATATTGACCTACAATCGACGATCTATGTTTAAGGGGTGTCGTGATAGGGGTCGGAAAATATCGTGTCTCAAATCGACGTAGAACCACGCTCCACTTGTTTTTCCTTGTATGTATTGCAGTAGGCGCCGCTTTTGCCTCTGGTAAATGGCGTTTCAAACGACATCCAATCTGGAAACGCTTCGATTGTTTTCATCCATGTGCATACTCCCATTCCATTCCCTTTTTTCTTCCATAATTGACAGTTTCGACAATACTGTCTTCGTTTCATTTTTTCTCCTTGCGGCTTATCGAATATCCTCTCTGATTTTCATCAGCAGCTTTCCCAGCATGTTTCTTCCGCCCATTCTGCACAATTGACATGTACATTGCCCCCACAAATTATCATGCCAATTGTTGTATTCAATTAACATTGCTTTGTCTGTTTTGCTGAGTTTTGTTCCGAGTTTTGTTCCTTTCTGAAATTTTTGCCGCAGGAGATATTCCATAATTCCAAGTTTCACATATTCCCAGTCTGCTCTTATTGCAATTGTTTCTCCAAGATGTTTTGCTTGTGAACATTTATTGGCTTGTTGTATTTTTACTCTGTCCTTTATGGACCATGATTTTGCTGCCTGATATGCGTGTTCGACAGATGGAAAAACAAGATTTTCATAGTTGATTTCGCATCTCCAAAAATTGCTTAGGAAGCGATATTCTCCATCGAATGGTCCTATAATATCTATTATATATCCATTCTTCATTTGGTATTTTCCTTCATTTCAAAGCAATGGCACCATTGGTTTACATGGACTTTCGGCATTCCGTAACCGACCACTGGAGGATTGTAGTTGCAGAAACCTTCTTCACGGCTGATTCTCCATTTTTGACAATCAAACCATTTGCACTTTTCGCATTTTTGTTCCGGTTCGTTATTCATTTCAATCTCCTTTTCCTATCAACCTGATTAGTTGTGAATACACATCCAACTTCGATTGTTTTCTCCGCAGTTTTCCATCCAATGTATTTGTAATGACTTTTTGTTTCTGTTGCAGAATTCTGCATAGTTTTTCCTCAACCGTGTCCTTCGCCACAAGATAGTAGCACGCTACATTCTTCGTTTGTCCAATTCGGTGAAACCGATCTTCACATTGGAGAACATCAGCAGGAACCAACCCCGTCTCTATAAATGCCATTGTATTTGCAGCCCACAAGTCGATTCCTACGCCTGCCGCTCGTATGTTTCCGATGAATATCCTTATTTTATCGTTCTTCTGGAAGTTCTGTACCGCTTCCTTTCGTCCTCTCTCGCTCGTTGCCCCCGTCAACATTACACTGATTTTTTTGTAGCGTTCATATACCATCTCCACAATCTTTCTATGACACATGAACAGCCCAAGTTTTCCATCTTCACTTTCCAGAAAGTTATCAATCCATTCAAATACAGATTTCATTTTCAGTTCGGATGATAAACGAATCAGATAACCAAGTTTCACCAATTCTTGTGCCTTGCTCGCTCGCTTTGCTTTGGCCGGATCCTTCATGCTCAGCCAATTGATAAAATCGTGTTTGGCTTTTTCATATTCCAGTCTGTTTTGTATGTCAATTGGGACTATGATTCGTGTTTTGGAGGGCAGGTCTTTCAACACATCCTTTTTCAAGCGACGTATCATGCCGAGTTCTTTGAGTTTACTGTGGAGGATGTGCGAATTAGATGATCTTCTGAAATCCCATCCCCACGGAGTCATTCGCGGAGCACAGTAAGAGTGGGCGAAGGGAAAGAAATGCGGAAACTCTTTGGGCCATAGTATATTCAACACATGGAACAGTTCGGCATGTCTGTTGACCAACGGTGTTCCACTCAGCATCAAAACATGCTCCACACCCTTGCACAATTCCTTCATTGCTTTGCTTCGCTGGGCTTTGCGAGACTTGATGGCTTGGACCTCGTCTCCTATGATGACTCGTGGATTGAGAGATTTGAGATAGGGAATCCAGGAGGAGAGGATATCATAGTTGATAATCATAATTGGATTCTGTAGAAAGAGACCACCGGATTTTGGTTTCTTTCTTCCACTCAATATCACTGTCTGTAAATTGTAGTGTTCGCTCGCTTGCGATTCCCACACCCACTTCAAACAAGCGGGGGTGACGATGACGGCAGGACGTAGGGTAGGGTGATTGTAGAGATAGGACAATGCTACAGCCGTCTTGCCGAGCCCCATTTCTGATGCCAGCAATACCCTACCATTGAATTTTTCAATTCGCTTGACATCCTTCCTCTGAAATTTTCGTAGATGAATCACGATTCTCTCACAGCCTCCATGAGTTCTGTAAATGCCATTTGTATCCGTTCCAACGACCATTTCATGTGAAAATGGAGATATTCTGTAATACAATTTCTCCATTCGCTTGCTCTTTTGTAGTTGTTCATCTCGTCGTGGAAGTCACAAGGTGGAAAAAGGATGAGATAGATTATGTTTGCACAGTCTTCTCCTATTTGTGTAAGAAGGATTGTTAAGTCTGCATCCTTCTTTGGAGAAGTGACTTGGCATTCTCCTTTTACCTCATCCAATGATTTAATCTTGCATCCTTTCAATTTCCTGTAATTTCTTCTTTGTAAGTCCACCAGTCCGAATTTTACCTTTTGGTAGACATACGTACTCAATTCTCCTTTCGCTCCATCATAGTCTATGTGTGCCAGTAAAAACTTCTCCTGGGCTTCACTCATCAACTCGTCCAAATCTCCGCCATACCTTTTGTAATGATCCAATACTATTTTGAAGATCATTTTTTCCATGTCAAGGAATGCTTCTGAAAGAATGTCTCTTTGCAGAGATGTGTATGGCATCTTTTGTTCCTCTCGCCTCATTGCAATATCCTTTTTGCAAAATCATTGATTCATGGAGGAAATCAACGATGAAGAGTCACGCCTTAAATTGAGATGTGGACGTCAAGTACCTCCATGATTTTTTCAAGGTTGCTTGATTTCATATCGGAATCTCCTTTCAGCCAATTGTATAGTGTATTGTGGTTGATTCCTGCCTTTTTTGCAACATGGGGAATTGTCATTTTTTTCTGCATGATTGCATGAATGATTGTTTCCTTGAGGTCTGTTTTTTTCATTTCAAAATTCTCCTTGATTCGCTTGTTCTTCGGTTACAGGGTGCATGAGGGCATATCCTACAATGATATATGTCCCTTTTTCTATCGCATCCTTGAGAACATCGTCACACAAACATTCTTCCAGAATTGCCTCTTGCCGCATCGGCTGCAATTCATGCAAGTAAATCGGCGCTGTCTTTTCCATCGAAATTCTCCTTTGCCTCTTCTGGTTCCATTCCATTCCCAAACAACATTACAATCTGGGATGCCAGTCTTTCACACTCCTTTTCAACATACTTCTGTGTTCGTGTTGGCCAGTATGTGGTTAGCAATGTTCCATCCCCTGCATGAGCACAATCGAAACCAAACCACCAATCCTTTGAATTTTGAACAGGATATCCCTTCTCCCCGCTTGCAGCATATGTAAGTCCTCCATGCACACTGAACAATATGTCCAATGGTATACGTTTTTCCAAATCACATGAAGGATCCGAAGCCGCTATCAATATTGATATTGGGCTTCGTTTTCCAATTGGACTATTTTTTATGAAGGACATAACCCGTTCAGATGGATTTTCAATCATGTCACTGTAGTCCATTCCAAATAGTGAGTGAGACGATGGGACTGCGACATAACCGCATCTATGTCCAGAAATCGGCACATATACACAGACTGCCCTTAATCCAACTTTTGTTTTCCAATCTTTTTCTACTTGATTCATGGCTTCTTCCTTTCTAACATCCATTTTGGATAAGACGGTTTTGCCTTTCGTTTCACACTCCCCATCCCTACTCTTGTTTTGTTTACTCTGTGATATTCCTCTCTCCCTATCATTGCGATAAGGATTCTTCTCACTTTTATAGGAGCGTAATGATATTGCTTCGCCAATTCCGTTACGGTCTGCCCAGACTTCCATCGAGTGAGAATTTTTTCCTTTATTTTCGTTTCGTCTTTCATTTTCGTTTCCTTTCTATGAAGTGAGTTTGTCCAATGCAAATGCAACAGCCTCCTCTTTTGTTAGATTCTTTGCCAACCATTCATCCCCTACTTCCACTCGCAAAGTGCTTGGATAATATTCCATATTACTCCAGCCTACTCTGGAGTAGGCTCTTGGGTAAGCTATGTATCGACCTCCTTTGGTTTTATAATGCGACCCTTCTCCTACCAGCCTTGGTTCCGTATCTGATTCTGTCACAACCACTTTGCAATTCGGTCTTGCACACGCAAGTTTCCGTATACGATACCATTTGGAACGTTTCATGTCATCTCCTCACATAATTTCCTCTCGGCATCTCGCTTGTCTCCCGTCCATATAACCAGAGGAGTAGTTTGGAATTATGGAGAAAAGAGAGATCAAAGAATTATGCCCTGTTGCATAGTCCAACCATCCATTTCTGAATCCATTTTCATACCCTTCATCCTTGTTTTTATAAGAGGATGTAAGGAATGCTTCTTTCCATGTTATCATTTGGGATGTCATTGTAAAAACCTCCTTTTTGCACATTCTGAGCTTGATGCTATTACTTCACAGAACCTTTTTATGTCCTCCGCACAGAATTCTCCGCTGATCCCGTTTATTACGTATTGCGGATTATCTTCGTCATCTGGATTGAATACATATGCAAGTGAAAGTGTGTATCCTCGACATGGGGAATATCGTAGTTCAGTCGAAGAAGCGTCTGTAATTGTGTCCACTACGCTCTTCAAATATGCCTTTTGTTTTTCATTATGAATTGTTATTTTCTCCTCTTTTTCCAATAGTTCTTGTTTCTCCATGAGTTTTGGCAGTTCCGATCCTATGACTTTGCGTATTTCATTTACAGCCATTTCACATGAATGAGAAATTATACTGGCATATTTATTGACGAATATCTCATATGGCACACGTTCCCATGGCATTTTGCATGTTACAGGGATGTCTGTGTTTACCTCTTTGTAAGTGATGTGAATACGGACTGTTTTTGGTATATCGGCAAATTTGTCGAGGAGTAATCTTTTGGTATATTCCTCTTTTGTGTCCACTTTGTCACTCCAAAGGATTTCACATTCTCCATGAAACCACTTCATTTCATGCAGTCTTTTGACAAGACGGACGCATGGTAAATGATCCCAATCTGGTGAAACCCTATTGTAGTGGTTGTATATAGATCGCTTCATGTTTTTCTCCTTTTGCATTGCATCAATCGAACGATCAATAGGCTCGGCCCACAACCTCCTTGTTGTGGGCTCCGCTGTTGACCGTTCATCGTTATCCGGCATCGAATTCGCTCGCAATCTGCTTTCCACAGGCCGGACAAAATACACAGATGTTCGTGGCAGCCACTTGTTCGATATAAGTGGCGTCAAACCCGATGTGAAATCCACATTCACACTCGTACACTTCTAATTGGACTTCGTTTGTTTCGATGTCCGATAGACGTTTGGTACTCATTGTGTCCTCTCTTTCTTTTATTATCCTTCCTTCAATCTGGAAGCAACAGCACTTGGAGAAGAGGTTATGGCGGAAATGATATTTTTGATTTCCTCTGCGTCAAATACTCCTTCGACAGAGAAACATCCTCCATAAATTGCCTCATCTTCGTTTTCGTTAAGAACAAAACGAACGGAATAATCTCTGGAAATTGGATATTGGACTTGGTTTGTGAGGCGGCCATTCCTCAAGTCCGCCCCATTTAGCATTTCTGACAACCTGTTCACTTTTTTGTCAAACCGTTTTCTCCTTCGCTCCATCTCATTCTCATGCTCGACCTCCTCATCTATTTTTGGCAGGGCGTTTGTGATTTCCGTTTCGATTACTCTTATCGCACCTTTATATGTTTGGATCCTTTTAGGTTTATATGAATCCAAGCACGTTATTTCAAAAAACTGTTGCAAGATTGTCCCTTTTCTGCTTCTTCTTCCCGCCCATGCGATATTCACCTTAATTTCCTTTTTGCGATAAGAAACCGAAAGCTGCAAACTCGGAACATAAGGCACGTGCATTGGATGTGTTCGTGAATCTACTTCCCAATCCGCTTTTGTTTGTCCAATTTTAATGGTTCCGCGTCCTTGAAACCAATCAAGCTCTTCTAACATTTCTCCCAGAGCGACAGTCGGTAGTTCTTCCCATTTCATTCCCAGCTTGATTTCCGGCTTTCTCATGGCAACTCTCCTTTATTGTAAATTACTATAAACGGTCAACATTTGCTTTGAAGACTGGAATGGTTACACTGGAATGTAGACTTCTCCATTGTCAAGATGACATTCATACGATTGAATGTCATCTTGACAATTCTTCCATTCTAATTTGATGTTCCCAAAGGTCTTGATGACGGCATTGATAAAAATCAAGTCGCCTTCGGCATAGAGCTTGTCGCCTTCGGCACGGAGCTCTCTGCCTTCAGCATAGAGCTTGCTGCCTTCAGCATAGAGCTTGTTGCCTTCGGCATAGAGC
>Ga0123335_1006430_pt1 | contig 13671 bp, 10 predicted proteins | sample BiotimSIPDNA_2_FD_89707 | JGI IMG/M metagenome (GOLD analysis project Ga0123335, IMG submission 89707) | Anaerobic biogas reactor microbial communites from Washington, USA - Biogas_R2 time_0 SIP DNA | ecosystem: Engineered > Bioreactor > Anaerobic > Unclassified | place: Washington, USA... | reverse complement strand
GCATTTCTTGGACGATGTCTTGATCTGCCTCGTTCCAGTGTACCTAATGTCGCCAATTCTTTTACTTCTAGTCCTTTTGTGTTTTGAACTGGATCCCCAAACATCTCGACAAATCGGGATTTGCTATCCGATATACTTTCTATGAGAAGCCTTTACATTGCTTTGGTTTACCATAGCATACTGCATAGTAGTATCGATTTTCGCATGACCCAGCAAACATTGTACTTGTTCGATAGGCATCCCCTTGTCTATCGCCCTGGTTGCCAAGGTGCGTCGAAATTTGTGTGGGTGCACCTTTGTGAGGCCAAGTCTTCTGCCCAACTTGCGAACACGAATTTCAACGCCACTGATTTGCAATCGGTGGTAAGGAGCTAAAAGCGAAACAAACAAAGCAGGATTATCATCTGTCCTTTCAGCCAAATAGTTTTTTAGATGAATTTTAGTACGAGCGTCAAAGTACACAAGCCGTTCTTTATCACCTTTGCCTGTTACAACACATTCCCTGTTCTCAAAACTTATATCAGAAATATTCAGCTTAACCAATTCACCTACTCGCATTCCAGTAGAAGACAAAATATCCAGCATTGCCAGATCTCTACGATTGGTACAGGCATCCCGTAATTGTTCCAAATCTTCATCAGAATATGTTTCTTTTACGGTCTGTGTACTTTTTACCTTATGTATCCGCCGCACCGGGCTTTTGAGGATATAGTCTTCATCCTCCAGCCAAGCAAAAAAGCTGGACAGAATGCGCCTGATATTATCCATGTTTGTCTTCCCACAGTTATTCATCTGCTGATATTTAACAAGGTAGTCTCGCAAATCTTCAGTAGTGGTGCTCACTATTTTCTTTACAGATTTCTCGATAAATTTTACCAATGTGCTTCGATAGTATTTTAGTGTCTTTTCGCTGCATCCTTCAACTCGCTTTGCCGATAGAAACCGACTTAACAATTCCTCATCTTTTTCTTCTAGATCATCCTGTTCTTCAAGAACGGAAACGTGTTTTCCCCAGAAGCAAACCTTCAGGACTTCCTGCAACTGCATCATTTGAGCGTTGCTCAAACAGCCCAACATTTTCTGTTGAATTTCGGCTATAAGTTGTTCTTTCATTTTCAATCTCCTGAGTGTAATGTGTGCGACAATCTACGGTAGGGCATCCACCTTGCCGCACCAGCTACCAAGCATTCACTACATACTCAGGAGGAATATAGCTACAAGTCAATACATAAGCGCTTAATAGTACGCTTCTACATACTTATAGGCCTTGTTAAACACATCATGGTCCTTTATCTTGTATTTCATCCATACGACACTGCGCAACGCTTTTTTGACTTCCTGCCGTCCCGCAGTGGTATCCTGCCAGCCCGGAAAACGGACAATCTTCACGATATCATCAATATCCTTAACGATTCGCTCTACAATAACCGGTGTATTAGCATTTCTAACACTTGTAAACAACTCTGTAAGCGCCGCCTTTCCTTTATCAACTTCTTCAGCCGGCACCACTTCTTTCTCCGCTTCGGCAGCATCTTTGGCAAGTTCAAGAAGCCTCTTTAAAAATTCAATGCTGGTAATCAATCCCTGCTCATGCTGTTCGCGTAGCTTTTCCAATCGTTCCCCAAGCTTGATAAATTTCGGATCTTTACTGTATTTTTGAATTTTGGCAACCAGATTGATCTCCAGACGTTTACTCGCCTGTTTAATGTCCTTTTTCCCTTCAATGTATTCATCAATAATATCCGGGTTCAAGGAGAGGATGTCCACATCCTCCCGAATGCCTTCCACCGTCACGTTCTGATGAACCAGTTCCATTGTCTTTGCACCTAAAGCGGCCCAAATCAATGCACCATCCCGATTGGTTGGCTTGACAGACTCATATACCTTAGTAAGCCAGAGATAATCATACCGATACTGAGCCAAATATGGGTCGGGTGAAAGGGCCTCCCAGGCACGACTTAGCACCTTATAATGCGCACCAAACTCGTCCTTCTCATTAGATGTGGGTAGGCATTCCTGGGCAGCCATCAGGCCTTCCCAACCTTCAACCGTTCTATCAACACCAATAAAATACTTCAGACAGTTTGCCAACAACACCGGGAACTTTATCTTTACTTCATCAATGTTTGTGATGACGGTTTTGATGGCTTTGTCATCGAAATTCAGCGCCTTGGCGACGTCATCAAAAATACCAATATAGTCCACAATCAAGCCGTGGGTCTTTCCCTGTCCATGCAATCGATTGGTACGGCAAATAGCCTGTAGAAGGGTGTGATCCCGCATGGGTTTGTCTAGATACATCACCTGCAGCACCGGCGCGTCAAATCCTGTGAGTAGCTTGGAGGTTACAATCACCAGCTTTAGTGGATTGGCTGGGTCACGGTACTCATCCAATAGTCTGGCTTCTTCATCACGGTCACGTCGAAAAGCTTTGTATTTATCTTCTTTATCGTTATTGGTATCCATTACAATGGTGGATACTTCCTCTCCTAAGAGCTGATCAAGTTCCTGCTTATATAGCAGACAGCATTCCCTGTCATAACAAACAATTTGCCCTTTAAAACCATTGGGGGCAATCTTCTGCGTAAAATGATTGGCTATATGAGCGCACACTTTCTTGATTCGATCAGGAGATTTCATGATTGTCTCCATTTTCACCCTTTTGGCCAGCTCTGTTTTTTCTTCTGTCTTCAGGCCCTCTGTCATCTCGTCAAAAGCCTCGTCAATAATATCCTGGTTCACATGCAACTCCACCGGTACCGTTTCAAAATGCAATGGCAAAGTCGCATTATCACGGATAGATTCTGAGAAGGAATAACGGCTTAGATACCCAGTCCTGTCTTCATCCGCACCAAAGGTTTTGAAGGTATTTAGATCAGTACGGTTGATGGGTGTACCTGTCAACCCAAAGAAAAAGGCATTCGGCAAAGCCGTTCGCATCCTCATACCCAAATCACCTTCTTGCGTACGGTGAGCTTCATCCACCATCAGGATAATATTGTCCCTGTGATTGAGTACTCCTTCCACTTCGCCAAACTTGAAAATGGTAGTTATCAGTATTTTGCGGGTATCGCTTTTGAAGAAATTAATCAGAGCTTCCTTGCTTGTCGCACTTTCCAGGTTTGGAATGTCCGAAGCATTAAAAGTTGCGGTGATTTGTGTTTCTAGATCAATACGATCATCAACAATCACAACAGTTGGGTTACCCAGCTCCGGCATCATGCGCAGTTTTTGTGCAGCGAATACCATCAACAAAGATTTTCCACTGCCTTGAAAATGCCAAATCAATCCCTTTTTAGGGTAACCTGCCTTTACACGGTTTACAATCAAGTTAGCGCCTTCATATTGTTGGTACCGGCTGATGATCTTATACTTTCTGTGCTTTTTATCCGTTGCAAACAGCGTAAAAAACTGAAGTAAATCCATCACAATGTCGGGTTTGATCATCGCTTGCACGCTACGCTTTACATCAGACAGACTTCCCTCGGTCTTGTGCTGTGCCGTATGCCAAGGTCCCCAAATATCCACTGGCATCCCAATTGAGCCATACCGGTACACCTTCCCCTCGCTGGCAAAATTGAACACGTTGGTCACAAACATCTGTGGAATGCTCTTTTCATAAGCAGCGATATCTCCAGCGCCATCCAACCAGGTAATCGCCTTACGAACCGGTGTCTTCAATTCGCCTATAGCTACAGGAAACCCATTGATCAGTAAAACAATGTCCAAGCGTTTCCCATCTTCTTTAGGGTAAGCCCACTGGTTGGTCACAACATATTCGTTCTGGTCTAAAGCATCATTGCTAATACTGCCAAAGAAACGAATGGGAACCATACGCCCATTCCTACCAAATGGAAAGGAGTTTTCATCAAAAACTAGCTTTTTAAATCGCTCATTGTGCGTAATCAAGCTTTGCGCTTGAACTGACAGAATCAACCCTCTCAGCTTGTAAATCACCTCATCCGCCCTGTCCGGATTCTCTGCAATTTCGGGGTTCAAACGAATGAGTGCAGATTTTACCATCGGTTCCACCATGACATCACTGTTGCTCCTAGGCAAATCGGCGGATGGAACGTATTTCCAGCCATTCTCAACCAAACTATCAATGATCATTTTTTCTAACACTGATTCGTTAAACATACGATTCTCCTTATTCCTTGGTAACAGTAGTATCGTCTTCCTCATTCAAGCCGAAAATTTGATTCGTGAAAGCTTGAATAAAATCATTCAATTTTTCTATGTTATGCTGAAGAGTAAATTTTGATTTGTCGGTCTTTTCTACAAACACTTCAAATTTCTGCTGTAAGGCAAGAGGTGGCAATGGCATTGTAAATCCACCAAGTGCTGCTCGATTGACCTTGGGCATATTTGTACGAGTACTATGAGGCAGTATATAATCAAGAAAATAAGGAGAACGCATAACAAAAGCTAAGAAGGTGCGATTACAATTTGTTTTGTTTGGCAAAATAGGATAAGCATCTGCTGAGCAAAGACCAGTGAAAGATGGTAACGCTACTTTATTTAAGTTAGGACGAATCTTGCTATAGATGATGTGCTCCGGTGTAAATACATATTTCCCGCTTTTGACTCCATCCTCACTTACAGTTCGGTATCCCACTAATTCACCAGTATCCTTCATAATGCTGTCAATCCCAATATGTGGGAAGTCTGCCCAAGCATCATAGTCTGTCGTTAATCCTCCATCAATTACAGCAAATTGTGAAAAAGGTGCGATTTCCCATTTCATAGGATTACTTTTCATGTCGCCAAACATCTCGACAAATCGGGATTTGACTATTTCATCCGTTGCTGAAAGTAAACGTAAATAAGATAACTTCAGCTCATTTGCTGTTTTTAAAATCTGGGCTGCTTGACATTGTGATTCAACAGGCTCCAGCCGAAATCTGTATTCTTTAAGGTACTCCCACTTTACTCTCGGAGACATAGAACCTGCAGACATACCTACTGCATAATCAAAAAAATGGTGATTATGAATCAAAAAGGGAAGTAGGTCTGGATTAATCTTGTTCGGTATTGCCTCAATAACTGTAATGTCTCCCGAGCAAATACCGTCAAATGGCGCTATTGCTGCCTTCCTTTGATATGCTCTCCTTCTTCCGAAAAGAATATGACCAGTTTTGAAAGCCTTTGTAAACGTATTGTTTTGGTTGTCACTCCACGAAGACAATGATAAATCGTCAGGTGTAAGGTGCTCCAATCCAACAACAGGAACGCCTTCCTTGGGCCCAGTATGCTTCTCTTTATACTCTCTTGCGACATCACCAAGCTTCATCATTCTGAACAAGCTCCGTTTCATTAAGCATCACTTCTAGTTTTTCATACACTGATTGCAAAGCATTTCTTCCTTCGTTCCACAGTTCAATGCTCTCTGATAATGAAACACTAACCCCACCATTACCAGTGTTTTTTTTGCGGGCATAAAGTGAAATATTCAAAGAAAACTTCTTCTTTTCTATCTCATCAAATGTTGCCACTTGCGAGAATTCCGGTATATTCTCAAAAGAATAATAAGCTGAAGCGATTTTGTTAATATGATCCTCCTCCAAGAAGCTTTGTGCATTGCGACGTGTAACTTCGTGAACCGCATTAATAAACAGAATCTTGCCTTTGCGCTCCGGTTGCTTTCTTGAGCGACAAATAACAATGCACGCCTCCATTGGTGAGTTAAAGAATAAATTGGGCCCTAATCCAATAACACATTCAGCCAAATCACTTTTCACTAAGTTTTCTCTAAGGGCGCTTTCCTCTTTGCGAAAGAGTATGCCATGAGGGAACAGGATGGCGCATCTGCCGGAAACTGGATCCATACTCTTTAATATATGTTGGAAAAAGGCATAGTCTGCCCGTCCTTGTGGTGGAGTGCCCAAGAAGTTGCGGCCATACTTATCACTGGAGAACGCTTCACGATCCCACTGGCTGATAGAATAAGGTGGATTGGCCAGTATTAAATCAAACTGCTTTATCTTGTTGTTTTCCAGAAACGCCGGATTCTTCAGCGTATCGTCATTAACAATGAAAAAGTCTTTGATGCCGTGTAAAAATAGATTCATCCGGCCAATAGCAGAGGTTAACGCATTGATTTCCTGACCGAAAATCTTCACATTCCGCCATTCAAAGCCCTTATTTTTCAGATAGGCAATACATGATATTAGCATACCGGCGCTTCCACAGGTGGGGTCATAAATGCTCTCGCCGGACTGAGGCTTCAGCAGTTCTGTCATTAGATGTACCACTGTCCGATTGGTGTAAAACTCTTGCGCAGTATGGCCACTGTCATCAGCAAACTTTTTGATCAAATACTCATAACCTTGCCCCAACTCATCTTCAGGACAGTTTTTCATGGAAAGGGTTTTAGAGGAAAAATGCTCTATCATGTTCTTGAGCAGCTCATCTGGCAAACGTCGTTTGTTTGTCCAGGAGCCATCACCAAACACGCCTTGTAGCTTATCAATGTTAGCATTTTCAATGGCTTGGAAAGCATCCAGAATTGCTTTCCCTACATTCTCAGCGGTATTGCGCACATCTCGCCAATGATGACCTTTGGGTACCTGGAAACGATGATTTTCCGGCCACTCCAGTGCTTCCTCATCACCGTCATAATCAATCAGAATCTGCTGACACTCCTCATCAAATACATCACAGATTCGCTTAAAAAAAAGCAACGGGAAGATATATTGCTTATATGAACCGGCATCAATGCTGTTGCGCAAGAGAACCGCAGAATGCCATAGATAAGCTTCCAATTCGCTTTGCGTAATGCGCTCACTCATGAACATATCCTCCCTTCTTCAGTAGTTGGTAAAGACTATTTTCCGCATCGTATACTGCCATTAAGGCATCCCGGAACTCCTGTCTGATGATTTCAGGTTGGATGGGGAGTGGACTGGCTCGATCAATATAGGCGTTGACCTGGAGCGTGTAACCTTTCTCCTTTAAATCCTCTATGGAAACAATTTTGCATTTTTCCAGAACATCCACATAATTTGCATACAGGTTAAAGAGAGTGTTCACATCATCATCAGTCAGGATATTCTTTGCACGCCGTGGTGTATAGATTTCTGTACCATCAATTAAACAGACCTTACCCTTATGTTCACTTACTTTGTTGTTGTTGAGCAACAGAATACAAGCAGATACTCCAGCCCCGTAAAACAGGTTGCTTACAAGGGATATAACGCATTCCAGCTTGTCCGAAAGGATGAGTTTCTGTCGAATTTCACCTTCTTTTCCTCCCCGGAATAAAACCCCTTGTGGTAAAACCACAGCGCATCTGCCTTTTTTCTTATCCATGGACAACACCATGTGCTGTAGCCAAGCAAAATCTGCATTGGAATCAGTAGGACTGCCCCAAAAATTACGTCCATAGATGTCACTTGAAAATTGTTCGGCTCCCCAATTGCTAAGGGAAAAAGGTGGATTTGCCAACACGCAATCAAAGGTCTGTAGCTTTCCTGCCTGTAGAAAGTTTGGAGCACGAAGTGTATCACCTTGGGTAATTTTAAAATCTCGCGCTCCATGAAGATAAAGGTTCATTCTTGCAATGGCAGAAGTGGATAGGTTCTTTTCCTGACCAAACATCTTACCATAAGTCATCCTGTCATCCTGAATATGTCGAATCGCTTCAATAAGCATACCACCTGTTCCACAAGCCGGGTCATATACCGATTCACCTGGCTGAGGAGCAAGCGTTCGAACCATCAGTTTGACAACAGAGCGAGGTGTATAGAATTCGCCTGCCGTTTTTTTGGACAGGTCAGCGAACTTCTTAATTAGGAACTCGTAACTGTCCCCCATAACATCATCCGAGTAGTTTTCATTGCCTACTTTGATTTGAGACATATGTTCCACTAGGTTCTTCAGACGCTCATCGCTAAACTTGGTTTTGTCCGCCCAGTTTGCTTCGTCAAAACTGCTAAAGACACCGAACAAAGTATCCGGGTTGGCACGCTCTATTCCCACCATCGCATTAATAATGGCCGTACCAACATTTTCACTTTTGTTGCGGACATCTGCCCAATGGCATCCCTTTGGAATGATGAAACGATGGTTCTCCGGAAAACTGGCATATTCTTCATCACCGCCAGATTCATCCAAAGCCTTTGCGGTTTCCTCATCATACACGTCGGACAAACGCTTAAAGAAAAGCAATGGTGTCACATAATCCTTATATTCATCTTGATTTATTGGGCCACGCAAAATATCGCATGCACCAAACAGATGGTTAAATAGCTTCTGGCTGGTGGTTTGTTCACCGTTTTGATAAGTTTCTGCTTCTTCTTCATCCACTTGGTCAAAGGCTTCAGAAATCAATTCGCCTCTGGTGCTATTCTCTAAATCTGTCTGCGGAACTGCCTTTTTGGAGTGATCATTGTTTTTCACTTCTTGCCTTTTTCCCCTAAAGGGATATATCCTCTCAAAATCCAGCAAGATTTTTAACTGCGTTTCATCCAGATAAGTGAGGGCATGCTTGCGGATATTTCCAGGCACGCCATAATAAGCTTGAGCAATGGATCCGGTGATAGCTGCAAGGGTATCGCTGTCTCCGCCAATGGAAACTGCATTGCGGACAGCATCCTCAAAATCTGTCGATTCCAGGAATGCCATGATGGCTTGTGGGACAGTACCTTGAGAAGAAACATCAAAAGTGTAAGTTGGGCGAATACTATTCAAAGTAAAATCCATGGGATAGTAATGTTTGTGGATGTGGTCACGAATTTCTAGGATACTTTGCCCTTGCCGAGCAAGCCAAATAGCTGCGGTAGTAGCCTCTGCTCCCTTAATACCTTCTGGATGGTTATGGGTTACTTCTGTCACCTTGCGGGACAACTGAAGAACTTCCTCAAAGCTGGAAGCGGCATAAGCACAAGGACTGACCCGCATTGCCGCACCATTACCGTAGCTGTTGTAAGGAACAGGATTCTCCGAATAGAGCCACTGTTTAAAGTGACCACCGTAACCAGCCCCAGGATACTTGCGACCCAATCTCTGCATGCTGGAGACAGCCGCTTGTCTGAGCTTTGAGAAGTCATTTTGACAAGCCATAATCGCATCAGCAATAGCCAAAGACATTATGCTGTCATCGGTAACATAGCAGCGATAAGTCATGAACTCAAAGTCTTTGGACTTGTGATTATTCCATTCAAATCTGGAACCAACAATATCACCAATTATTGCTCCAAGCATATACTCTCCACTTCTTAGCACTTCATAGAAACCTGTCCTATATACTACATCTACTTTATCGTTCCTGCGCATATTAAATCTCTATTGAGATTGGATATTAACGTCTACTAACGATAAAAACACTTCTTTTTCCACCATCTCAGGACAGATTTTTCTTTTATATTATAACGCATTACCACACTATACTCAAATGTTTATATTTTGTGTGCCAGAATGAAAAACAATCATTCTTAATCTTCCCCTTTCTGTAAAGTTCTGAAAATACACAACGGAGAAATCCTTGTATTCTATGGGGATTTAATACTGGCAAGCAGGGCATGTGGGTACCCACATGCTTAAAAGAAGCATTTCCCCTTACGAGAAAATGCTTCTTGTGCTTGTTGGGGCAACATCCCCAAACCCTTTTGAGCGCACAATTCTTGTTGCGGCTACGCGCCCTTCGGGCGCTCGAAATAATAAACACCCATTTTAGAACATGTGACGGTCGTGACGATGGTGACGGTGATTGAAACACCTGAACCACTAGCCATTTTATCGTCACGACCGTCACCATCGTCACAGTTCCTTCTCGACTTGCTTTAGTACAATGCGCCTTCCGGCATGACTTCTGCTGCTTTTATAGTAAATTCCGTACTCATCAGACAATCTGCCAGCACTGATATTTAACCTTGCAGTTAGCACATTAGGTTTCATATCCAGCTCCAACTTGTTTACCAGTTCTGTTGCGGTACCCGTCCATTGGGTATTCAATTCTGATATGAATCTAGCCACTGCATCCAGCAACGGATCAGGCGGCTCTTTCCATAAATCTGTTTCACTTCTCTCAAGCAACCATACCATTCGTTCAGGATCCCTGGCCAAGTATAGGCGTTGATCTTGTTGATCTCGACCCGATATATCAAGTATAGCTTGATTACTGGTACGTTTCTCTTTTTGCAGAAGATAGGCACCATCAGCAGCCCCCAACAAACCATTGGTTCCAGATATCATGTCAAAACGATCATCCGAAGGTTGCTTCCTGGTATGATGTACCAAAATGACACACAAGCGGTTGCAATCCGCAAAGTGTTTCACCCTGCTAATAATCTCGTAGTCACTTGCATAGCTGAATCGTTCACCGCTTGTTTCCCTCACCTTTTGGAGCGTATCGATAATAATCAGCTTAGTCTCTTTGTGTTCTCTCACAAAACGCTGAAGTTGTTCGTCTAATCCTCTACCTAAATGCTGAGCACTTATAGCAAAGTGAAGATGCTCTGTTCCTTCTGTTCCAAACATTCGATAAAGACGTTCTTGCAATCTACGGTAATCATCTTCTAGAGCTAGATATAGAACATCTCCTTGTTTGACAGGATAATCCCATAACGGTAGCCCTGTACTTACATGGTAGGCCAGTTGTGCCATAAAAAACGATTTACCGACTTTCGGCGCCCCGGCAAAAATATATGTGCCACTACATAATAACCCGTCAATAACATGTTTCCTTGATTGGTAGACGTTGTCGAACAGTTCGTTCATAGATATGGTTTGCAAATAAGTCGGGTCTGACATTTTTACCGTCATTTCCATGAGTTTTTCGTAATCAGTTTCTGAATCTATATCGAAATCATCTAATATGTTGTCCCGTGTTTTTAAGGCAACTTCCGAATTCATTTGTGCTGAGTTATTTGATTTAATTACTTCATTTTCTTGGCTCACTGACTTTCCTCCATCAATCCATACATCGTATCGTTGATCTGTCTAATAACTTCTATGAGCTCGTCATCTGGAGATTCGTTCGAGGCGATTCGTTTTAGCTCATCCAGAACAGATGCAAGCTCATTCCTTAACGCCTTATATACACGAGTATTTCCTACAACAACGATATCCTTTTCCAGCAATCTGCTGATAATGTAATCTTGTTTCGTTAGACCCGACAAGCGTACAAAGGTTTCGATCATTTCATCTTCTTCCGGTGATACACGGAAAGATACGGTTTTACTTCTCCACCTGTTCTTTCTGTCCAGACTTTTCGCAGTCATTTACTTTTCCTCCTTTTTGCGTATTGAGTTTAACTTTTCGGCCATGTCAGTTTGTCCTGATGGGAAGAGGTGAGCATAGTTGTATGTAACATCGATGCTTTCATGACCTACACGATCTGCAATTGCAACTGCAGTGAACCCCATATCGATTAGTAAGGAGATGTGAGAGTGGCGTAAATCATGAATACGTATACGCTTAATACCTGCTTCTTTAGCACCTCTGGTCATCTCATGATGAAGATATGATTTTGTCACTGGGAACAATCTATCTGTCGGTTGAATACTATATTGGAACCGAATGCATTCCTTCATTTCCTCGCAAAGGAAGTCTGGCATGACGATTGTCCGAATGCTTTTTGGTGTCTTGGGATTAGTGATAATATCCTTGCCTTTTAATCTCTGATAGGACTTGTTGATGCTTACTGTACATTTGTTAAAATCAAAATCTTCTGGCGTTAAAGCAAGCAATTCACCTTCTCGAATCCCACACCAGTACAACATTTCAAATGCATAGAAGGAAAGTGGCTTGTCCATCATACTGTCTGCAAAGCGGAGATATTCTTCTTTTGTCCAAACTTGCATTTCTTTATTTTTGGATTTTCCCATATTTCCAACCTTAGCCGCAGGATTGTTGTGTAGCCCATAGTAACGTACAGCATGGTTGAAAATTGCACTAAGTTGATTATGCAAGGTTTTTAGGTAGACTGGCGAATATTGATTTCCGTCCTTGTCTCTATAATTGATCATTTTGTTCTGCCAGGTGATAATATCCCGTGGACGAATCTCAGACATCTTGCGCTTTCCAAAATATGGCAGGATCCGATTTCGAATGATGTTTTCTTTTGTTCTCCAGGTATTTTCTTTAAGTCTGCTTTGCATATCAGCGGTATAGGAAGAGAAAAAGCTCTCAAAAGTCATATCAAGATCTTGCTTTAACTTGACAAGCTGCTCTCGCTCCCATGCAATGGCTTCCCTTTTGGTTGTAAAGCCGCGTTTCTGGGTTTGTTTCCTTTCTCCCGTCCAGTCAGTATATCGGTATACTGCCCGCCATGTATTGCTTTTTTCTTCTCGGTATACCGCCATAGTTACTTGCCTTCCTTTTCATGTTTTTCTGCATAACAGACCTTTTTGAGGAAGAAGTTCCTGTTAATTCTTCCTGCCACTGTCATATAACCCATTGTGCTTAGCTCCTTGTTTAGCTTTCTTATTAGTTTGTAGGCATATGACTTGGATACACTCAGTTCCTCCGCAACTTCATCCACCCTCATAAATGTGCTATTACTTCCCACTGTATACCTCCTCACCCTTAAATCTAAGCTTATATGCTTAGTCTTAACGAGAGTATACTAAGCGTTTATGTTTATGTCAAGGGGTTTTCAAGAAAATATTAAACTTTTTTGTTTATATCCTCATTGACGGCACTAAACCTATATGCTATCCTAAACTGGTAATTTGTAGGATAGGTGGTGCACCATGGCAATTGGAGAAAGAATACGATTTATCCGTAATTTGCGCGGAATGACAATGAAATATCTTGGCATGGCAGTTGGATTTGAAGAAAAGACAGCTGATGTCCGCATTGCACAGTATGAATCAGGAACAAGAACACCAAAAGAAGATCTCACAGCAGCAATCGCCCAAGCACTAGATGTTGCGCCCCAGGCACTCAATATCCCATATATCGACAGCTATGTTGGCCTGATTCATACGTTGTTTGCATTGGAAGACATTTATGGCATTGAAATAGACAGCATAGATGGTGAACTATGCCTTACACTTGACAAGTCAAAGAAAACAACCTATCTAAACATATTTGATATGTTTTATGCTTGGCAACAAAAGAAAGAGCAACTCGAAAAGGGAGAGATAACGAAAGAAGAGTATGATAATTGGCGATATAACTATCCGAATGTACAGGGTTCTTAAAGCTTGTAAACATAGCAGATTAGTAACTATATTTAGCTTATTTATTGTCCATCAAACCAAAGAGCTAACCTCGCATTATGCTGGTTAGCTCTTTTACTTTGAAACAGTCGATTGTTGCCATTTTGTTGCCACCAAAGACATCAACCGTTCAAAACCCCTTGTATATCAACGCTATTTCGCGCTCTTGATACTATTCCCACTCGCAAACAATAAACGATACTTAAACATTTTTGTTTTTGTTTTATAGCGCCTTTTAACTCAATTTGATACCAGTTATCCATCCTCCACATTGTTCACTGATCATTTGTTATCAAAATGCTATCAAGGTTCGGTTATCACAATGGCTAATTTTCTTTACGCTCAATGTAAAAGCTATAAGAAAAAGGTGCGGTCTCAGCCTTTCAGCTCGTGCTCTGTAGGCTGTTTTAAAAGTATAACATGCGGTTTACTATAAATCAAAACCAGTTGTTGATAGCACCAAACAAACTCGCTGACAAACAAGCCAATATGAACTCTACAAAAG
>Ga0123335_1006429_pt1 | contig 13671 bp, 12 predicted proteins | sample BiotimSIPDNA_2_FD_89707 | JGI IMG/M metagenome (GOLD analysis project Ga0123335, IMG submission 89707) | Anaerobic biogas reactor microbial communites from Washington, USA - Biogas_R2 time_0 SIP DNA | ecosystem: Engineered > Bioreactor > Anaerobic > Unclassified | place: Washington, USA... | reverse complement strand
TGTTTACATCCAGGGGTGGGGAATACTTTTGAACCTGACTGGGGATTACTTCTGACCCCGCTTGGGGAATACTTCTGGACTTATTTTGTTTTTAATGGGGAATATTTCTGGACTTTGACAATTTTTACCAACCATCACAGTCTTAATAATCTCCGGATGATGCGAAACAGAGGTTTGCAGGTTAGTATTTTCTTTTATTATTTTTATGGGCATTTAGGTTAAAGTGTTATTTCCCTGCTTCTATTTGATTATTTATCCATTCATAAGTCTTCTTTAATCCATCAACTAAAGGCTTTGATGGTGACCAATTTAATTTCTCAAATATTAATCTGATACTACCTTTCTACGCGACCTGAACCACCAGTATTAACTAATTTAAGAACTTCTTCTTTAGTTACCAGATTAAAATCTCCCGGGATGGTTTGTTTTAGACACGATGCGGCAACAGCAAATTCTAGGGTTTCTTTTGTATTGTTCATTTTTAAAAGCCCATAAATTAATGCGCTGGTAAAGGAGTCCCCTCCACCAACTCTATCAACAATTTGAACATCATAAATTGTCGATCTCTGCGGAGTTAAACATTCCTTATCATCAAGTAATATTGCACTCCAGCCATTTCTGGAAGCAGAATAACTTTCTCTTAAAGTAATTGCAATGGAAGAAAACTTATATTTTTCTTTTAAATGAGCAGCTAATAAGAAATAACTTTCCTCATTAATTTCAGGTTTACCAATATTGGTTTTAGATATAACTTCCCCAAGGCTTTTCTCTGCATCTTCTTCATTTGCAACACAAACATCTACATATTCCATTAATGGAACCATTACTGACTGTGCCTCTTTTTCACTCCACAATTTTTCCCTAAAATTAAGATCACAGCTAACTGTCAAATTATTTCTCTTTGCACAAATTAATGCTTCCTGTAATACTTTTTTAGTATTCTCACTTAAAGACGGTGTAATCCCTGTCCAGTGAAACCATTGTTTGTCTTTAAATATACTTTCCCAGTCTATCTGGTTTGTTTCAATTCCTGCAATTGCTGAATGTTTTCTATCATAAATCACTTTAGATGGTCTCTGGCTTGCACCAATTTCCATAAAGTTAATACCTATCCTCTGTCCACCTCTGATTATAAGGGAAGTATCAACACCAAAACTGCGTAAAATGTTAATTGCTGATTGACCAATTTCATTGTCAGGTAATTTTGTAATAAACGTGCTATTTAAACCATAATTTGAAAGGGCAACTGCTACATTAGCTTCTGCACCACCGTATGTAGCATCAAACGAGTCTGATTGCACAAATCTTTTATAACTTGGTGTAGAAAGTCTCAGCATTATTTCACCAAAAGTAACAATTGACATTTTAACCATCCTTTAATAATATTATATAATTTTAAGTTATGAAATAGGAACCATAAAATTACCGGTACTAATTTTAATATTTAACCTTTATAACAAGTTTCTTTATTTTCTCCTGAATGCCATCAACAGCCAAAGCAGGATTATGCGCATCCTCTTTAAAGAAAATCGCCCACATTCCATTTCCAATAACAATATCAGTTAATTGGCCCGGATTTTTATAAAAAGTCCTGTCAAATTCCTCTTCATATTCTGTAACTGGCTTTAATCCTTTAAGGTTGGCATATTTTATCAATTCCTTACCAATTAAAGGATACTGAATATCCAGAACATTTCTATGCGCTTCATATATACCTTCATCTATTTTTGTTTCATACTCACTGATCATTACAAGTATATTCTCATTAAGCTGATATTTACTATTTTCTGCATCTGGTTTAACTTTCTGTAAATGCTCTAAAGCTATTTTAATTTCAGTGCTTAAATTATAGTAAATGTTAACATTATTTAAATTATCGTATATCATAATTTTTACTTATTCCAATTTTTAAAAAATATTTGTTTATTAGTTTATTTTTAATTTTATATCCAACAAGAAAATTTATAGCATCGTCTATTACCTGCCGAGATGAAATAATGATTTTTTCATATATTAACTTTACTTGTTTCTTCTCAACCAAGCTTCATAAATTTCAACAAATGTTGTTTTAAGATCTTTTGTTATATCCCAATTAGGATAATGCTGTTTCATCTTTGAAAGATCAGAAATATAACATATATGATCTCCTATCCTGTTTTTTTCACTATAGACATAATTCATTTTTATGCCAGAAATTTCTTCAATAAGTGAAAATGCTTCTAAAATGGAAATTGAATTATTTCTGCCACCGCCAATATTGTAAACTTCAGCTATTCTTGGTGATTTTAAAAATTCATTTATAAACAGAGCTACATCTAAGGAATGTATATTATCTCTAACCTGTTTGCCTTTATAACCAAATACCGTATATTGTTTTTCTTCAAGGTTACATCTTATCAAATAGCTTAAAAAGCCGTGTAATTCAACGCCGCTATGATTTGGTCCTGTTAAGCATCCTCCACGCAAACAACAAGTTGGCATATTGAAATATCTTCCATATTCTTGCACCATAATATCCCCAGCTACTTTTGATGCCCCAAAGATTGAATGTTTTGACTGATCAATTGTGAAACTTTCCTTAATTCCATTTTGATATTCAATATCAGCATAATCCCATCTTGTTTTTTTTTCTACAAGATTTAAAATATTAGGGGCATCCCCATATACCTTATTTGTTGACATATGCGCAAACGGTACTTCAGGGTTTACCTGTCTGTTTGCCTCCAATAAATTTAGGGTGCCAACGGCATTAACATCAAAATCATCAAAAGGACGAGAAGCAGCAAGATCATGGCTTGGTTGAGCAGCAGTATGAACTATTGCATCAGGACCCAATTCTTTAATAAAGTCTAAAACAGCTTTCCTATTTCTAATGTCAAGTTCATGATGTGTAAAATTCTTAAACTCATTTTGAAGTCTTTGCTGATTCCAACGTGTATTGCCTTGGGGACCAAAAAAATCTTCCCGCATATTATTATCAACTCCGTGAATATCCCAGCCTTCGTTTGCAAAAAAAGTTACAACCTCACTTCCTATAAGTCCGCTTGAACCAGTTACAAGTAATTTTTTCATTTTATATTCTCCCAATATTTAACTTTTGTTTTACAACTAGATATATAAATTTTGAATTTGTAAAAAGATATCTTTTCCATAATCGACCCGGTTCTTGAATTAATCTGAATAGCCACTCCAGTCCATATTTTTGCATAAATGGCGGGGCTTGTTTTGATGTACCTGCGTGAAAATCGAAAGCAGCACCTACAGCCAGCATTGCCGCATCAATTTTATTTTTATGTTCGGCTACCCATCTTTCTTGACGGGGACAACCGCGACCTACTAATACAATATTTGCACCTGAATTATTAATTTTTTCAATATCAACTTTGTCTTCTTCTTCAGTTGCATCTCTAAACCTATCTTCATGAATTCCGCAGACAGAGATATTAGGATAATTCAGTTTTATAAAATTATCGAATTTATCAAGTGTTGATTTTGTACTACCATACAAATAAACTTTTAGTTTGTGATTATTTGCTTCTGTCAGCACACTTAATGTAAGTGAAGGACCATAAACTCTGTCTTTTAAACCACATTTGTGAAAGAAATTCAAAGCCCATCGTACAGGTTGTCCATCTGGCAAAACCAAATCGATAGAGTTTATTAAGTTTCTTAATTCTAAGTTATTATAACCCTCAATTAAACCATGAACAGCTAAGGCACTTACTGTAAAAGAACTATTATTTCTCGCATTATCAATAATAACTTTTGTGCTTTCTTGATAATCAGTCGGATTGTACATTATTCCAAATAGACTAACTTTTTTCATTATTTCCCTTTATTTATTTTCTCGCATCTGAACAACCTATTAATTAAACTTTTTGTATTTATTAGTATAATTATAAATCTTTTAACTTTGCTAAATAATATGTATTATCTGATACCATAAAGACATTTACCTTAGATATTTTACAAAACTCAATTCGTCAATAATTAATGCAATGGATATATTAAATTTCTCACTTATGAAGATCAAACTCGTCACAAAACATCTTTTCCATATTATTTAAATGCTTATCAATTGTATACATCTCTTCATATCTTTTCCTTCCATTTTTTCCCATCTGTTTGCTAAGTTCTCTATTTTCAATAAGTATCTTCAATTTTTCTGCAATTTTTATTGGAGAATTGATTGGAACTAAAAAACCTGTTGTATTTTCTATAACAATATCTGGAATACCTCTCCAATCTGTAGCAACTACAGGTAAACTAAACATCATTGCTTCTAACAATACATTACCAAAAGATTCTGATTCATAAAAAGTAGGAAAGCAAAGGACATCAGATTTTTTAAAAAACGCATTCTTCTCTTCATTGATTTTAGTACCATGGAAGAAGATATTATCAGAATTTTTCATATTTGATATCTTCTCCTTGATAAAACATTCGTAATCTTTCGAAATGAATTCACCTAAAATATTTAAAAAAACATTTTTTTTATTTAATAAATTTAATGCCTCAAGTAAATCCTCAATACCTTTGCTCTTCTGAATAACACCAATTGATAATAAGTTAATCTGTTCAGATATTTCATCCTCAATCGGGTTTATATTATCATCTTCTATTCCATTTGGAATAATAAGTACTTTGTTAGAATTAAAATAGTTTCCATCTGCTGGATTCTTATTTGATAGTTGAATAGAAATTCTTGGTTTATTGTAAACCATTTTAGCAAAATATCTTAAGAATATATCACTTCTTTCTAAATATTCAGATATACCTGCTGCACGGAAATGAAATATTGTTTCTCTAAATAATGGTCTAATTAAAAAAAGAAAAATAATATCCCTTAAAATTGGAGCTCTATTAGGTCCAGCCGGGGGATAATATAAAGTATTAATACCATACTTGAATCTAAAATAATAAGTTTTTATTACTAATTCAATTAAATGGGTTATCTTCTTTAAATTTACTCTTCCAATTTTCTTAAAATTTTCCGAATAAGACATTCTTATATGATATATTTTTATCTTTTTAAAAGAAGCTTTGACCAATCTGTTAATCATCATCGCCTGACCATGATAAGGCGGAGGTGTTTGACCAACAACTAATATTTTTTTCATTCCTTTACCTTATATCCCTTTTCAATCTTAAATCTATCATTAATTTTATTTATATACAGCTGAAAAGAAATTGCTAAAACTATAAAAAAGAAAAATCGGATGCGATCTTGAAACAATGTAATTTGCGAAAATGAAATTAAATTTATAGCTAAAAAAATCATTACCATTGCGAGCATTTGAGAAGATAGCAATTTGTCTTCAAAATTTTTCCTGTAAATACTGAATGTTTTTAAATTTATGTAAAGCATCCATAATATTATAAAAATGCCCCATATCCCAAATTTTATAATAAATGATACATATTGACTGTGGAAACCCATACCAATAATAGACAAGAAATGATCGGCAGGTAAACCCGAAACCATTATTTCCCATATATCTATTTTTGTAAAAATCATCTCAATATCATTAATCCTTAAAGCTAAGTTATCAGGCATAAAATGAGAGTCTAAACCGCTGCCAATATATAAAGTTATTTCTTCAATACGATGGAAATTACTTTTGTTTAATCCTGAAGTAAATTCATCATATAAAAAGGAACCGATAATGATTAGTAACGGAGAAAAAATAAACAGTTTAATCAATGATTTTTTACTTAAATATCTTAGTGGAAAAACTAACATTAAAACTATTAATACTGCACGTGTATTTGTGAGAACTATTGTAATCAAACAAAGTATAATACTAATCCAATACTTAAACGAATTATCCCCTTTATAAGTGTATATTAAATATATTACTAAAAGAGATAAAGCATAAGCAAACACAATGGGTGTATAATAAATTGTTGATACTCTATCTAACGCTTCTGATAAAGCATGATTTGTAAAAGATAACCCTTTAACTTGTTCAGTGCCTATCTGTTCCAGTACATAAAAATTACCAATTACTTTTTCAAATAAAGAATAATTATACTTTTGAAAAAACGCAAAGCAACTTATAATAATTAAATAGGCAATAACAGTTTTTTGTATTTTTTGAATGAGTTGGTAAAAATCATCCTTGCTAAATTTAGATAACTGACCAAATAAAATAAAAATAAAAATAATCATTGAAAAATGTCTTAAAACTTCTTTGAAATCATCAAGGTTAAAAGAATAACCTATAAGCAATTTTATAGTAAAAGATATTACAACCATCATAGATGGGAAGGTTAAAATAAAAGAGTATTTATGGAATCCTTTTAAAAAACATTTATAATTTATAGCCATATAAATTATAAGAAAAAAATCTTTAATATCTAAAATGCCAATTTTAATATTTGGAAATAATAAATAGGATATTAATAAAAATATTATCTGATTCATTTATCAATTATTTATTTTAGAAAGAATACTAAATAATTCGTTATTTTCAGCAAAATAAGCCTGATTATTCTTTATATAATTTTCCATATACTCGTGTCCTGGTAAATTTAATATTATCAGTTTACAATTAAAAAAAGTTGATTCAAATAGCACTGTTGAATAAACTCCAATAACTATTTCGCACCTTGCTAATATTTCATATAGATGTATATTATCATCATTATAAAAGATTACATTCTCGTACTTTTGTAATTTACTAATCTTTTCATATGAAACAAAACTTTTGTATTCGCCAGGATGTAATTTATAATGAATAACATAATCTTTAAGTTTTTCAATATTATTAAATAATACTTCCGCAATTGAAGCTCCTATTGAACCTTGCGAAATTACTGCAATAGTTTTTTTTTGCTTTTCAATTTGCAAATATTTTTTTATTCCATTGGATATATGATTATTCTTATTTACAATAAATCTGTCTTCACTTAATGGAATTTCATTTAATTTTGATAAATGCCTATCCCATACTATCAAATAATCAGGAAAACCAATTAATGAATTTTTTATTACATTTGGATAACTATAACCCATATGATACTTAGTAATAATTCCGTGTTGGATTTCAAAAACAGGTATTTGTAACTCTTTAGCAGCTTGACATAAGGGAACATAATTATTATAGTTAACAACTATTATAATTTTCTCTAGTTTCATTTTTTGTAATAACCGCCTATATAGATATAAATAGACTGAATACACTGATAGGTAATAATTCAATTCTTTAACTAAGTCAAATTTGATGTTAAAAACTTCTCCAATTTTATCATTGATTTGATTAAATGAATAACATATATCCTTATTTTTTACAAATCTCATTTTAGCAGAAAATTGAGCTGCAACAACAAATAAATCTAGATGAAATATTTTTCTATCATGAGGAAAGTGCTTACCAGAATCTCTATTTGTAATATAAGATACATTTTTATTGTTAATAAAATCAGAAATGTTTTCAGTATAAATATCAACCCATTTTTCATTAATTTGTTTTTTTCTTTTGTGTTCAAATATAAGGACTTCTGTTTTTGGGGGGATATAAAACGGGGATTTAAACATAGATGAAAAAATATATGATAATATTTCTTTTTTTTTAGCACTAAAAATACTATGCGGTGCTTTAATTATTCCGGCTTTAATAAGTACTTTTTCAAAAATATGAAACCGACAATACTGCCAAATATATTTATCATTTATATTATAATCTAATAAATTATAATCCGATTCAATTTTCCAAAAGAAATAACAAGCGTCTTTTATTGTTTCTATTTTGTTAATCATTATACTAAAACCTTAACCATGGCATTTTAATCAGCCTGTTCCCAACATAAAACGCTAATACATATTGCATAATATTAACCATTAGTAATGAATATGCAGCGCCAATAATTCCAAAAGTCTTAACTAAAATATAAGATAAAGCAATATTAATAACTCCAGTGAAAATAGTAATCTGAGTGATCTTTAACGTTTTTTTTGTAAACATAATGTAATTCACATGTAATTTGTAATAACCTTTAAATAATGCGGCAATTATCAATGGGAGAATAAAATCTTTTGTGTCAGCATATTGTTTTCCATAAATTATTTCAACACCATAATAACCAATTATAAATACAAGTATTGCAACAATTGTAAGAAAAACATAAATAGAATATGATAATTTCACGATACCAGCCTTGCTCTGTTCACTGATATTTTTTAATTTATCAAATAAATGCGGAACAAACGCTTTTGTAAAAGCATCTTCAGTTATTGTAACAATTAATCCAAATGTTGCCCCAATACCATAACTTCCTGTTGCAGCTGCGCCTAAAATGCTTGTAATAATAATTCTATTAGCTGCATCTCCCATCCATAAACCTAGCCTGTGAAGAGATAATGGAATACCAACTTTAAACAAATCTTGAATATATTTAATATTTTTTTCATATATAAAAATCTTATCGAAATAAAAAGTATAAATAGAAAAGATTGAAAAAATAAAATAGCCAATTAAGTGCCCGAATACTAACCCTTCCCAGTTCATACTAAAAAAATAAATGAATCCAAGTCCAAGTGTATTTTTTAACAACGATATTCCAATAGTAAAAAAGCCATATTGTTTTAATTTGTATTTTACTCTCCATAAATTTTGTCTAAATTGTGTAAAAAATCGGAAAGCAACTATTAAACAAATAACCATAAACCATTTAAACGAAAAAATAATTTTACTTTGTATTACTGGGTAAATAAAAAAGGAAACCGTTAACATTAGTAGAAATAAAATGCAGAATAAAATAAAACCAAGTGTAAAATACTTATTAAAACTACGTTCATCTAATTTATAATAATTTAATAAAACCGTTGCATCAATATTAAAAGTAAATATAGGCATTAGTACTTCTACTATAGCCTGATAAAATACAAAATACCCTACATCTGTGCTTGAAAGCATCCTAGTGATTAGCGGTAGAATTAAAAAAGGGATGGCCTTTTCAACAAAATTTAAAATTGTATATACCGATGAATCCTTAAATATTTTAGACGTAATTATTCGATTTATATATGTATGCATAATTTTAACAATACTTTTACTATAGATCAAAAAGAATTTTAAGAGAGGCAGGATTCCTAACTTTTAATTTCGAAATTATCTAAAAACTCAAGTATTCTTTTTTCTCCTAAAATATATTCGATAAATTCACGAAACGCACCATCACCACCGTTTTTTGTAGTAACAAAGTTAACGTGTTTTTTAATATATTCACTCGAATTATTAGGCGCGCAAGATATACCTGTTTTTTTTAACAAAGATAAATCGCCAATATCATCGCCGATAAAAGCAATATCGCAAAAATCAATCTCTATTTTTTTAATTAATTCTGTAGCAATTTTTAATTTATCACTTACACCTTGAAACAAGTATTCAATTTTTAATTTTTTAGCTCTTCTTTTTACTATCTCTGTATCCTCGCCTGTAATAATTGCTACTGGAATATTAAAACCCTTACAAAATAAAATACCTGCGCTATCAGAGGTGTTAAATTTCTTTAACTCGTTACCATTTTGGTCATAATACATTCCTCCATCGGTCCATACTCCATCTATGTCCGTAATAATCAGTTTAGGTAGGTTCATATAATGTTATCCTTGTAAATTATTTCATCTTTAGGCAAATCTTTTTTCGCTTTCTTACCAATAATTCCAGATCTATCAATCCATTTAAAACCATCCCCAGGACTTAATAAATGTATATCTTCCTCTCTAATAATACTGCCCTTTTTAATGTATTTATTAGTAGCAATCGATCTTTCGAGCTTTCTTTTGCTTTCTGATACATTATCACAAATAAAAATTTCTTTAACTCCCATAGATAATTCAATCAACCTAATATCACGTATCATCCTATTCAATCCATCTGGTCCTAATGATCCTGATTGATCAGTTCCTTTCATTCTCCTATCAATCGTAATATGTTTTTCAATTATTTTAGCACCCATTGCAACAGCAGCCACTGAAGCAGATATACCAATTGTGTGATCAGAAAACCCGATAGTATATTCTTCGTAATTTTCTTTAAGATAAGAAATTGTATTTAAATTTACATTTACTGGTTGCGTTGGATATTCAGACACACAATGCAAAATGGAAATTTTTTGATGATATTTAGATATTATAGTCAATGCGTTATCTAATTCCTGTTTACCACTCATCCCTGTTGAAAGTATAATCGGTATTTTTGTCTCTGCTAAAGCTTCGATAAGAGGTAAATTAGTTAAATCGCGGCTTGCAACTTTAAGTTTATCTGGTAAAAATAATTTTAATATTGATAAAGTTTTTACAGCGCATAATGTTTCTACAAATTCAAGACCTTTTTCTTTTGCAAAGGTAAAAACTTCATAGTGCTGTTCATCAGTCAATTCTAGGAAGGCACGATGTTCGCCATAATTTTTTCCAAATGAATGAACACTATTATATGGTTTTCTGAGGTTACTGGCCGATAATTCTTCACTTAAATCTCGTTTTGTCATCTTAATAGCATTCATTGGACTTAATTGAAGATGAAATAATTCTTCAACAATAGGTCGCGCTGCTAACTCAACTATTAGCTTTGCAATGTCGACTGAGCCGTTATGATTTTGTCCTATTTCGCCAATTATGTATGTATTTTCATTCATATCATTTCCTTACAAAAAACATCTATCTTGATAATCAAAAACTTTAGATGCTAATTCTTTGTCATTAAGTTCTTTACAAAAATCTTTATAGGTAAGACTAATTCCATTCGGAAGTTTAAATCTCTTATTCATCACTTCTTCTTCGTTAACAGGATTTTTACTAAGATATTCTGTAATTTTTTCAATATCTAAATCAACAAGATTATTATTATTATACTGACTTATTTTACATACATAGTTAAAATCATCTATTGTGTCAACTGAAAGGTGATTGTTGAACTTATTATATTTATTGTTAAGTTTTATAACTCCAACATTATATTTCTCAGGTATATTAGCGTATATAGTTAAGTATTCGCTTGTATTTGGATTGCCCATATTATCATATATCTTGTATAATAATTGCAAAGAAAAGATTTCAGGACTTATTCCTAAAGGTAAATTATTAGTTCGAATATATTCTATTTCATCATTCTTTAAAAATTCATCAACCATTAAACTTGTAAGTTTAAAGTCCGTTAATACATTATCTCCCGTTACCCTAATAACACCATCAGCATTTTTATTTTCGCAAATATTAATTAATCTATCAAGAACATTTAATGGATCACCCAAATAAACCTCTATACCTATTTTTTCGCATATTTGAGCTAATGGTCTATCCTCTGGTAAAAACGAAGTGGCTAGTACAACTTCAATATTTGGAGAAACTTTTCTTAATCTTTGAATTAGTATTTCTATTAAGCTTTTACCATTAATTTGCCTTAAAACTTTTTCATGAAGCCTTTGACTTTTTAATCTTGCCACAAGACATATAACTAGCTTTTCTCTTACAAAATCATGATAATCCAAAATCTCATTACATTTTTTATTATTCTTCAATTTTTTATTAATATAGCAGTACTTATAACCGGCAGGTATTCCATAGTTTGCTCTTTTGAATAATAAATCTTCTTCAGTTACTATCTCGGATTTATTTTTTCCTCTAGCCAAAATAGGCTTTTTATGTATTATGCTTTTATATTTAAGCTCATTTTCAACTGGATATTTAATACTATCCCCGATAACCGGTTCATAATCATAAATATTTTTTAACATCATACTAAATTCTTCAATTTGAAGTGATACTTTTGAATCAAAATCATCTTCTCTTCTTTTAATTGTAATGTGCTTTTCAATGTAATCAGCTCCAGCAGCAATAGCCATTAATGGGACAACATCTGTCGATAAAGTATGATCAGCAAAACCAACTTTTAGTTTAAATCTTTCTTTTAAGTAGGTTAACATGTTTAGATTTTGATCTTCATATTTTGTTGGATAATCACTGAAACCATGAAACAAAATTAATTCACTTGAACAAGAATCAAACTGTTTCAATGCGATTTCTATTTCGTGTAGATTACAAACTTGAGTTTCAACTATTATTTTAGATGGATTATAATTACATATCTGCTTAATTAAGTTTATATTAAATAAATCAGTTGAATGAATTTTAATATGTTCAAATTTAAGATGCTTTAATCTATTAAACGATAATAGATCTAAAAAGCAAGGTATAAATTCAATACTTTTTTCATTACAAAAGTTGTAAATTTCTTCCCATTTTGTTTGTTCAATATATACAATTTTTGAAAAATCATACTTTGAATAATCTCTTAAAGCAAAATCGTCTGGATCAATAATTTGAAATGTAATTTTCTTTATATTAATATGGGAACATTCAGTAATTAATCTTTTTATGTAATCAGTATTTCCCATATGATTAAATGCTGTTTCTGCTATAATGCAAGTTTGACTCATTTTTATTCCATTTTTTTTAAATATAAAAATATTGCTTTCCTATAATTTCTTATTATATCCTTCAAAAACAAAATGTATCCAGTAATGAAAATAAAAGTTAGTAAAAGCACTATTACTAATAATTTTAATCTACTTGGTCCAGCCTTAACAATTGGTATTCCAGCTTCCTCCCTTATATTAATAATAGGCGCATCTTTGATTTCTTCAAGTTTTATTAATTCCATCTGTTTTGTTAATTCAATAAAAATTGTTTGCTGAATTTCCAGCTCTCTTTGAAGTCTACCTTGTTCCAGTAATAATTGTGGGGATTGACCAACAATTCTATTTTGTTCCCTGAATGCTTTTAATTTATTCTCAACTATTGTAAGCGAGTCTTTAACTTGTTTTACTCTTTCTTCAATATAAATTCTTTGCTCTTTTGCATTCGATTTTCTTTTTGTACGAACATAATGATCAAGAGATTTTACAATATTGTTAGCTATTTCCGATGACATTGCTGGTTCATTTGTTCTGACAGAAACAGATAAAATGGTTGTAATCCTATCCACACTGCTTGTTAGAATATTTTTACTAAAACTTTCCATCATTTGTATGAATTTATCGCGTTCCTGCAATTCTTTCGGGGCTTCTTCACTCACAGTATTTGGTTCAATTTCAAAATATTCAATCAAGTTTACAGGTTTTTCAAACTCCTCAGTTTTATATTTTGCATATATAACAGGTTTTAAAACGCTTTCGCTGTAAATAAGGTTATTGTATATTTCATTAGGGGCTGTCTGCCCAACACTGAATCCTGCCATTGCGGCAAGACTGCTTAACCCTCCTAACGAAGCATTTACACCGTAATCAGGCATAATAGTAATTGTACTGTCGTAATAATTCTTAACAAACAACAGAAGAAACGCGGCAGAAACTACTGCAACTATTCCGTTAATAATAAGCAGCTTTTTCCAGTTGACAATTAGTATTTTTAAATATGGGGCAGCTTTTTCTATAAATTCTTTTATGCTGTCTTTCTTTTCGGGTTCTTTAATTTCTTCTTGCATATTCGTTTAGTTGTAAGTTTATAAAAATCGTGAAGCGTTATGCGTGATAAGTGATAAGTTATTTTTTCCTTTTTACGTATAACGCTTTACTTATTACGTCCTTTTATCTTTACCACAAAGGCACTTAAATATTTACGTGAAGCGTGATACGTAAAGCGTAATATGTGAAACGTGATGAGTTTTT
>Ga0123335_1006424_pt1 | contig 13680 bp, 13 predicted proteins | sample BiotimSIPDNA_2_FD_89707 | JGI IMG/M metagenome (GOLD analysis project Ga0123335, IMG submission 89707) | Anaerobic biogas reactor microbial communites from Washington, USA - Biogas_R2 time_0 SIP DNA | ecosystem: Engineered > Bioreactor > Anaerobic > Unclassified | place: Washington, USA... | reverse complement strand
CGGCACTGTCCTGCTGCCAATGGCCATTCAGATGCCGGCTGTGGAGTATTCCATCCCATCCGCACAGTTGCTGAGCATCGTCATCGAGGAAAACTGGACGTTTGCCTGCGAAAAGCTGGACAATGAGTAGGTGACCCTTATCCCTTCAGCCCTGTGGTAGCGATGCCTTCCACAAAATACTTCTGGCACAGGAAGAACAGAATGACCACAGGCAGCACAGCCAGGCAGGACATGGCCATCACGTTTTTCCATGTGATCACTGTTTCGGAATCCAGTGTCAGCCGCAGGGCGAGGGATATGGTAAATTTCTTCACGCTGTTGATGTAGATCAGCGAGTTGAAATAGTCGTTGTACGTCCACAGGAACTGGAACAATCCCGCCGAGAACATGGCGGGTTTAAGAAGCGGCAGCAAGATGCTGATCAGCGTCCGGAACGTGCCGCATCCATCCATGCAGGCCGATTCGTCAAGCTCCCGGGGAAGGCCCCGGGTAAACTGCACCAGCATATAGGTAAAGAACGGATAGCAGGCAAAGACGGACATCAGATAAAAGGGATAGTAGCTGTCCAGAACCCCCAGGTCGCGGAAAATGGTGTACCGGGGGATGATTAAGATCGCGTTGGGCAGCATGAGGGTAGAGAGCAGGATCAGAAAGAAAATCTTCTTTCCCCTGAACTCGAAACGGGCGAAGCCGTAGGCCACCAGCGTGCTGGACACAACCGTAAACAGGGTCACCGGAATCACAAGCACAAAGGTATTGGTGAAGAACCTTGTAAAGGTGTTGTCCGCCGTGCCTTTCCAGCCGTCATAAAACGCCTCGGGGCCAAAGGACTCCGGGAGCAGGTTGATCCCCGAGAAGATTTCGGCATTGGTTTTAAAACTGGCAAAAAACATCCATAACAGGGGATAGCACATGAAGACCCCCAGCAGAATCAGCACGATGTAGGAGAGAACCACTTTGAATGTCTTTCCATGCCTTTTGCGCATCGCTTTCACCCCCTCTCAGCTTTCGTCACCATAAAAGACCCAAAACCTCGAACTGGCAAACAGCAGGAGGGTAAACAGCGCTACGATGGCAAAGATCACCCAGGAGGTGGCGCTGGCGTATCCCATTTTCCAGTACAGGAAGCCGTCATTGTACAGTTTCAGCCCAAGCATGTAGGTGGACTTGAGCGGCCCGCCCCGGGTGATGACAAAGGCGGAAGTGAAGTTTTGCATGGCATTCAGTGTTTGCATGATGATGCAGAAGAACACAATGGGGGAGATGTAGGGCAGGGTGATCCTGATAAAACGCTTGGGCCCGCTTGCCCCGTCGATTCGCGCCGCTTCGTACAGGGAGGCGGGCACTTGCTTCAATGCGGCCAGAAACATCACCATGGAGGAGCCGAACTGCCACACTTCCAGCATGCCCAGGGTCGGGAGGGCCGTTTTGGGATCGCCCAAAAAGGAAAGGGGAGAAAGGCCCAGGGAACGGAGCGTGCCGTTGATCATTCCGCTGTCCATGAACATGACTTTCCAGAGCACAGCCACAGCTACGCTGCCGCCAAACAGGGACGGCAGGTAATACAGGGTGCGCAATATGCCGATGCCTTTGCGCGCCTTGTTCAGGAGCATGGCAATCATCAGCGACATGATCAGCTTCAGCGGTACCGTATATACCGTATACAAAAGCGTCGCCCGCAGGGACGTGATGAATTCGGCATCTTTTGTAAACAGCCTTATATAATTGCCAAACCCGATAAAGAAGGGCATCTTCACCGGGTTGTAATCACACAGGGAATAATAAAACGAAATGATGAACGGATACAGTTGAAAGATCAGGATACCGATCAGCCACGGCAGCAAGTAAAGATACGCCGCATTGTTTCGCCGGGTCAGGCTTTTGGCTCTCATGGGGGGTCCTCCCAATAGGCGCCCCCGCCCGGCGATGCCGGGCGGGGGCAGTGCGGATTATTTGTTCCGAGCGAGGAAATCGTTGATGAGTTCCACCACTTCCCTGGCAGCGTCCGCGGGGGTCTTGGTACCGAAGGAAACGGCCGCATAGGCGTCATTGAGAATTGCCTGAACCTCGGAATTGGTGGTGTATCCGTTGTCGGTCGTGCCGTTGTAGGTCAAGCTCCTGGCGACGCAGTCCGCCGTTAGTTGATTGAGCTTGCCCGCGTCGGTCACGATCTTCTGCGCCATGGCCGTAGGCGGCACAGAGCGAACGGTGCCCAGCAGCAGAGCGGCCTCTTCCGAGTTGAAGAAGAAGTCAAGGAACTTGGCAGCTTCTTGCGGATGCTTCGTTTCCGCGTAGATGCCCATGAACTGCGGGCAGTCGTTATACCAGCCGTCGCTCTTGCGGTCCGGCAGAAGGGGCAGGCATCCTGCAACATACTCCACATTGGGATTGGCGGCCTCCACCACGGTAGCGCTGGAGGTGTATCCCACATGGGCTACATACTTGCCCTCGATCCACTTGGGATCGTTGTTGTCCTGGTCGCCGAAGGGTTCCTTGTAAGCGGCGGGGGCGCAGGTGCCGGTCTTGTAGAGCTGGTCGATAAACGCAAAGCATTGCTCAAACTGCTCCTGGGTCATGTTGAGCACCATCTCGGCGTCGTTGATAATGGGCACGCCATTGAGCTGGCGGGCATAGCAGCGTACAAAGAAGGGCATGGCATAGGAAGTATTGGCGGATAGCAGGTAGCATTCCGGGTCATAAGCCTGCACCTGCTTGCCCCACTCCAGGAGCTGGTCGAAATCAAACTGCTGGGTCATGTCAATGCCGATTTTGTCCGCCAGGGTTTTGTTGACCACAAGGGCGGAGCCGGCCACGCCGGTGGGGATGCAGTACTGGCTGCCGGTGCCGAATTGGCCATTCCTCTGTAGGAACCCTGCATCAAACTTGTCAAAGTTGATGGGTAGCTCGGACAGATTGTACAGAACGCCGTTGCGATAGTATTCCGGTCCGGCCCCTGTTTCGATCTGAAATACGTCCGGGGCGGATTTTGAAGCAAATTCTGTGGTCTTTTTTGCGTTGTAACCGTCCTGCGCGCCGTACTCGGCCTCGATCTTGATGCTCGGATTTTGTTTCTCAAAGGCTTCGATGACCGCCAATGTGGCCTCGTGGCGGGCGTCGGTGCCCCACCAGGAAAACCGCAGGGTTACGGTGTCATCGCCCAAAGCCGTTGCCATGGAGCCCGTCAGCAGCGAAAGGACCAGGATCGTACACAGCGCCAGGGACAAAACCTTACGATTTTTCATATCCTTTCTCCTCCCAATGATGATTCGCGGTTACGGGTGCGCGGTTTGGGTCCTGTGAAACCATGGCTACGGGGGTGGCGAGAGGCATTGAAAAAGCAAGCTTTTCATTCTCCTGTTCCTCCTTTTGGAATCAATTGTGAATGGGTCCGTATATGGTTTCGCCAGAGAGCTTCGCATAGTATCTGGCGAGAGCGCTGTGGTCTTCCTTCCCCGCGCCGTCCGCGCGCAGGGCCTGGAACATTTCCATGACAGATGCGGCAAGGGGGAGCGGAGCGCTGACGCTGTGGCCCGTCTCCAACGCGTTTGCCAGATCCTTGATGTGAAGGTCGATCCTGAAGCCGGGCTTGTATTCTCCCGCAAGCATCATGGGCGCCTTGGCGTTCATCACGGTGGAGCCCGCCAGCCCGCCCTTGATGGCGTCAAACACAAAGGCCGGATCGACGCCCGACTTTTTGGCAAGAGTCAAGGCCTCGGCCAATGCGGCGATGTTGCAGGCTACAATGATCTGATTGGCCAGTTTGGTGGTGTTGCCCGCGCCGATTTCGCCGCAGTATACGGCGGATGCGCCCATTTTCAGCAGAATCTCATCCTTGACGCTTTCAAACAGGGCCTTGTTGCCTCCCACCATGATGGAAAGGGTCCCATCGATGGCCTTGGGCTCCCCGCCGGAAACCGGGGCATCCAGCATGCCCACGCCTTTTTGCGCGCATTTGGCAGCGATTTCCTGAGAGGCCCCCGGCGCGATGGAGGACATGTCAATCAGGAGACAGCCGCTTGCCGCGCCTTCCAGCACGCCGTTTTCTCCCAGCACAGCGGCTTTCACCTCCGGGGAGTTGGGCAGCATGGTAATAATATGCATGCAGGATTCGGCAACCTCTTTGCAGGATGCAGCGGGCACCGCACCGGAGGCAACCACCTCCTGAATGTTTTCCGGGAGGATATCGTAAACCACCAGTTCATGGCCTGCCCTAAGGAGGTTGCGGGCCATGGGCTTTCCCATAATACCAAGGCCGATAAATCCAATTTTCATCATCAATGCTCCTTTCTCTTCCTCAGGCATCCGGGCCCTACCGGGCAAGCAGGGCCATTGCTTTGTCTGCAATTGCTTCCGCTGTAAGACCGTAATGATTCAGCAAATCCTGTGCATTGTGGGCGCTTTGCCCGAACTGATCCTCAATGGCCACATAGTCCATGGGCGTGGTGCTTTGGCGCAGCGCCAGGGCGGTATGGGCCGCGAGACCGCCGATGCGGCTGTGGTCCTCCGCCGTCACAATGGCTTTCACCTTCCCGGCCAAGGCGACGATCCCCTGGGCATCAAAGGGCTTCATGGTGGAGGCGTTGACCACTGCCGCTGAGATCCCCTTTTTCTCAAGCAGATCCGACGCATTCATGGCGGCCTCAATCATGACCCCATGGGCGATCAGGGCAACATCCGTGCCGGGGCGAAGCATGCTCAACTTTCCGGGGACAAACTCTCCCTTGGTATAGTCGGGCACGTCATTGCGAACGACGCGAATATACACCGGCCCTTCAACAGCGGCTGCTGCGCGCACCGCAAGAGCGGCCTCGTCCGCATCTGCCGGAGTAAATACGGTCATGTTGGGAATGGCGGTCATCAGCGCTACATCCTCCACGGCCTGGTGGGTGCTGCCGTCTCCGAAATCGGAGAGGCCGGAGGAGGAGCCGCAGATTTTGACGTTTAACTTTCCGATGGCAACGGTTTGCCGGATCTGGTCATAGGCGCGGCCGGAGGCAAAGACCGCAAAGGTGGAGCAAAAAGCGATTTTGCCGGAAGCAGCCAGCCCGGCCGCCGTGGAGATCATGTTCGCTTCCGCGATGCCCATCTCAAAATACCGGTGAGGATAGGCGTTTTGAAACAGGGAGGACATGGTGGATTTTCCCAGGTCGGCCTCCAATGCCACGATACGGGGATTTTCCGCGCCCAGTTCCAGAAGGGCTTGGCCATATGCCATCCGTTGGTTGTGCTTTTCCATAACGCTGTCCTTCCTCCTTTATCCCTGGCATAGGCCGGCGATGTCCGCATCCAGTTCCGCCAGCGCAGAGTCGTATTGTTCTCTGGAAAGCAGCCCGTTGTGGAAAGCCGCTTGATTTTCGGCAAAGCAGATCCCTTTGCCCTTGACCGTGTTGGCGATGATGACCGTGGGCACCCCTTTGGTTTGGGCAGCCTGCTCAAAAGCGGCCAGAATGGCGTCCACATCGTGGCCGTCGATCTCAAGGACTGCCCAACCGAACCCGGCCCACTTCTCAGCCAGGGGGTTCGTGTTGAAGCGCTCCTCCACAAAACCCGTAGCCTGTAACCGGTTGCGGTCCACAATGCCCACAAGATTGTCCAGTTTGAAGTTGACGGCTGCCATGGCTGCCTCCCAGATCTGGCCTTCTGCCATCTCTCCGTCACCCATCACACAATACACCTTGTTGTCGTCGTGTCCATCAAGCCTCATGGCCAGGGCCATGCCCACGGCAATGCTGAGCCCCTGCCCAAGGCTGCCTGTGCCGGCATCAATGCCGGGCGTCCTCAGCCGGTCAGGATGCCCTTGCAGCATGGAGCCAAGCTCTTTCACCCGCCACAGTTCTTCCCGCGGGAAATACCCCACTTCAGCCATGGCAGCATACTGGGCAATGGCTGCATGTCCTTTGCTGTAGATAAATTTGTCGCGGCCATCCCATTGGGGGTCATCGGGCCGCAGGCGCATCTGCCGTCCGTACAGAGCGGCAACAATTTCGGCACTGGAGCAGGAACCGCCCAAATGCCCTGTCTGGCCCTTGCATCCGATCATCTGCACAATGTCGCGGCGGATTTTCCAGGCAAGGAGTTTGATCTCGTTGGTGCTGTGCATGTTGAGCCCTCCCTAAGTTATTGCGGTGCTGAGGCGTCAATGCGTTACCTGTCGGGGGCGGAGGGGAAACCGGCCTGCTCCCCGTTTTGGCCGGGCAGCATTTCGGCATAGGTGCTGTCGATGTGTTCTGTCATCAGGGCACGGCAGCCCTCAATATCCCGGGTGCGGATGGCATCCAGGATCGCTCGGTGATAATACAGGCCCTGGGTGTGGCCGCGCTTTTCGATAATGCTTTTCATGGCGGACCGAAACACGTCGCCAATCAGTTTGTAGCTTTCCAGAATCAGCGGGTTGCGGCTGATGACGGCAAGCTCGTAATGGAAGCGGTAATCCGCATCGGAAAAGCCTTCCACGCTGCCCTTGGTTTGCTGCATCTCGGCATAGATGACCTCCAGCCGGGCGATATCAGCCTCATCGGCCTTTCGGACGGCCAGTTCGGCGGTATATCCCTCAATGGCCTTGCGGAACTCCAGCACCGACTGCATATTGTCTTCGCTTAAATAGGCGGTGGGCACCAGATTGACAATGGATTGCCCGGGTGACAGGGAGCGAATGAAGGTGCCCTCGCCGGGTCGGGTTTCGGCGAGGCCCAGGGCAGTCAGACGATGGATGCCCTGCCGCACGGTGATGCGGCTGACGCCAAACAGGGTGGCCAGATCGCTTTCGGAGGGCAACCGCGCGTCCGGTTCCCATTCGCCTTCAAGGATCAGGCGCTTCATCTGCTCAAAGACCTGTTCGCTTACGCTCACGCGCTGTATCGGCTTAATCGTCACAGGGTTCATACCTGGTATCAAACGGCCATGGCGCGCCTCCGGCCAGACAGCCGCCATCCACATGCATCATGGAGCCTGTGATGTAGGAGGAGGAATCCGAAACAAGCATGATCGCGATGCCAACCAGTTCCTCCGGGGTTCCGGGCCGCTCCATGGCGATGCGCTCCCGGAGATATTTGCTGCGTTGGGGATGCTCCCAGGTTACGGTGGTAAGGCTGGTGAGGATATGGCCGGGAGCCAGGGCGTTTGCGCGGATACCATGCTTGGCCCATTCCACCGCCATGCTGCGGGTCAGGGCGGCCACGGCGCTCTTTGTTGCGCCATATACGCTGCATCCTCCCAGCATGCCCACGGAATTGTGGGAGGCAATGTTGAGAATGTTGCCCTTCTTCACCTTGATCATATGCCTGGCGGTTTCCTGGCTAATAAAGTACAGGCCCTTCAGGTTGATGTTCATGATCCTGTCGTAGGTGGATTCCTCAACGTCCAGGAAGCCTTCCCGTACGTTGATGCCCGCGCAGTTGACCAACACGTCGATGCGGCCATAATCGGCCATCACCGCGTCCACGCATTCTTTAATGCTGTTCACGTCCGTCAGATCCAGGGGATAGGAGCGGGCCTGACCGCCGTCGGTCTGGATTTGGTCCGACAGATGGTTCAGCCCGGGCACATTTACGTCACACAGCGCCATGGAGGCACCGGCTGAGGCAAAGCCCCCGGCCAGTGCACTGCCGATGCCGCCTGCCGCTCCGGTAAGTACAATCACCTTGTCCTCCAGGGAAAATAGCTTTTCCAGGTTTTGGGCAATGTTCGTTGACATACAACAACGCCTTTCCGTATGAAATTGGGTGTGAAAATGAGGCTGGGTGTGAAACGGGATGGTATGCAATTCGTCTTCCCTGCCTGTATACCTGTCATACAGGTAGCTCCTTGTTCTTTATTATATACAAAAAGTACCATTTGTCAATCCTGATATTTGTGCAATCTTTTGTTCGGTATGTACCCTCCTGCATACGACCTTGCGCCATAGAATGCCATCCTTACATATCTTCAATGGTTGTAGAACACAACAGTTGTGTGTCAAAATGCAATTGAGGTGATAACATGGCCGACTCAGGAAGTCAGACTCTGAGGGAACTTACCAGGGCACTGGTGCGAAACCTGAACATCTTGGAAATAAGAGATGCATCTTGCTGCGGCGTCACGGTCGCGCAATGCCACGTCATTGTGGAGATTGGCCGGAAAGGAAGAATGTCGCTGGTCGTCCTTGCCGGGCTGTTCGGACTGGACAAAAGCACCACGAGCCGAAAGATGAACAGCCATGTCGAGGCTGATTTGATCTCGCGGGATCTGGATATCCAAAACAGGGGGTACGTCATCATCCAATTGACAGAAAAGGGCAAGGCATTGTTTAATCATATCGAAGGGAGCAGGGAGGATTACTTTAAGAAAATCTTCGGTTCAATACCACAGAGCAAGCGCACACAAGTATTGGAGAGCACAACGCTCCTGATGGATGCGGTAAGGAGCAACAAGTGCTGCTAAAAAATGAGAGGTACCAACATGGAGTTTATAATTGAGGAAATGAAACCGTCTGATTGGGAAGAAGTCGCGAAGATATATCTGGAAGGAATCAAGACAAAGATTGCAACGTTTGAAAATGAAGTGCCTGCATGGGAAAAGTGGGATGCCGGCCATTGCAAAACCTGCCGCATCATAGCCCGTTCGGCAGGCCGTGTCCTGGGCTGGGCCGCTTTAAGCCCCACATCGGACAGGTGTGTATATGCAGGCGTTGCCGAAATCAGCATCTATGTGGGCGGGCAGTACAAAAGCAGTGGGGTAGGAACAGCGCTCATGATGGAGTTGATCCGGCGGTCGGAAGAAGAAGGTTTCTGGACACTGCAATCGGGGATTATCAAGGAGAACGAATCCAGCAGGGCGCTGCACCGAAAGTGTGGTTTTCGGGAAGTGGGCATACGGGAAAGGCTTGGACAAATGGACAATGGAAAATGGCACGACGTGGTGCTCATGGAGCGCAGGAGTAAAACGGTCGGGTGACACCCGGTTCATTGTTTTAGCTCGCCTGCTTGCACTCCGCTTGCCGGCTATTGGGCGAACGCCTTTAAGGCAATATCGTCATGAAAATCGGGCAGGGATATGGTGATGGTTTTGCCCGACCGGGTAATGACCGACTTTAGTGTGTACTTTGGCGGCTCGCAGCCCGCATCCCGGAACCAGCCGATGAGGCTCCGGTCATTCCCCACAGCCGCGCCCCACACACCCTTGGTGGGACTCGCGCTGAGCGGTGTATAAGAAGAAAGGACGCTTGTTTGGATCAGAGACAACCATGGACGATGTGAACCATCAAGGTATATGAGGTTACGTATATGGACGGATTTGTTCTTCTCCGCCCATTATATCGCAAATGGAATCAAAATCATTCTGCATTTCCGACACGCGAACTTAATAATATCTTTTCAATACCCTCATCGCCCTGAGGGTAATCCATTTACTCTGTTCGTCTTTTTGGCCTATTGGGATGATCAAACGTTCGCTGTTGTATGTGTTCTCCGCTTTCCATCTGCCCATATCATCCTGTTTTGCGATGATAAGATGGATTGCGTCCTCCATACGCCTGTCTCTTATACCCAGCCCTGTCAGAATATCCAGTATTTCCAATGCATCCGTCTGATACATTAAAGGAAAGCCGAATTTGGTCCAGCCCGGTTTTGAGATCCGGTTCAGGTTATGGCTGCGTTTATGGATATGGTGAATCAGGATAAACTCGCTTGCTTCATGGATCGTGTCCTTTATCTCTTTCGTTCTTTTTTCCATCGGGATGGCGTTTAATCCTTTGAGCGCCTTGACGACTCCCATAAGACAGGTGTGCGTACCCCAGCACATTTCATAACGGTCATAGGGCGGCACTTGCGGGTTCTCCGCCACACCATCATTAAAGCGCATGGATCGGGTAATCCATTCAATGGCCTTTTGCAGTCTCGGGTCATCAAGATAACCGAAATGGATCAGGCTCCAAACCATGTTTCCGGTCAGGCAGGGGATTACTTCGGTAATCCTTCCACCCCCGGTCCGTGCGGCCGTATTCTGCGAAAAACCGCCATCCTGTCTTTCCTGGGAATTTTCAAGCAGGTACTCACATTGCTCTTTGATTTGCGGCGTTGCCTCTGCGCCGAATTCTGCAAGGGTAATCAATGACCAGACAAGACCTTTATACTTGCAAGTGTAAAACCGTGGGTATGCCTTCAGATACTCTGTTTCCCTCTGCCTTTGAAGCATGTCGGGCACAATACTTGTTTGCATGAGTTTCCGTTTGGCAGCCAGAACTTCATTATCGTCATCCGGCTTGTCCAAGATGTCCTTCAACGTAAAATAACGCACGGAAGGGTTGTTTTCCTCCAGCAGCCAGTCTGTTGCGTCTGCTCTGAGCGCTGATTTCCATTCATCCATCGTTTTTTCCTCCACTTCAGCCAGGCAGGGCGGGATAATCAAACAGAATCTCTCAATCTCCAGAATCCTTCTTGCCTTTTACGTGGATCATGTCTTTTGGCTTCTCACACAGATTGACGCTCTACTATAGAACAGTGAATGATGTCCTGCATCGGCTGCGCGGAAGGATTGTTAACCAACTCCATAATGTGCAGCGCTGCACGTTCGCCGATCTTCGCAGTAGGCAGTGCAATGGTGGTGAGCGGCGGTTGAAGATAACTGGCGATTTCACGGTTGTCAAAACCTGCGACTGCCATATCTTCAGGAATGCGCAAACCGGCCTCGTTCAGCACATGCATACAGCCTGCCGCCATCAGGTCGTTCATGGCAAGAATAGCAGTCGGACGATTGGACAGTTCCAGCAGCAGGCGCGTCTGCTCTACGCCGGATTCGTATTCCCAATTGCCATACCGGATGTACTCCTCCGGAAGCACCATGCCCGCCTGCTGCATCGCCATCTGGATACCATGCATTCGTCTGGCAGTCGGATACGAGTGGGGATGGCCGGCAATTACAGCAATGTGCTTATGACCCTTTTTTAGAAGATAACGGGTTAGATCTGCAGCTGAATCCTGATTGGAATATGTTACATAGGTATCCTGCTTGGTGCCGTGAGAATATGCAAGCACCAGCGGCGTCTCCATGGGATCAAAGAGATAGTCCAAATGACGGTCGTGCATACCCACATAAATGATGCCGTCCACATTGGAGGACTGCAGGAGGGATAAACCATTATTGATGCGCTGCCGGTACGCGCCAATCTGCTCGTATTGGTTGTACAGTTTTTCTAGCAGATGCAGATCGTGCAGAATCGTACGATAACCGCTTTTGGCCAGCGTTTCGCTGATGCCGCTCACGATCTCCGGCACGGGCAGACCGCGAATATCCTCCACCAGCACGCCAATGGTATGCGTCTGTCCGCTGCGTAGCGATTTGGCCAATGTATTGGGTGTATAGTTCAGTTGTGCAATGGCCATCAGCACACGCTCGGTGGTTTCGGATGAAATCTTCTTGGTGCCGTTTACTACATGGGAAACGGTTGCAGTCGATACGCCTGCCAGTCCGGCTACTTCTTTCATGGTAGCCATCTATCTGCTTCACCTCCATAGCTAGGTTAAACGGTTTCCTGTATTGTACACATATGATGCGTTTCCGTCAATAGCCCTGGTTATTAATTTAACCAATTCTTTGAAGGAAAAAAGTGCGGAATATATATTGACTTCTTAAAAATCAGATGCTATCCTAGAGCCATACAAGAGGTTAATCGAAAAACCTCTACAACAGGACAATCAAAAAAGGAGGATCCATTCATGAAGAAACTGCTTGCTCTTTTCCTGTGCATCGCGATGTTGATCCCCATGGCCGCTATGGCCGAAGGCGATGAACGAATCCACATCACCTATTCATTCTGGGGCAACCAAACCGAGGCTGAAAGCGTACAGGCTGCGCTGGACATCTTCAACAGCATGCAGGACAAGATCTTTGTTGAGCCCATGCAGATTCCCAACGAAGAATACACACAGACCCTCGTCAACTACGCCATTGCCGATCAGCTTCCCGATTGCGGCATGGTAAACGAGAACTCCGTGCTTTACTTCGCCCGCAACGGCGTGATGGCGGATGTTTCCAAGATGTATGAAGGGGAAGAACTGCAGCCCATGGACTGCATCACCTTCAAGGATGCCGGTACTCCCGTTGGTTACTCCAGTTGCAACGAAATTCTTGTTCTCTACTACAACAAGGATATGTTTGATGCCGCCGGCGAGCCCTATCCCTCCGCTGACAAGCCCTACACCTGGGACGAGTTTGTGGAAGCAGCCAAGCGTCTGACCTTTGACGAGAGCGGCAAGCATCCCGGCGAGGAAGGCTTCAACCCTGAAAAGATCGTACAATACGGCGCGTTCGTGAACAACTGGACCTGGCAGATGGAAGTGTGGGCTCTGAGCAACGGCGGTGCATGGTTCTCTGAGAACGGAAACGAAGTACTCATCAACAGCCCCGAGGCCATCCAGTCCATCCAGAAGGTCGCTGATCTCGCTCTGGTGGAGCATGTTTCGCCCCTGAATGTCATCCCCGAGGATAACGGCGTTGGCATTGGTATCGGCAACGGTACCGTGGCCATGACCACCGACGGAACCTGGCGTCTGGGCACCGATTTCCCGAACCTGGACATCAATTATGGCATCGCTCCCCTGCCCATGATGAAGGATCAGGTTACTCTGTGCACCTCCGGTCTGACCGGCGTGTTCAATGGCAAGAATCAGGAAGCTGCCTACGAGTTCGTGAAATGGTATACCCGTGAAGAATCCAACTGGGAGAGCCTGGTCCTCACCGGTATCTGGATGCCTAAGTCTGAATACTACTACAAGAGCGAGGAAGGCATTAACGCCTGGTTGGGCAACGAAGCCTATCCCTTCAAGGATCTTGAGACCGGCAAGAAGGTTCTGGTAGACTACACCATGAACTATGCCAAGCCCGCCTGCTGGTACTACACCCCCAATACGCAGGTCACCACCAATGAAATCCTCTTCACGGCTCTGCAGAGCGTGTGGAGCGGCGAGCGCACTGCTGAAGACGTCATCACGGAAGTTTATCCCGAGCTGTGCGAAGCCATCGTGATTGAGTAAAAGCTGCGTTGTCCATTTAGGAGGGGGGAACGTGTCTACGTTCCCCCTACTTGGTGAAATCATTGGCGAACGGAGGAATCCGGCATGATAGCCAAGCCGATGAAAAAAGTAATCAGATACAATCGCTCCGAAACCAGGACGGCATGGCTCTGCCTGTTTCCCTCGGTCATTGGCCTTTTATGCATCACCTATCTGCCCATGCTCGCATCTTTTGCCTTGAGCCTGTTCAGTTGGAACGGTCTGGGCGAATTGAAGTTTATAGGATTGGATAACTATATCCGTCTTTTCACCATCGATACCAAGTTTTACGCCTCGTTGTACAATACGTTGCAGTATGCCGGCATGTCGGTGATCGGTAGCATTATCTATTCCATGGCAATAGCTCTTCTGTTGAATCGCAGGATTCCTGCAAGAGGGTTTTTCCGCGCTGTTTTCTATCTGCCCTATGTGTTGCCTGCGCTGGCTGTGTATCTGGGCTGGAAGTGGCTGTATGATTACAATCACGGTCTTTTTAACTATATTGTCAAACTGTTGGGAGGAACATCCATCAAGTTCCTGGATTCCAGCGCGCTGGTCACTCCCTCTCTGGCATTGATCGCGGTATGGCTGAGCGGCAATCTGATCGTGATTTTCCTTGCGGGTCTGCAGAACGTACCCCGCACGTACCATGAGG
>Ga0123335_1006423_pt1 | contig 13681 bp, 17 predicted proteins | sample BiotimSIPDNA_2_FD_89707 | JGI IMG/M metagenome (GOLD analysis project Ga0123335, IMG submission 89707) | Anaerobic biogas reactor microbial communites from Washington, USA - Biogas_R2 time_0 SIP DNA | ecosystem: Engineered > Bioreactor > Anaerobic > Unclassified | place: Washington, USA... | reverse complement strand
GATCCATACGGAAGGAGGATCGCATGATGCAAGGGTTGGGCTTTCTTAAGGAGTATGGCAAGCACGGAAGCGAATACCTGCCTTTGATCGATCACGCCGGCAAGGTATTCCCTGGCCGTGATACAAAGCATGGCGAGGTCAATATTGGATGGAACTGCGGCCTGGTGGATGGCAATCGCCCCTATTTCGCGGAATTATGGGCTGTCGATGGGATTACTGTCCTTACCACCTTCATCTCCCAAATTGGCCTGGAGACACAGAGGCCCGGGCAGATTGACCGGATGCTTGATGACGCGGGTCTGTACCGCATGCTCCCCGGCACCCGGAGGCCGGCAGTGGTTCCCTTCACGGATCAATCAGGGAACAGCTTCTATTCGGTGAATGTGATTGTTGGCGATGAAGTGATGACGTATGCTGAACGAACCCTTGGCATTCTTCCATTTTCTTTGCTCAACAAGTACAATGAATCCACAATGAACCAAGGGGAATAGGAACAGGATGATTCAGGACAACTATACGGACATTCACGCACATCTCCTGTTCGGTGCCGATGACGGCGCGCGCAGCATTGATGAGTCAATGGCCATGCTGAGGACAGCCAGGGATGAAGGCGTCAGGGCGGTCTTTGCCACCCCGCACTATGGCATAGAGAACGGGCACGAGCCTTCCGTGCACCTCATCCGGGATCATTTCCGCAAGCTCAAGCGGCGGGCTGCGCTTGAGCTGCCTGCTATGCAGCTGTATCTTGGTTCCGAGCTGTACTGCGCGCCCGAACATGTGCTGGAGCGGGTTGAACGGGGCCAGGCTTTGCCGATGGCAGGTACAGACTACCTGCTGCTGGAGTTTCTGGAATACGGTGACAAGCATGAAACGGCGGAGCATATCACACAGGCCATGCGGACGATCGCCAAAACCGGCTGGCTGCCGATCCTGGCCCACGCGCACCGCTACAAAAGCTTTATCGGCAAGCAGGACCTGTACCGCGATATGGTCGCCGGCGGCGTATACCTGCAGATCAATGTCTATGACCTGGCCGACCGTCCGGACGATTGGACACGGGAAAACGCCCGCTGGCTGGCAGGCCAAAGGCTGGCACATTTCATCGGCACCGACGCACACCGAATGGACCACCGCCCGCCTGTAATGCGTTCCGGCGTGCGCTGGCTGTATGACCACTGTGATGAAGCCAATGTGGACGCGCTTGTGCATGGCAATGCCTCAAGGCTCATCCGGGGTGAGCGGGTCACGCTGTCTTGATGGGCCCAGCCCCAGCGGACCCGCGCGAAGCGGTGCATGCCGGCGAATAGGGCTTTGATGAAAAACAGAATATGTGGAATGATGTGGACAGCCCCACCCTGCAGGCAGCGGTCATCGGCGATATCTCAGTGTTGTCACTAGCATCCCGCCCCAGGTTTGGCCTCATTGCAACAAGCGAAGGCGAAGCACTCAAGGGCGCGCGGAGCGTTCATGCAGTGAGTATATCCTTGGATTTCAGGTCGCGAAACCTATTCTGTGTCCGCAGAATTCTCAAGAACTGCGGACAGGCCGAGCAAGTCGACAGCATCCCGAAGGCCCGCGTCGATCTCCCCGCGTGAAAACGCCGCCGCTGCCAACTGTTCGTCCGTGAGCAAGTTAAGACGGTGATAAAAATCCAGCGCAAGGGACAGGCCGCCCTCAATGCCAGCCCCCATATGTTCGAACAGAAGGTTCTCCGCTTCGTTGATCCTGTTCATATCAACAAGATCCATCAATTCGTCATGAAGCCTGTCCCCTGATGTGGGACTGATCTCATCCTGGCGTTCGTAAACCGGGTTTGTTCTGCCGAAAAATATCTTCGACACCACCATCACCAGGGAGTCAATCTGCCGCATGACATAGTCGTTGCGAAACACGCTGTTGCTCCTTTCTTTGAAGCGGATATCTTCATGCACACCTTTGGTGCCCATTTTTTATGCACCCAGCCGCCCATGTATCAGTCTGGCATCAGGGAACGCACATCGGCTCAACGCAGGGCAAATCAGCTGCTCGGCAACAGGCCGCCAACTCAGGTTCACCACATGAATGTTCGGAAAATCACACTAGTTCACAAGGGAAGTTCTGCCATTCTATTATTTCCTGAGTTTGCGTCCGGCAATCGCACTGCTGCGCCAAGCAGCGCAGGCAAACCCGCCGCGCATCTTTTTCTACTGAAAAGGGGAACAAAACAGCGAATGTATTCTCATCTCGCAAATCATGATACGGTTTTTTTGCGATCCGGCTCCCCTTCTACAAAGCAGGCTTTCAGGGAACTGCGGGATATCCTCCTGGAAAGCAGGAATTATGGATCTTAGGTATCTGCACTCGGGAGGAAATGCGCAGGCCCGGTCTGCCTGAGGAAAAGGGCTGTCTGCGGCCTTGTGGTGCCGCCTGACTGTGCGCATATCAGTTGGCTGGGGGATTGAGGACAGATAAATGATCAGCCCATAAGGCGCAGCAGGTGCGCGCCACGCTTCACTTCTTCCCCGAAACGGGGTCTGCGCGCCGATGGAACATTGTGCCTGCCAGCATTATCACAGAGAAGACAACCAGGTAGTACACCACTGCCATACCGTGCCCAATGATGGCTGCCGCCACCATAAACAGGCATGACAGGATGGCCAGGATGGGCATCACCACCCGCTTGAACACGGGCAGGTCCCGCTCTTTTTTGACCATCCGCAGGAAAACAGGGATGTACGCGCCGTAGAGTGTAATGATGGGCAGTTCGGAAGAATCAAAACTGAACGCCCCAAACCACTTCACGCCATCCAGGTTCGCGCCGAAGAAATAGGCAAGCCATAGCATGCAGAACATCAGGCCGATGATGGCGGAGTTGCCCGGCATATTGGTCTTCCCATCCAGGGAGACAAATACCTCCGGTTTGGGGCCCTGGTTTCTGGCTGCCAGGGCGTATATGCCTCGGATGGAGCCTATCATCAGCCCATTGAGTGTGCCCAGGCAGGAGATGATCACAAAGACAAACAGCAGCGTTCCCGCCACACTGCCAAATACCTGGGAGAAGGCCAGCCGTGCGCTTTGCTCACCGCTTTGCATCAGCACATCGGAAGGAACGACGCTGGCAAGGCCGATATAATACAGGATATAGACCGCCACCACAATCAGGCTGCCTATCACCAGGGCGCGGGGCAGGTTTTTCTTGGCATCACGCAGTTCGGCGTTGATGGACGTGGCAATAATCCACCCCTCATAAGCGAAGGCAACCGCGACTACGGAGGTAAACAGGCCCGTCGACCCTTCCGTAACCGTTTGCGCCGCGGCAGCAAAGTTCTGCATCAATGTGCCTTTGGCAAGCCCCACAATAGTGCCGACAACAGCCATCGCGGCCAGGGGGATCAGCTTGATCACGGTGGTGGAAACCTGGACCTTGCCGCCGATTCTGGGAGAGAGGGCATTGACAGCGTAACTGGCTATCAGGTAGAAGGCCGCGATTGTCATGCAGGCCCCGCCTGTGATATCCCAGCCAAGCAGCACACAGGTATAGCGCGCAGACACCCATGCCAGCACCGCTGTGATGCTGGGCTGGTAGATGAAGGTCATGAACCATCCCATGTAGTAGCCATACCGGGGGCCTACCATCACCTCCGAATAATCCACCACGCCGTTCACTTTTTCATAGCGGGAAGCCAGGATTGAGAAGCTGTAGGCACAGATGATCATCACAACGCCAACAATGGCCCAGGCCAGGATGCCGGTGCTCACGTTGCCGCCGGTGGCCTTCAGGACGGTTTCAGCCTTGAAGAAAACCCCACTGCCAATGACAATGCCGATCACCATGGCGATGGCCATCGGCAGGCCATATCGCTTCTGCAATTGATCTTTCATCCCTGTCCGCCGCCGTGCGCGTGCCCCGGCGGCTCCCCCCTTTTTGTATATTTTGTTTATTATATCGCCACAGCCATCTTCATACAAGGGACAGCGCCTGCAAGGATCGCCGCTTGGTTTACAGTTTTCTGGATCTGGTTTATGATAAGCATGTACAGTGAATCATAGCGCAACTATTTGAACAGGAGGTCCATATGAAACGGGAATCGCCGCACTTGGCCCGCGTGAAGGGCAGGCGCCTGCCGGACAGGAACGCCTGTTGGCTGGCAGCCTTTGCCGCTACGGCTGTTCTGGCGCTGGTCCTGGCCATCATTGTCAAGCCCTGGCTGCTCAAAGTGCTGTTTGTGCTGGTCATGATCGGCGCGGTCCTTTACTGCTGGCTCATGATCCAGGACAGGCGAAACATGCCAAAGCCTGCGCCCGAGCCTCTGCCCCGACAGCCCAAAGAAGACCCCGGGACCGGAGCATCTCCGGAGACGGAGGAACCGGAACCTGACGGAGAGCCTGGCAGCGTGGATGGGCAGGAGGTTTCCGGCGAACTTGCCGTGGAGGCATCAAGCGGGCTTTCCCTTGAATCCGCCCTGGAAGGCCCGCAGGCTGATGAACAGTCAGAGCCCCCGGTGCTTGTTTCCGATAAGGGAGACAAATACCACAGGAACCGCAAATGCCAAGGGCTGCGTTTTGCCAATTCCCTGGAAGAAATGCCGGAGGCAGAAGCGGAGGCACTGGGCAGGAAGCCATGCGGCATCTGCTGGCCAAAGGGAAAAGAAGACTGAGAATTACTGGGTTTTTGCCCTGTTGGCCGCCTTGGCTTTGCACTGGGGTGCTATGGGCGGGCTTTGCCATGTGCCCTGGCCGGTTCCGCGCCTGTATCCTGCTTCTATTTTTATTGCCTGAAGACGCCTTTCATAAAGCCTTCCGCGAAACGGACGCAAAAAGCGATGACGCCGCGCCAGTTTATGGCAGATATCAAAGTGTTTGGGTTTTCCCCTGAGACAGACTTCAAAATACAAGTGTCTGATTCGGTTTTCCTGATTGGGATTTTGATTCGGCTTCGCTTTATCCCAAACGCAGAAACCTTTGCCAGCGGGTTGGCTCCCGGGTACTCAGTGCCCCTGAATACAGGGCAGGAATCCCCGGAATCAGCTGTTCTTTCCCTTGAGCCAACTTTTTTTCTCTTCGTGAATATGTTTCACATCATCCATGATATCGGGGCCCCGTTGACGTGATCATGCCTTTCCCTCCCGTGCAAAGGCCGAACGGCATTTGATTCTGCCATCACCCGGGCGAAATTCCCCCAAAAGGCATTCATAAGCCCGATAAGCCAACCTGCTTGACAGGGGGAGCATCCCGTGTTATCTTTCCATTCGTTAGTCTAACTAAGTTTCGGAAAGGGATGGCATGGACGCATTCTCGATGGCGCTTAACGACCTTTTGGTCAACACCTTTAACAGCATCCTGCGCCTGGAGGAGGACTCCCTCAGGCGCCTGAGCGATGGGAAGCTCAGCATCAGTGAGATGCACTTCCTGGAGGCCGTGGCAAAGGGCGGCCGCGGGGGACGCAGCATCACGGACATTGCGCGGGAGCTTTCCATCACCCTGCCCTCGGTGACCGCTGCGGTCAACAAACTGGGAAAAAAGGGATATCTTATCAAGGCCCGTGACGAGGCAGACAAGCGCGTGGTGAATGTCAGCCTGTCCCATGAGGGGCGGCGGGCGGAGGCTGCCCACCGGTTTTTCCATCGGCAGATGGTGCACGGCGTGTCAGACGGCCTTGGGGAAGGGCAGCGGGACGCCCTGCTGAAAGGGTTGGAAAACCTGCATGCTTTTTTCCGCAACCAGGAGCAAGCGCTTGAGTTAAGGCTGCCCCAGTTCGAGCGGGAAGGACAGGAAATTTGAACATACTGGGCATTGGCAGCACGCTGCCGGAACAGACAGTGACCAACCGCCAGCTGGAGGAGATCCTGGAGACCTCCGATGCGTGGATCAGAAGCCGCACGGGCATCGCCCAGCGCCGGGTGATGAAAGGCAGCGAGCTCACCAATCTGGCCCTGTCAGCCGCCCAAAAGGCGCTCCTGGACGCGGGCCTGAACGGCGCTGACCTTGACATGATCCTGGTGGCCACCACCATGGGGGACTATGTGTTTCCCTCCCTCTCCTGCCTGATGCAGGAGGGGATCGGCGCCCTGTGCCCCGCCATGGACCTGCATGCTGCCTGCGCCGGTTTCATCTACGCGCTGGAGACGGCCGACAGCTTCATCAAGGCGGGCAAAGCCAAACACATCCTGGTCGTGGGGGCGGAGGCCATTACCCGGCTTGCCAACTGGAATGACCGGACCACCTGTGTGCTGTTTGGGGATGGCGCCGGAGCCGTGGTGGTAGGGGCGGGGGAGGGCTTGCTTGCCACCCGCCTGACCGCCCGGACGGACAAAGACGTGCTTTATATGCTGGCGGAACCGGGTAACAGCCCCTTCACCAACCAGCCTGATGAAGCGCCTGCCGGGGTGAAGATGCAGGGGCAGGAGGTGTTCCGCTTCGCAGTGACCCAGTCCATAGAGGATTTGACATGGGTGGCTGATATAGCCGGGAAGGCCTTGCAGGAGATGGACTGGGTGCTTCTCCACCAGGCCAATCGGCGCATTATTGACGCTGTGCGCCAAAGGCTGAAGCTGGATCCAGCCAGAGTGCCCGGCAACATCCACCGAACCGGCAATACCTCTGCGGCCAGCATCCCCCTGCTTCTGGATGAGCTGTACCGCGCCGGGCTGCTTGAGCCCGGGCAGCTTATCGCCATGAGTGCCTTTGGCGCCGGGCTGGTGAGCGGCGCCTGCGTCCTGCGCTGGGGCAAGGAGCCCCCGGACAAACTGACACCGGCGGAGGACCTGTTTTCCCTGCCTGTCAATATAACGCCTGAAACATAAGGAGGATACTTCAAAATGGACGATATCATGCGCAAAGTGGCCCTGGCCCTGGCGGCGCGAACCAGCGGTGATCCTGACGGCATCACTGCTGAAACCCGCTTCAATGAGCTGGCGCTGGACTCCCTGGATGTGGCGGAACTCGTCATGGATCTGGAGGATGACTTCAACATCACCATTGATATTTCCCGGATTGACGGCTCTGTGGGCGACCTGGTCCGGATAATCCGGGAGGCTGCCGAATGATACAGACCCGGGTATCCCGGCTGTTCGGGCTTAAGTACCCCATTTTCCAGGGGGGCATGGCCTGGGTGGCGGATGCCCAGCTGGCGTCGGCTGTCTCCAACAGCGGGGGCCTGGGGATTATTTCTGCCATGAATCTGGAGGCGGGCTACTTCAGGGAGCAGATCAGGCTCTGCCGGGAGATGACAGAGCATCCCTTTGGCGTCAACATCATGCTCATGAGCCCCCACGCGGGGGAATGCGCCCAGGTGGCGGGGGAGGAGAAGGTACCTGTGGTGACCACGGGCGCCGGGCTGCCCGGGAAATATATCCCCCAGTGGCTTGAGGCAGGCGTCAAGGTGGTGCCGGTGGTGCCCTCGGTGGCCATCGCCCGCCGTGTGGCCCGTGAAGGGGCCTGCGCTGTCATCGCGGAGGGCTGTGAAGCCGGGGGCCACATCGGGGAGCTCACCACGATGACGCTGGTGCCCCAGGTGGCGGATGCGGTGGATATCCCGGTGATTGCCGCCGGAGGCATCGCCGATGGGCGCGGCGTGGCGGCGGCCCTGATGCTGGGAGCCCAGGGCGTTCAGTGCGGCACCCGCTTCCTGGCTGCCGAAGAATGCACCATCCCCCAGTGTTTTAAGGACAAGGTGACATCCGCCCGGGATATTGACACCATGGTGACTGGCCGCCGCCTGGGCCATCCGGTCAGGGCGCTGAAAAACAGCTACATGATGGAGTTCGCCCGGAAAGAGGCCGATGTCAATACCTCCAGGGAGGAACTTGAGGCCTTTGGCACCGGCGCCCTCTGGCGTGCCGCCCGCCAGGGCGATATGACCACCGGCTGCATCATGGCGGGCCAGGCCGCGGCGATGGTTAAGGAAACCCTGCCGGCCAGGGACATCATCAGAAGCATGTTTGAGGAAGTGGAAAGGCTGCTGGAGGGAGCGGGGCAGTGGCGCGTTTAGCCATTGTGTTCCCCGGGCAGGGTGCCCAAATGCCTGGCATGGGCCAGGCGCTCTATGAGGCTTCTCCTGAAGCGCGCATACTCATGGACCGGGCGGAGGAGAGGATGCCGGGCCTTTTGGCCATCTGCTTTCGGGGCCCCATGGACCGCTTGACCCGGACAGACATTGCCCAGCCGGCTCTCTTTATGGTGGAGGCGGCGCTGGCGGAAGCGGCACGCGCAGCGGGCCTGGAAGCTCAGGCTGCGGCGGGCTTCTCCCTGGGCGAGTGGCCGGCATGCTGGTTTGCTGGGCTTCTGGGATTTGAGGAGGCTTTCGGCCTGGTCAGAAAACGGGGGGCTTTCATGCAGCGCTGCGCTGAGGAAACCCCGGGCGGCATGGCTGCGGTGCTTCGCCTGAGTACTCACGAGGTGGAAGATCATCTCAAGGGGCATCCGGACATCCGTGCCGTCAATTTCAACGCGCCGGGGCAGACGGTGGTGGCGGGGCCGATAAAGGCGCTTGAAGCCTATGAACAAGACCTGAAAGCCCGGGGCCTACGAAGCATGCGGCTCAATGTCGCCGGCGCGTTCCACTCCCCCCTGATGGAAACAGCATCCGGGCAGTTGGCCTTTGCGCTTGAGGGCATCCGCATCAGCGCCCCCATTGTCCCGGTGTACAGCAACCTGACCGCCCGGCCCTATACCCTTGCGTCAGCCGGTGAATGGCTGTCCCTGCAGCTGGCGGCCCCCGTGCGCTGGGAAGAGAGTATCAGGAACATGGCGGAAGAAGGCGTGGACACTTTTCTTGAGCTGGGGCCGGGCAAAGTGCTAAGCGGGCTGATTGGTAAAATTCTGCCGGAGGCAAGGGTTCTTCAGGCGGAGGATCCGGAGGGTATCCGGCAGGCTGTGGAACGGTTAGGAGGCCCGGTATGAACCAAAACGGCAAAACGGCACTCATTACCGGGGGCACCCGGGGCATCGGGCGGGCCATCGCCCTTGCGCTTGCGGAGCAGGCGGAGAACCTGGTGCTTCTCTATGCCGGGAGGCGGGACGCGGCGGAAGACACGGTCCGGACGCTGCTGGATAGAGGAGCCAGGGCCATGGCCATGCCCTGCGATGTGGCGGATGCGGCCCAGGTAAAAGCCGCCGCCGGCCAGGCGCGGGCGGCTTTTGGGCCCATCAGCATTCTGGTGAACAATGCCGGCATCACCCGGGACGGCCTCACCCTCAGGATGGCGCCTGAGGATTTCAGGCGGGTGCTGGAAGTGAATCTGTCGGGCGCTTTTCACACCATCCAGGCCTGCTACCGGGATTTGATGAAATCCGGCTGGGGGCGGGTGGTGAACATCGGCTCCGTTTCAGGCCTGATGGGGAATCCGGGCCAGATGAACTACTCCGCTGCCAAGGCGGGGCTTTTGGGCCTGACCAAAACCCTGGCACGGGAGCTGGCAGGCCGCGGGGTGACGGTGAACCTGGTGGCTCCTGGATTTATTGACACCGACATGACCCGGGAAATGCCCGAAGGCACCCTGGAGCGCGCTCTGGGGCAAGTGCCCATGGGGCGCCTGGGCCAGGCGGAAGAGGTGGCGGCCGCTGTGGCCTTCCTGTGCTCCCCCGGGGCGGGATATGTGACGGGCTGCGTCCTTCAGGTGGACGGCGGCATGTATATGTGAGGGCAGCAGTATGCATCGTGTGGCGGTAACAGGCATGGGGATCATCTCGCCCCTTGGAAATGATGTTCAGAGCTTCTGGGCAGGGCTTCTGGGCGGGCAGTGCGGCATTGGCCCCATCACCCGGTTTGACACCAGGGGCTACAAGGTCACCATCGCCGCGGAGGTGACGAGGTTTGACCCGGCAGCTTTCGGGTTGGAGGCAGCGGAAGCCCGGCGCATGGACCTGTTCACCCAGTACGCCCTGGCGGCGGCGCACCAGGCGGTGGGGCAAAGCGGCCTCATGGGGCAGGTAATGCCTGAGCGCCTGGGGGTGAACATCTCAAGTGGAATCGGCGGGATCGAGACCATGTTCCGGGAATCAGAAAAGCTCCTGAGCCGCGGCCCGGGGCGCGTATCTCCCCTGTGCATCCCCACCATGATCGGCAATATGGCTGCCGGGAATGCGGCCATCCGTTTCAACGCCCAGGGCGCATGCGTGCCGGTGATCACCGCCTGCGCTACCTCCACCCATGCGGTGGGGGAAGCTTACAGGATGATTCGCCACGGCTACCTGGACGCCATGATCACCGGCGGAAGCGAAGCCTCCGTAACGCCCATCGCCATCGCGGGTTTCACCAGCTGCATGGCGCTGTCAGATACCAACGAACCAACAGCATCGAGCCTGCCCTTTGACGCGCGGCGGAAAGGCTTTGTGCTGGGGGAAGGCGCCGCTGTGCTGGTGCTGGAAAACCTGGCGCATGCCCGGGCGCGGGGCGCTGGCATCCTGGGTGAAATCGTGGGCTACGCCGCCACATGTGATGCCTTCCATATCACCGCTCCCCATCCCGGGGGGGACGGCGCCGCCCGGGCCATTCGCCTGGCGCTTGAAGAAGCCGGGGACAAGGGAGAGGAGAGCCTTTACATCAACGCCCACGGAACCGGCACACCGCTGAATGACAAGACCGAGACCCTGGCCATCAAAAGGGCTCTGGGGGAGGAGCGGGCGCGGCGTACCGCTATCTCCTCCATCAAGGGGGCCACGGGGCATATGCTGGGTGCGGCGGGGGGCGCTGAGCTTATCGCCACGCTGCTGGCGCTTTCGGAAGGGGTTCTTCCCCCCACCATCCCGCTGGATGCCCCGGACCCGGAGTGTGATCTGGACTATGTGCCCAGGAAAGCCAGGCGCGAGGCAAGAGGCCTGGGCCTGTCCGTTTCCCTGGGATTTGGCGGCCACAACGGGGTGCTGGCCATCAGGAGGGGCATATGAATTTGGATCAGCTCAAAGAGATCATCCGGTTGTTTGAAGGAAGCAGCCTGACTGCGCTGGATGTCCAGGTGGAGGGAGAGCGCTGCCGCCTGCGCCGCGATCCTGTGGGAGAGGCGCGGCCGGTGATTCAGCAGGCGGATGCGGCGCCCGCCCGGACGCATCCCCTGCCGGCCGGGGAGGGCCACGACTTCAACCGCATCATAGAAGTCAAGTCCCCGGTGGTGGGCATTTTCTATGAAGCGCCGGAGCCCGGCGGCAAACCCTTTGTCCAGGTGGGAGACCTGGTCAAAAAAGGAGATGTGCTGTGCCTGATCGAGGTGATGAAGCAGGTGACCGAGGTGAGTGCACCCCAGGACGGCCAGGTGGCGGATATCTGCATGGCCAGCGGCAGCGTGGTGGAATTCGGCCAGACGCTGATCAAGCTGTATTGAGGACATGATGAACCGGGATATGATCAAAACCTACTTGCCCCACCGGGAGCCGATGCTGCTGGTGGATTCAGTGGTGCTGGATGAACAGGGCCATGCCAGGGGGGAATACCAGGTGCGGGGGGATGAATCCTTCCTGCAGGGGCATTTCCCCGGGTTTCCCGTGGTACCCGGGGTGGTGCTGTGCGAAATCATCGCGCAGTCCGCCGGCATCCTGGTGATGGAAAAGCTTCGGGATGGGCTGCTGCCCCTGTTCACCGGCATCGACAGGGTGCGTTTCCGCCGCATGGTGCGCCCGGGAGACAGGGTTTTCACCACATGCAGGCTTGTACGCCGCACCGGGATGATGGTGAAAATCGCGGGCGAGGCCCGGGTCAAAGGCGAAGTCTGCGCTGAAGGCACCTTTCTGATGATGTTAAGCGACGCCGGGAAGTAGCGTATGTTTGCCAAGATTCTGATCGCGAACCGGGGGGAGATTGCCGTGCGGGTGATCCGCGCCTGCAAGGAGATGGGCATCAGGACGGTGGCCGTCTATTCGGAAGCCGATCGGGAGGCGCTGCACGTATCCCTGGCGGATGAGAGCATCTGCGTGGGGCCTGCCCCCTCAGCCTTGAGTTATCTCAATCAGGAGGCGCTCCTGTCCGCGGCATTGAACACAGGCTGTGAGGCAGTGCATCCCGGCTATGGCTTTTTGTCTGAAAACCCTGGCTTTGCCAGCCTGTGCAGCGAGAATGGGCTGAAGTTCATCGGCCCCTCGGCTGAAACGATCCGCCGCATGGGCAACAAGGACGAGGCCAAGCGGGCCATGGCTGCCGCGGGCGTCCCGGTGATTCCGGGCCGCGAGGATATCAAAGACCTTTCCCAGGCGCAGAAGGCCGCGCAGGAAATCGGCTTCCCCCTGCTCATCAAGGCCCGCAGCGGCGGGGGAGGGCGGGGCATCCGGCGGGTCAAGGGGCCTGAGGCCCTGGACCATGCGTTTACCGAGGCCGCCTTTGAGGCGCAGAGCTGTTTTTCAGACCCTGCCCTTTATATGGAAAAGCTGTTGACGGATGTGAAGCATGTGGAGGTCCAGGTGCTCTGCGATTCCAGGGGCAATGCCGTCTGCTTTGGTGAGCGGGACTGTTCCATGCAGCGCAAGCACCAGAAAATTCTGGAGGAGAGCCCCTGCGCCGCCATCAGCCCCCAGCAGCGCGCGAAACTGATGAAGTACGCCCGCCAGGCTGTGCGCGCCCTGCGCTATGAGGGCGTGGGAACCCTGGAGTTCCTGATGGACACGCAGGGAAATATCTACTTCATGGAGATGAATACGCGCCTTCAGGTGGAGCACCCGGTAACGGAGTTTGTCTGCGGAATTGACCTGGTGAAGTGGCAGATCAGGACCGCGGCAGGGATTCATCTGCCCTTTAGGCAGAAGGACATCAGTACCCTGGGACATGCCATCGAGTGCCGTATCAATGCCGAGGACCCGGCCAAGGGCTTTGCCCCGGGCGGAGGCACGGTGGATATCCTCCACATTCCCGGCGGGCCTTGGGTGCGCTTTGACACGGCGCTCTATCAGGGGTACAGCCTGCCGCTGCACTATGATTCGCTGATCGCCAAGCTCATCGTCTTCGCGCCGACCAGAACGGAGGCTATCCGGAAAATGCTTTCCGCACTGTGTGAGACCGTGATTGAAGGGGTGGATCACACGGCCTTGTTCCAGGCGGAACTGATGACAGATCCAGGGTTTGAGGATGGCAGCTATACCACCGACTACCTGGCAAGCAGGAGGGCAATGGATGATTGAAAAATCCCTGTTCAGGGACCCGAACCTCCGTTTGGAGGGGCAGGAGGACGCGCCGGAAAAAGTGCCTGTCTCCACATGCCCCCGGTGCCGCAAGAATCAGGAGCTGCCCGCGCTGGCCCAGGGCCTTTTCCTCTGCCCGCGCTGCGGGTATCATTTCAAAATCAATGCCAGGGATCGCATCGGGATGACGCTGGACGAGGGCAGTTTCAGGGAGATGGGCAAGCGCATCGCTTCCAAAGACCCCCTTTCGTTTCCGGGCTACAAGGAGAAGCTGGAACAGGCGCGGGGACAAAGCGGTGAGCACGAGGCTGTTATTACCGGGGCCGGCAGCATCTTCGGCCAGCCATGTGCGTTTTTTGCGATGGAATACCAGTTTATGATGGGGTCCATGGGTGCCGCCGTGGGAGAGAAACTGACACGGCTGTTTGAGCGCGCGCTGGAGCGCAGGTTGCCTGTGGTGGGCTATCCCCTCTCCGGGGGTGCCCGGGTACAGGAGGGGATTCACAGCCTTATGCAGATGGCCAAGGTCTCAGGCGCGGTGCGCCGGCACGCGGACAGCGGCCTGCTTTACATCGCGGTTTTGTGTGACGCCACCACCGGG
>Ga0123335_1006418_pt1 | contig 13695 bp, 12 predicted proteins | sample BiotimSIPDNA_2_FD_89707 | JGI IMG/M metagenome (GOLD analysis project Ga0123335, IMG submission 89707) | Anaerobic biogas reactor microbial communites from Washington, USA - Biogas_R2 time_0 SIP DNA | ecosystem: Engineered > Bioreactor > Anaerobic > Unclassified | place: Washington, USA... | reverse complement strand
CCCCCTGTTCGGTTACCCTTACAAGAGAGGCCGTCTCTACATGTCAAATGAGCAATTAACATGGATAGACCCTTTCATCTATCAAGAGTGGCCAGTTCGACTGGCACACCAGAGGACGCAGAGGAAAAACGCAGAGATGAAAAAAATTATAAACAGGTCGCAAAGGATAAACGCTTTGCGTTTATAGGATGGAAAATTACATTAATCACTAATCAATGGAACCGGGATTCTTCTAAACGCGAAGCGTTTACCCTTTGCGACCTTTGCGCCTTTGCGTTTTAAATTCCGGTCTTGTATCATGAGAAATGTAGCAAATCTAGTTTTTACATTAAGAATTCTATTAAAGAATCTGTTAAATCAGAAGCGCATCCATGCGCTTGAGACAACCGGTGGTAAAACGGCCACCAACCCGCCAGGTTCGCCAACCTCAAAGCAGGACAGCGCATGTTGGCCACGACGAAAATCGCAGTTGGATGAGGCAAAAATAGTTTTTTATCCTCCCCAACTGCGACTTTCAGGTTAAACACTCTCCCCTCCTCTGGAACGATGCTTGCTCTTTTGGGTCTGTATAACCTGACTTATGCACCCGGATCAGGGTGAATTGCACTTATCCCTCGCCCCTTCCCGGATGCATAAGTCAGGTAAAAGAGATTCTATTCCACACTTTTTCAAAGCAAGTTATATATGTTACAAACATTATCACTACTGCAACTGTTTCTCCTGAGCGCAACATTGGCTGAATTACCTGTACAAATAACCTTTGAGCCTCCACAAACCATTAATATCATAGAGGGAGACAGCTTGAGGCTCAGATGCATTGCCCAGAGCACCGGGCCGATTTTGTATCGATGGCTCAAAGACGGCATAGAAGTAGAATCCGGATCTGTTCTTTTCATAAGACAACTCAAAGCAGTGCATCAAGGATGCTACATCTGCATTGCAGAAACAGAAAACGAATCTGATACATCCAGAATCTGCAGAGTAAATGTAAAGAGGAAAAAAGAGGATAAAAAACCAATGTGTCTGGTCCCAAAATCTGTTCAGCGAATCGATAGTATCTCTAAGCCAGATACGCTGAGGGATTCTTCTGAAGCTGAAAGTGCAAAGTTCATACTTCCGGAACTTTTCTATGGTAAACACCTTGGAGCCGATTCATCCAGACTCGTTTTTCAGATTCTTCCCCAGAAAGCAGACTCTATTTATATCTGGTTTGGAGTCGACAGTAACCCCAGTTTCAGAGATTCTATATATTGTAAAATACTTGACCCCGGTTTTTTTTACTCTGAATCCGATTCCGATACGATCACCCTGACATTACGCGATTCCATATTCCTTATCGCTGATACGATATATGCCGCACAGACACTTTCCTCTGGCTCATCCTTCAGCGATACGATCTTCACCTCTTTTTCCTGCCGGAATTCAGGCTCTACAGTAAGGCTCAATAACAATTGTTCTAAACCAGTGGTAAAAGATGTAAAGATATTAAATGATTCGGGAGAAATTTGCATAGTAGTCGATCCATGCAGTTCCCGTGTGTCAAATCTGTTCGCACTGTTTGAGCCTGTGGAAGGCAGCCGGATATCTTCTATTTACAGCATTGCGCCCGGACAGGATTCAGTACGGCTGAAACTCAGCAGTTTTATTCCAGCGGCAACTTATAATGTATCCATAATCCGTGAGGGATCAACCGGGTTTCCAGCGCAAGGAGCAAACGAAGGTATATTTACCCTAAAATTTCCTGAAAATCCAGACCTTGTTCAACCTCCGGAAAAATCGCCGGAAATCCTAAAAGTCTACTTCAGGTACAACAGTGTAATTTTCGTAAATTCATTATCTTGCAGCAACCCTCAACAGGTTACTTATTCAATTGTCGATACCCATGGGAACACTATATGGGGCCGCACGGAATTTTCCGGCACAAAAATCTCAGAAACTCTTATCTGGGATGGATTTTCAGATAAATACACCCCAGTGCCTGCCGGTTTTTATATTTTCCGTATAGAAGTAACTGAAAACGAAAATTCAAAAGCGAGGGTCGGGATCCGCCAGTTCTGGTTCAATCCGATCCACGGAAACAATCTGAAGCTAAATGTCCAGTGATTTCAACTCTGTAAAAGAGATCTGCGGCGCGATTCATCTGCACACAACTTACTCCGATGGCGGTGTAGGTTATCAGGAACTTATAGAGGCAGCAAGTTCTGTTAATCTGGACTTTGTCGCCGTGACAGATCACATGTCCCTTGGCGGCAAAGAAAACGGATTTGAAGGATTTGCAAAAGATCTCTGTGTTATTGTCGGGTACGAACATCAGGATTCCATAAACCACAATCACTATCTTGTTTTTGGTGTCCAGAAAGTCTTCTGTGGAATAGACAAGCCTCGTGAATATGTAAAAGCAGTCAGGGATGCAGGGGGTATAGGATTTCTGGCTCACCCTGCAGAGAAACGGCATTATTTCGGGAACCTTCCCCCTTACCCATGGACAGAATGGAAGATCAGGGGTTTTGACGGGATCGAGATCTGGAACCAGATGTCCGATTGGATGGAGAAACTTCGATCACCCTTAAGCGCTATACGCCTTTTCTATCCCAGGCGATTCCTTGCCTCTCCACCATCTGAGCTTCTTAAAAAATGGGACCTGCTGAATCGTGAGTGCTTTATCAGCGGCATTGGTGGTGTAGACGCTCACACAAGAAGAATCGGTAAAGGGCTCTTCTCTTTTCTTATCTTCCCCATCAAAGTCGAACTGAAGGGAATACGCACACATCTTTACATTAAAAACGGCCTGAGCAAGTCAGATTATGATACATCAAGAGAATCTATTCTCGGTGCTTTACGGGACGGCACAGGTTTCTTCAGTAACTACCGTAGAGGGGATGCCCGGGGGGCACGGTTTTACCTCCGCAATAATGAGGGGCAGATGATTCTTCCGGGAAAAGCAGCTTCTTTTTCTTTGCCGTCAATGCTTTTCGTAGAAATACCTCAAAGAGGCTCAATACACCTCATAGCCGATGGAAAAAGGGTCAAAACGGTTCATGGCAGCAAAGCTGAATTTCAAATTTCAAAACAGGGTATCTACCGTATAGAGGTATACCGTAAAACAAAGGCCTGGATCTACTCTAACCCCTTTCCAGTCGGCAGTTATCCATTTCAGACTGTTTGAGAAAATAAGTAGCGAATTTGATCCTGTTCTGCAAGTGCAGATCTTATATTATTGAGACCTGACTTATGCACCGTCCCTTCCCGGATGCATAGTCAGGTAAGAGTCTTTTTTAGTTTTTTTCCTCATCTCATGCTTCGGATTTCGCGGGATTAGAGTGCGAGCATCAATTACAAAATTTCTGGACATTTTTTTCCTTCTTCGAATACCTTTACTGGCTCCGGTATGGACAATAGTGATTCTGGGGTGGATAACCGGAAACGAATCTGCACGCATCTACGGTGGATGGCTTACGGGACCGGAATTGAAAAACCACTGGCTGGCTCTTGGGGGTTTTTCTCTTATTGTGGCATCTATTTATGTTGTAAATCAGATTGTTGATATTGAAAGCGACAGAATAAATCACAAACTATTTCTTCTTCCGCAAGGCCTGGTAAGTATTCCAGCGGCCTGGACCCTGTCAATAGTCTGCGCCGCCTCTGGAATGGCGATCAGTTTACTGTACGATTATGTAATTGTCGCACTATTTGCAGCAGGTTTGATAATTGGAGTTCTCTACAACCTCCCCCCGTTTACGCTTAAAAACCGGGCGATGGGCGGAGTTTTAGCCAATTCATTCGGCCATGGAATGTTGACATTTCTTCTGGGCTGGTATCTCTCCAAATACGGTTCACAAGTCTCTTCCGAGGTAATGCGGGTAGGATTGATCTCATCAATTTCACCAGCACTGGCAAATGGTGCGGTTTTTCTGGCAACTACTATCCCCGACGCCTCCGGGGATCGGCTGACAGGAAAAAAGACTTTCTGTGTCCGCTACGGTGAAAAAGTAACCGCAGTAAGCGCGGCAATTCTCTGTTTTCTGGCTCTGTTCTTTTCGTTCTTTATGGAATACAACTTCTGGGTCATGGCATTCCCAGCTGCTATCAGTCTGTTTTTCTTCATCCTGTTTGCCATCTCTACAAACAAGGAGATCGCCTTCAAGGCCTTTAAGTGGCCGGTGTTTCTTCTTTCCGCGACAGTTGCATTTTTCGTCCCGGTTTATGGATTACTAATACTTGCCACTTTTGCGGGAAGCAGAGCATACTATAAGCGAAGGTTTGGAATTGATTACCCCACATTCAAATCAAAATGAAATTAAAATCATCTGCAGTTTTGTTTCTTGACCTGCTTTTTATCACCCGCCCGCTGCTTCTTGTTCCGGTCTGGGGATTTGCAGCTTTCGGGTACTGGCGCTGCAAGGGTTTCTCAATAGCGGATCTCCCGCGTTCACTGTTTCTGATTCAACCTCAAGTGCTTCTCTGGATAATTATCTTTTCCCTTTCAGTAGCAGCCGTTTATATCCTTAATCAGATTGCAGATATAGAAGTAGACCTTAAAAACGGCGGAAAACCGCTGATCGCCTCAGGGGTGGTATCCCCTGCGATATCGATGGCTTTTGCGGTATTTCTGTCTGTTGTTTCTATCGCAGTGCCGCTTGCCTTCTCCAGAACAACACTGGCTCTTCTCAGTGGCCTTGCCCTCCTGATTGGAATTCTCTATTCATTTAAACCGTTCAGTTTTTCAGGAAGGCCGATTCTTGATTTTTTTTCAAATGCCACAGGTTATGGGCTGATAGCTTTCGGGGCGGGATGGTCGCTGGCAGGAGGAGAGTTGCTCAACAGAGATTTTCTGTTCTCTGCACTTCCCTACTTCCTGCTGATGTGTGCCGGATCGATAAGCTCAACGCTTCCTGATCGTCCGGGAGATATGGAGTGTGGCAAGAACACCACAGCCGTTGTCCTTGGAAATTTTAAAGCTCACGTGATTGCGCTGATATGCCTGATATCTGCCGGTTTGTTTTCTTTAATTAATCCAGATTCTGTTATAACAATCTGTTTTATAGGCACGATTCCATTTTATCTGGGCTACCTTATAGCGCCAAACCGGTTCTGGATGGAAGCGACCTACAAGGCAGGAGGCGCCTTTACGATGATTTGTGCCGGGGTACTTATTCCTCTGATGATTCCTGTGGCACTGATTGTATTTTTCATGACATGGCTCTATTTTCGATTACGTCACGGGGTCTCTTATCCGACTCTGGTTCCGGTAAACAGTAGAACTTAAAGCCACACGGATCTGCTTGCTGGTAACCCTTATATTAAGATGATAAGGATATGAGAAAAGGGATCTCCAAACTTCTGAAATGGATCAAAGATGGTAACGATTGATAATTCAGTCTGTGATGAATGCGGGACATGCATCAGCGTGTGCCCTTCCGGGTCAATATCCATGGTCTGTAAACCTGTAATAGAGAGCAAATCCTGCATTCTATGCGGTAAATGCGTTAAGGTATGTCCGTTGGGCGCCCTTAAGCTTGAAAAGATCTCAGAAGATAAAACTACCTGCAGGGTCTGAACTTCAGGGGGAAACTAAGGATGGCTGATTTATTTGACATTGTGGTAGTCGGGGCCGGACCCGCAGGGTCAATGGCGGCCTGGAGCGCCGCACTCACAGGACGCAGAGTTTGTCTGCTGGAAAGAAAATCAGAGGTCGGCATTCCGGTAAGGTGCGGTGAAGGTATAGGTGTCAAGGGGTTCTCTTTAAGCCTGGATGTCAGGCCGGAGTGGATCAGATGCACCGTTAAACAGACTGCCATGGTTTCACCTTCAGGGATAAAGGTGCAGATAGGTAATGTCGATGAGAGCTATACACTTGACAGAGAAAGAATGGATGCCGATCTGGTGCGTGAAGCGGTTTCTGCCGGTGTTGAATTTCGAAACTCTTTCCCTGTGCTCTCGATTTCCCGTTCTCAGGCAGGATATCAATGCAGCGGTCCTTCAGGGAATGTATGTGCGAAAATTGTTATTCTGGCTGATGGAGTAGAGTCACGACTTGCGCGTTTTGGGGGCTGGGACACGACTCTGAGGCTTGCAGACATAGAGACATGCGCATTTACGCGAGTCTTCTCTCCTCTCATCGAGAAGGAAACCTGCATTTTCTTTACCGGATCATCTGTTGCACCCGGTGGTTACGCCTGGATTTTCCCCAGAGGCGCAGGAGAAGCAAACGTCGGGCTTGGAATTTCAGGAGACAGGAGCGAAGCCGGAAAAGCCAGGGAACTTCTTAAGAGATTTATTGACAAAGAGCTTCCAGGATCCCGGATCGGCACTGTGCACTGCGGCGGGGTGCCGGTCTCAAGATGGGTCAGGCCGCTGGTTAAAGAGGGAATCATGCTGGTTGGTGATGCTGCCAGGCAGGTTAATTGTCTGAGCGGAGCCGGAATCGGTTATTCCCTTTTTGCAGGAAAACTCTGCGGCAGGGTAGCCGGAGAGGCACTCAAGGGTGATTCGGTAGATTATAATCATCTGAAAATTTATGAAAAAGTCTGGAAAAAGCGGTTTGGGAAACAGGTGGATCGTTCGTTCTCACTCAAGGAATTTCTGGCAAAACACACAGATGACCGGTTCCTGGACAGGATTGCACAGTCACTTTCAAAAGAAGATCCCGCAAATACGAGCTATTTGAGAGTTTTTGTAAAGACATTCTCTCGCCATCCTTTACTTCTGTTGAAAGCGGCAAAGCTGTTCAGGTAAAGCCTGCACCAGTTTTCTTTTGCTGATTTTCTGTACAACAAGGGCCACATAACGACCTTTACGCTGGATCTCCTGTTTTTTGGCACGGATTTCGAACTCTCATTACTATGACAGTATCCATAAAAAGGAGATAAGATGCGGAACAAGACCGCTATTGTGACCGGAGGAGCTCAGGGAATCGGCAAGGCTGTTTCAAGGATTCTCCTGGAGAGTGAGTATAATGTCGTTCTTGCCGAAATCGATTCTGAAGCCGGACGGGAGACAGAAGAGGAACTGAGAGACTTTGGTCCGGTTAAGTTTATTCAAACAGATGTAAGCAGTGAACCTGCGGTTGTTTACCTGATCGAGGAGACAGTAAACTGGACCGGAGATCTGAGTCTGCTGGTTAATAATGCCGGCATCTTTCTTGAAAAGCCGATAACCGATCTCTCACTGCAGGAATGGGATGATATCATAGGAGTCAATTTAAAGGGGCCATTTCTCTGCTCCAAGTATTCAGCCCCTCACCTCTCGCTTAACCATGGCTCAATAATAAATATCTCTTCTACAAGGGCCTTGATGTCTAAACCCAACACAGAAGCCTATGCCGCAAGCAAAGGCGGACTGCTTTCGTTAACTCATGCCCTTGCTCTGAGTCTTGCGCCCGAAGTGCGGGTTAACTGTGTCTCTCCAGGATGGATTGAGACCAGGGACTGGAAAAAATGGGCTAATCGAATAGTCCCCGAAAACTCGGAGCAGGATAAGGCGCAGCACCCGGCCGGAAGGGTCGGATGTCCTATGGATGTTGCATATATGGTCAAATTCCTGGTTGACCCGAAAAACTCGTTTATTACCGGGCAGAATTTTGTTGTCGATGGCGGGATGACCAGAAAGATGATTTACATTTGATCTGTTCGCAACTTTAGGCTACCATATTTTGTGAGTATGCGCATGCTGTTATCTCAAACGCAACCTTGACCAATTTGGCGGCCCACTATCATTTATTACAGTTCATTACTATTTTACTGTAGAACAGAAAAAATCGCCGGAACTGAAACCGTATTACATACCAGGCTCTACCGTCAGTTTGAATCAGATAAACGATTCCCTTTATGAAGTACTTTATTTGTTTACAGGCACATTGAACAGTGGCGGCGCAGTTGTCCCCACAACAGATGGAAACGTTATAGGACTGCATTATAGCGATTGGTCTGCATGGAATAAGCAGAACGACCCATCATTCAATGACAGATAGAATTTTAAGAGAAACGAAAATATCGTAATGTCTGATCTGTCAGGAAGGATCATTGGCAAAATCATGAACTGCAGCTATTCACCCTGTCTTTAACCGCTTCCAGTGTTGAAAGATCAATAAACGCAGCATCTTCAGGGAGAATGTAGTGCCCGATAAAGCTCTGCACTGTCTGCACACGGCTGAAAGCGTCCTTAAAAAACTTATCGTGGGGGTGGGTCAGCTTTTTATTGTTCATGTCTCTAAGATACATCGTTTATTGTTCACCGTTCAGTGTTAAGCGATAGATGGATCTGCAGTTCTCTTTAATGGCTGGAAGGACCTGAACTTGAATAAAGAAGTATCGCTTCCCGATCTCTGCCCTTCGCTGGTATAGTTCAGCTTTTAGATTTCAAAATCGCCACTAAGGCTACTCCGAGCTCTTACTCCGAACTTGTGACTTGAAACTTGTGACTTGAAACTTGTGACTTGAAACTTGCAACTTGCGACTTGCGACTTTCTGTGAATGGCAGTGCTTTAATTTATATTTATTTTCAGTTTCATCTTAACTCATATTATGATTAATTCAAATGCTATCACAACCCTGAAGCACTGGAGATACTTATGAAAATCCTGCTACAAATGATTCTGCTGGCTGTCTTTTTATGCAGTGCCGAAGAAATTATCTCAGGCAGAATTCTTAACAGTGATGGTTCCGGAATTCCTGGAGCGCAGGTTAGTCTCGATGGCACTGAGCTAAAGGCAATTACCAACGCAAATGGTGAGTTTTCCATCCCGGTGACCACCCGATCAGTTGACTTCATCAATAAGGGTTCTTTTCACCGCAAAATCTCGATCCTCGATGATAGTAGAGTAGAATTATCGCTGGAGAAAAAGTCCGGCATCCAGATTATGGCATTTAATACAAGTGGACAGATCATTTCAAAAAAGCTTCTGACCAGAGAGGCTGGCACTCACACAATCAGACTGCAGAGTCCCGGACCGGGCATCTGCATTTACAGAATAATAGCAGGCAGCGACCAATACATTCTTAAAGGGACATCTCTGGAAAAAACATATCTGAAAAATATGGGCACTTTATCAGCCTCCTCACTGTCAAAGAAAAACGCGATAGCTGATCAGGAATATGTTCTGGAAGTAAAAAAAGAGGGCTATGTTGATTATCGCGTCGAAGTTAAAGTTCCTGAATCAGAAGACTTGACAATAAAACCGGCAAAAAGCGCTGGTACGGTTACAGATATCGACGGCAATGTTTATCAAACAGTGAAAATCGGTAATCAGGTATGGACCGTTGAGAATCTGCGGACCACAAAGCTGAACAATGGCGTAGAAATCGCCCACGTCACCGATTCATCAAAATGGGGCAATTCCAACGTAAACAGGACCTTTGTAGCCACAGATACTGCCCCACTCCCCACAAACGGTGATCCTTATCCCCAATACTGTTTCTATAATAACACAACCGATCCCGATACGATCAAAAGATTCGGAGCCTTGTATAACTGGTGGGCTGTAAACACGGGTATGCTTGCTCCTGAAGGCTGGAGAGTGCCTGATACAAGTGACTGGAACGATCTTATGAGCTATCTTTACGAAAGCTCAGATGGAGATACGGTTCTTGTCGCAAAGGCCCTTTCTGCCGGCACAGACTGGAACGAGGAACCTGGTTCCATAGGTGACAACAAGCTTGCAAATAACAGCAGCGGCTTTGCGGCTGTTCCGGTCGGATACCGTACCGGAACTCCCATGATCCTTTTTATCAGAGCCGGTTACGATTCTTACTGGTGGAGCAGCACCGATTTATATCCATCATACAAACGCTATTTTGCTCTTTACAATTTTAAAGACGGCAGACCGTCAGCATCAGGAATCAGCGGGCATTCTCCGGATTTTGGTTTTCCGGTGCGACTTATTAAAAATTAACCGGGGCGTTACGCTGTTTATATCAAAACGCAATGAACAACCAGAGGTTGTAATGAAACGTTTACGGAATTTTTCAGCTGGTTTGGGGCTTATAATTCTAAGCACATGCAGCAGTAACAAAACCGGCATCGACGCATCCGGGGTGTTTGAGGCAACTGAAATTATAGTGTCATCGGAAGCATCCGGTAAAATTTTGAAATTTGATGTTCAGGAGGGACAGGAAATCAAGGATGGCGAGATGGTCGGATATATTGATTCTGTTCAGCTATATCTTCGCAAAATGCAATTAGCCGCGAATATTAAAGCTGTAAAGAGCAGACGACCGGATGTAGGTACTCAGATTGCCACAATCATGGAACAGATTGCCACCGCGGAAAAAGAGAAAGAACGGATTGAAAGCCTTCTTGAAGCCGGAGCGGTAAACCGTAAACAGCTTGATGATATCAAAGCCCAGATAGCGGTACTTAACAGACAGTTAGAGGCACAGAAATCGACTCTGAACAGCACCAGCAGAGGTATCACCGAAGAGAGTTCGGCACTTGAGATTCAGGTTGCCCAGGTCAATGACCAGTTGCAGAAATGCCGTATCATTAACCCTGTTGATGGAACAGTACTGGCAAAATACGCAGAGCAGAGTGAAATAACCGCCCCCGGAAAAGCTCTTTACAAAATAGCCGATACAAAAAATATGTTTCTCCGTGCATATATTACCTCCGGCCAGTTAACAGATCTTAAACTCGGTCAAAAAGTGACGGTTCTGGCAGATTATGGCGAAAAGGGATATAAAGAATACGACGGGACAATCTCCTGGATATCAAGCAAATCGGAATTCACTCCAAAAACCATTCAAACTCGCGATGAACGGGCAAACCTGGTGTATGCTGTAAAGATATCGGTCCCTAATGACGGTTATATCAAAATAGGAATGTATGGCGGGTTTAAGGTTCAGCGTTAAGCGTTCAGAGGTTCAGCGTTCGCCAAGAATGCAGCAGCTATGCACATGGGACTCGTAGGTGAATCGGTGTTAAGGGTTCAAGGTTAAGCGTTCAACGTTCAGCGTTCGCCAAAAAGGGTGAGTCTCTTATTCTCTTAACCTCTGAACGCTGAACCTCTGAACCTTTGAACGGACATTCTCATGAAAACTGTTTCGGTAAACTCGATAAGTAAGTCGTATGGTAAAACCCCTGCGGTCAGGGCGGTAAGCTTTGAGGCGCAACAGGGTGAAATCTTCGGGATTATCGGTGCCGACGGGGCTGGTAAAACCACCCTATTTCGACTGCTTGTGACACTTCTTCTGCCCGACAGCGGTTCTGCAACAATTGACGGTTTAGATTTAGTAAAGCAATTCGGTCAAATCCGTAAGAGAATCGGATATATGCCCGGGCGTTTTTCGTTATATCAGGATCTGACAGTTGAAGAAAACATGAGAATTTTCGCAACAGTTTTTAATACCACCGTCAAGGAGAATTATCATCTGGTAAAAGATATCTACCAGCACCTTGAACCGTTCAGAAAAAGACGTGCGGGTGCGCTCTCAGGCGGCATGAAACAGAAACTCGCCTTATCATGCGCATTGATCCATAAACCATCGGTGCTCTTTCTCGATGAGCCGACAACTGGTGTTGATCCGGTTTCGCGGAAGGAATTCTGGGAAATGCTGAAAAGGCTCAAGAGCCAGGGAATCAGCATCCTGGTTTCAACCCCGTACATGGATGAAGCAGAACTGTGCGACCGGATCGCCCTGATGCAGAATGGGGAATTCCTGAAGATTGAGACTCCGGCCAATATAAAAAAAGGGTTCAACAAAACATTGTGGGCGGTGCGAGGGGACAGAATGTTCCGGCTTCTATCGGATCTTCGGAAAATACCTTACGTTAAAGCCTGTTTCGCTTTCGGTGATACGCATCATGTAACTGTTGATGATACAAACTTTTCAGTAAATGACCTGACCATGACTTTACAAAACAAGGGCCATTCAGGAATAGAAGTAAAGCCTGTCGAGGCAGGCATAGAAGACTGTTTCATGGCTCTTTCCTCAGCAGAAAAAACTGAACTATGAATGTGATCGAAGCAGATACCCTCACAAAAACATTCGGCACCTTTACAGCCGTCGATCATATCTCCTTTTCTGTATCGAAAGGAGAAATCTTCGGTTTTCTTGGCGCGAACGGCGCGGGCAAGACAACTGCAATGAGGATGCTCTGCGGATTAAGCAAACCATCATCAGGGAAAGGGCTGGTTGCAGGGTATGATATTGCAAAGCAGCCGGAAAAAGTCAAGGCACGTATCGGCTACATGAGCCAGAAGTTCTCCATGTATGAGGATCTGAAGGTCTGGGAGAATATCAGACTTTTTTCAGGTATTTATGGCATACCGGAAAAGCAGATTGCTCTCCGCACCGACAAAATGCTTAATGACCTGGGATTTGAAAAGGAAAAGAATGTACTTGTGAAAGACCTGCCTCTGGGATGGAAGCAGAAGCTGGCATTCTCAGTCGCCATTATTCATGAACCATCAATTGTGTTCCTTGATGAGCCGACCGGCGGTGTTGATCCTGTAACACGCAGACAGTTCTGGGAGCTGATTTACGAAGCGGCTGATCGCGGTATAACTGCTTTTGTAACCACACATTACATGGATGAAGCGGAGTATTGTGACAGAGTATCGATAATGGTGGATGGAAGAATAGAGGCACTCGACACACCAAAAAATCTGAAAAATCAGATGAATGCAGAAACCATGGATGAAGTCTTTTTTCTTCTTGCCCGAAAAGCAAAACGGAAGACGGGTTAAGATGAAACTATTTTTATCATTTGTTCAGAAAGAATTTTATCATATCTTCCGGGACCGTCTCACTCTCTGGATACTGCTTGGCCTCCCTGTACTGATGCTCTCACTTTTCGGCTTTGCAATCACAACAGAAGTCAAAAACACCAGAATGGCCGTTTATGACCCATCAAGGGATGCCGCAACACTGGAAATTATAAATAAGCTCCGGGCAAATGAATACTTCGTTTTTTCACGTTTTCTTAACAGTCCCGATGAAATAGAGACAGTGTTTAAAACCGGTGAAGCAGGTCTTGTTGTTGTGTTCAGCGAAAAATTCTATGAGAACATGCTGCACACCGGTGATGCCGGAGTGCAGCTCATAACTGATGGTACCGATCCAAACACCGCGACTACCCTTAATAACTATGCGGCAAACATAATCGCTTCTTATCAGCAGGAACTCACAAATAACAAAGTTCCCTATCAGATAGTACCGGAATTGAAACTGCTTTACAATCCACAGATGAAGGGAGCGTATAATTTCGTTCCCGGTGTAATGGGCATGATCCTGATGCTGATCTGCGCCATGATGACATCCATCGCAATAGCAAGGGAAAAAGAGAAGGGTACGATGGAAGTGCTGCTGGTTTCACCAATGAAACCGATCGTCATCATTCTCTCTAAAATCGTTCCATATTTAACCCTTTCACTGGTAAATCTGGTCACGATACTGCTCATGTCAGTTATTGTACTGAAAGTGCCAATTGCGGGAAGCCTGTCTGTTCTGGTCACGCTTTCACTGGTGTTTATATTTGTCTGTCTGGCACTTGGTCTACTTATTTCAACGATGGTCAAGACTCAGCTTGTAGCCCTGCTTATTTCCGGCATGGTGCTGATGGCACCGATAATTCTTCTCTCCGGCATGGTCTTCCCTGTTGAAAACATGCCCTGGTTTCTACAGATTTTATCTAATTTGATCCCGGCCCGCTGGTATATACTTGCCAATAAGAAGGTGATGATAAAAGGACTGGGTTTTG
>Ga0123335_1006417_pt1 | contig 13695 bp, 16 predicted proteins | sample BiotimSIPDNA_2_FD_89707 | JGI IMG/M metagenome (GOLD analysis project Ga0123335, IMG submission 89707) | Anaerobic biogas reactor microbial communites from Washington, USA - Biogas_R2 time_0 SIP DNA | ecosystem: Engineered > Bioreactor > Anaerobic > Unclassified | place: Washington, USA... | reverse complement strand
TAGGCTGCGTGAAACGCACCACTGCGCCGGTGGCCGGTTCTTGATGCGTTTCGCACACTCTACCGACGCGGACCGACTGGCCGGCGACGAGCGTGACCGATTGATCCGATTTGACCTCGCCCCCCACGACCGCAGTCGTGGGGCGTTTATCTGAATCACCAACCCCCGAATTCCCAATCCCCAAATCTCCCAATCCCCGAATTCCCGCTTGTACCACCACCGTGCCTTGGAACACGTGCGAAGTGGTATCGCCGCTCGCATCCACATCCACCCCGAACTCCGTCCCCAGGTCAGTGACGACGGCGGTGGGAGTGCGAACGGCGAAGAGGGGAGAGGGGGGAGGGGAGAGGGGAGAGGCGTAAGTGGCGAGTGGCGAGTGGCGAGTGGCGAGTGAATCTGTATGGGGCCGTCCGCTTTCATCCTTCATCCTTCCGCCTTCATTCTTCACACTGGCCACTGACCACTGGCCACTGGCCACTTCTCCCGTCCCCCGTCCCTTGTCCCCCGCGCCCACTTTCGCAACGAGTTTGCCGAGTGCCAAGTATCCGCCGGCGGTGGAATCGACTTCGTAGGAACAGGGGCCTTCGAGGATGACTCTCGCGCCCGAGTCGTAGGTGATCTCCAGCAGGCCGGATTTCAGCTTGTATTGCCGGCCGAGCGCGACTCTGACGCCGATCGGCGCTATGTAATTAGGTTCGTCGGACCATTTCGCGCCGGCAATGCCGGTGACGCGGCCGACGAAGACCGGGGCGGGACGGTCGGGCGACGATTCTCCGGGGCCTGTTAGCCCCCGGCTATTTTCGTTGCTTGCAATGGAAGAACCGCGGTCGGAAGGCAATTTGTACGCCCAAAAACCCAGCAGCAGAAAACACATGAAAACCGATGCCACCATGTACGAGAACGCCAGATCGCCGACAAACGACGATTCGGAGGCAGCGCGGTGCGGGTAAATGACGACCGCCGGCCCAACAGCCGGTTCAGCCGCATCGCCACCGGCGGTTTCGCCAATCGCTCCGCCGCGGAACCGCCACGTCAATTCGGCGTGCATCGAGGCGTATACGCCGAAGAAACTCCGCGCGCCGGCGTCCTCGGCCAGCAACGTTTCGAGCCGGGCAACGTCGGCCGCGTCGAGCATGTCGTTGCAGTAGCGGGAAGCGAGCCCCCACAACTCCGCGCTCGTCCGTTCGCTCATGTTGTGCGGCGTTGCGTTCATCCGTCCTAGTCCTTCGACGACTCTCGTTCGATACACTCGAACAACTCGCGGCGGATACGCTCCAACCGCTTGTAAACCGCGTCCGGCGTCATCTCGCACGCTTCGGCGACCGCCTTGATCGATTGCTCGCCGCCGTAACATTGGTCGAGCAGCTCGCGCTGCCGGTCGGTCAATTTATCCAGACACTCGGGCAATTTCTTCATCCGCAGGTCGATCTGACCGGCCAGCCGATGCTGCGCCTCGGACACGGCGTCCAAGACAATCTCGCTTAATGGCTGCCCGCCGCGCCGCGACGATTCGTGGAACTTGCGGGCCATGTTCCGCGCAATCCCGCACGCCCAAGGCTCCATCGGCCGGGCGGGATCGTAGTCGCGCCACTTCTCCAATATCTTCAAGCAAGTGTTCTGAAACACCTCCTCCGCGTCGTCGCGATTGGGCACCAACGATGCGATGAACCGGAATACATGCCGGTGCGAACGAACGAAACGTTCGTCGAACAATTGCCGGGAAGCATTGTCGTCCATCGCCGATGTCCTCGAAAAAATCTCAAGCCTGTGGGAAAAAGCCGCCGCGAGTATCGCACAACTCCTCCCTTCTATATGTAATTTCCCTGAAAGCAAAGTTTCCTGACGTAAAAAATAAAAAATTTTTCGGGAAAACACTTATCACAACGGGGGGCTTATGCCCGACGCGGCCGCATCGCCGCGCAAGCTCCGCGAGCGTTCGCGGCGCGCATCGCCGGCCAGCCTACTGGAAAATTCGCCGTATCTCCAGTAAAATCAACGCCTTTCGATGAAAGGTCCGCATTCGATGAGTATCCTGTCGCTGCTGAAAGACCGATTCCGCGTCGCATTGGCCGACCTGATTGCCGACCCGAGCGAATTGCTGGAGTTGGTCCGTCAAAGCCAGGACGCCAAGTTTGGCGACTATCAGGCCAACATGTCCATGCCGCTGGGAAAGCGTCTAGGCCGGCCCCCCAGGGAGGTCGCCGCCGAAATCGTCCGCTGCCTCGACCTGGCCGATATCTGCCGGGAGCCGGAAATAGCCGGGCCGGGCTTCATCAACCTTCGGCTCCGCGACCGTTGGCTCGCCGAGCGACTCGCGGCCGCCGCGGCCGATCCCCGTCTGGGCGTCGCGCCCGACGCCAAGCCGAAAACCTTCGTCGTCGATTATTCGGCCCCGAACGTCGCCAAGCCGATGCACGTCGGCCACATCCGCTCGACCGTGATCGGCGACGCGATTTGCCGCCTGCTGCGGTTCCTCGGCCACCGCGCGATCAGCGACAACCACATCGGCGACTGGGGTACGCAATTCGGCATGATCATCTACGGCTACAAACACTTTCTCGACGAAGCCGCCTACCGGCAAAACCCCGTCGAGGAGCTTGCCCGACTCTATCGCAAAACGCGCGCGTTGATGGACGAACGGCCCGAGGTCAACGCCGAGGTGCTGGCCGAGACGGCCAAGCTGCACGCCGGCGATGCGGAGAACCGCCGGCTGTGGAAACGATTTCTCCCTCATTGCCAAGACGAGATCAATCGCGTCTATCGCCGTCTCGACGTGCAGTTCGACCACGCATTGGGCGAGAGTTTCTACCACGAGCGGCTACCCCGAATCGTCGAAAACCTGCTCGAACGCGGCATCGCCAAGCAAAGCGACGGCGCCATCTGCATTTTCTTCGACAAACCACCTGTAGGACAGGTTTGCAACCTGTCCAATGAAAAAAACGCGGGACAGGTTGGTAACCTGTCCAATGAAAAAAACGTAGGACAGGTTTGCAACCTGTCCAGTGAAAAAAACGTAGGACAGGTTGGTAACCTGTCCAATGAAAAAAATGCAGGACAGGTTGGTAACCTGTCCAATGAAAAAAATGCAGGACAGGTTGGCAACCTGTCCTACGCGCCGCCGAAAACGCCGATGATCGTCCGCAAGTCGGACGGGGCGTTCCTCTACGGCACCACAGATCTGGCCACGCTCGAATACCGCATGGCGAACTGGCGGCCGGACGTTATCCTCTACGTGGTCGATCATCGCCAGTCGCTCCACTTCCAGCAGCTTTTCGCCGCGGCCCGAATGCTGGGTTTCGATAAAGTCGACCTGCAACACGTCAGTTTCGGCACGGTCTTGGGCGACGACAACCGGCCGTTTCGGACTCGTTCGGGCGATACCGTCGGCCTGGAAGGATTGTTGGACGAAGCCGTTCGCCGCGCGTTGGAGATCGTCTCATCGAACGACGACGCCAAGCCCGGCGGCCCCGAACTCTCGGCGGAACAGCGCCGGCAGGTGGCCGAGACGGTGGGCATCGCCGCCCTGAAATACGCCGACCTCTCGCAGAACCGCACCAGCGACTACGTCTTCAGCTACGACAAGATGCTGGCGATGACCGGCAACACGGCCACCTACATGCAATACGCCTACGCGCGGGTGCGGAGCATCTTCGCCCGGGGAAACGTCGACGTCGAGTCGTTGCGGGCGTCGGCCGCGCCGCCGCTGCTCGATTCGCCCGCCGAACGCGCGCTGGCCTTGGAACTGCTCCAATTCGGCGAGGCCCTCGATATGGCCGCGGCCGACTATCGCCCCAACCAATTGACTTCCTATCTCTTCGACCTGGCCAACCGCTACTCGACGTTTTTCGAGCAGTGCCATGTGCTCCGCGCCGAGTCGGACGAGTTGCGGCAAAGCCGGCTGCTGCTCTGCGACCTGACCGCCCGAACGATCCAAAAGGGCCTGGAACTACTGGGCATTAACGTGGTGGAGAAGATGTAGGCGTTCCCCTATGGCGTTGATTTTGGGGAATAGATAAAAGTGACAGGCACATATAATGGGCAATAAATATAGGCGTGATGGGTAGCTCATGGCTGTATTATGTGCGGACGAGCACGACGACGCATAGTTAAAGACACCCGACCCCCTTATCTTCGCCCGACCCCCTTATCTTCGCCCCCCTTATCTTCGCAAAAAAATATTCCGTCTCTCGACTTTATTTTTCGGAGGGCATGCGTAATTTATCCCCCCGCTCGCGGATTACGCGGCGCAGCCACTCTTCGGGATAGCCCACGTTGGGATAGTTGCCCTCGGCGTCGCGAATGTAGCCGTCGTTGTATTTCGTAATCAGCCGTTCGGTCAAGGCCCTCCATTTATCGACGGTCAATTCGGCGTGCATTACCGAGTAATCGGTAAGATAGCGGACCATGAGGTTCGGATTGTTTTGGGCCAGTTCGGCGGCGGTTTTTTCGACGGCCGGTTGCAAGGCGAGCAGATTCGATTCGATGTTTTTCTGCGCGGCTTGAATTTCGGGAACGATGTGCGAGTATTTCAGGTATGCGTAATTCGAGGCCAGGTTGAACACCCACCAGGCGGAATCCCAGGAGAACCGCTTTATCGAGCCGACCGTAAAACTTTTCGGCAGGGCGTCGATGCAGCAATAGAACGGCAGATAGCAGGTGGTGTAGCTGTCGTCGACGCCGAACCAGATCACTCCGCCGACGCCGTCGGGCAGCCAACGGCCCGCGATATACAGGCGGTCGGCAAGACGGCCGTTACTGCCAACAGAATGCCGAAAACCATTGGATACAAATCGACTCGAGTCCGGGGTCGCATAATCATGGGGTTAATCTCGCGGAGGGTGATCGTCGGGCGGATAGCTATCGAGAATGGCACGCCACTCGATGGCGCGAAGTTTCATATAAACAATGCTACCAGCGCTATCGGGCGGTGTCAAACTGGGATGATTTGCGATGTTTTTGCACGAAAGCCTGATAATCCTCGGGCGTGTCGATGCCAAAAGTCGGCTCGTCGATAACGCCGACCAGGATCGAGCGGCCCGACTGAAGGACGCGAAGCTGTTCGAGCTTTTCGACAAGTTCCAACTGGCCGGGCGGCATGGCGGCCAGTTCGAGCAGAAACTCGCGGCGGTAGGCGTACAGGCCGACGTGCTGATAAAACGCGGGCGGGGTGGAAGTCAACAAGGCGTCGTCCCATTGCCGCGGATGCGGGATCGCGCTGCGGCTGAAATACATCGCCCGGCCGGCCGCGTCGAATACTACCTTGACGCACGCCGGGTCTTCGAGTTGGCGGCGGCCGCGGATCGGAGTGGCCAGCGTGCTCATCGCGGCGTCGGGATTATTGTTCAACAGTTCTATGGCCCGATCGATCGACTCGCCGGCGATCTCCGGCTCGTCGCCTTGCAGGTTGACGATGATGTCGGCGTGGGTCATTTTCCGGGCGAGTTGGGCCACGCGGTCGGTTCCGCTGGGTGCGGCCGGATCGGTCAATTCCACCCGGCCGCCGAAGGCCCGGACCGCATCGGCAATTTCGTCGCAATCGGCGGCGACGCACACGCCCGACGCCAGGGCGGACCGCCCGGCGGCTTCATAGGCGTGTTGGATCAGTGTCTTGCCCGTCTCGCGGAGCAACAATTTTCGCGGCAATCTGGTGGAGGCCAAGCGGGCGGGAATGATAATTTGAGCCACGGACATGAAATGCTCCAACTCGGTGCAAGAGTGATGCTATTGAGAGTCAGCTTGATAACTTCGGTGAATCGAAACGCCCCGCGACTGCGCTCGCGGGGGGGGGGGAATTGCAGCGTTTTCCACACCCAGGTTAGTCGATTTTTTCGCCGAGGGGTAGACTTATCGGGACTGGGTAATACAATGTATTAAATAATGTTTGCAGGAGAATGTCATGTCCGATCGACGGCGGAAACGTGAAATCGTGAGTTTCAAGGCCGATGCCCCGCTAATGGATGCAATGGCCGGCATTTCCAATCGCTCGGAGTTCATTCGGGCCGCGATCCTTTCGGCGTTGGACAGCGTCTGCCCGCTTTGCAAGGGGAGCGGCATACTCACGCCCGACCAGCGGAACCATTGGGTCGAGTTCTCGCGAAATCACACGTTGAGCGAATGCGGCGATTGCCATGCCCTGCATCTCGTGTGCGGCGCCGGGACGGAGGCGAAGGGGGGATAAACGATGTTGCACGCCGCAGGAGAGATGCTGTTGCAAAACGCTCCGCGACCGCCTTCGCCGGGGCGCGGTGCGCTGGACATCCCCCCCGCGACCGCAGTCGCGGGGCATTGGTCCAATAGCCTGATGATATTGTTACTGCTGATAATTGCGGTTGCCGGGTGTACTCAAAATCCGCCCGACCGAACTGACGACGGCCGGCTGCCGGTCTTTGCAGGCATACAGCCGACGGCATATCTGGTCGAGCAGGTCGGCGGGGCGCGGGTGGCCGTCGATGTGTTGGTCCGGCAGGGGCAAGATCCGCACACTTTCGAGCCGACGCCCCGGCAGGTTTCGGACTTGAGCGGGGCGCGGTTGTTTTTCAAGATCGGATTGCCCTTCGAGGACGTCCTGTTGGCGAAGATGCGCGACGGCGCGCCGCGGCTGAAGATCGTCGACGTCGCCGCCGACGTGCCGAAGCGAACGATGGATGCCCCGTGTTGCGACCACGACGCCGGGCACAATCACGATCATGCGGAGCACGGCGGTCCGCCCGACCCGCACGTTTGGCTCTCGCCGCCGCTGCTGAAGACCCAGGCTAAAAACGTTGCGGCGGCGCTCGTCGCGGCCGACCCCGACCACGCGGAAGAGTATCGGGAGAACCTCGCCGCGCTGTTGGAACGGATCGAGGCCGTACACCGCCGCATCGAGCGGAAGCTGGCGCCCTATCGCGGCCGGTCGTTTATTGTCTTCCATCCGGGCTTCGGCTATTTTGCCGACGCCTACGGATTGCGCGAGTTGGCGATTGAGTCGGGCGGCCGCTCGCCCACCCCAAAGCAAATTCACGCGCTGATCGCAATGGCCCAGGCGGAAGGAGCGAATACGCTATTCGTTCAGCCCCAGTTCGACCCGAACAGCGTCAAGCCCATCGCCGATGCCATCGGCGGCACAGTAGCGTCGATCGACGGGCTGCAGTTCGACGTATTGTCCAATTATGAAGAAATAGCCGAGAAGCTGGAAAAATCGTTCATCAAAGAAGAAAATTAGCCGGAGGCTAACCGCCTCCGGTGTTCGAGCCGCGATCGAGCATCTGCCGGAGGCTGTTAGTCTCCGGCTATCTGTGGAAACGAAAAAACCGCGTACTAACCCAACGCCATGCAGACCGAACCGGTAGTATCGCTGCGAGACGTTTCGTTTTCCTACGGCGACGCGCCGGTGTTGGAAGACGTCGGATTATCGGTAGGGCCGCGCGAGGCGGTCTGTCTGGTCGGGCCGAACGGGGGCGGCAAGACGACGCTGGTCAAGCTGATGCTCGGCCTGCTGACGCCCGACCGGGGCGAGGTGCGGCTGTTCGGCCGGCCGCCGCGCCGCTCGCGGCATCTGATCGGCTATATGCCCCAGCATCTTCAATACGATCCGCGATTCCCGGTCAGCGTGATGGACATCGTGCTGATGGGCCGGCTGGGACGCGGGGGTTTGCGCGGTTTCACCGGTTGGTACGGGCAGGACGATCGAGCGGCGGCAATCGAGGCCCTCGATCAGGTCGGCATGGCGGAGCAGCGGCGCCGCCCCTTCAGCGCGCTTTCCGGCGGACAGCGGCAGCGTGTGATGATCGCCCGCGCGCTCTGCGGCCAACCGCAACTGCTGCTGCTCGACGAACCGACCTCGAGCGTCGATACGGCGGTCGAGGCCCGGCTGCTCGAATTGATCGAACAACTTAACCGGCGAATGGCGATTGTGATGGTTTCGCACGATTTGGGCATCGTCGTCGAACTGGTGAAGCGCGTGATCTGCGTCAACCGTCGCGTCGTCAGCCATCCGACCAGCGAACTGACCGGCGATTCGATCCGCGAACTCTACGGCGGCGAGGTCCGCTTGGTGCGGCACAATGAATTGGCACATTAAATACGCATGACAGGTTGCCAACCTGTCCAAATCAAACGGTCAATTGTAAATCAACACCAATTACGCGAAACACGGTTTTTCGGGACAGGTTGCCAACCTGTCCTACGAGTGATTTATGTTCGACTTTTTTCAGGCTCTGAACGAACCGACGTCGGCGTTTCTCCGCTATGCGTTGTTGGCGGGGTTGCTTGCCAGCGTTTCGCTGGGGGTGGTCGGCTCGTACGTGGTCGCCCGGCGAATCACATACATCGCCGCTTCAATCGCCCATTGCGTGCTGGGCGGCGTCGGCGCCGCGCTCTATTTGAGCCATGCGCGGGGCTGGACCTGGTGCGACCCGATGCTCGGCGCTACCGCCGCAGCCCTGGCGGCCGCACTAGTGATCGGGCTGGTGAGCATCTATTCCCGCGAACGAGAGGACACCGTAATCGGAGCGGTCTGGGTGATCGGCATGTCGGTCGGTTTGCTGCTGATTGCCAAGACGCCCGGCTACAACAACCCGATGCACTACCTGTTCGGCAACATCCTGCTGATTTCGGCCCGCGACGTGTGGATGGTGGCGGCGATGGGGACGGTGGTCGCGGTCCTGGGGCTGGGATTCTACAATAAACTGTTGGCCGTCTGTTTCGACGAGGAGTTCGCCGAGCTGCGCGGCGTGCGGGTGAAACTCTACTACCTGCTGCTGCTCTGCCTAACGGCGCTGACCGTCGTGCTGCTGATCCCCGTGGTGGGCATCGTGCTGGTGATCGCGCTGGTCACGCTGCCGGCGGCCATCGCCGGCCACTGCACACGCCGGCTCTGGCAGATGATGATCGCCGCCGTGCTGCTCGCGATGCTGTTTACAGCCTCGGGCTTGGCGCTAAGTTATCCGGCGGATTTGCCCAGCGGGCCGGTGATCGTGCTGATCGCCGGCGCGGCGTATCTGGCCGTCGCCCTCGTCGCCCGGCTGCGAAAAGGGCACGGGGCGTAGAGCGTGTCTCGACCCGCCGACTATTATATCTATATCGTTTTACCGAAATACGGCCATCCCGCCGGACGGTTCCGCCTTTTTCGGTCGAAATAGCCGCCTCTTCCGTTCAATGCGCCGATGATTACCCACCCCTGGTAATTGCGACGCATTTCCGCCATATTACAGTGATTCGAGAATAAACCGGAGACAGTTTGCCACCGGCTATGGGAAGTGTTTCCGCTGCAAGTTTTCTTTCCGGGAATCATATACATGAAATCTCATTCGACGACGATTCTGACCGTTCGCCACCGGGGAGTGGTTGCCATGGGAGGCGACGGGCAAGTGACCGTGGCCAACACGATCATGAAACACGACGTCAGCAAAATCCGCCGGCTGCTCGACGGCCAAGTGCTGACCGGATTCGCCGGTTCGACGGCCGACGCCTTCGCGCTGCTCGAACGCTTCGAGACGAAGCTGAAGGATTATCCGGCAAACATACCCCGCGCGGCGACCGAGCTGGCCAAGGAGTGGCGGACCGACCGCGTCCTGCGGCGTCTCGAGGCGATGATGGCCGTCGTGGACGCAAAGAATACGCTCCTGATAACCGGCAACGGCGACGTAGTTCAACCGAGCGACGGCGTATTGGGCATCGGCTCCGGCGGCAACTTCGCCGTCTCGGCCGCCCGCGCGTTGATCAAACACGCCGACCTCTCGGCCGTCGAGATCGTGCGGACTGCCCTGGAAATCGCCGCCGACATCGACATTTATACGAATACCAATATCATCGTGGAGGAGATGGCGTGCTCGGAGTGACAAAGCCGTCACTTCAATGGTATAATGGCAGAGTGTGATACAGATTGTGGTAAGTGTTTTTCTTATGAAGGTGTTGCCATGCAATTGACATTTCCACTAGACCAAATGACTGTTGCCGAAAAACTTCAGGCAATCGAAGTGATTTGGGAAGACTTAGCCCGCAACCCGAATGAAATTCCTTCGCCCGCCTGGCATGCGGAAGTCTTGGCCGAAAGGGAGCGGCTTGTCAAGGAAGGAAAAGCCAAGTTTATTCCTTTAGAGGAGTTCCGCAAGGACATCGAAAAGGAAATCTCGTGATGATCGAGATTCTCGACAAGGCCAGAAGGGATTTCCTCGACGGATTCCGATTTTACGAAAAACAATCCGACGGCCTCGGACGCTACTTCTACGATTCCCTGATGTCCGATATCGAGTCACTGCATCTTTACGCGGGCGTCCATGAAAAATCGCACGGTTTCCATCGTATGATCGCTCGCCGATTTCCTTATGCGATTTTCTACCGCGTTGAAGGCGATATAATCCAAGTCCATGCGGTGTTGGATTGTCGTCGAGCACCGGAGTGGATTCAAGATCGATTGACTCGCGAATAAGACAGATATACTGTCAGGAAGAAATCAATTTCCTCATTTGTGGCGTCTGACTTGGTTTGCAGTCTAGCCCTAAGCAATTTCTCCAAAGCGCAGTCCACGACAGTGGCACACGCCAATATAGTGCCACGCTCTGTATGTGTCTCAAGCTCCTGGTGAAGTAACATACCGAGGTCAAAAGAGCTTGGAGTAGTGTGTTTTGATAACTTCTTCTGTTATTTTGGATGTTGCCATGTTTGTAAATTCCAAAGAAATCCAATACGGCCATGATTTGCCCACAAAAGTGGCTGATTACTATATGTCGCTTATATTATCGTACGCCTCGTTTCTTTTGCTTCCCGGCTTGCTTCAGCGCCTTGTCGATCTTGTCGATTGTCGGAACGCTGGGGGTGTGCTTGCCGGTTTCGATGCGGCAGAGATGCTCGACGCTGATGCCGGCCAGCTTTGCCAGCGCCCGTTGCGTCAATCCGACGGCGACGCGGTCGCGGATGATCTTGCGGGCGAGACTGGCGCGGGCGTACTCGACGGCTGGGTAATTTCCGTCGGCATCCGGTTCGGGTAGCTTGGGGAGGTCCGCCGCCTTCGCCAGCGTAGTCAACCTATCGTATTCGTCGCGAGGCAAGAAAACATAAGGCTTGCCTTCCACCATGATTGTTTGTTGCATTGTCATCTGTTTAATCCTCATAAAAACCGTCACGGTGCCCGATCTTCTCGACTACCACTACATCGCCAGCGACGTGAAATTGAAGGCGGTAATCACCCGTCCGAAGCCGGTAGCAACCTGCCAAACCGGCTGCCAGCGGCTTTGCCCCGCTCACATTCGGCCATTGCTGCAAACGCACCAGTAACTTCAGTACGCGGCCATGAATCGGATTAGACAGCGATTCGAGGTTACTGGCTGCTTCGGCGGACAACGTCACATTCACCTTCAATTCATTCTACCATACGTTGATGTATATGTCAATGGTTCAGTGTTGCATTGAGGATGGCTTTTCGTTCATAATACCGCATGACGTATCCGATTTCAGCCCTCAATATCACGGCAGAGCAACTCAAGTATCCAACCGATTGCGGCCTGTGCCGTCAGTCATGTATCCGAGGAGAACGCAGGGCATTGTTACCGCTCCTGTGTGGGGATATAATGTATCGTTTTCCAATGAACTTCATCTTCTTAAATACCCGGCGAGGATCAAGTGCGCGACCTAACCCCGAAACAAATCGTTGAAGAACTCGACCGTCACATCGTCGGCCAGGACGCGGCCAAGCGGGCCGTGGCCGTGGCCATCCGCAACCGCTGGCGGCGGCAACAGCTCGAAGGCGACATGCGTCAGGAAGTCGCCCCGAAGAACATCATGATGATCGGGCCAACCGGCGTGGGCAAGACGGAGATCGCCCGGCGGTTGGCCAAGCTGACCGGTGCGCCGTTCATCAAGGTCGAGGCGACCAAGTACACCGAGGTGGGCTACTACGGCCGTGACGTGGAGAGCATGATCCGCGAACTGGTCGAGAACGCCATCGGGCTGGTGCGAACCAGCGAGCGGGAAAACGTCCAGGAGGAGGCCAAGCGGCGGGTCGAGGAGCGGTTGCTCGACATGCTGGCCCCGCAGCCGCCGGCCTTCGACGCCATGCAAGACAGCCCCAATTCGCCCGAACGATACGAGCGGACCCGCGAGAAGATGCGGGCGATGCTCGTCGCCGGCGAGTTGGACCAGCGGCGGGTCGAGCTATCGGTCGAGCAGAAGGCCGTGCCGATGATGCTCACCGGCATCGGCATGGAGCAGATGGACATCGACTTGCAGGGGATGTTCGAGAAGATCATGCCGCGGAGCACCTCCCGGCGGGAATTGACCGTGGCCGAGGCCCGAGGCGTGCTCTTCGAGCAGGAATGCGACGCGCTGATCAATCAGGAGAAGGTCAACGCGAGCGCCATCGAATTGGCCGAGAGCGTGGGCATAATCTTCATCGACGAAATGGACAAGGTCGTGGCCAGCGAGCAGGCACACGGGGCCGACGTCTCGCGACAAGGCGTGCAACGCGACCTGTTGCCGATCGTCGAGGGGACCACCGTGCAGACCCGCTACGGATACGTGCGCACCGACCACATCCTTTTTATCGCGGCCGGGGCGTTCCACCGCGCCAAGCCGAGCGAACTGATGCCCGAACTGCAAGGCCGGTTCCCCATCCGCGTCGAGTTGCAGGCGCTCGGCAAGGAGGATTTCGTCCGCATCCTCACCGAGCCGAAAGGCGCGTTGACCAAACAATACGAGGCATTGATGGCCACCGAAGGCGTAAAGTTGAGCTTCCAGCAAGACGCCGTCGAGGCTTTGGCCGATTTCGCCTTCCAAGTGAACCAAACGTCGCAGAACATCGGCGCCCGGCGGCTCTATACGATCATGGAACGGCTGCTGGAAGAATTGAGCTTCGAGGCGCCCGATATGAAAAAAGGCCGCGTGCCGATCGGCGCGGCGTACGTCAACGAACGGCTCAGCGAGCTGACCAAGGACGAGGACTTGAGCAAGTTCATATTGTGATCGAAAGACATTGTAGGGTGCGTGAAGCGCACCACTTAATCCGGTATTATTGGTGCGTTTCACGCACCCTGCAATTGCCGTCCGCGCTTGCTCATTATTGGCTTTCGGTGCTATAATATATTGTGTTGCCGATTCACTCGCTACGGGAATATTGCCATGACCACGACTCTCCAGGAAGCGTTTTCCAAGGCCTCCGCCTTGCCGCCGGAACGACAAGAGGCGCTTGCGGCCATTGTCTTGCAGGAAATCGAGGACGAAGACCGCTGGCAGCGCTCGTTTTCCCAATCGCAAGACGCCCTCGCTAAACTTGCCGCGGAAGCCTTGGAAGAAGATTCTCAAGGCCGCACGCGGGATTTGGATGAATTGCTATGAAATCCCGAACCACGGAAGGGTTCCGGCAGCGATTCGCTCGATTGCCCGACAATGTACGGGAACAGGCAAAACGCACTTATCACCTTTGGAAAAACACCCCCAGTCATCCATCGCTGCAATTCAAACGGATTCACACCAAAGACCTCATATATTCCATACGGATCGGCGGGCATTAGCCGTGTTGCGCGACGACAGAGCGATTTGGTTTTGGATCGGTCCGCATGCTGAATACGACAAACTCGTTTCGCGTTTGTAAAGATAAGCTAGCCCGGATTATTCACGAAGCACTCGGGCAGGGTTCTGAATGGGCGGTGACAGGCAAGCCGGAATGCGTTTGGGGCATGGGCGACCGGGTCAAGGCGTAAGACCCCCTTTCCCCCAAGCGAT
>Ga0123335_1006412_pt1 | contig 13708 bp, 16 predicted proteins | sample BiotimSIPDNA_2_FD_89707 | JGI IMG/M metagenome (GOLD analysis project Ga0123335, IMG submission 89707) | Anaerobic biogas reactor microbial communites from Washington, USA - Biogas_R2 time_0 SIP DNA | ecosystem: Engineered > Bioreactor > Anaerobic > Unclassified | place: Washington, USA... | reverse complement strand
AATCTGAAACAAATTTTTCGCTAGTAACATATAAAACTTTTTTGTTAGAATTTTTAACTATATAATTACCAACGGCATGCATTAAATGAGTTTTTCCTAATCCACTATTTCCATAAATAAATAAAGGATTATAAGCTTTCCCTGGATTTTCAGCCACTGAAACAGCTGCAGCTTGAGCAAAAAAGTTACTTTCTCCAACAATAAATGTATCGAAAGTATATTTAGGATTTAAATTAGCTTGAATAGGATCATTAAAAGGAACTCCAATAAGTTGTTCATCATTATTTTTCTTTTTTAAAGTTAATTCTTCTTCTAAAATAAAATCAAATTCAAAATTAGTTCCTGTTACTTCATTAAAACTTTCTTTAATTAAATCTAAATAATTATCGATTAAATGTTTTTTATGAACATGCATAGGTACTATTACTTTAGCTTTTCCATTTGCTAAATCATATAATTTTGTTCCTTTAAACCAAGTTTCAAAAGGAAGAGAAGTTATTTTACTTCTGACATTAGTTAAAAATTGAACCCAAATATTTTCTTTATCCATAACTACACCTTCTTTAAAATGTAATTATATTCTAACTTATTTTTTAAAATAAATAAAACAAAAAATTAAAAAAACACAGTTATGAACATAGTTATGAACAATAAACCTATTAAAATATAAAGTTTTTGATAAGTTATGAACAAAATTAAAATAATTAGTATAAATTTCCACATTTTATAAACAATGAATTGTTCATAACTTTAATTGACTTTTAAGCTTGATTTTTTTATAATGTTAATGAACGTGGGAGGTGTTAACATGAAAAGAACGTTTCAACCAAATAATAAAAAAGCTAAAAAAAATCATGGTTTTTTTGCAAGAAAAAATGGTGAAGGAAACATTTTAAACACAAGAAGAGCAAAAGGAAGAAAAGTATTATCTAAATAAATCCACTATTATGGGTGGCTTTTTTAATATGAAGGTGATGAAATGAAAAAAAAGAATATAATAAGAAAAACAGAAGAATTTTCAAAAATTATTAATGAAAACCATCGCCAGAACAATAAGTATTTTACAGTTTATTATCAGCTTAAAACAAAAGAAGAAAATAGATTTGGAATATCTATTCCTAAAAAAATTACTAATGCTGTTAATAGAAACAAAATAAAAAGAAGAATCAAAACAATAATAGATAATAATTTTCCAAACAAAAATAAAAATGATTATGTTATTATCGCAAAAAAAGATATTTTAAATACAATTTATCAAGAAATAGAAATAAATCTTGTTAAAATAATAAATAAAATAGAAGGAGAAGACTAATGAAAAAAAGAATTTTATTAATCACATTAATTCTCTTTATTTTAACTGGATGTACAACATATTTAAAAGATGAGGAAAACAATGTAATTAAATATGAAGAAACAGGGCAAAATCTTCCTGAAAACATAATTTGTAAACCAACAAATAAAGAAATATTAAAAATATATAACGAAAACAAAGTAGATTTAAAAAATTTAGAAGAATGTGATGAATTTAAACTTACTTCTGGAGGATATGAAGGTTTATGGAATAGTTTTTTTGTTAAACCTTTAGCATGGGCTATATTGAAGGTAGGAACTTTTGTTAAAAATTATGGATTATCTTTAATTATAGTAGCTTTTTTAATAAGGTTGTTGTTATATCCTTTAACTAAAGGAACGACTCAACAAGCGCAAAAAATGAAAAGTGCTAAACCAGAAATTGATTTGATCGAAAAAAAATATAAAGGCAAAACAGCTCAAGAAGAAATGATGAAAAAAAGTCAAGAAACAATGGTTGTTTATAAAAAGTATGGAATTAATCCTTTATCTAGTTGTTTATTTGCTTTTTTACAATTACCTTTATTATTTGCTTTCTTAGAGGCAATTAATAGAGTACCAGCTATATTTGAAGAATCATTTTTAGGATTACAATTAGGGACAACTCCTTTAACTGCTATTTTAGATAAAGGACAATATTATTATATTTTAGTAATAGCTGTACTAGCAGTTGTAACGGTTTTCTCAGTAAAATTAAATCAAACAACAGTTGGTGATGATACAAATAAACAAATGAATTTTATGAATAAATTTTTATATATTTTTATTCCAGTTATATCATTTAGTATGTCTACAGCATTATCTTTATATTGGATAGCTTCAAGTTCATTCACAATTTTTCAATCATTAATTGTAAAAAGGAGTGGTAAAAATGAAATTAAGAGAATATGAAGCTAAAACAAAAGAAGAAGCTTTAGCAAAAGCAGAAAAAGATTATGGCTTAACTGAAAAAGATTTGTTTTTAATAGAAAGAGAAGAAGAGGGCGGTCTTTTCAAAACTAAAAAAATCAAATTAGAAGTTATCTCAAAAGAAGAAGTTATTGAGTATTGTAAAAGTTTATTAAAAAATATTACTGAAAAAATGGGAATCGAAACAAAATGTGAAGTAAAAAACAATGAAGATTATCTTAAATTCAGTTTATATTCAGATAATAATTCTGTTTTGATAGGTAAGGGTGGAAGAACAATTGAAAGTTTACAAGTGATTTTAAGAAGTTCTTTATCAAATCAATTGGGATTTAGAGTTAATGTAAGTATCGATGTTGAAGATTATAAAGAAAAACAATTACAAAGAATTGAATATTTAGCTAGAAAAATTGCTAACGAAGTAAAAGCTACAGGAAATGAAACAAAATTAGATGCGATGAATTCTTATGAAAGAAGAATAGTACATGAAGAAGTTTCAAAAGTAGAAGGCATTACAACAGTTAGCGAAGGAGAAGAACCAAATCGATATATTATTATTAAATGTGAAAAATAAAAAAGAAAGAATTATTTAATTCTTTCTTTTTTTGTGTTAAAATTAGAAAAAGGGTGATAAAAATGATAATAGGAATTGCTTCTGATCATAGAGGTTTTAAGAAAAAAATAAAAATTATAAAATTTTTAAAAAATAAAAAATATCAAATAAAAGACTATGGAACTGATAGTCTTGAAAATGTTGATTATGTTGATTTTGCATTTAAACTTGGAGCGGGCATAAATAATAAAGAAATAGACTTTGGTATTGCTTTATGTAGTAATGGAATTGGTATGTCTATCGCTTGTAATAAAGTAAAAAATATTAGATGTGCAAAAGTTAACAATGAAAAAGAAGCTAAAGAAGCCAGAGAAGATAACAATGTTAATGCTATAGCTTTATCATCTCAATTATATATGTTTGAAATTAAAGATATTATTTCAAAAGTTTTGAAAACTAAATTCAAATCTTTTGAAAGATATAATAGAAGAATTGAAAAATTAAGAAAGTATGAAGAAAAATAATGGAAATTAAAGGTTTATTATATTTATTAATTGTACCGATAGTAACATATTCAATTTTAGGTTTGAATATAGAAACTATATTCAAAAAAAATAAAAGATTAGAAATAGTTTTCTTTTATTTAATTTTAGTTATTTCTTTATCATATTTAGTTGTTAATTTCTTTTTTGATTTTTATCTTAGTAATAGAATTTTTTATTAGAAGAGGGTGCTACAATGATTTTCGATGTAAATCAAATAATTTTTATTGTTTTAGGAACTTTTATTATATCCGGTTTGTTAGTTCCATTGATTAAAAAAATTGCTTTTTGGATTGGAGCGGTAGCCAAACCCAATTCTCGTTCTGTTCATAAAAAGAAGATGCCTCAGTTAGGAGGTTTGTCTATATTTTTAAGTTTTTTAATAGGATATATGTTTTTTTCAAAACAATTACCAGAAATGAATTCTATTTTAATTGGTAGTTTTCTTTTAATTTTAACAGGTATTGTTGATGATATTAAACCAATTAAAGCTAGATATAAATTTATTGCGCAAATATTAGCAGCTATTATTGTTGTTTTTTATGGTGGATTGTTATTAAATTCTGTTAGTTTTTTTGGTTTTTATTTAGACTTTGGGTTTATGTCATATCCAATAACTATTTTCTTTATTGTAGGTATGATAAATATTATAAATTTAATAGATGGATTAGATGGATTAGCAGCAGGAATTAGCTCAATTTATTTTTTAACGGTTGGTATTATAGCTTTTATAGTGGGAAAATCTGCAGGATTAGATGTTTTTTTAACTTTTGTAATGTTAGGATCTACTTTAGGGTTTTTAGTTCACAATTTCTATCCAGCTAAAATTTTCATGGGTGATACTGGATCTATGTTTTTAGGATTTATAATTTCTATTATTGCTTTATTAGGTTTTAAAAATGTTACATTAACTTCATTTTTAGTTCCAATTTTCATTTTAGGTCTTCCAGTTTTAGATACTTTTTTAGCAATAATAAGAAGATTAAAAAAGAAACAATCAATTGCTATTGCAGATAAAGAACATTTACATCATAGATTGTTGAAATTAAAGTTTTCACACCGTAATACTGTTTTAATTATGTATTTAATAACCTTCTTATTATCTGTGTCATCAATTATTTATATATTAAAAGATTTCAAATTAGGAATAATTATTTATTCTTCAGTTTTTTTAATTATATTGAGTTTAATTTTAATTGTTAAGGTTTTCAAAAAATAAAATGTAGTAGAAGGAGAAAAAATGTTACAGTTTATCGTTCTTGATGATAATGTTTTGTTTCAAAGTAAATTAAAAAATTTAATAAATAAAAAAATGTTTAAAAATGAAGTTGAATATGAAATTAGTTTATTTGAAAAAGAAAATCAAGAATTTAAAAAAACAATTGATAATATCAATTCAAAAATTTATATTTTAGATATTGAATTAAAAAACAACTCAGGAATTGAAATTGCTAAAAAAATCAGAAAAAAAGATTATAAAAGTGCAATTATTTTTTTGACAGCTCATTATGAATTAGCAGCAAGAACGTATCAATCTAAACTATTAGTTTTTGATTTTATATCTAAATTTGATGATTATGAAAAAGAATTAGATCAAGCCTTTGAAATTGCTTTAAATAATTTAAAACAATTCCAAAAGATAGAATTTTTTGATAAAAAGCAAAAAATCATTTTAGACTCTTCTAAAATATTATATATTTATTATGATAGCTATACTAAAAAGACAAAAATTAAAACCAATAGTAAAAATTATAGTCTAAATGGAAATCAAATTCCTTTATTACCAGACAATATCTTTTTTAAAACTAATCGAAATAGTTATGTCAACTTAAAAAGAATAGAAAAAATAGATTATCAAGAAAAAAAGATTGTTTTTGATAATGGAGAAACATTTACCGATATATCATCAAAAGGAATAAAAGCTTTAAAAACAAATGACAAACTTTAATTTAATTTTTTCTGCTTTAACTATTGGTTTTATTTTTATTTATTATTTTTCTAAGTTATTATTTGAAGGTAAAAATATTAAAAACATTTGTTTAACTTTTATTTTATTTTTAATGACTTTTCCGTTTATATTTTTTTGTTTTAAAGATATAGTTAGAATTATATTTATATTTGCTATAATTGTCGTTTTTTTAAAACTTATTTATGGTTTAAAAACTTCAGTAATTTTATCCTATATATTTTTAGCGTCTATTATTTATTTTATTTCAGAAACAATTTTTATTATGGTTTTATACTTTGTTTTAAAATTGGATAATAAGACAATTATTTTGCTAGCAAATGATAACTGTTTAACTAATTTAACAATCTTTTTTATAGGTTATGCAATCTATTCTTTTAAATTTATTCAATTAAAAACGAAGAAAATATTATATTTAATAGAAAAAGATAAATATTGTTTATTTTTAGCATTTACCACTTTATTTTTAGTAATTTTGTTGCAAAGAAAATTTTTTGTTTATGGTTTCTCTTTAGAATATGTTTTCAATATATTTCTAGTATTGTTCTTTTTAATAATTTTCTTTTCCATTTTAAAAGAAAAAAACAAACTTTTTCAAGTTTCCAAAGAATATGATAATTTATTAAATTGGTTAGAAACATATGAAAAAGAATTAAACCAAAAGAGAATTTTAATGCACGAATTTAAAAATCAAATTATTACAATTAAAGGGATGATTTTTAAAAATAACTATCAATTAAATAATTATTTAAATAGTATTATTGAAGAAATAAAAAACGAAGATTTTGTTAAGCTTTTAAATATAAAAAGTTTAAAAGAATTAGGATGGCAAGGGTTGATTAGTTATAAATTAGGAGAAGCTGAAAATAAAAAAATAAAGCCACTTATATTAATAAAAAAAGATGCTAAAGATCTTCCATTAATAATTCTTAACTCTAAGCAAAAAAGAGACTTGTTAAAATTAATTGGTATTTATTTAGATAATGCAATTGAAGCTTCAGAAAAAACAAGAATAAAAGTTTTAGAAATTAATGTTAGTATTAGAAAAAAGGAGATAGAAATCAACATTATCAATTCTTTTTCAAAAAAAGCAACGTTTAACAAATTGAATAATAGAGGATATGGATTACTTTTAGCAGAAAAAATATTAAAAAATAATTATTTTATAAGAGAACAAACTGAAGTGGGAAAATTTTATAGTAAAACATTGATTATAGATTTAAAAAGTTAAATAATATTTAACTTTTTTCTTTCTTTAATTAAAAACTCTATTAATTTAAGAAAAAATTTATTTATTTTTAATTGTTGTTTTAAAATTAAAAAAGAAAGAGGTGAAAAAAGTGGTTGGAAAAGTAAAATGGTTTAATGATTTAAAAGGATATGGGTTTATTAACATTATTGGTGATGAAGAAGAAGACGTGTTTGTTCACTATACTAACATCGTAGAAAAAGGTTTTAAATCTTTAGCAGAAATAGATTTTGTAACTTTCGATTTAAAAAAAACAGAAAAGGGATTACAAGCTATTAATGTTAAAAAAAGAATTGCAAATTTGTAATTCTTTTCTTTATAAAAAAACCAAAAAATGATATACTATATAATATAAGGAGGAATAAAAATGAAATATGATATAAGAGGAGATAAACTTGTTGTAACTAATGCAATTAAAGAATATACAGAAGAAAAAGTATCGAAAATAGAGAAGTATTTAGCAAGTTCAGACGAATTGATAGCAAGAATAGTTGTTTCTGTAAAAGGAAAAGATCAAAAAGTAGAAGTTACTATTCCAACAAAAAACTTAACTTTAAGAGCAGAGGAAAAAAACAATGATTTATATGCAGCTATAGATTTAGTTGTTGAAAAATTAGAAAGACAAATTATTAAAAACAAAACAAAAATGTTAAGTAAAAATATTAAAAACAAAGTAAGCGAATTTATTTTAACTGATATAGAATCAGATGAAGACGAAGATGAAGTAATCGTTAAAAGAAAACAGTTAGACACTAAACCAATGAGTGAAGAAGAGGCTATATTACAAATGAATATGTTAGGTCATGATTTCTTTATATTTAAAGACGATAAAACTTTTGGTGTAAGTGTTCTTTATCGCAGAAAAGATGGCAATTACGGATTAATCGAGACTAAGTAATTCAAAAGAAATAATTTTATTATTTCTTTTTTTATGGTACAATATTATTTAACTTGAGAGGAAGATGAAGATGAGTTTATTTAAAAAAATTTTTAATCATGAGTATAGAGAAATACAAAAATTTAATGAAATTGCTAAAAAAATAGATGCTTTAGATTCAGAAATGCAAAAATTAACCGATTATGAATTAAAAAGCAAAACTACATATTTTAAAGAAAAATTAAAAAATGGAGCAACGATTGAAGATTTAGTAATTGAAGCTTTTGCTGTTGTAAGAGAAGCAGCTTTTAGAACAATTGGTGAAAAACCATTTTTTGTTCAAGTTGTGGGTGGTCTTGCAATTCATTATGGTAACATAGCTGAAATGAAAACAGGAGAAGGAAAAACACTAACTTTAACTATGCCTGCTTATTTAAATGCTTTAACTGAAGAAGGAATTCATGTTGTAACCGTTAACGAATATTTGGCGAGTTTTCATGCTGAATGGATGGGTAAAATTTTTGATTTTTTAGGTTTAACAGTTGGAGTTAACTTGAGAGAATTAAATTTTGATGAAAAGAAAAAAGCATATAATTGTGATATTTTATATACTACAAATAGTGAATTGGGGTTTGATTATTTAAGAGATAATATGGCCACTACTAAAGAACAAAGAGTTCAAAGAAAATTAAATTATGCTATTGTTGATGAAGTGGATTCGATTTTAATTGATGAAGCTAGAACTCCGTTAATTATTTCTGGTGGAGTAATGAAATCTATGAATTTATATAATTCTGCTGACAGTTTTGTAAAATCTTTGAAAGAAAAAACTGATTTTGATAAAGATGAAAAAACTAATTCTGTCAGTTTAAATGATGAGGGAATTAGAAAAGCAGAAGTATATTTTAAATTAGATAATTTATATGATATTAAGCATTCTGGTTTAGTGCATCATATTAATCAAGCGTTAAGAGCTAATTATACGATGGCAAAAGATGTAGAATATGTTGTGAAAGACGATAATATCGTAATAGTTGATCAATTTACTGGTCGTTTAATGGAAGGTAGAGCTTTTAGTGAAGGTTTACATCAAGCGATAGAAGCTAAAGAAGGAGTAACAATTAAAGAAGAAACTCAAACTTTAGCAACGATAACTTTTCAAAATTATTTTCGTATGTATAAAAAACTTTCAGGTATGACTGGAACAGCAAAAACAGAAGAAGAAGAATTTAGAAACATTTATAATATGTACGTTATTCAAATTCCAACAAATAAACCAGTTATTAGAGAAGATTTACCAGATTTAATTTATGCTAATAGAGAAGGTAAATTTAAAGCAATAGCTAATGTTATTGGAGAATTATACGAAAAACAACAACCAGTTTTAGTAGGGACAATTGCTATTGAAACTAGTGAATTATTAAGTTCTCTTTTAAAAAAGAAAAAGATACCTCATGAAGTTTTAAATGCAAAAAATCATGCTCGTGAAGCTGAAATTGTAGCAAATGCTGGTAAAAAAGGAGCAATTACAATTGCAACTAATATGGCCGGACGTGGAACGGATATCAAATTAGATGAAGAATCAAGAGCTTTAGGTGGTTTGTTTGTAATTGGAACAGAAAGACACGAATCAAGAAGAATTGACAACCAATTAAGAGGTCGTTCTGGTCGTCAAGGAGATCCAGGAAAATCACAATTTTTTGTTTCTTTAGAAGATGATATCATGATAAAGTTTGGAACAGATAGAATTAAAAATGTTTTGCAAACTTTAGGTTTCGGCGGAGAACAAGCAATTAGAAGCAAGATGTTTACTAATTCAATGGAATCTGCTCAAAAAAGAGTAGAGGGACATAACTTTGATATTAGAAAACAAGTTTTACAATATGATGATGTTATGAATCGCCAAAGAGAAATAATTTATGATAAAAGAAATAATGTTTTAGATGAGGAATCAATTCATAATGATATTTTAAATTCTATTAAAAACAATATTATCAACCTTGTAGAAAGTCATTATATTGAAAATCAAGAATTAAGTAATGTTGATTATAAAGAAATTTGTGAAGTAATTAATGAAACACTTTTAAGAAAAGAAAAAATAAATATTGAACAAATAAAAAATAAATCAAAAGAAGAAATAATTAACGCTTTATATTTAAGTGTTATTAACGAATATGAAACAAAAATCAAAGATATTCCTAACGAAATAATTAATAGTTTTGAAAAAGCTATTGCTCTTAATATTATAGATCGTTATTGGATGGAGCACATTAATACAATGGATCATTTAAAAGAAGGAATAATTTTAAGACAATATGCTCAAGAAAACCCTTTGAGAGCTTATACTTCTGAAGGCTTTGCTATGTTTGAAAACATGTTAAATGAGATTGATCGTCAAACAGCAATGTATTTATTAAAAGCAGAAATAAGACAAAATTTAGAAACAAAACCAGTTGCTAAAATAAGTACTAATGAAGATAAAAATAAAGTTAAAAAACTACAACCAAGAAAAGTGACTAAAATAGGTAGAAACGATCCTTGTCCATGTGGAAGTGGCAAGAAGTATAAAATGTGCTGTGGAAAATAACTCGCAATCCCAAGTAAATAAAGGGAAAACGCGAGTTTTTCTTTTGTTATAAAATATCTTAAAATTGACTTTAGATCCATTTTAGATCCACTTATTTGAAATAGGTAAAATAAGGGAAGATTTAAGTAGAATAATAAAAATAGCATTTTTTGTAGTATAATAGAACTAACAGATAAATAGTAATTTGTTAGTTAGGAGAAATGATTATGAAGAAAACAATTTTTGCTATTATATTATGTGGGGCTACGGTTTTGAGTTTAACAGGTTGTGGATCAATAAAAGAAAAAAACGAAGAAAAGGATTATAGTAACCATTCGTTTACGGATGTCAGTTGGACACGAGATGCTGAAAATGATGTGGAAACAATAGTTTTTAAATCAAATGGTAGATTTGCTTATTATTGTTCTTGTGGTAACCCAGTAAACGATTCTGACTTATGTGAAACCTACTCATATAATGATGATACTAAAGAAATCACTTTAGATTGTTTAGAAGAAACAGAAGAGACTGTAACAAATATTAAAATAGTTAATTCTACAGAAACAGCTTTAGAATTAGATTTTAACGGAGAAATAAGAAAATTTGAAAAAGAAAAGTAATACAAATTACAATTTTATAGTTATTGATTTATAGTAATTTACCGAAAAGATTGTCAGTAATGACAGTCTTTTTTGTACGACAGGCAGTTATACAAATAGATTAGTTCAGTGCAACTAATCTATTTTTTTATTATATATTGACTTTCAATGATAACTACTATAAAATATAGTAGCGTAGTTTATAGCAAAAAAGGAGATGTGGAGTATATGAAAAATTATGACAACTATTTTCTTCCTGTAGATAATATGGAAGAAGCAAAAAGATATTATGAGGAAATATTGGGGTTAAAAAAGAAATTTGATTTCTCTGATAAGGGAATGGTTGCTTATAATATTGGAAATGAAGAACCTGCAATAATTTTAAAAGACAAAAATAAATTTGAGAATTTAAAGCCTACAATATGGTTTAAAGTAGAAGATGTTGCAATCTTCTATAAAGAAATGTTGAATAATGGTATAAAATTTTTGAGTGAGCCTTTTAAAATTGGAACTGGTAATGCAGTCGAGTTTGAAGATCCATTTGGAAATAGACTTGGCGTTACAGATTATATTAAGTAAGGAGTAGAGATTATGTCAAATATAGATTTGGTATTATTAGGACTTATTAAACAAAAATCACAAAGTGCTTATGATATTAAAAAAAATATAGAATATCGTAATATACCAAGATGGGTAAAAATTAGTGAACAGTCTATTTATAAGAAAGTATTACAATTAGAATCAAAAGAATATATTGTTAGCCATAAAGAGAAAGAGGGAAATATGCCAGATAAAGTAATATATACTATTACTAACAAAGGTAATGATTATTTTAATAAACTTATGAATGATATTTCAAATTCTGATGTTAGTCTATATTTGGATTTTAATATTATTATCACGAATTTAGATTTAGTAGATGATGAACAAAAAAAGATTCTTGTTTCTAATATAAAATCAAAGATATTAGAATTAAAAGAATTACTAAATGAAAGACAATCTCATAGACAACATATTCCTAATGTTGGAAAACAAATGTTTAAACAACAATTAGCATTAGTAGAAACATTAGAAAAGTGGATAATTGATTTTGAGAATAGTTTAAAAGAACAAAATTAGCAAATATTGATTTTAAGTTAAAAGATAAATTTGTAGGGAGGGAAATTCAATGAAAATAATCAACATTGGTATTCTTGCTCATGTAGATGCAGGAAAGACAACTTTAACGGAAAGTCTGCTTTATACAAGTGGAGCGATTTTAGAATTAGGCAGTGTAGATAAGGGAACAACAAGGACAGATACTATGTTTTTAGAACGTCAGCGTGGAATCACAATTCAGGCAGCAGTTACTTCTTTTAATTGGAATGACTACAAAATCAATATTGTAGATACTCCTGGACATACAGATTTTATAACAGAAGTGTATCGTTCCTTATCTGTTCTTGATGGAGCTATTTTAGTAATTTCTGCTAAAGATGGTGTACAAGCACAAACCAGAATACTATTCCATGCACTTCAAAAAATGAATATACCAACAATTATTTTTATAAATAAAATAGATCAGGATGGAATTAACTTAAATAATATTTATCAAAATATCAAAGAAAAACTTTCAAATGATATTATTGTTATGCAAAATGTAACATTAACTCCAGAAATATCAATTAAAAATATTATTGATTTAGATGATTGGGATCCTGTAATTTCCAAAAATGATAAACTTTTAGAAAAATATATTGCAGGAGAAAAATTGACTATACAAGAATTAACGTATGAAGAATATAGGTGTGTTAAAAAAGGTTCGTTGTTTCCTATATACCATGGAAGTGCTAGAAATAATATAGGGACTCAACAACTCATCGAAGCTATTTCAAATCTTTTTTGTCCTGAAATGAATGAGAATGATTCAGAACTATGTGGAAGGGTTTTTAAAATTGAATATACAGACCATAAGCAAAGATTAGTTTATTTGCGTCTTTACAGTGGAACATTACACTTACGAGATACAATTATATTGCCAGAAAAAAAGAAAGTGAAACTTACAGAAATATATATTCCTTCAAATGGAGAAATGATACAGACAAAAACAGTTTGTTCTGGAGATATTTTTATTATACCTAACAATACATTAAGATTGAACGATATTATAGGAAATGAAAAGCTTTTGCCATGCAATGTATGGAATGACAAGACTGTACCAATACTACGAACAAGAATTGAACCGATAAAAATAGAAGAGAGAGAAAAATTATTGGATGCTCTTACAGAAATTGCAGATACTGATCCTCTTTTACGTTATTATGTTGATACGATAACACATGAAATCATCATTTCTTTTTTAGGAACAGTGCAGTTAGAAGTTATCTGTTCTCTGTTGATTGAAAAATATCACATAAACATAAGAATCGAAGATCCAACCGTAATTTATTTGGAAAAACCATTACAAAAGGCAGATTATACTATTCATATTGAAGTACCACCAAATCCATTTTGGGCATCGATTGGATTATCAATAACTCCACTTCCAATTGGCAGTGGAATACAGTACGAAAGCAAAGTTTCACTCGGTTATTTAAATCAAAGTTTCCAAAATGCAGTAAGAGAAGGTATTAATTATGGACTGGAGCAAGGTTTGTATGGTTGGGAAGTAACAGATTGTAAAATATGTTTTGAATATGGTGTTTATTATAGCCCTGTTAGTACTCCCTCGGATTTTCGCTTTCTTGCTCCAATTGTATTTGAACAAACATTGAAAAAAGCGAGAACGCAATTATTAGAGCCATATTTTTCGTTTATACTTTTTACGCCACAGGGATACTTTTCTCGTGCATATAAAGATGCACAAAAACATTGTGCAATAATTGAAACAAGTCAATCAAAAAATGATGAAGTTATTTTTACAGGACATATTCCTGTACGTTGTATTAATGAATATCGTAATACTTTAACTCTATATACAAATGGGCAAGCAGTTTTTTTGACAGAATTAAAAGATTATCAAATTGCTACTTGTGAACCAGTTATTCAATCACGCAGACCAAATAATCGAATAGATAAAGTACGCCATATGTTTAATAAAAAAGAAAATTAAGTTACTATT
>Ga0123335_1006405_pt1 | contig 13718 bp, 9 predicted proteins | sample BiotimSIPDNA_2_FD_89707 | JGI IMG/M metagenome (GOLD analysis project Ga0123335, IMG submission 89707) | Anaerobic biogas reactor microbial communites from Washington, USA - Biogas_R2 time_0 SIP DNA | ecosystem: Engineered > Bioreactor > Anaerobic > Unclassified | place: Washington, USA... | reverse complement strand
TGCTGAGGCTCGGCGACGCCGAAAACATGCGCCGCATTCAATGCGAGCTGATGCGGCGCGGCATCGCCGTCGCGTATCTATCGGCCTATTCCGGTCTGGACGCGGAAGGCGGGCTGCGCATCGCCGTCTTCACCACCCACACCGACGCCATGATCGAACGGCTGATTGACGAACTACGCCGTATTGTCTAGCAGCCCATTGACAAAGGGTGCCACTGCTGGCTTGTCCAGCAGTGAAGGAGGTAATCCTCGCAAATTCACTGCTGGACAAGCCAGCAGTGGCACTCAACCCATCAATCTAAGATTGACAAAGCACTAGCGATGTAATTCCTTCGCGTCACTCCCATTTTCCTCCCCGGCGGCTCGGCTTTCGAGCTTCGAGGGAATCGACAGTATCGCTCGGCAGAAGTCGTGCAACAGGTAGTAAAGCAGGAAAGCCAGATACGCCGCCGGCGGAATCAGCGCGGAAAGGATCAGAGTGCTTCGAGCAATGACGGCAGTTGATTCCGCGAGGAGAATGTTTTCGTTGTCCAAAATGATCAGATGGCAGGCGTAGCCCATCAATATCGCGCCGTAGAGCACCCCGGCGCCGAACATCACCGGCGCGGCTCGGACGATCGCCTTGAAAACGAAGGTTGCGGTTTGCAGCCCTTCTTCGCCGGGATCGACTTCCCCGCCGATTAAGAAGTTCAGTTTTTCCGGGTGCAGCGCGGCCAGCGATATGTAAGCGAACACCAGAAATTCAGCGATGCCCAGCGGAATCAGGAAGGTATAGGCGGAAGTTTTTACGGCCGTGATGATTGACGCCAGCAGCAGCACGGCGCCCAGCATTTTACTTACCATCGACAGGCTGAATGGAAAAACGGTCGACGGCAGACGCCCCGTTGTGGAAAGGTTGAGCCGGTCGAGCGAATCGCAAGACTTTACCGCCGCATATTGCAAAACGAGCAGCGCCAAGAGCATGATCGCGCCGGTCAACAGGCTCGCAGCCGGCTCGGCCTCGACGGCCCTGAGGACGGCGAAAATCAGGCACAGCAGAACCGCAGCAAGCAGTCCGTAAGAGCCGCACGCGCGAAAGAGCCGGGCGACCGAATCGACCAATCCGGCGGAAAAACGAATCCGCGACCATTCGACCAGTGCATCTAACGGATGTTCCCTCGGCGTTGGCCGGCCCGTTTCGGCCGCTGGGGCAACCGGCGCCGGGGAAGCTTCGGCGGGGCGCGCGGCCGCCGGGGCCGGTGCGGCCTCGAACAGACCGCGCACGTTCCGCGCTGCCGCCCATTCGGTCATGCCCTCCCGCCAAACCAAATCGTCGGGGCGCAAACCGCCGCCGGCGGCCAACTGCTTCAATTCCGCCGACGACACCGGACCTTGCTGCTGATTATCTCGGGCGTAATACCAATCGACCGGATTCATGGGGGGGATGCTCCTTCCGCGTATTGCAGATAATTATAGGTTATTTTTCAACGGTCGGCGGAACGAGGCCGGCAATAATCGGGCAGTCATTCCGCAAAATCGTGCATTTTTTTCCAACGACCGGAGCAATACCACGCCAAACGGCCCAAAAGTCGGAAATAGACCATCCAGACAAAGGCCGCCCCCAAGCCCGAAGCGGCAACGCCGACAATCGCCCCGTCGTGACGCGAGATGAAGATCAACGCCGCAGTGGTCGCACCGACTGCCGCGACTGATAATATGTAGAACAACGTCCATACCCGCCAGCCGCGCAATATGCTCATCCAGACTCGCGGGGAGAATGGGCTTAGCGGCGATTTTCCCTCCAGCATCGAAAACAGCAGCGGAGGAAAGCAGATGGGTATCGGGCCGAGGATCGCCCAGGCTTCGGGAACGCCGAACCGTTGCCAAACGTCGGCTGTTAAGATGCCAGGCAACGCCGCCAGCAGCAGGGCGAAAGCGACGTAGACGGCCGCGCCAATGTCTTCCAATAACAGCACGCGAGGCCAGCTTTCGATAGAATCGGCGCCGTGCGACGTCTCGTGGAGCACCGTCAGTCCGAAGGCCGAAGCCAAGTGGCCGCAGAGCAGCGAAGCGAACAGGCCCAGAGGTATGGCGAAGAGCAATCCGTTCCAGAGCAGCACTCGGTGGTATTGGTCATCTTCCACCGCGTCGGCGGCGGCGCACCAGAGCGTGGTTCTCACGGCCAGGAGCAGCACCGTTGCCGCGGCGGCAATCGACAGGGTTTGCAGGAGATTGTTCAGTCGCAAGGGGAAGCCGAACACGCCGGCGAGCAGGAGTCCGGGCGGCGGCGCAGGCCCTATCGCCTTGTCGGCCCAAAGATCGCTGTGGGAGGCGGTTGTCTTAGGTTCCGGGGGTGGAGTTTTTTTATCCCCCCCCTGCCCTGCCCCGCCGTTGGAACTCCGTCCGCGCGCGACCTGAAACTCATGGCCGCAGAAATGGCACGACAGCATCCCTCCGATCTGAACCCGTCCGGTGTCGACGCGAGCGGCGCATCGCGGACAGAAAACGTACGTTTCGGGAATCATGTTCAGCCCTGCGGCCATGATTCACCTCATGTTGGAAAAGATGATAAATAATCTCGCGCGAGGCGCGGACGTCCGCATTCCTCCCACTCCCCCCCCCCTGCCCCGTCCGCATTTATCCGGAGATGAATACCGAGTGGATCACTGATTGCCTTCTTCGTCCTCCTCTTCGTCCTCGTCTTCGTCCATTTCCTCGATCGGCGCTTCGCAGCCCCGTTCGGCGCGTTCGAGGCAAATCCGTCCCAACCGCCCTAGCAGCCGGAAGTAGATCATCCAACCGACGGCCAAGGTCGTCCCTAGCGCCAATCCTCCGAAAATCGTGCCCAGATATATTGCCGCTCGTTTGATCACGGCAATCGCAATGAGCAAAATCGCGGCGGTCGGATAGAATCCGGTCCAAGTTTCGGAGGACGAAAACATCGTCTTCCAGACCAACGGCGAAAAGGCGGCGAACGGCGAGTTCCGTTCGAGCATCGAGAGCAAGACCAGTGGAAACAAAAAGAACGCGCCGGCCAACCCCGCCGCGGCGCCCGGGAAATCGCCGCTTGCCGTAAACCAGGCCAGCAGCGCGCCGGGCGCGATGCTAATCGCCATTGCGTTGAAGATGTAAAACACAAGTCCCACCCAATCGAGAAACACGGCGTCCGGCCAATCCTGCACCTCATCCTCGCCGTTGGCGGTGTCGCGGACCACACCCAGCGCGACGCACGAGGCATAAGCGAACCACATCACGGCGACGATCAGCGCGATAGCCCCGAAGATTGCCGAGCCGAACCACGTTCGGTGGTCGGTGATGCTCGACATAACGCCCGCGGCCAACGCAATTGTGAAGAAAAACGCGGCCCATGCCGACAACAAAACCGTGTAGAACAACGCGCTCGGCGAGAAGGGGAAGCTGAACGTGCCGGCAATAAAGGGGAGCGATGGCATTGCCGGCCGCTCGCTCGGCGGCGCCTCCGCCTGTTTCTCGATTTCCTCCGGTTCCTCGATTTCCTCCGGCGCGCTTCTCGTGGGCGGTAACGTTCGAGGCGTGGGCGATTCGTCGCGCATGACGATCGCGTAACCTTCGCCCGCCCCTTCCATCGGATCGTGTATTATCGGCGCGGGGGGCGGTTCGGGGACAATCGCCGCCGAGCCGCAGTCGGGACAAATCATCCGATCGCCCACTCGATCGACCGAGGAGTGCATCCGCGTCCCGCAAACCGGGCAGATAACGGCCACGTAGTGCCCCGTCGCGGCCGGGAGCGCGCCGGCCCCGCGGGCAATCTCGCTCGATAGCTTGTAATCGCCGACCTCTTCGGCCGAACGATGCCGCTTCTCTTCGACAACCGCCAATTGGGGAACAAGCGAGGGCGTTCCGCAGTCGGGGCACTCGATCGTCTCGCCCGACTGCTCCGGCGAGCCGTACATGCGCGTGTGACAGACCGGGCAAACCACCAGCACGTAAACCGGCTCGGCGGCGCGCGGCGCGCCGGCCTGCCGCAGCGCGTAGTCCTCCGCGGGCGCATCGTTCCGCGATTTCTCCGGCACCTCGAAAAAGTTCTGACAACGCGGACAGAGACACCGCGAACCCGCCGCCTCCGGCTTGGCCTTCAAGTGAATCAAGCAGCGCGGACAAGAGAACCGCAACGTCGAGTCTTTTGTCGCCGCCATGCCGCACCCCAGCCAAAGCAATCTGCGTCGCCCCGGGCGTATTCACCCGGGGCTAAATATGATATTGCATAAAAAAACACATTCTTCCGCGCAAACCAAGCTCATCTCGCCGCGCCGCCGCTAAAGGCCGACTGATACCGGCTCCACAACAGGTCGCTCAAATCATCGGGCAAAGTATCGCAAAAACGCTCCACTAGATCGTCTAGCGCGTGCCAATCAAGCCCCTCGAAGCGGAATGTCAACGCGGGTTCGGTCACCGAACGGCGGACGAGCGCCCAGCCGCAGGGGGTTTCGATTCGCAACCCGTCGGTCTTGGTTTGGGAAAAATCCGTCCAGGCCGCGCCGATCCGCTCGATCGTCTTCGCTTGCTCGTCTTCGGACATTGCGATTCGCAAATCGGGTGTGATAAAAGCCGGCGGACACTCGCGCCGCACGTCGGACAGCTTCCGGCCGGTTTTGGCCAACCAGGCCGTCAACAAACAAGCGGCATAGAGCGGGTCTTCGCCTCCGCCCAACTCGCGGAAGAAATAATGACCGCTGGCCTCGACGCCCAACCGGGCGTTCGCTTCGCGCATCCGCGCGCGAATGAAGGCATGCCCGCTCCGCTCCGCTAACGGCTTGGCCCCAACGTGGCGGGCAGCCTCGATAATGCGGTCCGATAGTTTCAGGTCATGCACCACCGGCTCGCCCCGCAAGCGATTGTTGAACAGTTCCAACATCGCGAACGCCGTCTCTTCCGGGCTGAAGGCGATTCCCGCGTCGTCGACCAGCGCGATCCGGTCGCCGTCGCCGTCGAAGGCCACGCCCAGGTGAGCGCGTTGATGATACACGGCCTCGCACAGTTCTTGCAGATTTTCGGGCCGTGAGCAGTCGGGCGCGCCGCCGCCGAACGCGCCGTCCGGCTCGTCGCGGATGGTCGAAAAAATGCACTGCGGGAAAATCGCGTGCAAATAACGCCGCGCCTTCGCCGCCCATGCGCCGCGCATGGGATCGAGCACGACGTGAAGATGAGCATCGAGCGAATCGACGAATGTTTCCTGTAAGTGGGCGACGTAATCGAACGATACGTCGAGCGTTCGCGGCTCGGCGCGTTTGCGCGGGCCTGCCCGATTGCTCGCGGATGATTCGGCGCGTTTATCGGCCGGCGCCCCGGCGGCACCGCGCGTTGAGTCGCCGCCGCCCCGGCGGCGGCCAGTGGTTTTATGCTCGTCGCCCGCGGCCATCGCGGCCACTTCCTCGGGCGTCGGCGGCCGGTCGCCAATCATCCATTTCAGGCCGTTGACCGTAGCCGGATTGTGCGAGGCGGTAACGATCGCACAGCCGGCGGCGTCCAGACGCCGTTTGGCGTAGTGGATCATCGGGGTGGGCAGCAGGCCCAGATCGACCACGTCCAACCCCTCGCGGCAAAGCCCCTCGACAAGCGCCGCGATGAATCGGGGCGTGGACTCCCGAACGTCTCCGCCGACGAGGAACTTATCGCCGGGAGAAAGCCGCCGCCCCAGCTTGCTCCCCCAGGTTTCGAATAATTCAGGCGAAAGCTCGGCTCCGACTTGCCCTCGTATGTCGCATGGCATGTAAATGCTCACCGTCGCCCTCGCTTTCGCCGCACGTCGCGCGTGTCAGTTTCTTTTGGATTGACGGTCATAGGACAGATAAAGCCAACCCTTCCTTTTAACATAATTCGCCCCGCCATTGAACCCACCCATTTGTACTATCCCGCAAAAAATCCGGCTAGTGCTTTGGTAACACTATGAATTGGGGCGCCACTGCTGGACAAGCCGGCAGTGGCACCCGGTGCAAACTGACACAGTACAAGACTTCGCTACTTGTCGAAAACGCAATACTTTTCGGCCGACTCGAACGGGACGCCTTCCAGACCGAGCGTTTCAACGGCCTTTTCGAGTTTTCGCCGCGGCACGGCGACCGCGTCGCCCGGAGAAAGTTCGATCGGATTCTCCAGTGAGAGCCGCGACAGCCGGTCCGCCTCAAGACCGGCGCGGAGATCGGCTCTCAGGTAAAACACCACCGACCCGATCCGCTCTTCGACGACGAGCAACCGCTGTGGCATCCGTTGCCGGTGGTTGAGATGTTCGGCCAAATCGCGGGCGGTGTACCGCAAGGCTGCTTGCGGTAAGATCAGGGTCATTACGATCATGAATTGAGCGGCCATCGAGAACGCCGCCGCAACCAATGCCGCGCGAGGCCGCCCGGCGCGCCAGGGGATCAACGGCAACGGAGCCGCGGCGGCAACAACGGCCGTCGCCGCCCAAACCGGCCAGGTAAACCGCTCCTCCAGCAGCATCTGCAACACAAGCACTGCCGCCGGCAGCACGATCGGACCGCTCCAGGACGACCAGACGAAGGTTCGGGCGAACGCTCGCCGAGCGGCCTCGCCGAGCGGAGCCAAGAGCGAATTTCCGCCGTCGCCCGCGAAAAACCGCGACCAACTCGCTGCCGCCAATATCGCCACCGCTGGAAATGCCGGCCAGAGATACGTCGCCAGCTTGGATTGGGCCAGCGTCAAAAAAATCAGCCAGCCGATCAGCCAGCACCAGAGAAACGGGACCGGAGAAGGATCGCTATGGGGCGGAGCCGTCTCTTCTCCAATCGGCGATCTTGATTCTTTCCTTCGCAGCAATGGCGGCAGGTATCCGATCCAGGGCAGGCCGCCGCCGATCAGCAGCGGAAGATAATACCACCAAGGCTGATTGCCGTGCGGTTGCGATTCGGTGGCCACGCCCAACAGGTGCCGATCGACGAAGTAATAGTGCAAATAGCCCGGATTCTGATTTTCCAAGGCGATGTACCACGGCGCGGCGACCAGCGCGGCCACGGCCAACACGACCGCGCCCTGCACGACCAACACGAAGCCGATTCGTCGGGTAATGAGCCGATAGCCGCCGTATGCGATTCCGACCGCGGCCACGCCGGCCAGTCCCTTGGTGAGCATCAGCAGTCCGACGAAGAAGCCCGTCCCAACGATGCAAGCCGCGGAAAAGGAAACAGTCCCCTTTTGTGCGCAGCACCCTTCGGGCCGTTCCGGCAAAAGGGGGCTGTCCCCTTTTGCGCCGCCCTGCGATTCCCAAAGCAGCAACAGCGCCAAGTTGATCCAAGGGATCAGCGCCACATCGTGCGAGGCGGCCTGCGCAAGCGCGGTCGGAAGGATCGTCGTGGCGTACAACATTCCCGCAATCCAGCCGGTCGATGCCTCGAACAACCGCCACGCCAACAGCCCCGTCGCTACCGCGCCGAACAGGCCGAACATCAAACCGGGCAGACGCACCGCCGCCTCGTTGAAACCGAACAATTTCAGCGATACGGCCTGTGCCCAAAAATAGAGGATCGGCTTGTCCAAGAACGGCTCGCCCAGAAAGCGGGGAGTGACCCAATCGCCGCGATCGACCATTTCCTGGGCGATCGCGGCGTGAAGCCCTTCGTCCGGGTCCAACAAGGGGAAGTGAATCCACAGCGGAACGACGAACATGACCAATCCGATCACGATCGCCGGCGGCGCCCAGAACTTCCAAGTTGATTCTCCGCCGCTGGCCTTCATTTTTACGTTGTACGATCAAGATACAGTCAAAGTAGATAGCGAAACATTCCCCCGAATAAGCGGAATTGTTGCACTCCCAAGCTTTACTGATATGATTTTCCGAGGCCGGTAGTCATATTCCGAAACAGTTGTCGAATTGGACGACCAGGGAATCCAGCACCGCGTCCGCGTCGGGACCGGTTGCTTCCAGCTCCAGTTCGGTTCCGTGCTCTACGCCGAGGGAGAGCAGTTGCAGGATGTCGCCGGCGTCGGCGGTGCGGCCGTCGACGCGCACATTCACTTTCGATTGCGAACTTCGCACGGTCCGCGCGACGGCCAGACTCGGCCGGGCGTGCAATCCCGCCGGGTTCCGTACCGTTACCTTTCGAATGGAGGATTCGTTGTCCATTCTTCCACGCCGTTCCGAACGCAAAAATATTCACATTTATTCAGAATAAGCCCCCCGCCGCGCCGGCATCATAATGCCAATGGCGATGATAGTCAACGTCTTAATCCGGCCTATTCGGGTGGTAGATGCATTTCGCTTAGCCCGAAGGGCTTCCCATAAGAAAGCCCAGGATTGACTCGCAACGGCTACCCCTTGGGCAAAGAGTACCCGAATTAATTTCACCCCCTCCGCCCCCCCCCGCCGCGCGTTACTTCCAACCTCTTGGCTCGCCCTTCTATTGAACTGTAGGTATATAAATGCTATACTTTCTCCGTCATAGTTGGGGCCGAACTGCACTTTATATTATGAAGCTATCACGCACAGTTGCGTATGCCCTTCAGGCAACGGTAGAACTGGCACGTCTGGAATCGGACGGATCGCCGGTTCCATGCAATCGTTTGGCGGCGGCGGGCGGAATATCAGAAAATTTCCTGCTGCAAATTCTTCGCAATTTGGTCGCGCGCGGCATTCTTGAATCGACTCGCGGCATCGAGGGGGGATACTCCCTCGGTCGAAGTGCAAATGATATTTCGATCCTGGAAGTGATAGAAGCTGCGGGCGGGCCAGTATCCTCCAACGTGCATCTCGACGGAGGAATTTCGCCGGAATCAAAAGAAAAATTGGAACAGACATTCGCCAAAGTCGCCGCTTTCACTCAGCATGAGCTTGAGGCCGTAAAACTTGCTCATCTGATCCCGCTGGCAGACAGTCGCAAGCCGAAACGCAATAAAAAAAAGACCGTTGACTGTCAGCAACCGTAGCCGCCGAACCCGCGGATGGCGGCGATAATCGTCGCCGAATCGTTGCCGCAAACCTTCCTCGTCAAGCCCCAATGCGGCTTTGGCCTTTTCCCAAAACTCGACCGACGCGCCGCATCAGGCCGGCACTCGATCCGGCTCTTTATGGTCGAGCGCGCGGATCACTCGCTCGCGTGAGTTCATTGCTCCTCCAAATGGAATAATATCGCTCGTCGCCCAATCGTTCCTGTCGGTCGAACATGAATTGTACAACACCGGAATAGTTCTGCAATCCGGCCGTCCTACTGGCGAAAAGACGCTCGGTCCGCTATGCTAACGGCTATATTGACGTTCACAATCCAGGGTTCCCGTCATGTCCCGATCGGAATTGGCTCATCTCGAACTGCTGGCTGAGGTAGACGCATTGGTCGACCGGCTAAACCGTTGGTGCGATGAAGTGCCCGATTGGCTGCCCGCCAAGAAATGTCGGGCATTAGCGAGACGATTGGTCGAGCGGGCGGGGTCGTTGCGGGTTCGCATCGATGCCCCGCTGGTCGTGGCCACTCTCGGCGGTTCGGGCGTGGGCAAAAGCGCGCTGCTGAACGCACTGCTGGGCGAGGAATTGCTCCGCACGGGCCGCTCGCGTCCAACCACGACTCGACCCACCCTCATTTGCCGGCCGAATCTTACCCCGGAAATGCTCGGCATCGACCCGGCGACTGTCGAAATAATTAAACGCGACCTGCCGGCGCTGCGCGATTTGGTGTTGGTCGATTGCCCCGACCCCGACACCACCGAGGACATCGCCGCGGGAACCGCCGCTGCGGAAGCCGCCCCCAATCGCCACGCTGAGGGCGACGATAAGCGTCAGCGGAAAAAGTCGAGCCTCACGGGCCCGGCGGTTTCTCCTGGCAGCAATCTCGATCGCCTGCGAGCAATCCTGCCGCAATGCGACGTGCTGTTGGTCGTCGCCACACAACAGAAATATCGCAGCGCACGGGTGGCCGACGAATTACTCGCCGCCGCCAAAAGCGCGACGGTCGTCTTCATCCAAACCCATGCCGACCGGGACGACGACGTCCGCGACGATTGGCGGCAAGTCCTGGAAGCGGAATTCGATTCGGCTTCGCAATTGGATTCTTCGCCGTATTGCCAACATTTTTTCTTGATCGACTCGCTCGCGGCGCTCGACGACGCCCGGGCCGGACGCCAACCCCGCGGCGAGTTTGCCGACCTGCTCGATCTGCTCACTCGCGGCATGGCCGGCGCCGCCGCGAATCGCATCCGCCGCGCGAACTTTCTCGACCTGATGGCCGAAACGCTCGATTCATGCCGGAGGCGGATCGAAGCCTCGCTGCCCAGCGTACACAACGTCAAAGACGCCATCGACGAGCAGCGGGCGTTGTTCGCCCAAAAAATCGCCGAACGGATGCAAACCGAACTACTCAGCGACCGGCGCCAATGGGAAAACCGGTTGTTGGGCCAAGCCGCCTCACGATGGGGGTTGAGTCCCTTCTCGCTGGTTTTGCGATGCTATCAGGGGCTGGGCGGATTGATTTCGGGCGGATTGCTTTTTCGGGCGAGATCACCCGCTCAAATTGCCCTCTGGGGCGCAATGGAAGGGACTCGTACTTGGCGCCGATGGCGCGTGAATCGGCGCGCCGAGCAAGGCGCCGATCGAGCGGCCGCGGCCGCCTGGAACAATGCCGAACTGCACAAGGCGTCGATCGTCATCGACGGTTACGTCGGCGAGGCGGGTTTGAACCGCCGCTCAAGCCGCCCCGATGCGGTCGCCGCCGAGGCCGAGGCGGCCGCGGGCGATTTCGGCGCTCGAGCGTCCGCCGATCTCGAAACGCTCATCGCCCGGCTCGCCCGCCGCCATACCGGCTGGTTCACCCGCTGGCTGTACGAAATCCTATTGGCGGCCATGCTTGGATTGGTGTTGTACCGGCTGGGCAAAAACTTCTTCTACGATTCCTGGCTGGCGACGCGCGCCGAACCGGTCTTCGGTCTGGATTTCTACTTGTCGGCCGGTTTCTGGTTGACGGCGTGGTGCCTGCTTCTGCTTTGGGCTTTTTGCAGCCGTCTGCGGCGCGGCCTGCGCGGCGCGGTCGCCGCTCTCGCCGCCGATTGGCAAAACCTTTCCTCGGCTGCCGGACTGTTCGCCGCTGTCGAAAATGAATGCCTCGCCGTCGAGCGATATTATCAACAACTCGAAGCGATGGAAGCGGAAATCGATCGGCTCCGCCGTCAAGTGGAACGGAGCGCGGAGTAAGTCGATGGCTTGCGAACGCATGGTGAAAGACAAACCGTTCGCTACTTCAACATTTCTTCCTTGATTCGCCCGGCCAATTGCTGCAATCGTTCGGCCTTTTCGTCGTTGCCGAGCTTGCGGTGCATGGCGGCCAGGTTTTCGTATGGAACGCTCAGCGTCGAACGGTCGAGCGATCCTTGGCGGACGGCCTGTTCCATCCACCGGATGCCCTTCTCGGTCAGTTCGACAGCCTTTTCGCGCTGGCCGATTTGCCAGTAGGAAACGCCCATGCTGACCAGCGATTCGCCGTGCCGGCCGAGATTGTCGGCCACTTCCTCGGCCGATTTGCCGTCGAGCAACGGCAGCGCTTTGTCGAACCAGACGACGGCTGCCTTGTGGTCTCGATTTCCGAGCGAGTGGATCGCGCCCAGTCTGAAATAGAGCCGGCCGAGCAGCAGACTGGCCGCCGAGGCGGGGTTGTCTCGCATGGCCTCGGCCAGATAATCGGCCGCCGCTTGGCCGTATTTCAGCGCTTTGTCGTTTTCGGATCGCATCTGATATATCTGCACGGCGTCGTAGAGGGCCGTGCCGAGTTCCCATTGCAGTTGGGTCTTGCGGCCCGGGTCGCGCGCGGAAGCGATCAGCCTCTCGCCGACCTCGACGGCGGTTGTGACGGCCGGTTCCGGATCGACCTCGCCGCGCACGCCGACGTAAGCCGAAAGGGTCCGCGTGCAGACGTGGAAGAGCAAGACGGGGTTGCCCTTTTCGTTTTCCACGAGGTCGTCGGCTGTTGTTTTGGCTCGATCGAGCCAGCGGACCACGGCCTTGCCTTTCTGTTTGAATTCACCCCAGGCGATATCGTGCGCCGCCCCCAAGTGGGCGTCGATAATCACTTCTTTGGCCGCTATCCGAATCGCCGGATGTTGATTATCGCACAAAGGATCGGCGATTTTGATCGCTTCGATATGAAATGACAGCGCTTTATTGAAATCCGGCTCGGCCCCCGAAGCGAGCAAATCGCCGAGCAGGCACACCGCCCGGGCTTTGATGTGCGGGCGCGAGTCGCTGATTTCGGCGGCGCGCTGTGCGTGCTGAACCGCTTCGAGCAGATTGCCGATCTGCGCCAAGACTTGTGCGTGAGTCGTGCGGTATTGTGGATTGTCGGGGTCGAGTCGGACCGCTTTGCCCGTCTCGACCATTGCTTTTTCGTGATTCTCGGTGGCGGCCAACACCCGTCCCAGCAGCCATCTTGCCCGGGCGTTGTCCGGCTCCAGCTTCAAAGCCTGCTCCAGATCGCGGCGGCTCAAATCGTAACGGTTTTCCATCGTCGTTTCGGCACGCAGCACGAAAGCCTCGGCCGTGACCGATTCGAGGATGATTTGCAAAACCTTCATGGTCGGCTTGCCTGGCTCTTCGGTCTGCTCGAAGGCGAACAGAACTCCGCGTTCGGGATAGGCTATTCCGATAATCTCGCCAAGTTCGTTCGAGACCAGCACGGGCCGGATTGCCGAGAGATCGAGTTGCTTGGCCACGGCGTCGGCCGGAAACGCCCGACCAAGCCGAATTACAATCGACGAAACCTTCTCGCCCGCATAGCTTACCTCGACTTGATCGAACGGATCGACCGAATAGAGATGAATCATAAATCCACCGGTCTGCGATACGTCTTTGGGCGTTCCCCAGGTTTTTTCGACGTCCTGCCGGGTGGAAACGCCGGGCGTAATCCCCTTGAAGCTGGCGGTCTCGACCGGCACCGGCGGCGATTCCATCGGGTCGGCTATCGGAACGAGCGGCTCAACGTCGATTTCCGCCGGACTAGGGCTAGGTTTCACCGCGGGCGTGGGCATTTGCTCTGCTTCGTCGCGCGGGCTGGGCGTTACGCCCGTCTCGCGCTTGGCCGGCGTGGGCGTGCCTTCTTTTCTTAACTGCCTAGCATCGTCCGGCATCGAATCGAGAAAGCGAATCTCGCCCGGCGACTTGGACGCCGCCTCCGGTTGATTCGTATCGTCCGCCCGTGCAATCCCTACGGAACAGAGAGCTAAAAACATCGCCGCAACGGCGAAAAAACGGAAATGATATTCGTACCGCATTTATGTTCCTCCTTGAACCAAGCGGTTTATTCGGTCGATATCGACGCCTAATCGGCGGAGAGTGTATCCATTTTGCCAAGCCCGCGTCTAGGTGAAAATCAGCGTTTTCCTGGAAATATTCCCCCTGATGCGACAATATCTCATTCCAAGCAACGTAATGAGAAGATAGAGCCGTCAAACCCAGCAAGATAGGCAATACAGGGAAGCGATCGCCTGTGAGCCGAGGGCCGGCTTTTTTTCACTCTCTCACCTCAACATGCAACAGATGCGCAACAGACTTGCAATATTTCAATACTATATCGACGATCTCCTCGATTACTTCACCTATTTCACCGCTTCGCGTTTTAAGGAAACGACCGCTTTGAACACCTTGCCCTTCGTAGGAGTCGGATCGCCGGCGTTCCAGAATGGAATCAGGGCGAAGTTGTCGGCCACGACGAGATTTTCCGGACCTTCCGTTACTTCGATGTCCGACACCTTCGCAGGCGGAAGCAGAAACGCCGC
>Ga0123335_1006403_pt1 | contig 13718 bp, 12 predicted proteins | sample BiotimSIPDNA_2_FD_89707 | JGI IMG/M metagenome (GOLD analysis project Ga0123335, IMG submission 89707) | Anaerobic biogas reactor microbial communites from Washington, USA - Biogas_R2 time_0 SIP DNA | ecosystem: Engineered > Bioreactor > Anaerobic > Unclassified | place: Washington, USA... | reverse complement strand
GCATTTATACGGTCTATCGGCAGATATGGATGCCATTTTATCCGTCTGCAAGCCTTACAATGTGACGATTATCGAAGATGCGGCTGAATCGCTGGGGGCAACATACAAAGGAAAGCACACCGGTACTTTCGGTCATTTTGGCATATTCAGTTTTAATGGCAACAAGATTATCACCACATCCGGTGGCGGTATGTTGGTTTCCGATGACGAAGAGATGATTGCCAAGGCTCGATTCTGGTCAACACAGAGCCGAGACAGCGCGAGACACTATCAGCACAGCGAGCTGGGATTCAACTATCGTATGAGTAACGTCGTCGCAGGTATCGGTAGAGGTCAGTTGAAGGTTATCGATCAGAGAGTTGCAAAAAAACATTATATTTATGAATACTATAAGCGTGAGTTGAGTTCACTTGCCGGAGTGGGATTTATGCCATTCAACGAATGGAACGAACCCAACTACTGGCTCAGCGTCATTACACTAAGCGGTAAAGTTCGACCGCTGGATATCATGAAGGCATTAGAAGACGATAACATTGAGTCGCGACCGGTATGGAAGCCGATGCATTTGCAACCGTTCTTTGCAGATTGCGATTATATCGGCGGAGATGTCAGCAAAATGCTTTTTGAGAATGGCGTATGCTTGCCGAGTGATACAAAGATGACAGAAGAAGATTTAGACAGAGTGTGTGCAGTAGTTAAATCACTTTGGGAGTAATGTGAGAAGATGAAAGAAATAGATGCAAAGGAGCCGCGAGGAATCTATAGAAGGTTTATTAAGCGACCGATGGATTTTATCGTGTCTTTATTTGCGATAGTTTTTTTGTGCCCCGTTCTTCTCATATTGGCCATTCTTGTCCGCATAAAACTGGGAAGCCCAATTTTGTTCAAGCAACAGCGACCGGGGCGAGACGAAAAAATATTCACGATGTACAAATTCAGAACAATGACGGATAAGAGAGATAATAATGACCAGTTGCTTCCAGATTCCGAAAGATTGACGCGGTTCGGGAAAATGCTTCGATCCACTTCTTTGGATGAGTTGCCGGAATTATTCAATATTTTGAAGGGAGATATGAGTGTCGTGGGACCGAGACCGCTTTTAGTGGAGTATCTGGAGCGCTACAATACTCATCAAAAAAGAAGGCATGAGGTTAAACCGGGTCTGACCGGAAGCGCTCAGATCAGCGGAAGAAACGCTCTTACTTGGGAAGAGAAATTTGATTTGGATGTAGATTACGTTGATCATATTTGTTTCATCAGGGATGTAAAAATCATCGGAAGGACCTTCGTGAAGGTGTTGATTCGGGAAGGAATCCATTCCAAACATTCCGACACTATGGAGTACTTCACAGGAAGCTATGAAGAACAGACTATTTCAGAATGATTATGAAGGGTGAGATGCTTTGAATAGAACGCTGATTATTATCGGGGCGGGCGGACACGGAAAAGTGGTTGCAGATATCGCCGAAAAGAGTAAGCAATGGGGAAAGATATGCTTTCTGGATGACAACCCGTCAATTCAGTATGCGGGAAGATATGAGGTGCTCGGGGTGGTTGCCGATGCCAAGAAATATGTAGGTGACGGCGGTTTTTTTGTGGCCATCGGAGACAACTCAATTCGTCAAAAAGTACAGTCGGATTTTGAACGTCAAGGATTTGCAGCGGCGACTCTGATTCATCCGAATGCTGTCATCGCTTCTGATGTCGAGATTGGAAGCGGGACAGTCGTTATGGCCGGAGTGGTCGTGAATAGCGGCACAAAGATCGGAAAAGGATGCATTATCAATACCAGTGCCAGTGTTGATCATGATTGCACCATCAACAATTATGTTCATATATCTCCGGGTGCCCATTTAGCCGGAAATGTCTATGTAGGCGAGAGAAACTGGATCGGGCTGGGCAGCCTGATTATCAATAATCTTATTCTTTTCAGAGATTGTACCATCGGTGCGGGAGCAGTAGTCATACACAATATTGATGAGTCCGGAACATATGTCGGTCTTCCCGCAAGAAAGGTCAATTGATGCGTAAAAACGTCTGGATTTGGAATCACTATGCAACGAATATGTTTTTTGATGAAGGCGGAAGACATTATTGGTTTGCCCATTACATGAAAAATGCGGGATACGAGCCGACCATTTTTTGTGCCTCGACCATTCATAATTCGGAGCAGTTCGTGGATACATACGGTCAGGAATTTCGCAGAGATGAAACAAACGAAATCCCGTTTGTATTTGTGAAGACTCCGTCCTATAAGGGAAACGGAAAGTCGCGTATTCTGAATATGGTCTCATTTTACAAGAATCTCTTTCCGATAGCTAAGAAATATGCCAAAGAACACGGTAAGCCGGATGTCATCCTTGCATCCAGCGTTCACCCGCTCACACTTGTTGCCGGAATCAAAATCGCGAAGAAATTCGGTGTGCCATGTATTTGTGAAGTGCGTGATCTTTGGCCGGAGAGTCTGGTTGCGTATGGTTCATTGAAGCCGAACAGTTTGTTTGCAAGATTACTGTACAGAGGAGAAAAATGGATATACAAGAAAGCGGATGCTATTGTCTTTACAGTCGAAGGCGGAAAAGATTACATCAAGGAACGGAAATGGGACGTCGATAATGGGGGTTCAATCAACCTCGATAAAGTGTATCACATAAATAACGGAGTGGATTTGGATACCTTCGAAGCAAATGTCTCACGAAACGTCTTGTATGATGATGATTTAGCAGATCAAAATACATTTAAGGTGATATACACCGGATCAATCAGAGGCGTGAACAATATTCGAGTATTGGTTGAAGCGGCCAAGTATATCAAAGAACAATCCGTTGAGAAGGTTCGTTTCATCATATATGGTGACGGTGATCAGAAGAATGAACTAGTAAACTGGTGTGAAACAAATGGAATAGATAACGTATGTTTTAAGGGAAGGGTGGATAAGAGATATGTCCCATATGTGCTCAGTAAATCAGATATTAATATTTTACATTTCAAGCAGAGTACAATCAAAAAATACGGTACTAGTATGAATAAACTATTCGATTACTTTGCAAGTGGAAAACCCACGGTTTCTGACTGTGAAGTGGGATATGACCTTATTAACAGATATAATGCTGGCGTATCGGCAGACATTATTGATCCCCATAAATTGGCAGATGTTATTCTTTTCTTTTTGAATATGAATGAGAGAGATTACTTTCAATATTGCTCGAATGCAAAGAGAGCGTCTCAAGACTATGATTATAAAACACTAACGGATAAACTACTTGCTATTCTGCAGATCATCGAAGAATAAAGAACAGGCCATGCGTGAGTATGCAATATTCATTAGCTATTTTTGATTTTTAGGAGGAATTCGATAATGAATGGTATAAAACAGAAACTTCTCGACAAAACCGCGAAGCTTGGTGTTGTCGGATTAGGTTATGTGGGACTGCCCTTGGCAGTAGAAAAAGCAAAAGCCGGATTCACTACGATTGGATTTGATGTCCAGAAATCAAAGGTCGACATGGTCAATACCGGCATCAACTACATCGGAGATGTGGTCAACGAGGATTTGGAAGAGATCATTCGTTCCGGACTCTTGCGGGCGACCATAGATATATCTGAAGTGGCTAATGCGGATTGTGTTTGCATTTGCGTGCCGACGCCTCTGGATGCCCATCAACAGCCGGACATCAGTTATGTAAAGTCTTCTACAGAGAGTATTCTGCCCTTTTTACATAAAGACATGCTTATCATCCTGGAATCCACAACCTATCCGGGAACCACGGAGGAGTTGTTGAAACCGATTCTTGAATCGTCTGGACTGAAGTGCGGGCAGGATTTCTATCTGGCCTTTTCGCCGGAACGGGTCGACCCCGGAAATCTATTATATAAAACGAAGAACACCCCAAAGGTGGTCGGCGGTATTACTCCCGAATGTACAGACATTGCGGCAACACTATATGAGGCGATTCTGGATGCTCCGGTTCACAAGGTCTCCTCGCCCGCAATCGCCGAGATGGAAAAAATACTCGAGAATACCTACCGGAATATTAACATCGGGCTGATCAACGAGCTGGCCATGATGTGTAATAAAATGGGCATCAACATTTGGGAAGTTGTCGATGCGGCGAAAACAAAACCTTACGGCTTCCAGGCTTTCTATCCGGGACCGGGGCTGGGCGGACACTGTATCCCTCTCGATCCCTACTATCTCTCCTGGAAAGCGCGGGAGTACGGTTTTCATACGTCGATGATCGAGTCTTCGATGATCATCAACGACCGGATGCCGGAGTACTGTGCCGAACGCTCGGCCAAGATTTTAAACCGTTATAAGAAAGCCATGAACGGTTCCAAAGTGTTGGTTCTGGGAGTGGCATATAAGCAGGATATCGACGACTATCGTGAGAGCCCGGCGATTCGAGTGATTGAGGAACTGGAAAAAATGGGAGCGATTGTGACGTTTTTCGATCCGTATGTTTCGGAATATAAAGAGCACGGGGCAATCAAAAAGGGCGAGAAGGAACTGACCGCCGAGCTGATTCAAAAAGCAGATCTGGTCGTCGTAACTGCCGCACATACAAATGTTGACTACAATTTTGTTCAGAAGAACGCGAAAGTGATTTTTGACACCAAGAATGTGATGAAATGCGTTGCGAATCGGAGCAATGTAGAACTGCTGTAGGAAGGATCGTACATCAAGATGAAGTATGCAATGATCGGATGCGGACGTATCTCCGTAAATCATATGGCCGCGTCGCTTGAGAACGGATTGGATCTTGTCGCGATATGTGACATCGTTCCCGAGCGCATGGATAAAACCATTCAACAATTTAATCTGCCGGATACGGTAGCGAAGTATACGGATTACAAAAAGATGCTCGTGGAGCAATCGCCCGAACTCGTGGCTATTTGTACGGAAAGCGGAAATCACGCGAGCATCGCTCTGGACTGCATCGATGCCGGTTGTAACCTGATCATCGAAAAGCCAATTTCGCTTTCGCTCGAGGATGCGGATCACATTATTGAAAGATCCAAGGCAAAGGGCGTCAAGGTGAGCGCCTGTCACCAGAATCGCTTCAACAAATCGGTTCAGAAAATCAGAGAGGCTATGGAAGCCGGCCGTTTCGGGAAACTTCTTCACGGAGCGGCTCATATTCGCTGGAATCGGGGCAGACAGTATTATGATCAGGCACCCTGGAGAGGGACTTGGGCGATGGACGGCGGAGCATTGATGAACCAATGTATCCATGACATCGATTTGCTCCGTTGGATGATGGGCGGAAGAATTAAATCCGTGACCGGAATTACCGATAACATGGCACACAAGTATCTAGAGACAGAGGATCTGGGACTGGCGCTTGTTTCCTTTTCGAACGGCAGTTATGGCATAATCGAGGGGACTACCAATGTGTACCCCCATAATTTGGAGGAGACCCTCTATATTTTCGGTGAAAAAGGAACTGTTAAGGCCGGAGGAAAATCGGTCAATATTATCCAGGAATGGCAATTTGCCGAGGATTCCGAGAATCCGGAGACGATCAAGAAAGAATACAGCGAGAATCCACCCAACGTCTATGGATTCGGCCATACTCCCTTATATGCGGATGTGATTAAGTCAATACGGGATGACCGTGAGCCATACGTGACGGCTCGAGACGGTCGGGAAGCCCTCGAACTGGTGTTGGCGATATACAAATCTTCTGCTGAAGGGAATACAGTTTCACTACCGCTCGATCGGGGAAGTACGATGGATTACGTGGGAAGGTTCGGGAAATGAGTTATTTTGTTCATGAGAGCAGTTACATTGATGAGAACGTCACGATCGGCGACGATACAAAAATTTGGCACTTCTGCCATGTGCAAACCGGTGCTCGAATCGGAGATCGGTGTTCACTCGGACAGAATGTAAATATTGCCAATCACGTAAAGATCGGTAACGGCGTTAAAATTCAGAATAACGTATCGGTTTATGAGGGTGTTGAAATTGAAGACGATGTATTTTGCGGGCCTTCAATGGTCTTTACGAATGACCTGACACCCAGAAGCAAGTACCCGAAGGGCGCATCCGCATACAAGAAAACACTTGTGAAAAGAGGGGCGTCGATCGGAGCTAACGCGACGGTCGTGTGTGGTACGACCATCGGGGAGTGGGCGATGGTCGCTGCGGGTGCCGTCGTGACGAAAAATGTCAAACCGCATGCTCTGATGATGGGTATTCCGGCACAGCAAAAAGGCTGGGTATGTGAATGTGGTGCGAGATTGAACATTCAATTGGTGTGCTCTGTTTGCGGAAGAAAATACATGATAAATAGTGATCAGATTACTGAGATAGAAGAGGGGAAACACAGCAATGGAGTTTCGTGATCTTAAGGCACAATATCAACGGTATAAGGTGGATATTGATACGGCGGTAGCTCAAGTCATGCGGAGCGGCATTTTTATTGCTGGTCCGGAAGTCAAGACATTAGAGCAACGGCTCGCCGAATATGTCGGTGTGCGTCATTGTATTACTTGCGCGAACGGTACTAAAGCGATGACTCTATTGATGATGGCTTGGGATATCGGCCCCGGTGATGCTGTCTTTGTTCCGGACTTTACATTTTTTTCGACTGGAGAAATAGTCGCATTTCGAGGGGCAACACCAATATTTATCGACGTTGAGTGGGAAACATTCAATATGGATCCCCAGAAACTCGATAAGTCTATCCAAAACGTTATTGACGAGGGAGTGCTTAAGCCCAAAGTCATTATCCCGGTTGATCTTTTTGGGCTTCCGGCGAACTTCCCGCGAATTTTGAAGATTGCAAAAAAATACAATCTGAAGGTTATGGAAGACGCAGCTCAAGGTTTTGGAGGCAGTATCGATGGAAAGAAGGCAGGGTCATTTGGTGATGCTGCTACAACATCTTTTTTTCCGGCAAAACCACTTGGCTGCTATGGTGATGGAGGAGCTATCTTTACGGATGATGATACATTAGCGGTACTTCTGCGTTCACTTAAAGTCCACGGCAAGGGTGAAGATAAGTATGATAATGTACGTATTGGCGTGAATTCAAGATTGGATACGATTCAGGCCGCGATTCTCAATGTGAAATTAACAGCCTTCATGGAGCACGAATTAGAGGATGTGAATCGAGTCTATCGAATGTACAACGAAAGGCTTAAGGAAACTGTTTTGACGCCAATTATTCCGGAAGGATATGAATCGAGTTTTGCACAGTATACGATCAAGTTGAAAAATAAAGAACAGCGGGACTTATTACAGGCATCGCATAAATCTGCCGGTATTCCAAGTATGATCTACTATCCGAAGCCGATGCATAAGCAACAGGCATTTATTGAAAATCAATGCAATGAGAATTGCTTTGAAGTTACGAACGCGTTATGCAATACGGTTCTATCGTTACCGATGCATCCGTACCTAACAGAAGGCGATATTGAACAAGTAGTTGAAAATATTAGAAGGAATCTGAAATGAAAATCTTACATATTAACTCGTATTACGGTGCAGGCGCTTTTTATAAAAATCTCTATGATGAACAGGCAAAAGCCGGCCTTGATATTGATGTTTATGTTCCGGTACACAATTCATTTGATAGCGGGACTAGAGAATATGGAGAATATACAAGGATTCGTCGTATTTTCAACCAGACAGATCGAGCTTTTTTCCACACCAAGCAAAACAAAATCATCAGGGATATTAAAAAGACATATGATATCGGAAAGTTTGATTTGATTCATGCCCACTCACTGTTCACTAACGGCTATGTAGCGATGAAATTGAAGCAGGAGTTCCATATTCCTTACTGTGTTGCGGTGCGAAACACAGACGTGAATTTGTTTTTCAAGAAAATGATTCATCTCAGAAAGACGGGCATTCAAATTCTTGAGAACGCATCTCGAGTAATTTTTCTTTCGTCAGCTTATCGGGACGAAGTTATCGAAAAAGTGGTGCCGGAGCGATTAGGTGAAAAAATCCGCAATATTTCCATCGTAATTCCGAACGGGATCGATCCTTTCTGGTTTGAGAACATGGGGAGCCCTAAAACCATTCAAGGAAGAGATGAGATTCGACTGCTTTATGTAGGCGAAATCAATAAGAACAAAAATATTCTGACTACATTGCAAGCAGTAAATCAACTAAATAAAGACGAGTCATCATTATCCTATACTCTGACCGCAGTCGGGAGAATCAAAGATAAGAAACTACTCGCTCAACTATCAACAAGTGACTATTTTCGTTACATCGAGCCTCGAAAAAAAGAGGAACTGATTCATATTTATCGGAATCACGACATCTTTGTGATGCCTTCAATTCATGAAACCTTTGGATTAGTGTATGCAGAAGCAATGAGTCAGGGGATGCCGGTTATCTATACTCGGGGACAGGGATTTGATAAACAATTTGAAGATGGTGAAGTTGGATACGCGGTGGATTGCTTAAATATTAATGAGATAGCAGGTAGAATAGTCGACATAATTAAGAACTACAATCAAATGACGGGAAATACTATTATCCACTGTGAGTTGTTTTCCTGGGATGATATATCTGAATCTTATAATTCAGTGTATATGGCCACTGTATAAGACAATTATATATTGTGTAAATGATATCAACATCTTTAGAAGGGGGTTTCATTCATTAAATGTATGATTTAGGCATAATCGGAGGAATGGGTTCTGAAGCAACAGCAGAAATCTTTCGTAGAATTGTTGCACTAACAAATGCAAGTTTTGATCAAGAGCATATGAAGATATGTGTACTGAATAAATCTCAAATACCAGATCGAACAGATTATTTGCTTAACAATGGACAAAATCCGTTACCATTAATCATTGAGGGAATTAATGAACTTAAGAGCCTCAATACTAGGTTTTTTATCATACCATGTAATACATCCCATGTATTTTCAGATGTTTTGGGTGATCAAGAGGACATCGTATTTATAGATATGGTCAAGACTACTAAGACTTACCTTCGAAAACAATGCAGAGAAGAAAAAATATGCATTTTAGGGACAACAGGCACCATATCTGCAGATGTTTACAATGATGAATACAGTGCCGATAGAATTTGTATGGTTTACCCCAATCATTTGCTTCAACTAAAAGTAATGGACATTATCTTATCCGTTAAGGCCAACAATAGAACTATGATGGAAAACAGGAAACGAATTATCGCGATTATGAAGAAGATTGTAGAAGAAAGTGGTTACTGTACTTTCGTGGTTGCTTGTACAGAATTGTCCGTTATTATGGCAGATTTGAAAATGGATGGATTTAAGATTATTGATGCAATGGAATTGTTAGCGATAATTGCTATTTTGGAATATGGCTATATAGTTAATGTGAAAAATCAAGTGTCTGTATTTCATCAGTAACTTAGGACATCAGAGTACAAACTTAGTTCATAAGAGTATATTCCAAATAGTTCGGCACACTAAAAAACAAAATAACGAGACTATTTTATAATGGAGGCTGTGACAATGAGTATCTATGGACTAATTTCGAAGCATAAGAAAAAACTGAAATCGAACGTAATTATTAGAAAAACTTATACGACAATTATAAGAATTATGTTTGCATTGGATCCGATTATTCCTTATAAAACAACGGTAAAATTTTATTACTATATAAGCTTTGGTATAACTCCGGATTTAGATAGTCCTCGCGATTTTAACGAGAAAATTCAATGGCTAAAGGTATTCTATCGTAATTCTCTTATGATAAAGTGCGCAGATAAATATTCAGTTCGTGATTATGTGAAAGAAAGTGGATATGAAGATACATTGACCACAATATACGCTGTTTACAACAGCGCAGATGATATTAACTTTGCTGCTTTGCCAGAAAGATTTGCTATGAAAGTTGTACATGGATGTGGATCGAACTTGATTTGTTTTAATAAAAGCAATATCGATGAAGAAATGGTGCGTAAACAATTTTCGAAATGGTTAAAAAAGAAAATTGGAAATATATCCGGGGAAAAGCACTATAACTACATAACCCCCAAAATAATTGTCGAAGAGAATCTTGCAACAGACAATAATAAGCTTCCACTTGATTATAAAATATTTTGCTTTAATGGAGAACCACGCTGTATTTGTGTATTTGCAGACAGAGGACAGACAGCACTGGGTACTACAAGGGCCTTTTTTGATTTTGAATGGAATGTTTTAAATTATTGTAAAGAAGAATACAAGACGAATCCTAATCGATTTAGTAAACCGGCTACTTTGGATAAAATGTTCGAAGTTGCAAAAAAACTTTCATCTCCATTCCCGTTTGTAAGGGTTGACCTATACGAAGTATCCGGTCGAGTTGTTTTTGGCGAATTGACGTTTACACCTGCGGGCGGTAGGGGAAAGGCTTACAATGAAGAGTGTTCAAAGCAATTTAGTGAGTGGTTAGTGTTGCCTCCAAAGAGCACGGACCTGAGCTGGAAAAACTATAAACCGTAGTTATTAATCGTTAATTACAATTGAAATCATACATAATTAGAAACTGTATTAGGAAGGCAAATTTGGGAATATAATGCTAAATTCAATAGGAGACAAAGGTATTAATAGTAGTCATCGGAAAAATCAAGATGAAGTTGTAATTTTTACTATCGTCTTTCAGATAACTATACTTGCAAGCAAGAATATGATAGTTACCACCCTACAAGCTGCTAATAACTTTAATTCTCTATTTAATTCTCTAATTACAGTTTTAATGGGGATTCTATATATTCGCTGCCTCGTGGCCACTAAATTTCGTATAAGGATTGAATCCTTATACATCGTGCTTTTATCAGCATCCTTCATTATTATCACGTATTTATTCAATCAGAAATTGTTTGAGTATCAATATGTGCGTTCTGCATTTGAAATATTCCTTGTATACTGTATCCCTTTGATTTTTTTCATACCAATAATCAAAGACACAGACAGATTATTGAAGTATTTTTATATAGCTGCTTATTTTATGTGTATAACAGCAATTATTTGTTTATTTGCAATAATTGCTGGAGCTCAAACTGTACGGAACTACAGTATGAGTTATGGGAAAGCAGCAATGATCCCTTGTATTTTTCTTATTTCTAAGGCTTTTAAAGAAGATCATATTTTAGATTATATCTTAGCCTTTACATGCACTGTTGCTATTTTTGTTTTAGGATCAAGATGGCCGCTGTTGTGTATTGGGGCATTTCTGTTCTACAGTATAACGAAAAAATTGTATTCCAACAAAAAGACATTTTTCCCCATAATCAGTGTTCTTTTTATCACGGTGCTTCTATCCTATTTGAATTATACGGAACTATTACGCGCATTGTCTTCAACACTCAGCAAAATAGGCATAAACAGTCGAACACTCACTTTTCTGCTAAATGACAATTTATTATTTGATTCCGGGAGGTCAGATATCCACTCCACACTTCTCTCAAAGCTATATGAATCTCCAATATTAGGTTTAGGTGCTTTCGGAGGGAACGTTGCGGTCGGACTTTCTCATCACTTTATTTTAGATACTTGGGCAAACTTTGGATTCATATTTGGAAGTATAATTCTTATATATTCGATATTACTTACTTTCGATCGTTATTGGTCATTCAGATCATCATCCTATGGCGAATTAATAATGATTTATGCATGCATGATTTGGCCGAAAATAATGATAGGCGAAAGCTTTTGGTCATCTGATAAATATTGGATGCTCATTTCATTAATAATACTTGGAAGATACCTAAAGACAATACGTATTAGCAAGATCAAGGAAAGGGAATAAGCAAGAAGTGGGATGTGGGACCATGCTAAAATAATAAACAATATGGAAAGAATTGCACAGGGAAATTTGAATTAGTAGCTTGCTATAGTATCAATCCGATCTTGTTGTTAGATTAAGATCCCGATTTCTGAAAGGCGAAGCTGAAGTTTCAAGTGAGGGCCGGTGGAAAACCCGAAAGATGAAGTGCCCAAATTACTCAAAATGAAACCTGCTAATACTGATTATCATTGAATAATGTGAGGAGAGTAAACATGAAAATACTGATTCTTGGTGGACGAGTAGAATCCGTTCAAACAGCAAATGCCAGTATCAGGATAAATATCGCAACCAAACTTAAAGCGATGGGGCATCAGGTGACCTTTATTGCAATTAATCAGAATTCTAATACAACAGAGCAAACCGAATTTGAGACGCATTCCGTTCGGAGTACATTGCATTGGAGGCTCCTAACGAAAAAGAAAGATAAGGGCTTGTCAGGCTTTGAAAAATTATTATGGTGTCTTGTAAAAATTGTCAGAAACATTCATAACGCCTTCTTTTTGCCGTTATACCCAGACATCGATCCGTTTCAATCCATTGAGGTCTATAGATTGGCTCGAAAATTATATAATGCAGGGAAATTTGATGCGATAATTGCTGTTTTTCGACCTTATTCATCACTATCTGCATTGATCAAAATAAAGAACAAAATACCTAACGTTATTTGTGGTGCGTATTATTTGGATGTGTGTACAGAATTGCAAAAGCCGAAAATAATGCCGAGTTGGCTATTCAATGTGCTTTGGCATCGTTCAGAGAAAAGAGTATTTGAAAAGTCAGATTTTATTCTATTGCCTCGAAATGTTCAACATTACTTTGAGTCGGATCAATATGCAATTTATAAAGAGAAATTTGAATTTTGTGAGTTTCCAGCTTTTGTTGAGCCACATTTGAACGATAGCGGAAGTAATAATCGTCCTGAAAATGAAGTAAAGATTGTTTTTGCGGGAACATTGAGTCATACATTTCGAAACCCAGAATACATACTTAGAATCCTTGGTGAAGTTTCAAAAAAAATACCTAATATTTCACTTAGCGTTTACGGAAGAGGAGATTGCGTAAAAATCCTCGAAAAGTATAAGAGTGTTGTTGATATTCATCTTCACGGTGCGGTTGAACAAAAGACAGTAATGGATGCGTATGTACACGCGGATTTCATATTAAACATATCAAACACCTTTAGCAATATGGTGCCTAGTAAGATTTTTGAATTGTTTGCAACGGGCAAGCCAATCATTAATATCGTTAAAACAACTGAAGATACTTCAGCGAAATATTTCGAAAAATATCCTTCGGTTTGCAATGTGAACGAGTGGGAAGAAATCGGGTCTCAAATTGAAAAAGTTGAACGATTCATTGTAGGGGAGAAAGGTAAGTATTATGATCCGGCTATTTTCGCGAATAAGTTTTATGAACACACACCACAGTACATCGCAAAAGTTGTCGAGAGACGAATCAATATTAGTCGGAATACTTATGAAGTATGAAAGTTGTCTTTCAGCCCCCAAATATAGTTCACTCCCAATGTTAGTTAAAAGATATATTTGTAGAAAGGGAGTGTTATCACTTACTGATCCTGAACTTAGCTTAAAAATCGGAGTTACCGAACAGACATTCTGTCGCTGGAAAAACAAATACGGAGGGCTGTTGCCCAGCGACATGAAGCGGCTGCGACAATTAGTAGAGGAAACACTCGACTCAAGAAGCTTGTAGCGAATCTGAGTCTGGATAAGGCTATGCTACAGGATATTCTCTCAAAAATAATACTAAGACCTGTGAGTCGTCGAGAAGCTGTCTGATATATGCAGAAGGAGTTTCGGGTAAGCAAGCGCAAAACGATCAGCCGGGCTCGCGCACCAAACCCCGCGGTAGCAAGCATGAGAAACGAATGCTGGGCAATGGATTTCGTTTCGGATCAATTGTACAAT
>Ga0123335_1006400_pt1 | contig 13724 bp, 9 predicted proteins | sample BiotimSIPDNA_2_FD_89707 | JGI IMG/M metagenome (GOLD analysis project Ga0123335, IMG submission 89707) | Anaerobic biogas reactor microbial communites from Washington, USA - Biogas_R2 time_0 SIP DNA | ecosystem: Engineered > Bioreactor > Anaerobic > Unclassified | place: Washington, USA... | reverse complement strand
TGTGTTGATGGAGTTTAGTGAGGATTGGGAATTTGGCAGGATCTATTTGAATATGGAGAATACTTAGGCTATTATTGACAGAAAGGACCCGTGGCTATTTTACAGAAAATCTGACACGTAATCGCAACTATGAAGCAAATAATCAAAATTCTGTTTATTGGAGTGCTGATTTTTGGTGGTATTGTTGGTGTTGTTTACGCTTTTTCTGCTGGAAATGTAGATGGAGTATGGTCGACCATTGACACGAATGGGGCGGTTGATGATGAGTGGGCTACTGGACCTGCAAGTGGTAGTTCGGATTATGATTATCCGTCTGATAAGTCTGGTTCGGATCCTGGTATTCAAGGCGCACTGGGCGGAGATGATTGGAACCAGGTGAGGAATGGGGTAGCTCCTGATAACGACCCCACGAACCCCACAAGTTATGGTGCCAAGACCGGTTTTGGGTTTGACGGGGTCGACGATGTCTACGAAGGCATTGACCTTTTCTTAAACGAGGAATTCCTTTTGGGAAAATGGTGTCATTTCAATACCCCAATCTATGCAAACGATAATCCGTTGGAATATGTTGATCTGAACATCCAAGTTGATACTATCCGTTGTCCTAACGATAGTGTTCCAACACCAAATGGTACCTTGAATTTTGGGTATCGTTTTACCATGAGTGAAATAGATAACGTTGGGATTTCTACCAATCCTCATTGTGGTTCTAAATATATCGGTTGGCCATATTATTCCGTTAAATACACTTACGAATGTACATATACCGTAGGCAATGACAGCCTCTGTCCTTTTGATGATGACGGCGTGAATGCTAACGGCTGCTCGGATCTGGTTACGATTGGCGCTTTGACTGCCCAAGATGAATTTACATGTGATTATGGTGGTGCAGCAACCGATTTCACCGTTCGAATCGTTGGCTTTGTTCCGTTGGAAGATTCCACTGCTTCATGCCCAGTAACCCGTCCGGCCGGCAGTAGTCCCAGTAATACTTACATCAGTGCAGAATATCAAGACAGTTGCGCCTGCTTATATGCCAAAGTAACCGAAGCCTCATCTACTGCCGTGGAGGTAAATTATTTTACGGCAACTGAAGTTGAACAAGCTGTGGAAGTGAAATGGGAGACAACCACTGAATTGGACAACCTGGGCTTCAACCTTTACCGCAAGCAGGAAGGCATCGAGGGATGGGTCAAGTTGAATGCGGAGTTAATCCCGACCGTCGTCTACCCGGGGGCACCCTTTGGTGGGGAGTACAGCTTTGTTGATGAGGGAGTCGAGCCTGGCCAAACCTATTCCTATTGGTTGATGGATGTGGATAATGACGGCACAGCCAGCCTGCACGGTCCGGCTGAGTTCACGACTACGGAGTAGTTCTGTTTTGAATATATCAATATATCAATCTGACTCAACTGTCGGAAAAAACAGTTGAGTCTTGGACTATAAACGAAGGTGTGGAGAGAAGCCCAAATTTTATGGGTCACGTAATTTGGAATCAATGATTGAAAAAACCAAGTAAGCAATTGTTTGTTATAATGCGGGTCTGGTATTTTACAGGTTGCCCTGAAAGCACATAAAACCAGGTTGATGAGGAGTGATTTGTGATTGAAAACAACATAAAATTTGAGCGAAACCCTGATTTCATCTATCGAAAAATTGTTGATGAGGTTGTTTTGGTTCCAATTCACCAGCAAGTAGCGGATATGGATTGTATTTACACCTTGAACACTGTGGGCGCATCGATTTGGCAGCTGCTGGAAGAGCATGCCACCAAGGAGGCGCTTCAATCAGCACTGCTTGAAGAATTTGACACCTCCCCCGAGATACTCTCGACTGATCTGGATAATTTTTTACAAGAACTGGAGCTTATTGGTGCCATCAGGAGAATGGGCTGATGGAGTGTCTGACCAGCCCTGAACTGACTCTTGGTGAATGGGGTCAGGGGCTCAAAGAACGACTGGGTGGGCAACGTTTCCCGTTCGGTGCGACTTTCGAAATCACCGAACGTTGCAATTTGGGCTGCGTGCACTGCTTTATCAACCAACCCCCTCACAGCAAGCAAGGCCTGGATCAAGAATTGAGCCTTTCAGAAATTAGCAGAATTTTGGATCAAATGGCGGATGCGGGTGTGATCAACCTACTTCTTACAGGTGGAGAAATTCTCCTCAGAGAAGATTTTAAGGAAATATATCTACATGCCAAAAAACTGGGCATGTTGGTGATGCTCTTTACCAATGGAACGCTACTCACAGCGGAGATGGCTGACTTTCTGGCGGAGTGGCCGCCTTATTTCCTGGAAATTTCCCTTTACGGCGCCACCCGCGAAACCTATGAAAATATTACCAGGGTCCCGGGCTCATTTGACCGTTGCATGCAAGCTATTCAACTTTCCTTGGACCGAAAACTTAAGTTAGGGTTAAAGACGATTGTATTGACGGTCAACCAGCATGAATTGTCCGCAATGCAGAAATTTGCTGAGGATCTTGACATCCCATTCCGTTATGATGCCATGCTCTGGCCGCGTATTGATGGAAGCCACAAACCCTGGAAATACCAACTGTCCCCTGAAGAAATTCTGGAACTCGACAAAAAAGATGAAAATAGATATGGGAAACAAAAAGAGCTCTATAGTATAATTGGTAATAATTATAAGCGCAGTGAAAACGTTTTTAGTTGTGGCGCAGGCTTTTCAGGGTTTCATGTGGATGCTCTGGGCAAGATGAGTGTTTGTATGATGGTTCGAAAACCAGCTTATGACCTCCGACATGGAAATGTGGAGGAAGGTTGGCATTTTTTAGGAGAGGTTCGAGCGAAAAAACGTGAACTGGATACGCCTTGTCAAACCTGTGATGCGGGTATGTTGTGTATACAATGTCCGGGGTGGTCGCAAATGGTTCATGGGGACCTGGAAACACCAGTCGATTTTATTTGTAAAGTCGGTCACTTACGTAAAGATTATATAAATTCTTTGATAGAGAAAAAATAAGAGGTGAGAGATGAAAGAAGGAAAAAAAGAATATCAGGCACCAAAAGTTTACCGAGTTCGGTTGGATATTAAATCCTCCGTAATGGGATCCTGTCAGCAATCGCCGGAAAATGTTATTGCCCCGTTTTGTGATGTTCCAGGTGCAAGTTGTCCGACTGCACCACATCCGTAAGAACAGATTTTTTTTCTGGAGTTTATAATGGTATTAATGTTTGAACACAATTAGTTTGGAGGTTTGAATCTTACTGACTGAATTTAACAATTTAACCGGACTTAGGATTGCGAATTTGGATATGTGGATGGGGTCAAGCAATACTTCTCTTAAGGTGTCCATTCCTGATTGCCATAAAAAATTCATCATCACAGGACCACCGCAAGGTGGTCTCATGTTGACTGTAGAAAAGGGTTTATTGCCTAAAAATGAAGGGTGGCAGTCGCTTGCTTATCCTTCCGAAACCCGTGAAATCTGGAAAGATAATCAAGGACGGTTTGTGTTTGTGGTTCCTGAAATTTCTCCTCCACGGAGGTGTTTGTTTGTTGACCCTGACTTTAAGTTAGGTCACATCATCGGCGAATTTCAACCGAAAAATGGATGCATCCCCTATCCTCTGGAAAATATTGAAATCATCATCTTTATCAATTGGCTGGCTGGTATGGGGGATATCATCTTACATGCAGTAGGCATTGACATCGACGGTCATGGGTATTGTTTTGCTGGTGCGTCTCATACAGGAAAATCAACATTGGCCGCTTCCCTACAAAAAGTGCCTGGAATAACCATTCTGGGAGAAGACAACCTAGTTTTGCGCTACTTGCAGGGGCGTTTTTGGATTTATGGGACCCCCTGGCACCAAAACCCAGATATGTGCGATGCAAAGGGAGTTCCTCTGGAGAAGATTTTTTTCCTGGATAAAACTGGTAATCCAGGTGTATCTGCTTTGAACCCTGTTGAGGGCATTAGTCAAATTCTTCAAACGGCCTTTGTCCCTTATTATCGCCCTGAAACACTGCCTGGAATTTTACAACGAATGGACCAATTAACAGAGCAAGTCTCTTTTTATAAGCTTTCGTACCAGCTGGGAACGGATGCCTGGAAGCTTATTTATGGAGCTTAATTTATAATACTCAAATTCGAGCAGTTACTTCTTCAAAAAATGGCTGAATTTCCTTAACCCAGTCTTAGGTAAAAACCTACCTGGTTTGCTCAGGCAGACTAATTCAATTACAATCAAAGTGTTTGGTGTTTAGAGGGAACAAAGGTGATTCACTTATGATTAAACAAAAAAAGCTCTTCTTATTTCTTTCATTCCTATTATGTCTAAATGCGACGTCTTATTCTGCCGCTTCCGCAGTTCTTGATATCTCAACAAGTTCATCAGAAACGATAGAAGTGTTCGTTGAAACGGATGCCGAATTCATTTTTGAGATACAAGTACCAAGGCAAGATTTAAAAATGGAATCCGCCATATCTGAAGCTGGTGACCAAAATGAATACATGAAAATTTCACTTCCTGGTTGGTCATCCACGGCTCAACCCGGATCACCCAGCCTTCCAATGCTCACCAAGACAATTGGGGTCCCTTTTGGATCTAAAGTCAGCCTGCAAGTTATCCCTGGAGATGCTTTCACACAGGTGTTGGATAAATTTGTCTTACCCGTGGTTACACAAAAAACGGATTGGGTCTCCTCGTTTGTCACTCGAGATGAACCTATGTTGCCAGATGTCAGCTATCAGCTTTTAGAGGATGCGGCTTTATACAAATCGGCAAACACTTATCCGGGCAAACTGGCAGAACTGACCAGTGACGGGAATATCAGGGGTCAGCGGGTGGTTGGCATTGCCATTTACCCGGTTCAATTCAACCCGGCTACGAAAGAATTGACAACCTACGAGTCGATTTTTGTTAAGGTAACTTTCGAAGGAGGGCAGGGAACACAATTCTCTAGCTTTACACAGGAATCAAATTTTTATGAAGATTTATTTAAAGAGCAAATCCTTAATTATGAAAGCGCCCGCGGCTGGCGCCAGGAAATCACGCCATTATCTGTGGATAGTTCTACGGGGATCTCCTCGCTAACGCTTCCCTGGACGCCTCCTGATCTGAGCTGGAAAGTGCGAGTCCGAGAGGATGGGATTTATCGGTTGACTTATGAGGAATTAGCGGCGGAAGAACTACCAGTGGATGAACTTGATCCCAGCGAACTCCAACTTTTCAACCTGGGAACTGAAGTAGCCATACATGTGGAGGACGCTGGAGATAGTAGCTTTGACCCAGGGGATTACATTCTTTTTTATGGTCAGAAGCCTGCTTCCAAATATGCCCTGGATAATGTCTATTGGCTGACTTACGGGAAAGCCGCCGGATTGCGCATGGTTGTTCGTGATGGCACACCAGGTGTGGGGCAAACGCCTGATAAATTTTCCTTAACCCAACATATTGAGACGAACAACATGTATTACTCCGATATTCCGGGAGAGGAGCAGTTTGAACGCTGGATGTGGGATTATGTGAGCTCTACACCAAGCAGGATTTTTTCCACGAATTTTGTGCTTACAGCTCCATATGATTCTGGTTCAGTTATGACCATTGCAATGTTTTCGATTAATCAATCACCAACGATTGATCCCGACCATTTGGTTTCAATTACAGTCAATGATACCCAGGTAGGTGAGTATCAATGGGATGGGATCACCTGGTTTTATCCAGAGATCAGCATTCCTGAAGGCTTGTTGATGGATGGGAGCAATACACTGAAGGTGACTGCATTAAACCCTCCAGAATATAATTATATTTATATCGATTGGTTCAAGTTCGATTATCCAAGTTACTTTATTACAGAAAATGATCAACTAGCATTTAGATATAACGATCCCGGGCCTTGGAATTACCAGATCGATGGGTTTACGAACCAAGCGATAAGAGCATTTGACATTTCTAATTCAACCTTCCCTGTATTCATTGAAGGCGTCACAACAATAGCATCAGATCTAGGCTATGCCGCTCAATTTCAAGATTCAATCGCAGAAGGATCAGATTATCTTGTGGTTGCAGATACTGCGATTTTGGATGAAGAATCGATTGACTACGATACGCCTTCAAATTTGCAATCAACGACCAATGGGGCAGATCATATCATCATTACCCATCATACCTTTATTGACCAGGCCAATATCTTGAGAGAGTTTCGTGCCTCACAAGGTATGAGGGCGATCAGTGTGGACGTTCAGGATATCTATGATGAATTTAACTATGGGTTGACCGATGTAAAAGCGATCAAAGATTTCCTGGCTTATACAGCCACCAGCTGGGTTAACCCTGATCCAAGCTTTGTGGTCTTAATGGGAGATGGTCATTATGATCCCAAGGATTATGACGGTTATGGGCGCCCGAATTATATCCCCGCTTATCTCGCGCCAGTCGACCCGTCAATAATAGAAACAGCTGCAGATGATCGTTATGTGATGTTGACTGAGGGCGACTTACTTCCTGATATGATGCTAGGCCGCCTGGCCGTCAATAACACAACTGAGGCTGCTGCGATAGTAAGCAAAATTATCGCCTACGAGCAATCGCCAACTGAGGGAAACTGGCAGGAGCAGGTTTTGATGATTGCTGATAACGCAGATGATGCCGGGAACTTTTCTCTGGTTTCTGATGATTTAATCGATTGCTGCCTGCCTGAACCTTTTATGGCTGAAAAGATTTATTACGGGATAACCCACACCAACACTACGGATCCTACTGCTGGGCAGGCTATTCTGGCAGGCATTAATGCCGGGAAACTGATTGTTAACTATATTGGTCATGGATCAGCCACCAGATGGGGAACTTCAACTGAGGGTATGTTCAGCACTGGGGATGTGGCTGGGCTGACCAATACTGGGAAACTACCCATCATGCTGCCAATGACCTGTATGGATGGTTATTATATTTATAACTTCAGTAGCCTTGAATCCATGGCAGAAGTCATAACCAAAGCTGATAATAAAGGCGCAATTGCCAGTTGGTCTGCGACTGGTTATGGCACAACTTATGGACATGATTTTCTCGACAAAGGGTTTTTTGAGGCGGTCTTTCTAGGTGGAAATGGTGAGATCACATTGGGCGAGGCAACGAACGCTGGTAAACTGAATTTATGGGCTTCTGGCACAAATCTGGATTTGATGGATACCTATCTCCTGTTTGGTGATCCAGCAACCAGGGTTGCGCTTAGATTTAACGCAGTTGATGATAGTTATACAACTAATCAAGGTAGTACTCTTACGGCTTCAAGCGAGGAAGGAGTATTGATTAACGATATCCATCCTGAAAATGCAGCTCTTACTGCAGTTTTGGTTGATCCAGTAAAGAATGGCAATTTAGAATTTTCTGCAAATGGTTCGTTCAGCTACACACCAAATATGGGTTTTGTTGGACCGGACTCCTTTACTTACCAGGCATATGATGGAACCTCCTATACAAATATTGCTACGGTGAGCATCAGTGTGACTCCCTTTAATACACCACCTGTAGCTTTTGATCAATCAGTTTCAACCCTGATAAATACACCACTTGATATCACTTTAACTGCAGAGGACGATGGGGGCACTGGACCGACAGCTCTTATCAATTCAAGACAACTTCAAACTTTGTCCTCATCGCTGATATTCAATATTGAAAAAGAGCCTGACCATGGTTCATTGGTAGGTGAGGAAGGTTCGGCTTATCAAACCTATAAACCAGAACCGGATTTCATCGGCCTGGATAGCTTCACGTTTACTGCTTTCGATGGTGAAAAATACAGCAACATCGCTACCGTATCTATTACAGTGATTGCTGATAATCAGCGCCCAACCGACATAACCCTGTCAAACAATTCATTGACTGAAAATGAACCTGTGAACAGCGTGGTGGGAGTGTTATCAAGCGCTGATCCTGATGTTGGAGACGAGCACAGCTATACCCTGGTCTCGGGTAGTGGCAGCGAGGATAACGCAGCCTTCAATATATTGGAAAATAGTCTACGTACTTCAATTGTTTTCGATTACGAGGCCAAGAGCAGCTACTCCATCCGTGTGCGTTCGACTGACTCTGGTGAGTTGTTTACGGAAAAAGCATTTACTATTTTAGTAATTCAAAAGGGTGATAAGTTAAATATTTACTTGCCATTAATTTTAAAGTAAGCGAATTTTCGTAGAAAGGATGGACTGCTCGTTACCACGGGCAGTTTTTTTTTAAAACATGAAGGCGACTGGTGATCTTTGTCAAAAAATTGTGTTTTGATAGAAAGACAATCAAATATCTTTCCAGTCCAAAACCAAACCAGATTTTTTTCTTGTCGCGTTCAACACAGGTAACGCAGCCAATCAATTGACTTTCAGAGATCCATCCGTCTGTAAGCAGAGGGCTGTTATCCCCTTTTATGAGAAACAGGGATTCTTGTTTATCAATGATACGGTGTATAAGCAGATTGTTGTTGGTGGGATGAATAAAAGCAACGATTTTACCAATGGATGGCTTGGCTTGTGATAAAGGTGAAATAGTAAGCGTATCTCCACCCCTAAGAAATGGGAGCATGCTGCTGCCCGGTGCTTCAAAGCGTAATTTGATTTCATTGGATAAGATGGTTTGACAGAGTTCCCCTAGTTGATTTGTTGATATAGCTAAATGATCCCACTTGATCTTGTGGATTTCGGGTTTTTGGTTTGGTGAGATCAAGGTATTCTCTCTATTAGTCGCATTGGTAGATTATAACCTCAAGAAGTTATTTTATCCTTATAAAGAACTTAATAAAATTGAGATTTTTCCGCTTCAGCTGCAAGAGGGGTAAATATACTGGATTGAAGATTATCCATTTTTCAAGTTAACTCAGTAATTCTGTTTGGATAATGGACCTATTCTTGCAACTTTTAATTCTTTAAACCAATTATTTTGCCCTAAATATTGGATAAATGATAAGATTACGCTCGTAAGTTTTTGATCAATCAAGTGTCAAGGCGGTAGAAATGAAATTAAAAAAACAAAGAAAATCCATTTTCCTGTTAATACTCGTTCTAAGTTTACTCAGTTCATTTATTACAACTGCTTTACCACTTAGGTCTGTGGAAGCTGTAAGCACCTGTGCTGTCGAAAAACAAGCAGATGTTGTTGTCGTTAGGGTTTATTACAAAAGTCAGGAAGATATTGCTCTTCTGGGTAGCTTTGACCTCTTTGAGTACAACAACAAAGTTGAGAAATATGTCCTTATTGCCATAAATAGAGATCAAATCAATCAGATTGAAGACCTAGGATTTACTGTAGAGATTGATGAAGTTGAAACTGCCAATTTCCAGCTTCTGTTCACCCCGATTGAAAGTCAAACTGATACCGGTATTCAAACAATCCCTGGTTACAGTTGTTATCGCACCGTGGAAGAGACCTATGCCGCTGCAGCAACTATTGCAGTTGATCACCCCAACCTGGCAGAATGGAAGGATGTGGGGGACTCCTGGGAAAAAAGCGTTGATCAACCTGACGGCTATGACATGATGGTCCTTATACTAACAAATTCCTTGATCAATGGCGAAAAGCCAAAACTCTTTATCACTGCTGCGATCCATGCCCGAGAATACACTACGGCTGAATTAGCTTTACGATTTGCTGAGTATCTGATAACTAATTACAATAGCGACCCGGATATCACCTGGATACTGGACCAACATGAGATTCATATCATGTTCCAAGCTAACCCAGATGGACGCAAAGAAGCCGAAGCGGGTTACTCCTGGCGCAAGAACACCAATGAGAATTACTGTGGGGCGACAAGTACCAGCCGTGGGGCAGATTTAAATCGTAACTACTCCTTCTATTGGAATTCTTGTTATGGCTGTTCCAGTGGCAATCCCTGTGATGACACTTATCGCGGACCAAATGCGGCCTCAGAGCCCGAAGTACAGGCAATTCAAGCCTATATGCGCTCAATTTTTCAGGATCAAAGGGATGCTTTGCTTTCATCTCCTGCCCCAACAGATGTAAGTGGTTTATTTATAGACTTACATAGCTATAGTCGATTAGTTCTCTGGCCATGGGGAATGACAAGTAGTACTGCTCCAAATGGAAGTGCATTACAAACCTTGGGGCGCAAGTTTGCTTATTTCAACAGTTATACACCTGAACAGGCTTCTGACCTGTACCCTACAGATGGCGCTAGTACTGATTTTGCCTATGGAGAATTGGGGCTCCCTGCCTATACATTCGAGTTAGGTTTAAAATTTTTTGAGTCATGCACAGATTTTAATAACACAATATACCCCGACAATCTCCAGGCTTTGCTTTATGCTTCCAAGGTCGTTCGTACGCCGTATCAGACACCAGCAGGCCCAGAAACACTGAACGTTGATGTTAGTGACAATGTGGTTTTCGAAGGTGAAAGTGTGACCTTGACCGCAACCATCAATGACACACGCTATCGAAATACAAATGGCACTGAACCTACACAAAATATTTCTGCAGCTGAATTTTACGTAGATACTCCTTATTGGGAAGACAGCGCTTCTCCCATCTCGATGATGTCTGTGGATGGTGCGTACAATGAAACAGTTGAGGATGTCACCCTTAAAATCGATACAACGGGATGGAGCCAGGGGCGTCATATCCTTTTTGTGCGCGGTCAAGATACAGCAGGTAATTGGGGTGTGATCAGCGCTGTTTTCCTGACCGTTGAGGTCAACAATAATGAACGTCCTGTCGCGGAAGACAAGAGTATTTTGACTGATGAGGATACTCCAGTTACAGTTTTATTGACCGGTTCTGACCCTGACGGTAACCCCTTGACTTTCAGTGTCGTTTCCGATCCTTCCAAGGGGAGTTTGGGCGGAATTGCTCCAAATCTGACCTACACTCCGGAAGCGAATTATTTTGGAACAGATAGTTTTACCTACCTGGCGAACGATGGTATAGCTAATTCTTCTGAGGCAACCGTCAGCCTCACTATCAATCCTGTCAATGATGCACCGACGGCGAAACAACAGACTCTCAGCGTTTTAGCTAACTCATCTCATTGGATTGCCCTTGAGGGCATGGATGTTGATGGTGACAGCCTTGACTATGAAGTAGTGAGTGAACCAACAAACGGAAGCCTCAGGGGCAGTCCGCCTAACATACTTTATTCACCTAACCAGGATTTTACAGGCGACGATGAGTTCACATTTAGAGTACACGATGGGGCAGTCTATTCTGCGGAAGCTACCGTAACCCTTTCTGTAAGTAACAATGATTCCGTCACTGTGTTTTGGGATGATTTTGAGTCAGATAAAGGATGGACCGTCAATCCGGAAGGAACAGATACAGCTACGACGGGTTTGTGGGAGCGGGCAAATCCAGAAGCTGTTTATTATAACGGGGATAAACAGTTAGATATACCAAAGAGTGGTGAATATGACCTGGTCACAGGGCATCTGGCAGGAGCTAGTGCTGGTAGTTATGACATAGACAATGGAGTGACGAGTATCCGTTCACCAGAAATATTGCTTCCTGAACGCGGTGATCTAAGCCTGTCGTTTTATTATTACCTTTCGCATTATACGAACTCCTCGTCTGCTGATTATTTGCGAGTAACCATGATCGGTGAAAAAAGCGAGGTAATATTTACAGAGTTAGGTGCAGTTGACAATGATGATGCTAAATGGGAATTTTTCAGCGCGGATATTAGCAGCTTTGCGGGACAAAATGTGCATATTTTAATTGAAGCTGCAGATGCTAGCACAGGGAGCCTGGTTGAATCGGCTATTGATGATGTATCAATTCGGGGAAACATGACCAATACAGCTCCCACTGCTGAAGCTCAATCCTTGGAAACACCTTTTAACCAAGTACTAGACATTACGTTGACAGGGGCTGATTTGGATGAGGACCCCTTAACCTATGCCGTTGTAGTTCTACCCATCCATGGCAGTTTGTCTGGTACAGTTCCTGACATGACTTATACACCGGACTCTGATTATTATGGCAGCGATCAATTTGAATTTGTGAGTAATGATGGCAAAGCTTTATCCCTGCCTGCGACTGTTTCGTTGTCGATATCCCAGCCTACCGCTGTAAGAATTCAAAGTTTGAGTGCACAGGAGGAGACACCAGTCATAATTGTTCAGTGGATCACAAGTAATGAAGTGGGGGTGCAGGGTTATAACGTATATCGTTCGGAAACTCTAATTGGTGAAATAGTTAAATTGAACGCTGAGCTGATACCACCGCAGGGATACCCGGGCAGTCCAGAGGGTCACACCTACTACTATTATGATACAACTTATGATCAGGAGAGCAAGATGTTATTCTACTGGCTCGAGGAAAAATACACCAATGGTGGAGATATGCTTTACGGACCAGTGAAGATCGAACGTTATGCTGAGGATGAACCTGAATTTTCTCACCATCTATTCATTCCTCTAATTAGCCGTTGACCTTGAATTAAATGTGAAAGTTAATTTGAATATAGCCGCTCAATCATTTTGAGCGGCTCTTGATTAAGCCTTTAGGCAGTCGAAATCATGTAATGATTGAGAGAAAAACCACTATGATGGGTGGTTGTATTTTTTTTTGATTTAATTGGAAAATTTGTTATTGCATTTTGTTAGGCAATTTTCAAGCTATTGTGAATATTTCGTTTGAGTCAATGGTGATTCAGCTTAGCCTTTGGTAAGTTTTTTCTTCATTTCAATTTTGTCTTTTCATTGAGTGGTCTAGAATTCAATACTTCAACCTTAAAATGAAATTGAATCCTTGGTTCTTAGCCTATTTTCTCATTTTTTTGAGCGCTTGCTCATAGCTTTGGATGTAGTCATCCACGGTTATTTTTTGACATAATTCCGCAACAAGGTCATAGGGAATGTGCCTGGGGTTTTTAAAGCGGATGCAGCTCTTACCCATATCAAGTTTTGTTGGTACACGGAGAGAATATTCCTTGACGAACCATCGTTCAACTTCAGGATTGGTTTGTAATCCCATGTGGTAAAGCGCGATGTGGTTTTTTTGCGAAGCAAGAGCCAAGAATGGCAAAGGCTGATCTTTCTGGACGTGGTATCCCCTGGGGTAAATAGTTAAAGGAACCACATAGCCGATCATGCCATAGGACATTTGCTCAACAAAACCCTCTGGCAAGTTGGCAAGGATTACATCCCTTAATTTCCTGACAGCTTCTTGATGATCATCAGGAAGCGCTGCTAAATATTCTTCGATTGTTTTGGCATCGTATTGCATTTTTTCTTCCTGTCTACCCTCATAAATCATTCTCAAAATTTCCGAAAACAAGATTTTACTCTTCTAGAATTGTAACCTTTGTCCTGATGTATCACTTTTAACAGGGTTTTTCAAGCATATTTAATCTCAAAGATTCGAATTAACCTTTGCACCTCTTAACGCTTTGATTGAGAGATGTTGAAATTACTTCTTTTTAAAAATCGAGCAAGAAAAAAATCCTATCGTGAAGGAAGGTTTAGCTGGTTTGCCAACAAAACCAAATTTATTCATTTTTGTGCTGATGGGAATGCTTCTCGGATACAAAATGTTTATGCTCGTGTGAATGTTCAATTTGATACCTAATTTTTGTTCCGTTTTGAATTTCTGTGAATGTGTGGGTATGCAGATGAGAGTGACGGGTAATCATTGTATCGATTACGACTAAAACTGAACCAACAGTCATAATCAGAAAGGCTACAAGAAAGTAGTCTGTGATCGCTTCTTTCAGAATCAGAAAGGAAAGCAGCGCGCCGATAAAGGGCGCT
>Ga0123335_1006398_pt1 | contig 13730 bp, 10 predicted proteins | sample BiotimSIPDNA_2_FD_89707 | JGI IMG/M metagenome (GOLD analysis project Ga0123335, IMG submission 89707) | Anaerobic biogas reactor microbial communites from Washington, USA - Biogas_R2 time_0 SIP DNA | ecosystem: Engineered > Bioreactor > Anaerobic > Unclassified | place: Washington, USA... | reverse complement strand
AGGGAAGAGCTGGCCGCCTTTTCCTATTTCCAAAGCTGATGCTATGCACTGTCCGACCTGTCTGGTTGTTATCATAGCAGTACCGCCTTTTGGATACATGGTAGCCATAGGCATCTTTTTAATCATCTCAACCAAGAATGTCCATACTGGTTTTCGGCCTTTCTGAGCACCAAAAATGTATGGAAGTTCAAGGACAGATACAGCAAAATTCTCATCAGCATAATCAAGGGCAATCTTTGCCTGGTCCACTCTGCTTCTGATATATGGATGGTGTTTGTACAATTCCCATTCTGGGAATGTGCGGTCAAAATATGTAAAATATGAACCGCATATTACTGTCTGCTTGATTCCGCACTCCTTTGCTAATGGAAGAAGTTTCTGTAAGGGGACTATGTTATATCTGTAGAACATATCATATATGGGAGCGGGACCCTCTATTCTTTCATCAACACCTGCAGCAAATACTAGACCGTCGCATTTTTTCATTATATCTGTCAATTCATCTATATTCAAAGACATGCAGTCTTTTAGAATCAGCTCCATCTGAGACGGTATATCGGCTCCTTTTGGTACAGGCGGCAAAGCCATGCCTATTACGCTGTGTCCTCTTTTAATGAGTTCCTTTGCAGCTTCACTGCCTAATAATCCGGTTCCCCCTATGATAAGCACTTTCATGATGGTATCTCCTGTTGTAAATAATGAAAAAAAAGGTCTCTTTCTATGAGAGAGGATTCCTTTCTCCTGTTCATTATATCATATTTAATTATTAAGATATTTATATATTGCTTAACAGTTATGCTGTCACTATCTTACTTGCCTCTTGAAGGTTAAGTTTGGTAATAGCATCTTCTCTCATTTTGTACTTCAATATCTTTCCAGCGGCATTCATTGGGAATTCAGTCACAAAGTCTACATATTTCGGGGTCTTGTGTTTAGCCATATGTGAATTAACATAATCTTTGAGTTCCTTTTCGGTCATGGTCTCATTTTCTTTTAAAATTACACAAGCCATTATTTCTTCACCATAACCCTTATCAGGAACGCCTATTACCTGAACATCCTTTACTTTCGGATGAGTATATATGAAGTCCTCAATCTCCTTAGGATAAATGTTTTCTCCACCACGGATGATCATATCCTTAATCCTTCCAGTTATTTTATAGTATCCGTTATTTCTTCTTGCAAGGTCTCCAGTATGAAGCCATCCATCCTTGTCTATTGCTGCAGCTGTAGCCATAGGCATTTTGTAGTAGCCTTTCATAATGTTGTATCCTCTTGCGACAAACTCTCCATCTGTATCATCAGGAAGTTCTTTGTTAGTTTCAGGGTCGACGATTTTACATTCAACACCTGGCAGAGCTTTTCCTACTGTATTAACCCTTATTTCTATTGGGTCATCAGTCGTGCTCTGAGTGCATCCAGGAGATGCCTCAGTCTGTCCATATACTATTGTTATCTCCCTCATATTCATCTTTTCCTGAACATCCTGCATGACCTTTATCGGGCAGGGGCTTCCAGCCATAATGCCTGTTCTCATATGTGAAAAGTCAGTTTTTGAAAAATCCTCATGTTCGAGCATAGCAATAAACATGGTAGGAACTCCATGACAGCATGTTATCTTTTCAAGATTTATGCAATTTAGAGCAGGCCTTGGTGAGAAGTAGGGAAGCGGGGACATAGTTGTTCCATGCGTTACACTTGCAGTCATTGCTAAAACCATTCCGAAGCAGTGGAACATAGGCACATGGATAAGCATCCTGTCCGCTGTAGACAAATCCATGCAGTCTCCAATACACTTTCCATTGTTAACTATATTGTAATGAGTAAGCATTACACCCTTTGGAAAACCTGTTGTGCCTGAGGTATACTGCATATTGCACACATCATCTTTATTTATTGTACTTGCTCTTCTGTATACTTCTTCAATTGGGGTTTTCTTATGCATATCCATTGCATCTTCCCATGTTATGCATCCGTCCATAGTAAAGTCCACTGTTACTATATTCCTCAAAAAAGGAAGTCTTTTGATATGTAATGGTTTTCCAGGAGTAGAATTGTCCAGTTCAGGGCATAGTTCTTTAACTATCTTTGCATAATGAGAATCTTTGTAACCTTCTATCATTACGATAGTATGCGTATCCGATTGTCGGAAAAGGTATTCCGCTTCATGTATTTTGTATGCGGTATTAACAGTTACCAGAACTGCACCAATCTTTGTCGTAGCCCAGAAAGTTACGAACCATTGAGGTATATTTGTCGCCCATACTGCTACATGATCTCCTCTTTTAACTCCAAGTGCTATTAGAGAGCGGGCGAATTTATCTACATCATCACGAAATTGTGAATATGTCCTGGTATAGTCAAGAGTTGTGTAACGGAATGCATACTGGTCAGGGAACTCTTCTACCATTTTGTCCAGTACCTGTGGGAAGGTGAAATCAATAAGTTCTTCTTTTTTCCAGACGAAGCGGCCTGTTTTTGTTTTATTGTAGTAAAGTTTTTTTGTGTTTTTGTTATTCTCATATTTTGAAGTAATGTAATTCATGAAATGAGGAAATACTATTCCAGGGTCATCCAAATCAGATGACCAGCTCATTATCCACTCATATGATATATATCCATCGTAATTTATAGATTTTAATGCTCCGACTATTTCTTCAATAGGAAGGTCACCTTCACCCATAAGTCTGTATTCCAGTTTATTATCATTAATTACAGAATCTTTCATATGGACATATTTTATGTATGCTCCTAAATTCTGTACTGTTTTTTCCGGTGACTCATTATGGAATCTGTATGGGTGATGTATATCCCATAATGCAGCAAGATTATCAGATGCAAAATGTTCCAGCACCTTTCTCAGCCTGTCAGTATCGCAGTATATGCCGATTGTTTCAAGCAGCAGGGTGACATGCTTTTTCTCAGCATATGGCAGTATTTCAGTAATAATGGATATGACTGCTTCATCAGTAGCTTTATCATTTGGTATCATGGAGCTGTCTGGAAGCAGTCTGATATATGAGGTACCCATTTTTGCTGCAAGATCGATATATGCCTGTAATTGCTGTATATTCTCTTTCCTTTTATCTTTATCATTCAGGTTACATGCTGTGGAAAAACAGGATACTTCAAGATGAAGATTTGCAAGCTGCTCAGCAGTTCTTAATACTTGCTGCGAGGAAAAGGGTCTTGCATCAACAGCGTAAACATTGTTTTCCAGTCCTCTTACCTCAATTCCGGAAAAACCAAGGTCTTTTGCCATAGCTATTGCTTCCTTCCAAGTGAAACTTGTCCAGCTTATTGTGGAGAACGCATATTTCATTGTATTCCTTCCTCATATAACATTTTGTTAACTGCATTAATATATGCCATGATTGATGATTCAATAACATCGGTTGAAAGACCTCTTCCTGCATATATATTTCCATTGTAACGTATTTTCACTGTTGCAGCACCCAGAGCATCTTTCCCTTCAGTAACAGATTTCAGATTAAAATCAAACAGTTCAATGTTCATTCCCATAATTTTTTCTATTACATGGAATGCGGCATCAATCGGGCCGTCTCCGAAACCTACTCCCTCAAGAGGCTTGTCATTATACTTAAGCTTTACTGCAGCTGTGGAATTAATTTTATTCCCGCTGTTTATTACAAACCTGTCAAGCTGATACACTCTTGGAACCTGCACTGCTTCTCTTCCAATAATGGCTTCAATATCTTTGGTATACACCTGCTGTTTTTTTTCAGAAAGTTCTTTGAACATATCAAATATCTTTTCTATGTCCTTATCAGTGAGCGTATATCCAAGACCTTCAATAAATGTTCTGAAGGAATAAAGATCCATTTCCTTGTTAACAAGATCAGCTTCATTTATGAGTATTCCTGTATTTAAAGTGTCTTTTGCCTTGCCATTCTTTATATCAGCTATTCCTGATAGCAATACTGAAGCTCTGTTAAGTTGAGCTATTAGCATGTTGCAGTCAGCATTAAGGGCATCAGATCTTGTGTGGATAGCAGTAACAGTTTCTTCAAGGCTTGCATCATTTGCTGTACCATTGATTGCACAAGTTACCTGTTTAGCTCCCGCCTTAATCGAGGATATTGTGTTTGCTACTGCCATACCCATTTCATTTTTTGCCCTGAATGAGAAAATGGCATTTTCCAAATTAATTGATTTTAAAAGGCTGGATAAAAATGTGGATACTTCATCAGGCAGTATGTGCCCGACTGTATCTTCAATCCCGACTGTCAAGGCTCCTGCTTCTAATGCTGTATTAATGACTTCAATAATAAATGGAAAGTCGCTTCTTGTAGCATCAAGTGCAGTAAATTCAACATCATCACATAAAGTTTTAGCAAAAGAAACAGATTCTTTAACGGTATCAATAACCTGATTTTTTTTCATATGCAGCTGATATTCCATATTGACTGGGGACAGAGGAAGAGAAATGTGTATACGTGGCTTAACTGCTCCCTTAATAGCCTCATATGTTTTTTCAATACTTGCCCTGTCTGGTCTTGCTGGACAGCAGAGTATGCTTTTTCTTAAGCTTGATGCAATGGTTTTTACGGCTATAAATGTGCTTTGGGATGTGTCTGCAAGACCAGTCTCAATTATGTCAGTATTAATATTTTCTAATTGTCTGGCAATTTCCAGTTTTTCCTTAAAGCTGATATTCAAAGCTTTATCCGTTTCACAGTTCTTCAGTGTGCAGTCCTTGATTAAAACCACGGTTTTCATGTAAACCCCTTCCATACTCCAAAATGTTATTAATTTGGGATTATAGCATTATATGAATAAAAAGTCTATTTTTTCCTCAATATATTAACTTTTGATAACAATACCGTCACATTTATGGTATATATATTAAAGGCGTAAGTTTGTTGGAGGTAAAATGAAGAAAAGTGTAAAGGTAATAGTCATTATTTTAATGCTTGTACTGGCAGCAGGTATTTTAGTTTCATGTTCGGATACAAAGGAAAATCTTTTCTCAATAAATATAATAAATGGCAAAGAAGTGCATATTACCAAATACCATGGTAAGAGCAACAAAATATTGGTCCCTGAAAAAATCAAGGATCTTCCTGTTACCGGAATAACTTCAAATGCTTTCTGGGGAAGTACTGAAGTTATTTCTATCACATTACCTGACACTGTGAAGGTGATAGGGAATAACGCTTTTTATAGCTGTAAATCCCTGACTTCTTTCAATATACCGAAAAGTTTAGTTGAATTAGGAGAGAATGCTTTTATCGGTTGTGACAAGTTAAAGGATGTAACAGTAACTGATGGGAATGAGTATTTTACTTCAATAAACGGAGTATTATTCAATAAAGATATGACTAAACTCATAATTTACCCTCCGCAGAAGAGCGGGAAGCAATACACAGTCCCTGAAGGAGTAACTCATCTGGACAGGAATGCTTTCTGCAACAATACAGACCTGTCAGCTGTTATCCTTCCGAAAAGTCTTGTGGAAGTCGGACCGACGGCATTTAAGAATTGTTCTGGTATATTGGAGATGGAGCTTCCTGAAGGAACACAGAATATAAGGGCAGGAGCATTTTGGGAATGCGTTAATCTTTCGTCTATAAAAATCCCTAGTAGTGTCAGTATTATCAGTGATCAAGTATTTTACGGTTGTGCAAAGCTTTCGTCTATTTATGTACAGGAAGGCTCATATGCGCAACAGTGGTGTGAGGATAATTCCAGAACTGCTGTGATGAAGCTTTACTGATGCGAAACATAACTGTTGAAAAATAATCATCCTTGTGTTAGTATCAATCTTAAGTATGAGGAGGGCAGATGCGAAAGGGAAGAACAGAGCTTGACCGCGAAGGCATGCTGGTATATATACCAAAAGGCGGTAAATCTTCTAAAGTCTTAAAAGTTACATCACCTATACTGAAAATGTCATTAATATTCTATTTTCTGATAGCTATTATTGTCTGTCTGAGTTTCTCTTTGATTTACTTTATAAATCAGAACAAACAGGTGAATGCGCAGATGGAAGAGATTATGGCTGATTATAACAGTGAAATGATAGCATTGAGCACTTATGTCGGGAAACAGGCGCAGGTGCTTGATAACAAATTAAATGAGATAGCCACACTGGAAACAGCTCAGGAAGATTTGAATATACAGATAAAGGACTTATCAGCACAGTTAAAGATAATTGCTGAAAAATATACTAACAGTATTTCCTTGGCAAGCGCTTCAGTTACTGCAAACAATGTCACTAAGTTTGCAGAGGATACAGCGGCAGTCGCTGCTGCTCTGGAGATACTGCTTACAACAAATGAGAATGCCAAATCAGAACTTGTGGACTTTTCTGATGCTGCTAATGTTTTGTGTGATTACCTCGATTCCATTCCAACATTATGGCCGACAAAAGCGACATATATTGCATCAGCATTTGGAATGAGGAATCATCCTATTTTAAATCAGTATAAACAGCATACCGGTATAGACATTGGAGGAGCATGGGGCGATGAGATATATGCTTCTGCATCAGGCACAGTATTATCAGTAAATTATGAACAGTCAGGATATGGTTACTGGCTTAGAATAAAACATAGTGAAAGCATTACTACTTTGTACGCTCACTGCTCGAAAATACTGGTTAAAGCGGGAGATAAAGTTGAGAAGGGCCAGCTTATAGCATATGTCGGCAAGACCGGACTTGCTACAGGACCGCATCTCCACTTTGAAATAAGGGTAAATGATGTACCAATTAATCCGACGCTGTTTGTAACTGCAGGCAAATAGAGGTGTAAAATGATCAGACAGAAGAAACTGGATGTCCTTATAGGATCCATGTGCACGATAAAGGGAGACATTAATACAAAAGGCTCTGTAACAGTCGAAGGTATAATCGATGGCGATATAACTGCTGAAGGTGATATAGTTTTTACAAAAACAGCTAAAGCAAAAGGCCAGTTCACAGGAGCAAATATCATATTGAGCGGTGAAGCTGAGGGAATCCTGAAATCGAAGAACTACATTAAAATGTCCTCAACTGCCAATTTTGTAGGTGACACATATGCTTTAAGCCTCATAAGCGATGAAGGCGCCAAATTTACCGGCAAATGCTATGTTGTTGATGGTGATAAAGAAGATAAATCAAGAAAAGAATAAAACGGGCAGATTAATAATCTGCTCGATTTTTGGGCATAAGGAAGCTTATGCTGATGAGGTAATGAAATGAACGAAGACGATCTGTTAAATTCATATGAAGAAGAGGAAGAAGAATCCGCGAATGTTGAGTATGTGGAATATACTCCTTCTTTTATCAGTACCCTATTAAGCACTTTCTGGTCTACATTGAAGATAGTTATCGCAATTGTCCTAATTGCAGGATTTCTTATAGGAGGTCTGGGATTAGGAATTATCACTGCATGGATATCTACTTCTAAAATCCTTACTGAAGAGGACCTGGCTATTACTACAGGTTTAACAACATTCATTCATGATTATGACGGTAATATTATTGGGACTCTGACGGGAAGTGATAATATTAATAGGGAAGTTATTACTTCCAAACAGCTTCCAGAGATACTTGCTCATGCTATTGTGGCAATTGAGGATGAGAGATTTTATCAGCATTCAGGTTTTGACTTTATAAGAATCGGCGGGTCTATACTAAAACTTCTGGAGAACAGGGGAGATATCGCTCAAGGCGGAAGCACAATCACCCAGCAGGTGTACAAGAATATTACAGGGCGTTTTGAGCAGACATTTGAGAGAAAAATACAAGAGATTTACAATGCTGTGCTTTTGGAAATGAAGTATGACAAAAAGCAGATTATAACTATGTATGCCAATCTTATTAACATGGGTAATGGATGTTACGGTTACCAGTCTGCTTCAAAAATGTATTTTAACAAGACATTGGATGAGATAAATCTTGCAGAAGCAGCTATACTCGCTGCAATACCAAACTCGCCAGGCACATATGATCCATATGGCACAGAGGAGAATATAAGGAAACTGATGTTCAGGCGTGAGGATGTACTCGACAAGATGCTGGAGTTAGGGTATATCGATCAGAAGGAGTATGATGACGCGCTTGCTTTCGAGGTTGTTTTTGCAGAAAGAGTGGATTATGTTTCATCATCTGTCACAACATATTTTGTTGATTATGTAATAACTGAAGCAATAGAGATACTTTCAACACAAAATTCCATATCAAAGCTGCAGGCTGAAAGGATAATATACAACAACGGTCTTCATATATATACTACTCTAAAACCATCAGTCCAGAATGCCTTGGATATGATATTTACTGATCCCTCATATTTTGCTGAATACAGAGAAGACGGGTCAATAATAAATATTGATGCCATAAGGTATGGTGAAATACCGCAAGCAGCTATGGTTATTATTGACCAATATACAGGAGGGATTGTCGGGCTTTACGGAGGAAACGGGGAAAAAACAGGAAGCAGAACATACAACAGAGCAACTGGAATGCAAAGACAGCCCGGTTCCACTTTCAAGCCAATTGCAGTGTACGGACCAGCTCTGGATCTTAAGCTTATAACTGCAGCAACAGTTGTAGATGATGCGCCATGCTATCTGGATCCAAAAAATCCAGACCTTATATACCCCACAAACTATGACTCAACTGATTATCAGGGTTTGACAACAATAAGGAATGCCATTAAAGCTTCTGTTAATGTTATAGCCGCCAAAGTATGGTCATATTATCTTGGAAGGGATAATTCTGTTGAATATCTTGAAGCGGTTGGTATTCACAGAAGCGAATACATATATGATGATTCTACGGTATCAGCATCTATTGGGGGGCTTGCAGTAGGAGTCAGTCCTTTAGAGATGGCAAGCGCATACAGTACTTTTGCTAATAAAGGCATCCACATGGATTCTCACAGCATTACCAGAATAGCTAATAATTCCAAGGAAACTATTTTTCGATGGGCAAACACTTATACTGTAGCTTACTCAGAACAGTCAGCAGCTATCTTAACTAATATTCTCGAAGAAGTAGTAAAACCGACTGTTACGACATACTGGATTAACGGAACAGCATATGGTGCAATAAATATAAATAACGGCCAGATATCTGTAGCCGGAAAGACAGGAACGACTTCTGATTATCTTGATAAATGGTTTTGCGGATTTACTCCGTACTACACTGCTGCAGTCTGGTATGGTTACGACAACAAGCAGGCTCCAGTGTCTTTAGTTAACGAGGAATACGGAAGAGCATTGAAATTATGGAATGCAGTAATGAACCTTGTTCATGAGGATTTATCTCCAAAAAAGTTTACGATGCCTACAGCAGGCATTGTTAAAAAGGATATATGCATATACTCTGGAAAACTTGTTTCGGAATTCTGCACATCAGACCCACGCGGTTCAAGAACGGTTGTTTCAGAATATTTCATAGAAGGCACAGAGCCAAATGAAATATGTGATACGCATCAGGAAGTAGTTGTATGCGCATATCCTGATAACAAAGACGAATACGGACGATTTTACCTTGCAAGCGATGACTGCCCAAGTAATTATGTGTGGGCTATGGTGCGGATAGTAAGGCCTGATGGAGCATATAAAAAGGTTAATGAGGGCACTTTCTCTGTCACTGTTGACAACAAGGTGATATGGCAATTTGAAAGGGTCCCATATGATGTCGTATATGAAGTAGATATGACAGCTTTATGTCCTTTGCATTATAACCATCCAGAAGAGGAAAAACCTGTAACGGGGGTACCTGATTCTATTCCGATTGACAGTGATGAATCGGATAATCCGGATTCTCCTGGTAATTAAGAAGAAGATATACATAAATAAATTATTAATCAGCTATTTCATATATAGTATGTTATTTAATACACTTCGACTGGCAGCAGATGGACATCTCCTCTTGCCGCTACTATATGAATCCTGAGAAAATCAGTCTTTTTATTTATCAGACATATCTTCTTGTGCCCTATAGTCGTACCTTCGTATCTTGGACGTATCTTGTCTTTTGAAGTGCATAACAGGAAAGTTTCCACCCTCTGTCCTTTTGATATATCTTCCTTCAATACTACATACTTGATTAATTTCTCTTCTTTAAAAGTTATATCTATGCATTTTTGTGTAGGAGAAGGCGTATCGATTTCTTTGACTACAGCTTCTTTTGCTATGTTATATGCAAATTCACTCTTTATGAGGTCCCCAAGTTCTCTGCATCTTTGAACGTCCTTAATGTCAAAAAGCCCCTCTCGGTTTGGAGGTATGTTGAGATTCAAGCATGCATTTGCACCGACTGTATTAAGATATGTGGTGAATAGCCTTTCAAGTGAATGAGGTTCCTCTTTCTCATGGTAAAACCAGCCTTTCCTGATTGACATGTCATACTCTGAAGGACAGAAGCATAATCCTTTGGAATATTTTATGTTGGAGAAATTCCCTATATTTTGGTCTCTGTTAAAAAGGTAATCTAAGCTTCCTTCTTCAAGACTACCATTAGCCTGTGTTTGAGCATATGTCACCAGCTCCTTAGGTACTACTGCCCATTCAGATACTCTGGGTGATCCTGCTTCGTTACCGCACCATCTGACATCAGGACCTTTATCATTAAATATTGTAGCATCCGGCTGATATTTATGAATAAGTTCGAAATATTCTAAAAAGTCGTATTTCTGCTTTTTGCCATCGGGCCCCTCTTGGCAAGCATTATCAAACCATACATGAAAAATTGGTCCATATCCGGTAAGAAGTTCTGTTAACTGTGCTTTAAAATAGTCATTGTATTTATCTGTGCCATAGTATTGACAGTTTCTGTCCCATGGTGAAAGGTAAAATCCGAACTTAATTCCGCCTTTCTCGCAAGCTTTTGCAGCCTCAAGCACGATATCTCCTTTACCGCTCTTATATGGACTGTTTTTAATGCTGTGTTCAGTATATCTGCTTGGCCACAGGCAGAAGCCGTCATGATGCTTTGCAGTCAGAATCATTCCTTTCATGCCTGCAGACTTTATGGTATCAACCCATTGGTCACAATCCAGCTTGTATGGGTTGAATATTGACGGGTCTTCTTTTCCTGTTCCCCATTCAAGGTCGGTAAAAGTATTCACAGTAAAATGAATAAAAGCATAAAACTCCATGTCAAACCATCGAAGCTGCTTTTGTGAAGGAACCACATTTGATGCATTTCTAATAAATTCTGAGTAATCCATATTGTCCTCCTGCATTAATATATTAATTGTATCACCAAAAGCTACATACGGAATCGTAATCACAATAAAAGCAAAACTAAATATTTTATGCACTGATAATGAATAATATGCATAATTTTAGTAATAATAAAGAAATTTCATATTTACTATTGACTAATTATTCACCAGAGTGTATATTTATGAAAATTGTGAAATTACTATTGGAGGGTAAAACATATTATGAAAAAGGTTATAGCGCTCATATTAACAACAATACTGGTTATGTCAATGCTTGTAGGATGCACACCTGTTGCACCCAATACAGTGTTTTCCATTGATGACCTTCCTGGTAAAGTTATAGGCGTACAGCTCGGAACAACAGGAGATATCTATGCTTCTGATTATGAAGAAGAAGGATCTACACTTGAAAGATTCAATAAAGGCGCAGATGCTGTACAAGCTTTAAAGCAAGGCAAAGTGGACTGTGTGATAATTGACAGTGAGCCTGCAAAAGCATTTGTGGCAAAGAATAAAGATCTCATGATACTGGCAGATCCATTTGAACTGGAAGAGTATGCAATGTGCATAGCAAAATCCAATTTTGAACTAAAAGGCAATATAAATGCAGCAATAGCCCAGCTAAAATCTGACGGGACTCTGGAATCAATAATTTCCAACTACATCGGGGATGATACAAAGGGAAAGAGCCCATATGTTTCAAACAATACAGATTATAGTAATGGGAAACTCAAAATGGCTACAAACGCACAGTTCGAACCATATGAATTCGTTGAAGGCGGAGTCATAACTGGTATTGATGTTGACCTTGCACAAGCTGTAGCTGATATATTAAAGATGGAACTGGTTATAGAGGATATGGATTTTGATGCAATAATTGCAGCGGTCCAGTCTGGAAAAGCTGATATAGGAGTAGCAGGAATGACTGTTACTGAAGACCGCCTTATAAGCGTAGACTTCACAGATTCATACACCACAGCCACTCAGGTCATAATAGTAAGAGTTAAGTAATATAATGATTTTGCAGCACATAAGCCCATAAGACATACCCTTTGGGCTTTTATGCTGTTTAATCTGTAAAAATTTTAAAGAAGGTAATGATGAATGAGTATTTAATGAAGCTTGCAGAGGATTTTAAAATAAGCTTCACGAATAATTTCATAACAGATGACAGATGGCAATATCTTACAAAAGGATTGCTGGTAACTCTTGAGATAACTTTCTTCGCAGTTTTAATCGGTATAATTTTGGGATTCATTATTGCAGTCATACGCACGACATATGACAAAACAAAGAAATTTAAGGTTCTTAATGCTATCTGCAAATTATACATAACCATAATCAGGGGAACACCTGTAGTATTACAGTTATTAATAATATATTATGTAGTATTTGCGACAGTTGCTGTAGATAAGGTTCTAGCAGCAGTTGTTGCATTCGGTTTAAATTCCGCAGCATATGTTGCAGAAATCGTTCGCTCGGGAATTATGAGCGTTGATCCGGGACAGATGGAAGCTGGAAGGTCTTTAGGATTCACATATGGAAAGACTATGTGGTATATAGTATTGCCACAAGCATTTAAGAATATACTTCCTGCATTGGGCAATGAGTTTATAGTTCTTCTTAAGGAAACATCGGTTTCTGGTTATATCGCATTAGCAGATTTGACAAAAGGCGGGGAATATATCAGAAGCAGGACATACGACGCTTTCATGCCTTTAATTGCCGTTGCTTTGATTTATCTTGGAATAGTTATGTTGCTTACCTATCTTGTAAATAAGCTTGAAAGGAGGCTCAGTAAAAGTGATAGAGGTTAAACAGTTATATAAAAGCTTCGGACCGAAAGGTTCATTGGAAGTTCTAAAGGGCATAGACCAGACAATACTTAAAGGCGAGAAAGTCGTCATAATCGGGCCTTCTGGAAGCGGTAAAAGCACATTTCTTCGATGTCTTAACATGCTTGAAATGCCTACTGCAGGAGAGATATTCATTGACAATGAAATGATAAATGGCAAAAAATGCGATGTGAATAAACTCCGCATGAAGATGGGCATGGTATTTCAGCATTTCAATCTTTTTCCGCACCTTACTATAATGCAGAATATAACACTTGGACCTATTAAATTAAAAAACAAAACAAAGAAACAAGCTGAAGAACAGGCACTGGAACTGCTTAAGAGAATAGGCCTTTCTGACAAAGCTTACGCATATCCCTCACAACTATCAGGAGGACAGAAGCAGCGTGTAGCTATTATACGAGCATTAGCCATGGAACCTGAAGTTATGCTTTTTGATGAACCTACATCAGCGCTTGATCCGGAAATGGTAGGTGAAGTCCTGGATTTAATGAAGAAGCTTGCAAAAGAGGGTATGACCATGGTTGTGGTAACTCATGAGATGGGTTTTGCAAAAGAAGTCGGTACCAGGATCTTATTTATGGATGATGGTATGATTGTTGAAGAAAACAATCCAAAGGAATTCTTTTCCAATCCTAAGAACCAGAGAACTAAAGACTTCTTGTCAAAAATATTGCAATAGCACAGATTT
>Ga0123335_1006395_pt1 | contig 13733 bp, 9 predicted proteins | sample BiotimSIPDNA_2_FD_89707 | JGI IMG/M metagenome (GOLD analysis project Ga0123335, IMG submission 89707) | Anaerobic biogas reactor microbial communites from Washington, USA - Biogas_R2 time_0 SIP DNA | ecosystem: Engineered > Bioreactor > Anaerobic > Unclassified | place: Washington, USA... | reverse complement strand
GTAAGATATTTATAGTGTAGGGTTTAACGTCGTCATTGCCCTGGTTGGTGCTGGTTGTGCCGGATGGCACGCAAGTTGCTCGTTGGAACATTGTACCCCGGTGAATGAGACAAACGCCATGCAGGTTGAAACACCATCGCTGCTGATAACCGACGACGACCACGGCTTTCGCGAAACGATGCGCGTGGTTTTCGAGCCGTGGCGTTTCCGCTTGCTGATGGCCGGCGACGGCGAAGAGGCGTTGCACATCGTCCGCCGCGAAACGGTCCATCTGGTGATGCTGGACATGCACATGCCCAAGCTGACCGGTTTGGAGACATTGCGGCGATTGAAGGAGTTTAGGGCGATGTTGCCTTGCATCCTTCTATCGGCCCAACTTGACGATACGCTGGCCGAGCAGGCCCGGCTCGCCCATGCCCATTCCGTGTTGTCGAAGTCGATGGCCGTCCGCCAGATCGTTTCCGCCGTGCTGCAGGCGCTGCAACGGACGTACTCTTGGCGCGAGTCCGACTTGCGGGAAGGGCCGTGTTTGACATGATTGCCGTGATTGGCGATGCGGCCGCCGATCTAATCCCGACGTATACTCGATCGGGTCGATTGCGGTCTTCGGAGCAGGGAAAGTCGCGGGGGGCGCGATTCCAGCGTTTTTTTCCCCGATTTCTTGCGGTAAATTGCTTATGGCCAAGGTGTTGGTGACTGGCGCGAGCGGATTCGTCGGGACTCATTTGGTCGAGGCCCTGGCCGAACGCGGCGACGAAGTAACTTGTTTGGTGAGGAAGAGTTCCCGTCTTGGGACGCTCCGGCGGCTTAAGTTCCAACTAGTCTATGGGGACGTTACCGACCGCGACAGTCTGGCGCCGGCGGTTGCGGGCCGGCAGATCGTCTATCACATTGCCGGCTGTACGCAAGCGTTGCGTCCAAGCCAGTATTACCGCGTAAATCGGTGGGGTGTGGCAAACGTCGCCCAGGTTTGCGCGGGCCAAGACTCGCCGCCGGTCTTGGTGACGGTTTCATCGCTGGCGGCCGCCGGACCGGCGATTGACGGCCGTCCCAAGACCGAAACCGACCGTTCGGAACCGGTCTCGCATTACGGGCACAGCAAGCGGGCGGGCGAACGGGTGGCCGAGGCCTTTGCCGACCGCGTGCCCACGACCATCGTGCGACCGCCGATTGTACTCGGCGAATACGACAGGATGGGCTTCGCGCTGTTCCATTCCATCGCCCGCTTCGGCGTGCATCTGACGCCGAGCCTTGACCGGCCGCGTTTTTCCCTGATCCATGCCGCCGACTTGGCGCAACTGCTGATCCTGGCCGCCGAGAGGGGGCAACGGCTCCCGGCCGCGGGCGAAAACAACTCGCGGGGTTACTACTTCGCCAGTTGCGAGGAAAGCCCCTTCTATTCCGACCTCGGGCGAATGGTCTCAAACGCGCTCGGGCGCCGCTGGGTGATGGTGATCCCCACCTCGTCGCCGGTCGTCTGGACGGTGGCAATGGCCGGCGAGTTGGTCTCGCGAGTCCGGCACGCTCCGCTGTTTTTCAACGTCGATAAAGCCCGCGAAATTACCGCCGGAAGTTGGTTGTGTTCGGGCCGTCGAGCCGCCGAACAGTTGGGCTTCAAGGTCGGCGCCACCTTGCAGGACCGCTTGCGGCAAACCGCCGAATGGTATCGACGCGAAAAGTGGCTCTGAACGATCGCGCATATTGACTGGCCGCTCCGCGCGAAGTATCATCAGTTCGTTTCATGCCCCGATCGGCGTCGGTCCCACCCTACCACTCTACCAGGAGAGATTCGATCGATGTTTTCCAAGCGGCTTGGCATAATGGCGATTATTGTAGCGGTTTCGTATTCCATTGTTTCGGCCGCCGAGCGTTCGATTCCGAAGCCGCTGCCGGGTCATCCGGGCAATATCTTCCTTGCCGGAGAGGATGTAGCGGTCGAGATACCCGACGACGGGATCGGCGAATGGAAAATTGTCGATTACGACGGAAAAGTCCTGCGCGAAGGCCGCGGTCCGGGGCGGCTTGAACTCGGCAGGCTGCCGGTCGGATACTATGCGCTGGTCGGAGAGGGAATCGACGCGAAGGAGCGCAAACCGTTATCGATCGGAGTTCTCGCGCCTTTGAAAGCACCGACGCCGGAGACCTCGCCGGTCGCTTGCGACGTGGGCATGGCCTGGTCTTACACGGAAAAAGAGATGCCAACGGTTGCAAATCTTTGCACTTTGGCCGGGTTGAACTGGGTCCGCGACCGCTTCAGTTGGAAAGATTTGGAGCCTTCCCCCGGAAGGCTGTCGGAGCGCGGCCGCTACGATGTTTCTGCCGAGGTGCAGGAGGGCGCCGGTTTGAAGGTGTTGCAGGTAAACCATAACACGCCGCCCTGGGCGTGGGAGTGGGCATACGATCAGCGCGGCCGTTTCCCGCCCGATTTGCGCGACGCCTACAACTTCTACCGCCGCGTCGCCCAGCGGTGGCGGGGAAAAATCCTGGCCATCGAGCCGTGGAACGAGGCCGACGCATGGGACTTCGGCTACCACACCGGGAGCGAAATCGCCACCATGCAAAAAGCGTCGTATTTGGGCTTGAAGGCGGGCAATCCCACGCTAATCGTCGGACAGAACGCTTTATCCGCGCTGCGGCGGCCCACGACGCTGGGCGATTTTCACGCCAATCGGGCATGGCCCTACTTCGACACCTTCAATTTCCACACCTACGACCCGTTCTTTAATTATCCCGGCTGGGGCGAGGCGTTCCGCGCCGTTTCGGCAGGCCGGCCGATGTGGCTCACCGAGGTCAACAAACCGGTCCCGCTCGATAAAGCCGACAAGTTCCGCGAACCGAACCGCGAGAATCTCCGCGCGCAGGCCGATCGGCTGATGATAATCTACGCCCTGTCTTTCCACGAAGGATCGGATATGACGTTCTTTTTCTACTTGCCCGAGTTCGGCAAGGATTTGCAGTTTGGGCTGTTGCGTCCGGATTTTACGCCCCGGCCCGGCTTTTTAACGCTGGCCGCCGTCGGCCGATTGTTGGCCGATGCCCGGCCGTTGGGAAGACTGAACGCCGAAGACAAGAACTTGCACGTTTACGCCTTCCGCGCGAAACCCGACGGTCAAACCCGAACGGTCCTTGTCGCCTGGAAAGACGAGCAGCCGGCTACGTTGAATTTGCCGGTCGAACCGATCGCGGTTTACGACGTATTGGGCCGAGAAACGGCGGCGAGGAAATCGCTCGCGTTGTCCAGTTCGCCGGTTACCTTGGTGCTGGCTGAAGGAGACGCGGCGAAACTCGATCTCGTCCCTCCGCCGCAGAAGCCGGAATGGATCGACGGCGCCCCTTCGCCAATCGTGGTGCAATGTCTGCTGCCGAAAAAACGTGTGGAACTCGACAAGTCGGCCTATCGCATCGTGCGGGGGAAGACCGAGCGCGTGCCAATTTACGTCTACAATTTCGGTACGGAGCCGGCCGAAGTTCGGCTGTCGGTAAAAGGCCCCGAAAGCTGGGACGCATCGCTGGCCGAGTCGATTGGCATAGCCCCGGGCGCAAGGGAAATGTTGCCTCTTTCGATCTCCGTCCCACCCGCGGCCGAAGAAATCGAGACGATTCTTATCGAAGCGGACCGCGGATCGGCGGGCGAGGCCGTATTGTCGATGCGGTTTCTGCCGAAGTAGCTTCCGCGGCCGATTTTCCCGCGAATCCCCCGAAAGTCGGAAGTCGAACGCCTCCTGTGATAATCATTGCGAAGTTGCTATACTTTGGATGTGACTCAAGGTTGGAAAGTATAAAGGGCCTCCGCAAAATGAACTCTTACGCATCATTGTGCGACGATTTTTACGTCAACATGAATCTCGGCACGGAGATGGAACTGCCCGCCAACCGCGAAACGGTCCTGCACTTCTTCGAACGGGTGCAGAAGACCTATCCGACGATGCGGAACTTCTATAGCCGCGACCAGGGCGACTTCATCCTGGAAGAAGACAAGGATCAGGGGGGATACCGCTGGTGTACGATCGAGCCGCGGCGGGTCTGCTCGGGACAGGTCAACCCGGAGAGCATCGAGGGGGTCATGGCTCAGCACAAGCTGATCCTGGAACTGGCCCCGTACACGCTTTCGGTCAGCCCGCTGGATTGCGAAGCCCTCGACCTGCTTTTCGGCTTCGATTTTACATTCCGGGGAAACCACAACCAAATCATTGCCGACGTGCTGGGCGTCGGCCAGTCGCTGGAGCCGATCATCGAGGGGGCGGGCGTAAAGGTGATCAACTACGAACCCTCGGTAACGATTGCCGTCGATGAAGAATGTCGCTTGCAACTGCGGGTTAGCGTCGAGAACCGCACGAACGCCTATCAAGTGCGGGTAAACGACTACCCAGAGGAACAATTCAGCGTCTATGTAACCGCCCGGCAATACGGCAGCTTGGCCCCGGACAAGACCTTCGTCGAGACTCTCGACCGATTATGCGAGTTGTGCCACGAGACGATCGACGGCTACGTCATCGAGCACATACTGCGGCCGTTGGGCAAGGCGATCATGCTCCGCTGAGCGCGAATCGTCTCCCAGGCGGCAACTTGCGAATCCGCTCGATCAACGTCAAATTGCATCGGTTATGCCAGCTCTTTCCGGTGTGCCCAGACCTTCTCGAACGCCTTAACGTACTGCTCGATCAACTCGGGCACTTCGGAGGTGAAACACGGAAGGGCGATGCCGGTGACGTTGGCCTTGTCGGAACCGGGCAGATCGGGAATCACCGGCGGATGGTGCCACCATTGCGGCTCGTGGTACAACGCTAGTTTGTGCTGGAGCCTGTAGGAATGAACGATGGCGTTGACGCCTTCGGCGCGCAGGGCGGCCACGCATTTCTCGCGCGTCATGCCGGACTCTTTCTCGTCGATGAACAACATGTTCCATGCGTAGTAAATCCGCTCTACGTCCTTCCGTCCGTTGCCTTGCTCGTAGAGGCCGGGCAGTTGCGCCAAACGGTCGTTCAGCCGGCGGACCTGGCCGGTTATCATCGCGTTCCGCTTGTCCAGACCGCGCAACTGAACGCGAGCCAGCGCCGCGGCCATCGGGTGCATGCGCAGCTTCGTGCCCAGTCCGCAGCCTTGATAGCGGCGGTAGTCGCTTCCGGCGGGGAAACTATTGGGCAAGTCGTAGTGCCCGAACGTCGTGCCGCGTTCCAAGTGTTCTTTGCTTTTGTAAATCGCAATTCCGCCTTCGATCGCCGGCAGAGGCTTTGTGTTCTGGAAGCTGAAGGCGGCCATTTCGCCCCATTTGCCCATCAGTTTCCCTTTCAGACGCGCGCCGTGGGCGTGGCAGGCGTCTTCCATGACAATCAGTCCCTTTTCCTTGGCCCAATCGCATATATGGTCGATGTCGGCGGGCAATCCGATCCAGTGGACAGGCACGATCGCCTTGGTGTTTTTCGTCAGACGGCGCTTGGCGTCTTCGAGGTCCATGTTCAGCGTGTGTGGATCGATGTCCACGAACACGGGAACCAGGCCGAACAGGCGCATCGGCACGATCGTGGCGAAGAACGTGTAGCTGGGGACCATGATCTCGCTTCCCGGCGGAAGGTTCAGGGCGAAGAACATCGTCGTCAACGCGCCGGTGCCGTTGCAATATGCTCTGACGTACGGCTCTTTGTAGTACTGTCGCCAGTCGTGTTCGAGTTGGGCGTTGGGCGAATAACTCGGATTGCGGACCAGTTGGACCACCGCCTTTTCCTCTTCCTCGCCGAACAACGGCCAACGGGCGGCGTTGCCTTCGGGAATGGTCACGGTTTTCGGCCCGCCGTTGATGGCCAGTGCTTCGGGCTTCGGTGCCGCCGGCTCTTGCGCGGCCGCGGGCATTCCCGCGCCGGCCATATACAGCCCGGCCGCCGCCGCGCCGGCCGTTTTCAGAAAATCACGCCGTTTCGGCGACGTTTTGAGATCGGTTTTTGTTAGTTGCATGAATGGCTTACTCCGAAAAAAGGACTACTGGAGCGGCGGAGCAATGATCGCCGGGAGTGATGGGAATTATGGGAGTAATGACAATGAATCGACGGGAATAATAGGAATTCATTATTCTCATCGCTCCTATCGCTCCCATAATTCCCCTCACCCCCGTTGGCTCATTGTTCCATTACTCCCCTGATTTTGTCTGTTGGTATTACGCCAACTCTTTCCGATGCGCCCAAACCTTCTCGAAGGCGGCGATGTACTGCTCGACCATCTCCGGCGCTTCTCGGCGGAACAGGGGCAGGTTGATCGCTCTCGAATTGACCTGTTCGCAACCGGGCAAAGACTTCGGCAGGTCGATCGGATGGTGCCACCATTGCGGCTCGGAATAGATGGCGTATTTATGATTTTCGGGATATTCCCAGATCGACGCCCCCACGCCCTCGGCCTTGAGCGCCCGCGCCGCCGCCGCTCGGGTAATGCCCGCCTTGGCCTCGTCCAAGAAAATCAAGTTGCCATGATAATAGACCCTGTCTTGGTCTTCTCGGCAGACCGGCTCCGAGATGCCGGGCAACTGGCAGATTCGATCATTGATCTTGCGCACCTGCGAGTTGATGATCCGGTTTTGCTCGTCGAGTTTTTCGAGTTGTTTAAGAATCAGCACGGCGGCCAACGGGTGCATGCGGAGTTTCAGGCCCAAGCCGGTCCCTTCGTATTTTCGATAGGGGCTGTCGGCGGCGAATCCGCCGCTGCCTCCGGTCGGGGCGGACTTGCTGACCGGTCCGTAGTGGCCGAGGATGGTTGCCCGTTCGTAATCCTCGCGGTTTTGGTAAACGCCCATGCCGCCTTCGATGCCGGGCAACGGTTTCGATGCCTGGTAACTGTAGATACCCATCCGCCCCCAGCAGCCGACCTTCTTGCCTTGCATCGAAGCGCCGTGGGCATGGGCAGCGTCTTCAAGCACGATCAAATCATGTTCCTTGGCGAAATCGCATATATGGTCCATCTCGCAAGGCAATCCCCAAGAGTGCATGGGCACGACGGCGCGGACGCGGGGATTGTACACTTTTTTCATGTGCTCCACGTCGAACGTCGCGGTGCGCGGATTGATGTCAACAAACACCGGCACCAAGCCGAAGAACCGCAGACTGGTGATCGTGCTGAAAAACGTGTAGGACGGGACCATTACTTCGCTACCCGGCGGCAGGTCCAGGGCGAAGTACATCGAAAGCAACGCGCTGCTGCCGTTCATGTGCGTTTTGGCGAAGGGAACTTCGTTGAACTCGCGCCACTTGGCTTCCAACTCGGGCAAGGCGCTGTAGAAGTTGCCGCCGTCTATTGCCGCGCGAAGGACTTCCTTTTCGCCCTGGCCGTACTGAGGCCAACGGAAGACGCCTGGCACCTTGGCCGTCACCGTCGGCTTGCCGCCGTTGATCGCCAGGGTTTCCGACTTCGCGGCCGCCGTCTCTTTTGAAACGGCCAGCGGAGCCGCGCCGGCCAGATATGCGCCGGCCGCGGCCGCCGCGCCCGTCTTTTTCAGAAATTCGCGCCGAGGCGAAACGGAACCGAGTTTTTTATTGTCTTTTCGCATGGCAAATATGCTCCCAAAAGGTTCTGGTGATTGTCCGTGTTATGAATTATCTTGAATTGTATCATCAATGCCAAGCAAGGCGGCAATGGATTTATTCAACAGGACGCCTGATTCGGGGACGACGTTCGATACGGTCGGCTCGTATCCGCCTTCGTCGAATGCTTCTTTCGTGCAAAGATAGCCCGGCCCGCCGTCGCCGTATGCGGCCACCGCGACGAAATCGTCCGGTTTCAGCCCTTGGGCGAACAGTTGGAAGCGGATCATCGGCTCGCCCGGCAGGTGCAAAATGTGAACGCCGCCGATTTGCAGCGAACTCAGTTCGATCGGCAGGTTCGCACGACCGTGGAAGACCAACCGTCGGGGACCGCGTATCATCCGCCAAACGGGATTTTGTTTGGGATCGCGCCACGCCTTGACGCATTCTTCCACGCCGAAACCATCGTCGGTTCGCGGAGTCATTTTCAAATTGCAGGTTCGCCATTGCAGCGGTCCGGCGGGGGCATATTTGGTCGCGGCAATCGAGGCATCAATCCCTTCGGTCAGCCGTTGGGCCAGCCCCGCCCGGGCCCCGTCCGAGCCATCGTTGTACTTACCCATCGTAATGTCGCCGGCACAACCGTTGAAGTAAATCTGCGGGCAGTTTTCCTTCTGCTCCACCGCCTCGCGGGCTTGGCCGACCACGTCGCTGCTTGCCACGCCGATGCCGTAACGAGTTTGCGGATGAGTGGTGTAATAGTGCAGACGGACCAGCGGCTTGTCGCCGCGAGCGAGTGTGATCGTTTTCAGATAGGGATCGATTTTCCCTTCGGGCAACGCGCGGACCTCCGGCTTTTTACATGTGCTGAAACGGACTTGAATCTCGCCCGACTCGTCCACCGGACGGCGGCTGCACGCCACGCGATCGACCTTGGCTTGGCCCGTGCCGATGTGGTCGAAAGGTTCGAGACGGCCGAGCGATTGCTTGACGGCCGCGGCTATTCGTTGTTCGATATGCTCGATGATTCTCGGCGGCAGGTGGATGCTGTCGGCGAAATCTTCGTCGAGTTCCGCCATCATGTTTCGCGCACCGATGTCTATCAGCGGCGCTGAATGTTGATGCACTGTCTGGACAGCGACTCGCGAAACGTCGGTTCCGGCGGCTTCGGCCAGTTTCCGCCTTAATGACAAATGCGAGCCGTTCGATATTTTGCAAATGTCCAGAGCGCAGATCACGAACCGCTCGTCGGCGGATTGCATCACGATCCCCTTGGCCAGCAGCGGCCGTTCCACCTCGCAAATGACGTCGGTGGTGTAGCAGGGAAGGCCGATCGGGGGCGTGATGTCGCAACGAAACGCCGCCACGTGCGATCCTTTTGCCGCGACGGTCTTTCCCACTGTTTCTTGCGAAACCGCAAGCGGTTGGGAGCCAGCCAGACAAGCGCCGGCCGCCGCGGCGCCGGCGGCGGTTATCAAAAAATCTCGTCGCGGATATTTCATGGTGAAATCGTTTGTTGAGAATCAATTGGTTTTCATGGTTTATTTCTCTTTGGCGGAAATGCCGAGCAGCTTTACTATCGCGGCTCTCAATGATGACTCCGTTTCCGGAACGACGTTCTGGGCCGTCTGCTCGTAGCCGCCGTTGTCGAAAAACGCTTTTTTCGTGCAAAGGTATCCGGGGCCTCCGTCACCGTAGCCGGCCACCGCCACGAAATCGTCGGGCTTCAATCCTTGGGCGAACAATTGGAAGCAGATCATCGGCTCGCCGGGTAGGTTGAGGATCGAAACATCTCCGATCTCCAGGCAGGACAGCTCAATCGGCCGATCTCCGCGCTTGTGGAAGGCCGCCCGCATGGCCCCGGTATAAGACCTTGTAGGAGGCTTGGCTTTGGAATCGTTGACCAGTTCGATGCAGTCTTGCAGGTTGTAGCCCGAGTCGGTGCGAGGCTTGAACAACAGCGGATACGACCTCCAGGTGATTTTTCCGGCCGGGGCCGTTTTCGTGGCGGCGATGGCGGCTTTCATCCCGGCAGTCAAGTTTTTTGTCAACGCCTCGCGGCACTCCTTCGACCCGTCGTTGTATTTACCGACGGTGATGTCGCCCGCGCAACCGGTGAAATAGATTTGCGTGATGCCTTCTTCCCGTTCGATTTTTTCGCGGACGGCGCCGACGAAGTCGCTGCTCGCCCGGCCGTCGCCGTAGGAAGTTTGCGGATGCGTGGCGTAATAATGGAGCCGGACCAGCGGCTTATCACCTCGTAGGAAGGTTATGGTTTTCAAGTAAGGATCGACGGTTCCCTCGGGCAAGGCAATGGTCTTGGGGTCTTTGCATTTGCTGAAGCGAGTGCGGATTTTGCCCGTCTCGTCCACCGGACGGCGATTGGCGGCCACCCGCTCGACTTCGGCCTGTCCGACGCCGATGCGATCGAATGGTTCGAGCCGCGCGACCGCCGCCTTGACGCTTTCGGCCAGACGGGTTTTTATCTCTTCCTCGGCGTCAGGGGTGATGTGAAATTGCGGCACTCCCGCTTCGGCCAGAATCTTTTGCGCGTCGCAATCAACCAACGGCGCGGTGTGCTGATGTAGCGTTTGAATCGCCACGTTCGAGGGCTTTGTTCCGGCGGCCGCCGCCACCTTTTCGCGGAACTTATCATAGGAACCGTTGCACAACTCGCACCAATCCAACGCACAAAGGACATACCTTTGACCGTCGGCCTCCAACACAATCCCCTTGGCCAGCAGCGGCTGCTCCACGGTTTGCAGTGGATCGGAGCAAAACATCGGTTGGCCGAGCGGGGGAGTGGCATCGCAGACGAACGGCGCCACGCGCGGCCCTTCGGCGGCATCGACGCGGCCCGGCGTGAAAAAGCCAAATGACAAAAACAACGCCGCCAACGATACTCCGATTATTCGTCTTATTCGTCGCATGAAATGTGCTTCCTCGCATTATTGGATTCAATTGAAAAAATGCGCAACACGGTTCGGCTTCGCGGATGTCGTTCCATGGCGAAATCCAGCTACGCTGATTGGCCCGCTAACGAACCAATAGGTGTGTGTATTTGAAATGCGGACAACGCGCAAGCGCGAAGCCGGCCCTTTCGAGGCTTATGGCAGGTGGGATAAGCCCATTATATCCCCAATCGGCTGATTATTCAACACACAATAACGCGGAGATGGCCTTCTTGAGCAATTCCTCCGATTCGGGCTTGAGTAGTGACGCGGATGGCTCGTACCCCCCCTCAGTGAAGGCGGTTTCCGGGCAAATATAGCCGGTCCCGTCGTCGCCGTAGCCCGCCACGGCCACGAAAGAGTTCGGCAAGAGCCGCTGGGCGTAGAGTTGGAAGTCGAGCATCGGCTCGCCCGGCAGGTGCAAAATATGCACGTCGCCGACCTGCAAGGAGGTCAGTTCGATAGGCTCGTGTGGTTTTTCGTTTTCCTCGGATTTCCCGTCGTTTTTCCAAATCGGCGAAAATTGATGCGTTCGCCAGCGGAGCGATTCGACCGGCGCGAATTTCGTATTGGCAACGGCGGCTTCCATTCCGGCCGTCAGCCGCCGGGCGAGTTCGGCCCGATTTTCCTTGGTTGCCTCGTTGTATTTACCCAACGTGATGTCGCCCGCGCAGCCGGTGAAATACATCTGGAACGCGCCCTCTTTTCGTTCGAGGGCCTCTCGCGCGTCGCCGGGCAGGTCGCTGCTCGCGCGGCCATCGCGGTATTTCGTCTGCGGATGCGTCGCATAGTAGTGGAGCCGAGCGAGCGGCTTATCGCCCCGGGCGAACGTGATGGTTTTCAGAAACGGATCGATTCGCCCCTCGGGCAGATTCCGCACGGCCAAGTCTTCCACGAAACTCCAGCGGGTTTGAATCTTGCCGTCCTCGTCCTTCATTCGGCGGCAGGAGGCCACGCGGTCCACCTTCGCCTGGCCCGAGCCGATTTGATCGAACGGCTGGAAACCGCCGAGCGACTCTTTCACGGCCGAGGCGATGCGTTCGACCAGCGAGTCGTAGGCTTTCGCCTCGAATTCGGGCGGCGCTTCCTCGGCCTTTTTATCTGTTATCTCAGTGAGTTTGGGATTCGGATTGATGTCGATCGCCGGCGCGGTGTGCTGATGGACGGTTTGCACGGCCACATGCGACGCCGGAACGCCGGCCGCCTCGGCAATCGCCGCGCGCAGTTTTCGGTACGAATCGTTGCATAGAATGCACCAATCCAGGGCACAGATAACATATCGTTCACCGTCGGCTTCCAGCACGATCCCCTTCGCCAGAAGCGGCTGTTCGACGGTTTTTATCAAGTCGCCGGGGCCGGTAAGCGGCTGTCCCACGGGCGGTGTTATGTCGCAACGAAACGTCGCCAGACGAAACCGTTCGGCGGCCTCCGTCCGATCGGTCAAAACAACAACAGCGAGCAAAACAAACGAGATTATCGCGATGAATTTGCGCATGAAGGAGTACCTCTAGGTGGCTTCAAGTAGGAACAATGGCGCAAACCGCACCCACCGGAGGCAGTTTGCCTCCGGCTATTGTCCAGTGTCTTATCCGAAACTCTGGTTATCAATATATGCGACAACCCGTGGCGGTCAATCGCGAACCGAGTGGTGGGGGGGGGCGTACTACCCCAATTGCCGAGCCGACACGCGATTAAAACATTGTTTTTCCCAGTATTCAAACTGAGGATCGCCTCGGCGAAAGGAAAAGACGGCGTCGGGCAACGGCCGGCCATAGCGGCAGCTCGAATGGACTCGGACCAAAACCACCCCGTCGCAACGGCGTTCCACGTCGCAGGAGTGAAGTTCAGTAGCGTTCATGGCATGAATCAAGCTTGGGGGACAAAAATTTCGAGGCGGCATTGTGCCCAAAACCGCTACAAGATTCTAGGCCAATTTTTTGAGCCGTGCGTTTCGGCGTTTCGAGAGCCATTACACCGAACACCCCCGCCTGCAGCGGGGAAAGCACGTAAAATCAGGCGCATTTCACTGGATAGGAAGGTATTCGCCGTGCCGTTTAGCGGCCGTCGGCACGACGGCCCTTGTTGCTGCCGGCGCATGCCGCCGTGCCGGCGGGCCGCTAAACAAAAAACGCCATCCGACAACAGCGGCATTCTACCCGGTGAAATAGAGATACGCCGCCACGATCGCCGCCAACACGGCCGCCGAGGCGATCACGTCCCACGCGCCCCAGCTATGCCGGCTCCGCTGCCGATGCTCGTCGCTAAGCGTGCCGAACGTGAGGCCGGAAATCTGCTCGTAGTCCGGCGCCTTGGTCAGATAGCTGACAACGACCATCACGGTAATGCAGACGATCAGGATCAGGATGCTGTAATACTGGAAGAAGGTGTTGTTGATGATCCACAGCAGCGAGCCTTCCGCGTAACCGATTGGAACGCCGGCGGCGTCGGAGCCGAACCAGGCCATTTTCACCGGGGTGTCGATAGTCAAGCGGGCGACGCCCATCAGAAAGCCGACGACCAGTGCGGCCAGGCAGCCGCGGCCGTTGAGGCGCTTCCAGAAAACGCCCAAAAAGAAAACGACGAAGATCGGCGGGGCCAGATACGCCTGAACGCCTTGCAGGTAATCGTAGAGTCCGCGCCCGCCGCGAATGACGGGAATCCAGGCCAGACCGATCAAGACCATCGCCACCGTGGCGCTTCGGCCGATCCACACCAAACGATGTTGCGAGGTGTTCGGACGGAGGCGGCCGTAGAAATCCATGGTAAACAGCGTGGCCGAGGCGTTGAACACGCCGGCCAGCGAACTCATCAGCGCCGCCAACAGACCGGCCACGACGATGCCGCGCACGCCCGGCGGCAACACGGTCGCCACCAGCAAGGGAAATGCCGCCTGGGCCTTGTCGCGGATGATTTCACCGTCCGTCCCGATCATCTCGGCGTGGATCAGAGCCGATTTTTCGCTGGCCGCCAGGGCGAAGCAGATCATGCCGGGTATGATGAAAATGAACACGGGCAGCAGTTTCAACATGGCGGCAAAAATCGCGCCCCGCCGAGCTTCGGTTTCATTCGGAGCGCCCAGAGCGCGTTGAACAATGTATTGGTCGGTACACCAATACCAAAGTCCCGCCACCGGCGCGCAGAACAACATGCTCAACCAGGGGTAGTTGTCGTTGAAGTACCAGGCCATGCGCCCGGTCTCTTTCACCGGCGCCCAAGTTGCCTCGACTCCGGTTGGAACCAGCGGCCGCCAGAGGTTGAACATCTCGGAACCGCATATTTC
>Ga0123335_1006393_pt1 | contig 13736 bp, 11 predicted proteins | sample BiotimSIPDNA_2_FD_89707 | JGI IMG/M metagenome (GOLD analysis project Ga0123335, IMG submission 89707) | Anaerobic biogas reactor microbial communites from Washington, USA - Biogas_R2 time_0 SIP DNA | ecosystem: Engineered > Bioreactor > Anaerobic > Unclassified | place: Washington, USA... | reverse complement strand
TTTTATATTGCCATTATCACCATATAAATTCATATATTCTGGATATAAGACTTCTAAAATCAATTTATTCACCTCGCAATTCTTTTTTTAATTTATCAGCTTTTTTCAAACTATAAAGCGCTGATAAAATAATTATTTTTTTATTATTATAATCAATCAAATTTTTAATATTGTCATAACTTTCATTAGTAATAATAACATTTTCTTTAATACCTGCTAATTTTAATCTTAAATTTAAATCATAACATCTTTCACCACAGCAAATAATTTGTTTGATATTAGATTTATTTAAAAATTCAAAATCAGTATCATATAACCAAGAAGTATCTTCGGTTTTATGTTTTTTTGTTTTAATATCTGTAATCATAAAGATTAATGTTTTATCTCCATCTAATTGAGAAATATAATCCAATGTTAATGAAGTGGAAATTGGATTTTGATTTTTTGATAACAAAGAAATAATTTCCAGATTATTATTTGTTATTTTTTCATATCTAGTTTTAGGTGCAGTTACATTTTTCAAACCTTTCTTTATTTGTTGATCAGTTAAACCAAAAGTTTTAAATAGAGTTACAGCTGCTAACAAATTATAGGCGTTATAGATGTTATCTTGAAATAAATTATAAGTTATTTTTTCATCTTTATTTTTAATAGTTAATATATTTTTCTTTAAATCTAATTTTCCGATGAAATCTTTACTAGGGCTTTTAAATTTACAATTAGGGCAATGATATTTTCCAATGTGATAATAATGATTGTAATCAACTATTAATTTTGACTGACATACTGGACAGTTACTAATATCATTTACAATGTTATTTAAAGATTTGAGATTTGTTTTTTCAATTCCAAAAAAAACAGATTTATTTTGATTTAATTGACTAGAAATCAAATCATCAGCATTTAAAATTAAAGTTGTTTTTGAAAAATCATTTTCTTTTAATTTTTTTAATACAAATTCAGCATGACCATTTCTTTTGATTGAATCACGAAACAAATTAGTACAAATTAAATAATCTGGTTTTAAATATTTGAAAACTTTATAGGCACCTCTTTCATCAACTTCAAAAATTCCTAAATCAGCTTTTATTTTTCCAGTGAAAGAGCAATTTTTAATTAAAACAGATGCTATGCCGGCTCTCATATTTGAACCTTCTGCATTGTGAACTACTTTATATTTGTTAGCAATAAAAACTTGATTAACAATATTAGAAGTAGTTGTTTTACCATTTGTACCAGTTATCGCTATGATTTTTTTAGGACGATCAATATATTTTAAAAAATCATCACATAGATCAACAGCAATTAAACCTGGTAGTTGAGTCCCTTTTTTAGGGAAAAATTTATTAATTACTAAAGAAGTTGTTTTTGCTAAAAAGAATACCAAATAAAATTTAATTTTTTTCATAATATCACCTTTTTAATTATAACACATCTTTAAATAATAGAGATGTAAAGAGAGGCTTTTTTGTTTGCAATCTCTCTTAATCTATCTTATGATAATAATAGGTGATAATATGAATGAAAAAATATTTCGAGCTTATGATATTAGAGGAATTTATGGAGAAGAGTTAAATTCTTTTTTAGCGTACCATGTTGGTTATGCTTTTGGACAAGAGTTAGAAACTTTAAATCAAAAACAAATAGTTTTTGGTTATGACAATCGTGATTCTTCACATGAATTAGCGACTTCTTTGATGAAAGGTTTAACTGATTCAGGAATGGAAGTAATTAACGTTGCCTTAGCTACAACACCTATGGTTTATTATGCATCTGTTCATTATAAAATAGATCCTAACATTATCGTTACAGCTAGTCATAGCCCAGCTCAATATAACGGAATTAAAATAGGATATAGTTCAATTAAATCTATGCATGGTGAAGAAATTCAAAGATTAAAAAATCAAATAAAAGAAAACATTAATAAAGAATTATCAATAAAAGTTGGTCAAGTTATTAATCGAGATATCAAACCGGCTTATTTAGAAATGTTGCAAACAAAAATAAAAATGGGACCAAGAAAATTAAAAGTAGTAATTGATTGTGGAAATGGAACTCCATCGATAATTGCTGAAGCTGTTTTTAAAAATACTGGCATGGAAATTATTCCAATATTTTGTGAGTCAGATGGTTCTTTTCCGAATCACCATCCAGATCCAGCTGTATTAGAAAATAATCATTTTTTAATTGAAAAAGTTTTAGAAACAAAAGCTGATGTTGGTTTTGGTTTTGATGGAGATGGAGATCGTTTAGGAATTGTCGATGAAAAAGGTAATATGATTTATACCGATATTTTTATGGCTATTATTTGGAATGATTTAATGCCTAAACTTTCTGATAAAAAAGCTTTACTTGATGTTAAATGTTCTAAAGCTTTAGAAGATGAAGTTGTTCGTTTAGGTGGGAAACCAGTTTACAATCGAACAGGTCATTCTTTTATGAAAAAAGCTATGACAGAGGGAAACTTCTTATTTGGAGGAGAATTATCTGGACATGTCTTTTTTAGAGATGATTTTTATGGTTATGATGATGGTATTTATGCTGCTTTAAGATTGTTAAAAATATTATCGGAAAGTAATCGTTCTTTATCTAGTTATACAGAAAACATTCCTAAATATCATTCAACACCAGAGATATTAGTTAAAGTAACAGACAGTACTAAATTTCAAATAGTTGAAAAAATTACAGAATATTCTAAAAATAAAGGGTATGAAACTTTAACAATTGACGGAGTAAGAGTCTTATTTCCTGATGGTTGGGTTTTGGTTAGAGCATCTAACACAGGCCCCAATTTAACAACTAGATATGAAGCGACAAATGAAACGAGACTAGAAGAAATAAAGCAAGAATTTCAAACAGAATTAGAAACAATAATAAAAACTACTTTGTAGTTTTTTTATTGTTAATTGATTCATATTATGTTAAGATATTAATAGAATAAAAGAATAGAGGGAAGGCTAATGGTTGAAGAAACAATGCCTGGTCTTGCAAACAGCAAAGCCATTATCAAAGGTAAAACATATCGAATTACGATATTGACTGATCGTTTGATTCGTTTTGAATATAATAAAAATGGTGTATTTGAAGATAGACCTTCTTTATTTGCAAAAAATCGTAACTTAAATGTTCCAGCTTTTAATATTAGAGAAGATAAAACATTTGTTGAAATAACTACTAAATATTGTAAGATAGAATATTTAAAAGAAAAGACTTTTTTAGGTAACCGTTTTGTTCCCGGAGGAAATCTTCATGCTACTTTAATAAACACAGAAAATTCTCGAGTTTGGTATTATAATCATCCTGAAGTTCGCAATTTTAAATCAACTAATATTTGTTTAGAAAATTTTCAACCTAATTATAATAAAAATAAAGGTTTATATTCAACTGATGGTTTTGTTAGTATCGATGATTCTAAATCTTTAGTTATCGAAAATGATGGAGAATTAAAAGAACGTAGTGAAGAAACAATTGATCTTTACTTATTTGTATATAACAATGATTTTGGTTTAGCTTTAAAAGATTATTTTATTTTAACAGGGAAACCACCAATGTTACCAAGATATGCTTTAGGTAATTGGTGGAGCAAAAACTACGCTTATAAAGAAAAAGATTTATATAAATTGTTCGCTAATTTTTCTCGTCATAATATACCAATTTCAGTTTTACTTTTAGATAAAGATTGGCATATTAGAGAAATAGAAAAGAGAAAAGATTTAATAACAGGTTATACATTTAATAATAAAAATTTTGAAAAACCTCTCGATTTTATAAAAAGAATCCATGCTTTTGGAGTTCGCTTAGGTTTGAATATTAATCCAATTGAAGGTTTTTATCCTCACGAAGAACATTATCAAAAAGCAGCTGAGTATTTAGGTGATTCATCTAAAAAAGTTATTCCTTTTAATGTTTTTGATCGTCGTAATAAAGAATTATATTTTAAATTATTTTTAAAATCTTTAGATAATATGGGAATAGATTTCTTTTGGAATGATTATTATCAAAAGAAAGATATAAAAAGCTTAGAAGCTTTAAATCATTATCATTTTTTAGAAGCTGATAAAAATGAAGTTAAAAGAGGTTTCTTAATGAGTCGTAATTCGATGATGGGTGATCATCGTTATGGAGTATTATATTCAGGTAATTCTCAAGTGAGTTGGAATACATTAAAAGCAATTCCAGAATTTAATTCGATGTCTGCTAATATGGGTTTATCTTGGTGGAGTCATGACATTGGAGGTTTTAAAGGTGGAATTGAAGATAAAGAATTATATTTAAGATATGTGCAATTAGGAACATTTAGTCCAATTTTTCGTATCCATGTTAATCAAGGAAAATATTATAAGAGAGAACCTTGGCGTTGGGATGTTCAAACTTTTGAAATAATTAGAGAATATATGCAATTACGTCACAAATTAATTCCTTATATATATACAGAAGCTTATAATTATCATAATAATGGGGTTCCTTTGATTCAACCAATTTATTATTCTAATCCATCATTATATGATGAGCCATTATTTAGAAGCGAATATTATTTTGGATCAGAATTATTGGTTGCACCTTTAACAATGAAAAAAGATTTAGTTATGGATCGTGTAATTCATAAATTTTATTTACCTCAAGGAATGTGGTACGATTTTAAAACAGGAAAAAGATTTCCTGGTAATAGAAGTTATGTTTCATTTTTTAAAGATCAAGATTTTCCTGTTTTTGCTAAAGCAGGATCAATTATTCCTTTAGCAGATGAAATAACTAACAATGCTAATTTACCTCAAAATATGGAAATTCATGTTTTTCCAGGTAAAACTAATTCTTATCGCTTATATGAAGATGACGGTATAACTAATTTATATAAAAAAGGTTTTTATTTGACAACTTTAATTGATTATAATTATCAAGCTAACAACTATACAGTTATTATTCGCTCAATAGCAGGTAAAAGTGGAATTGTTCCACCTCAACGTAATTATAAAATTAGATTTCGTAACACGAGACCAACTGAGGAAGTTGTCGCTTACTTTAATGATTCTCAAATTGAAATCAACACTTTTGAAGAAGATAATGACTTTATTGTTGAATTAAAAAACATCAGTACAGTTGGACAACTATCTATTAATTGTAAAGGTAAAGCGATAGAAATCGATGCTCTTCGTTTAATTAATGAAGAAATCGATAGTATTATCTCTGATTTAGCGATTGAAACTAATTTAAAAGAAAAGATAGCTGAAATTTTATTTGGAGAACTTACAATTAGAAAGAAAAGAATTGAAATTCGAAAATTAAAAAACAAAGGTTTAGAAAAGAACTTTGTTAAAATGTTTATTAGGTTATTAGAATATATCGCACAAATTTAAAAGATTAGAAAAACTAATCTTTTTCTTTTAAAAATATGTTTTTTTAGGTATAATTAAAGTAAGGAAGTGAAATCATGGAATATTTAATCGATTTTATTATTTATTTTTTTATTGTCTTTTTTATTTATAAATTATATTTTATATTTTTTACAAAAAGAAAAAATTTTAAAATAAAAAACATGATAGAAATTGTTTTCTTAGAAAAAAGTTTTAAATTAAAAATAGAAGATTATAAACCAAAAAAACTTTATAATACGATTACTTTAGCAAATTCATTTTTGTTTTCATTAATTTTAACTGCAACACTTTGGATAGATACAATGGTATTTAGGATTTTAGCAATATTCTTGTTGCTACTTCCTTTAACTTATTTAATGTATTTTATAGTGGGGAAATATTTACAAAAAAGAGGTAAGAAAAATGTATGATTTTAAAAAAATAGAAGCCAAGTGGCAAAAATATTGGGACGATAATAAAACTTTTGAAGTTGTTGAAGACACATCAAAAGAAAAATTTTATTATTTAATAGAATTTCCTTATCCATCTGGAGACGGATTACATGTTGGTCATATTAAAAGTCAAACAGCATTAGATGCAATGGCAAGAAAAAAAAGAATGATGGGATATAATGTTCTTTATCCTATTGGATGGGATGCTTTTGGTTTGCCTACAGAACAATATGCAATTAAAAATAAAATTCATCCTACAATTGCTACTGAAAACAATATTAAAGTTTTTAAAGATCAAATAAAAAGAATTGGTATTTCTTTTGATTGGAGTAGAGAGTTTTCAACTACTGATCCAGAATATTATAAATGGACGCAATGGCAATTCATTAAATTTTTCGAACACAATATGGCTTATAAAGAAAAAAAAGAAATTAATTGGTGTCCAAATTGTAAGATAGGTTTATCAAATGAGGAAACTGAAGGAAATGTTTGTGAACGTTGTGGTGGACCTGTTGAAAAAAAATTAAAAGATCAATGGTTATTAAGAATGAGTGATTATGCTGAAAAGTTATTATCAGGATTAGAAGACACTTATTTTGTTGAGCGTGTTAAAACAGCTCAAACAAATTGGATAGGTAAAAGTACTGGAGCAGAAGTAGATTTTAAAATAAAAGATAGTTCTGAAGTGTTAAAAATTTTTACAACTAGACCAGATACTTTATATGGAGTAACTTTTATGGTTATTGCCGCTGAACATCCTTTTTTAGAAAAATTCAAAAATCAAATTAAAAACTATGAAGAAGTTTTAAATTATATAAATAATATTAAAAAGAAAACAGATATTGAAAGAACGGATTTTACTAAAGAAAAAACCGGTATTAAAGTAGAAGGAATCGAAGCGATTAATCCCGTTAATAATGAATCTATTCCAATTTGGATTAGTGATTATGTCTTGATGGGTTATGGAACGGGAGCTATTATGGCTGTTCCAGCTCACGATGAAAGAGATTATGCTTTTGCTAAAAAATATGATTTATCAATTATTGAAGTAATAAAAGGAGGAGACATTTCTCGAGAAGCTTATATTGGAGATGGAGAAATGATTAATTCTGGAGTTTTAAATGGTTTAACTGATAAAGAAACATCTATTAAGAAGATAATAGATTATTTAGAAATTCAAAAAATAGGAACTTCAAAAGTTAATTATCGTCTTCAAGACTGGGTTTTTTCTCGTCAAAGATTTTGGGGAGAACCAATTCCTATGGTTTATTGTCAAGAATGTGGTTGGGTACCTGTTAAGGAAGAAGATTTACCAGTTCTTTTACCAGAAGTTGAAAGTTATGAACCAACTGATAACGGTGAATCCCCTTTAGCGGCTATTACAGATTGGGTAAATACAACTTGTCCAAAATGTGGTAAACCTGCTAAAAGAGAAACAGATACGATGCCTAATTGGGCAGGTTCAAGTTGGTATTATTTAAGATATATGGATCCTAAAAACGATCAAGCTTTTGTTGGTCAAGATAAATTAAAATATTGGAACATGGTTGATTATTATAATGGAGGAATGGAACATGCCACTCGACATTTGTTATATGCTCGTTTTTGGCATCGCTTTTTCTATGATATAGGATATATTCCTTATCCAGAACCTTTCTTAAAAAGAGTAGCTCATGGTATGATCTTAGGTGATGATGGTCAAAAAATGAGTAAAAGTAAAGGTAATGTAGTTAATCCTAATCAAATGATTGAACAATATGGAGCAGATGCTTTGCGTTGTTATGAATTGTTTATAGGAGATTATGAAAAAACTGCTACTTGGAGTGAATTAGGTTTAAAAGGATGTAAACGTTTTTTAGATCGTGTTTATAAAATAGGATCTAAATTAAATGATTCAAATAAAATAACAGATCAATTAGAAGTAATCATTAATCAAACTATTAAAAAAGTTACTGAGGATTTAGATTCAACTAATTATAATACTGCTGTTTCAGCGTTGATGATTTTATTAAATGAGATGGAAACTCAATCACAAATATCTCGTTTAGATTATCAAACTTTATTATTACTATTAAATCCTATCGCTCCCCATTTAACAGAAGAACTTAATCAAAAACATGAATTAGGAAAACCATTATGTGAAAGTAGTTGGCCAATTTATGATAAAAATAAGTTAGCTTATGATGATTTTGAATTAGTTTTTCAAGTTAATGGTAAAGTAAGATCAAAAAAACAAGTACCTTTAACAATAAATGAAGAAGAAATGAAGCAGGAAGCTTTAAATGATGATAATGTTAAAAAACATTTAGAAGGCAAAGAAGTTGTTAAAATCATTTGTATACCTAAAAGATTAGTTAATATTGTTGTGAAATAATGAAAGTTATTACGATTAAAGAACCTTGGGCTTCATTGATTATTAATGGTTATAAAGAATATGAATTTCGTTCTTGGAAAACTAATTATCGAGGCGAAATTCTTATTCATACTAGTCAACAAGTTGATAAAGAAGCTTTAAAAAAGTTTGAAGATCTAAATTTAAACTATCAAACTTCAAAAATTATCGGCAAAGTAACGATTAGTGATTGTAAATTAATTGACAAAGAGTTTGACAAAGAATTGTCAAAAAACAAAGTATATAGTTTGTCAAGTAAAATTGGCAAGTATGCTTGGGTTTTAAAAGACCCTCAGCCATTAATAAATAATAAAGAAGTAAAAGGAAGATTAGGAATATGGAATATAGAATTAAAATAAACGAATTCGAAGGTCCTTTAGATTTATTATTGCATCTAATTAAAGAATCTGATATTGATATTTATGATATAAAGATTAGTGAAATAACGAAACAATATTTAGATTATATTAAAGCGATGGAAGAAATGAATTTATCTATTGCTAGTGAATATTTAGTAATGGCTTCAGAATTAATCGAATTAAAATCAAAGATGTTGTTACCAAAAAACGAAGAAGAACTCGAAGACGATTATGAATCGCCAGAAGAAACTTTAATTCGTAAATTATTGGATTATAAAAATTATAAAGATATAACAAAAACTTTTAAAGAATTGGAACAAGAAAGATTTAATTTTTATACTAAGTTACCTTCTAATATTGATGAATATCAAGATGAAGATAACATTTGTGAAAGTAGAGACATTTCTTTGTTATTAGATGCCTTTGCAAAGTTTATTGAAAGAAGTGAAGAACAAAAACCTCTTCATACAAAAATAACAACTAAAGAAATATCTTTAAAAGATAGAATTGATAGTATCAGAAAAATTTTAAAAACAAAGAAGAGGGTTATATTTACTGAATTGTTTGAACAAACTAATAAAGAATATTTAATTGTGACTTTTCTTTCCATTTTACAAATGGCAAAAGATCAAGAATTAGAAATAGAACAAGAAGATTTATATCAAGATATATTTATTAAATTAAAGGAATGATAAAAATGGAAAAACAAGCTATTATAGAAGGTTTATTATTTGTAGTTGGTGATGATGGTTTATCATTAGAACAAATTCAAAAGATAATGGAAATATCTGAAGAAACTGCAAAAAAATTAATAGAACAATTGACTGAAAATTATGAACAAGCTGATAGAGGGTTGAAGATTAGTAAACTTGCTAATAACTATAAAATAGTTACAAAATCAGAATATAAAGAATACTATAAAAAATTAATCGAAGAAGAAAAAAATAGAGATCTATCTCAAGCAGCTCTTGAAATTTTAGCAATCATTGTCTATAATGAACCTGTTACGCGAATTCAAGTAGAAGAAATAAGAGGAATCGGTAGTTCTCAAATGATTAGGAAACTAGTTATTAAAGGCTTTTTAAAAGAATGCGGTAGATCTAATTTACCAGGGAGACCGATTTTATATCAAACAACTGAATTGTTTTTAGATTATTTTGGATTAGCAACAAAAGAAGAATTGCCAAAATTAGAATTTCAAAATCAAGAAGATATAGCTGATGAATCAGAATTATATAATTCGTCTTACAAAGAAGAATAATTCTTCTTTTATGCCAGTATGGTGAAATTGGTAGACGCGCTGGACTCAAAATCCAGTGATGGAAACATCGTGTCGGTTCAAGTCCGACTACTGGCACCAAAAATAAAGGAATGATCAAATGAAAAAGAATTTAATTTTTATAGGAATAATTTTATTTTTAGGTGGAATATACATTTTGTTAAGTAAAACAGTTTTTAAATATCCTGTTTTAGAAACAGAATTACAAGAATTAGGTGAAGTATATTTCAAAAAAAATTATTCTAAAGAAGATATTAAAAAAAATAATTCAGATGTTTTTGCTATAGAAATAAATTTAAAATCTTTAGAAGAAGATGGTTACAACATAGATAATTTTAAATCATCTTTTTGTAATTTAGAGTCAACTGTTCAAATTATCGCTTCTACTAAAGATGGTGAAATAATTGAACATAAAAATAATTTACAATGTTTATTTTATCAAACAAAAAATTAATAAGTACTTGATTATATAAAATTAATTTGATATATTAATTATGCTTATTAAATGGCGATGTAGCTCAGTTGGCTAGAGCGTCCGGTTCATACCCGGAAGGTCGTGGGTTCAACCCCCTCCGTCGCTACCAAAAAATAACTTAGAAATAACTAAGTTTTTTTATTTGATAAAGAGTAATATATCAAAGTGAAAAAATCATAAATTAGTTGTGTTTTTTAAACATTAGTGTGTTATAATTATTTGCGTGCTTGTAGAATCGAGGAAAAAATGAAAATTAGAAATATTGCAATTATAGCTCATGTTGATCATGGGAAAACAACACTAGTAGATCAATTATTAAAAAATTCTGGTGCTTTTCGTGAAAACGAAGAAGTAGCAATCTGTGTGATGGATAGTAATGATATTGAAAGAGAAAGAGGTATTACTATTTTAGCTAAACCAACCTCTTTAAAATATAAAGACTATAAGATTAATATTTTAGATACACCAGGTCATGCTGATTTTGGTGGAGAAGTTGAAAGAATTATGAATATGGTTGATGGTGTTTTATTAGTAGTAGATGCTTATGAAGGAACAATGCCTCAAACTAGATTTGTTCTTAAAAAGGCGTTGGAAGCTAATGTTAAACCAATTGTTGTTATTAATAAAATTGATAAACCATCAGCACGTTTAACACAAGTTGTTGACGAAGTTCTTGATTTATTTATTGAATTAGGCGCTAATGATGAACAGTTAGATTTTAAAATTGTTTATGCCTCAGCTTTATCAGGAACATCTAGTTTAGAAGCTGATTTAGCTACACAAAAACCATCTTTTGAATGTTTATATGAGATGATAATATCTGAAATACCAGCTCCTAAAATTGATGTTAATGAATCGTTACAATTTCAACCTGCTTTATTAGATTATAATGATTTTGTAGGAAGAATGGGAATTGGAAGAATTTTAAATGGTAAAGTAAAAGTTAAAGAAATGGTTTCTTGTGTAAGATTAGATGGAACAATCAAACAATTTAGAGTTCAAAAATTATATGGTTATTTTGGCTTGAAAAAATTAGAAATAGAAGAAGCTGAAGCCGGAGATATTATTGCACTTGCTGGTTTACCTGATATTTCTGTTGGAGAAACAGTATGTAATGTTGGCAAAGAAAAACCATTAGAAACTTTAAGAATTGATGAACCAACTTTACAGATGACTTTTTCCACTAATTCTAGTCCTTTTGCAGGAAAAGAAGGAACTTTAGTAACAGCTCGAAAAATCGAGGAACGTTTATTTAAAGAATTACAAAGAGATGTTAGTTTAAAAGTAGAAAATATTTTAAATGATACTTGGGTAGTTTCTGGAAGAGGAGAATTACATTTATCTATTTTAATTGAAAACATGAGAAGAGAAGGTTTTGAACTTCAAGTTTCTAAACCTGAAGTAATTATAAAAATGATTGACAATGTGAAATGCGAACCTTATGAAGAAGTTCAAATTGATGTTCCTGAAGAATATGTAGGATCTATTATTGAAACTTTAGGATTAAGAGGCGCTAGCATGGAAGTTATGAATAAATATGATAATCAGGTTCGTTTAATATATACAATTCCATCTCGAGGCTTAATTGGTTTTATGACAAATTTTATGACAATGACTAAAGGTTATGGAATAATTAATCATACTTTTAAAGAATATCGTCCAATGCATAGTTTAAATCTTGGTGAAAGAAAATTGGGAGTATTAGTTTCAATGGAAGCTGGCAAGACGACAGCTTATGCTTTAGGAGCATTAGAAGATCGTGGTGTTATGTTTTTAGAGCCTGGGGTAGATGTTTATCCAGGAATGATAGTTGGGGAGCATAACCGTGAAAATGATTTAACAGTTAATGTAGTTAAAGGAAAAGAATTAACTAATATGAGAGCTTCTGGTAAAGATCATACTGTGGTGTTAAAAAGACCAAGAAGGATGTCGCTTGAAATTTGTTTGGATTATATTAATAATGATGAATTAGTTGAAATAACACCAAAGAATATTCGTTTAAGAAAAAAAATATTAGATTCTAATTTGAGAAAAAAGAATAAATAAACTATATTATATATAGTTTTTTTATTGACAAAACAATTTATAAAAGTTAGTATAAATAACCAAGGAAGTGGTTTTGTGTTTTTAATTTCAGATGTTGAAAAAGCTTCATCATATTTAGCAAGAAAAGATAATATTCCTCGTGAAGAAAGAATTGCAATTTTAGAGGAAGTAAAAAACTGTTATGAATTATTTTTTGAGCAAGGTAATGTTTTAGAATATAATATTTTTTCTTCAGAACTTAAAAAAATAAAATTAAAAATTTTACCTGAGAACGTTCCTCATTTATTAGGCGTTGATCAGAGATATATAAATACTCCTTATGGTAATTATTTTCGTAAGCATGTATTAGGTATTGAAAATCAAAAAAATATTTATCCAACAGAAATACTTAGAAGTATCTTTAAAGACATAGAAAAAGTAGTTGATTTTAATGAAGAAAATGGAAAAAATTTTTTTCATTATTATCGAATTAGAATAAAGTGCGAAATATTTAAGCAATTATTAAATCTCGAAGAACAAACTTTTGCTCGTATCATGTTAAATAAAAATCATTTAAAAAGTGGAACAGTTGAAGAACGTATATCCACAAAAACAACTGATTTTATAGCTGTTTTAAATGCCGATAACAAGAGATTACCTTTTTCTTTTATTGGAATTAGGCCAGATGAAAATGTTGATTTATATAAACGTCTTGATGAATTCTATGTTCCAATAACTTTGTTTTTACCATTTAATCCCAATGCTTTTTTTGAAAATCAAAACATTTGTATTCCAGAAACAATAAATAAGCGTTGCGATAAAGGTCTTTCAGGAAGAAAAATAGAAGATTTTGAGGCTGAATTTTTATCTAAAAAAATAGCGAGTCTTGGTAATTTTGAAATAGTTCCTGTTAAAAAAAAGATTTAACCTTTTTGTAGTTAGATTCTTTTTTTTTTGTTATAATAAGTTTGTAGAAAGAGAAGTGTTCATTATGACAAATAAAGATTTTGCAGATTTATTATTTCCAAGTATTAAATCTGATATTGAATTTTATGAAAACAAATATCCTTTAAGAGATATTGAACCAGGAAGATTTGTTACTAGATTCGCACCATCTCCAACAGGAGTAGTTCATTTTGGTACATTATATAGTTCATTAATAAGTAAAAAAGTGGCTGAACAAACTAATGGTATTTTTTATTTAAGAATAGAAGATACAGATCAAAAAAGAAGTGTTGAGAATGGTATTACTGATATAATTCGTGATTTAAAAAATTATGAAATAAATTTTGATGAAGGAATGATTAATGAAACCGAATCTCAAGGAGAGTATGGTCCTTATTTACAAAGTCAAAGAAGAGAAATTTATGAAACTTATGCTAAATATTTAGTTGCAGAAGGTT
>Ga0123335_1006392_pt1 | contig 13738 bp, 11 predicted proteins | sample BiotimSIPDNA_2_FD_89707 | JGI IMG/M metagenome (GOLD analysis project Ga0123335, IMG submission 89707) | Anaerobic biogas reactor microbial communites from Washington, USA - Biogas_R2 time_0 SIP DNA | ecosystem: Engineered > Bioreactor > Anaerobic > Unclassified | place: Washington, USA... | reverse complement strand
GCATTGACCGCCGCAATGGCTCCCACGGTCACGCCGCAGGCCAGGGTGATGCTGGCCGTTCCCACCCCGCCGGCAGCGGGGATGCTGCCCGGTACCAGCTTGCCCACGGTGGCTCCAATGCCCGCTCCGTGACGGCCCTGCTCCACTGCCTTGGCGGCATTCTTGCATGCCTGCCTGCCCATCACCGCATCCGGCCGGGCTTTGGCGTCCCCTATCGCCAGGTCAAAGAGTACCGCGGCCGGCACGATGGGCACCCGGCAGATCCCGGTGTCAAAGCCCACATCATTCTCCTCCAAAAAGGCCATCACGCCGCTGGCGGCGTCCAGCCCGAAGGCACTGCCCCCGGCGAGCACCACTGCATTGGCCGCTTCCACCGCGTTGCCGGGACGGGCCAGATCCGTTTCCCGGGTTCCCGGAGCCGCGCCCCGCACATCCGCTCCCAGCACCGCTCCTTCCCGGCCGCACAGCACCACGGTCACGCCGGTCTTCCCCTTGGGGTCATCCGCCTGACCCACCCGAATGCCGTGAACCTCTGTGATTTCTCCTGCAAACTTTGGTTTACGCATAGGCCCTCTCTCCTCTCACCGAAACATCGCCGCTTAACACCCTGCGGCGCTCTCCCTGTTCATCTGTGACCCACAGGGCCCCAGTTTCATCCAGGGCTTCCGCCCTGCCCAGGAATTCCCCTTGTATGCCCGTCACCCGGACCCTGGCTCCCAAGGTTACCGAGCGGCGCAGATACTCCGGCAGAATTCCCTGCAATCCTTGATTTTCAATGGCTTCAACAGCCTTCTCCATTCGTGACAGATAAGCGCAAAGCAAAGCGCGGCGGTCAATGGGCGGAAGCTCTCTGGCGTCCTGACCGGGCATATCCCCGCTCCCGGCCAGCTTCCCTTGCTCCAGCCAGAGGGAGGTGGCCTTGTCCTCCAACTCTCCTCCAAAGTGCCGCTGGTTCACATTGACTCCCACGCCCATCACCACAAAGCGGATACCGTCCATGTCCGCACTGATCTCGCTGAGGATGCCCGCACATTTTTTTCCACCAATCAGCAGGTCATTGGGCCATTTGATGCCCACCGACAGCCCCAGCACAGTCTCCTCCACTGCCCCGGCCATGGCTGTGGCAGCCGCCAGGGTACACAGCTGTGCCTTTTCCGTGGGCATCGCAGGGCACAGCAACAGGGAATGGAGAAGGTTCTCCCCCAAGGCCGCCTCCCAGCGCCGGCCCAGGCGGCCCTTGCCCTCGGTTTGCAGCTCGCACACCGCCAGGCTCCCCCTGGCCGCGCCCTGATAAGCCATAGCCTTGAGCACGGTGTTGGTGCTGGTCATGTCTGGTTTGTAGAAAATATCCCCCCGCCCTGCCCACTGGGTAGAAAGATCCATGGCAAGATAGCCCGGCAGCAGGCTGTCGGGCCTTGGGACCAGCCGGTAGCCTCGCTTACCGGCGCTGTTGATATCGTAGCCTTCCTCCCGGAGCTTTTCCACCCGCTTCCAGACAGCGGCACGGGTGATCCCCAGGCTTTCGCAAAGCCGCTCTCCGGAAATATACCCGGTATGGGACAGAAGGGAAAGAAGCGGATCCATCGCCCCACCTCCTATGCCCCTATTGTACTCCCATTGCCCTCAGGATTCAAGGGAGGTACCAAGCACGCGCCCCACAGCCTCCTCCAGGGAACCGCATACGTGAAAACCGGACCGGCAAAGCTGCTCCCGGCTCTGGTGCCCCTGGCATACCAGGATGCAATCCACACCCATCTCCCTGGCTACCTGGGCATCATGAAGCGTATCCCCCAGGAGTACGCAGTCCTCCGGGGGAAGGAAAAGGCGCTTCAGGCAGGCCTTGCCCAGGTCCTCCTTGCTGGTGGCATAGATATGATCCAGGCCCAGCACCTCCTGGAAGCAATGGCGAATGCCGTATTGGTTAAGCTGCTTTGTCAGAATGTCCACCTGGCTGGCGGAGAGGATGGCCTGGGGAATCCGTGCCCGGGCTATTGCCTCCAGGGCTTCCCGGGCTCCCCGATGCAGGGGAATCTCTTCGCAGCCCCGCACGTACTCGGCCATCCAGGCGTTGGCGACCTCCACAAAGTTTTCGTCCGTTACCCCCGCCTGCTCATAGTACAGCCGCACGGGAAAGGTGAACTGGCGATGATACTCCTGAAGGCTGTCCACCCTGGGCAGGCCAAAACGCGGAAACACGCGGTTTCTTACGCCAATGGCATAGTCCCGGTCATCCAGCAGGGTACCGTTCCAGTCCCAGAAAACGAAGCGATACGAAGGGCGGGAGGCCGGTACTCCCTGCCTCCCGTCCGCGCCGCCGATTTGATTGTCAGTAGGCCTTTGCAAAATAGATCACCTTATCCGCCTTTTCGCCGCAGCATACGCAGTGATCCCCCACGGGCTGCTGGTCAAAGGGCATGTTACGGCTGGTTACGCTCATCTCCGCCTTGATCCGGTCTTCGCAGGCCCGCTCCCCGCACCACATGGCCTTGGCAAAGCCGTTCTCGGTGGCCTTTTTCAGTTCCTCCATATTGGAGACCACTTTGATTCGCCCATCCCGGAACTCCCTGGCGATGGCGAACATGTTTTTCTGAATATCATCCAGAAGCAGGGGCAGCTTATGGGATAGCTCCTGAAGTGCCACTTCCTGCTTTTCATAGGTATCCCGCCGAAACACGATGCACTGGCCCTTTTCCAGATCCCTGGGGCCGATCTCAATGCGGAGGGGTACGCCCTTCAGCTCCCAGTCGTTGAACTTGAAGCCGGGGGACAGGGTGTCCCGGTCATCCAGCTTGACCCGTAGGCCCTGGGCCTTCAGCTGGTCATAAAGCTCCTGGCACTTCTCCATGACGCCCCCCTTGTGGGCGGCCACCGGCACGATCACCACCTGAATGGGCGCAATGCGGGGAGGCAGCTTCAGCCCCCGCTCATCTCCGTGGGTCATGATGATGGCCCCGATCAGACGGGTGGTGGTCCCCCAGCTGGTTTCGTGCACATAGGTCAGCTTGCCTTCCTTGTTCAGGTACTGAATGTTGAAGGCTTCGGCGAAGTTGGTGCCAAAGTTGTGGCTGGTGCCGGCCTGAAGGGCCTTGCCGTCCTGCATCATGGCTTCCATGCTGTAGGTGGCCTGCGCCCCGGCGAACTTTTCCTTGTCGCTCTTTCTGCCAATCAGCACGGGAATGGCCAGTTCCTCTTCCACTACCTCCCGATAGACCTCCAGCATCTGCAAGGTCTCCTCCTGGGCTTCTTCGGCGGTGGCATGGATGGTATGTCCCTCCTGCCAAAGGAATTCGGCAGTGCGGAGGAAAGGCCGGGTGGTCTTTTCCCAGCGCATCACGCTGCACCACTGGTTATACTTCATGGGCAGGTCCCGCCATGAACTGACCCACTTGCTGTACATGGCACAGAAGATGGTTTCGCTGGTGGGACGGATGGCCAGACGCTCCTGCAAGGGCTCGTTTCCCCCCTGGGTCACCCAGGCGACCTCCGGCGCAAATCCCTCCACATGCTCCGCTTCCTTCAGCAGCAGGCTTTCGGGAATCAGCATGGGCATGTACACGTTTTGATGGCCGGTCGCCTTAAAGCGTTTGTCCATCTCCTCCTGAATGCGCTCCCAAATCGCGTATCCATAGGGCCTGAGCACCATACAGCCCCGCACGGGTGCGTAATCCACCAACTCTGTTTTCATAATGACATCCGTATACCATTGGGAAAAATCCTCGTCCCGAGGCGTGATGTGCTCCACAAAACCCTGTTTCTTCTCGTTTCCCTGCTCCGCCATGTCTACCCTCTCCTTTGTCCCCGGATATGAAAAAAACCCGCTTCGCTCCCGCCACGGCCAAAGGCCATGCGTTGGGACGAAGGGAGCCTTCGCGGTACCACCCGACTTAAAACGCGCAAGCGTTTTCACTTTTCTGCCTGCTAACGGGGGCTAACCGTCGGGGATTGGCCGACTTCACGAAAGCGGGATACGCCCTGCGCCGGATGAAAACCCTTTCAGCCCATGGGGTTTCTCTCTTTCCTGCGGCGGGAGGGGCGCGCTCTTCCGTCACCCAACAGGGCGCAAACATCATAGCATAGTTGCCCCGGGTTTGCAAGCCGGGTGAACCAACCCCCTTTTACATCCTTTGTCGAACGATTTTCCGGGGATCCGACATTATTCGACAGGAAAACCCGTTGCAGATTCATTTTCCAGTGGTTATCCTATATATGTCGATGGACTATCACTATATATAGATGCCATGGATGAAAGGAAGGGTTACAAGCGATGTTCACAAAACGGACCACCGAAACGACTGACGAGTTCCACTTCTTGCGGGAACGGGCTGCAGAGCTGCTGGATGAGGGAAAAGTCGAGCAGGCCATGGAAATGCTCCAAGTCATCGACAAGGAACAGCTCCGCCTACTCAAGCCTCTCCTGAAGGAAGCCTACCGCGCCGCTCCCTGACCAAGTGTAATAGAAAACCGGACTCCTCCCCCATTGTTAGCACTCGTTTGTATCGAGTGCTAATTTTTTCTTGATTCCGGCGAAAACCTTTGGTATAATCTGTTCATGAGGCTTTTGCCCGAAAAGACTCATGAACAGATCAAACTAGGAGGCATTCCATTACCATGCAAAAAGGCAGCATTTCCATTCACGCACAAAACATCATGCCCATCATCAAGCGGTGGCTTTACTCCGATAAGGACATCTTCATCCGGGAGATGGTCTCCAACGCCTGCGACGCCATCGTCAAACAAAAGATGGCTTATCCGGGGTCAGAGGATGAATACCGGGTCACCGTAACCCTGGATGAGAAACTGGGCGAGATCCGCTTCAGCGACAATGGCATCGGCATGACCGCCGGGGAAGTTGAACGCTACATCAACCAGGTGGCTTTCTCCGGTGCGGAGGAATTTCTCAAGAACTACCAGGGGGACGAGAAGGGCGGCATCATCGGCCACTTCGGTCTGGGCTTCTACTCCGCCTTTATGGTGGCGGACAAGGTGACCATCGAGACCCTGAGCGGAAGCGAAGGGGCTGTACCTGTGCGCTGGGTCAGCGAGGATGGCATGCAGTTTGAGATGGAGGACGGCAGCCGTACCCAGCGGGGTACGGACATCATCCTGCACATCGGCGAGGAAGACAAGGAGTTTTTACAGGAGTATAAGGTGCGGGAGATTCTGCGCCGGTACTGCGGCTTTATGGCCACCCCGGTGTATCTGCAGGTGGTCAAGGCGGAGGAGCCCAAGGAGGACAAGGATGCCCAGGACTCCAAGGATGAACTCAAAAAGGATGGGGAGGCCCCCGCTCCCAAGGCCGAAGAGCCCAAAGCACCTGAGCACATCAACGACCTGGCGGCCCTATGGCTCAAAAACCCCAAGGATTGCACCGCCGAGGAGTACAACAACTTTTACAAGCGGGTGTTCCACGCTTTTGAGGACCCGCTGTTCTACGTTCACCTGAACGTGGACTATCCCTTCAACCTGAAGGGGATCCTCTATTTCCCCAAGATCACCAACGATTTTGGCACCCGGGAGGGGGAGATCAAGCTCTTCTCCGGTCAGGTCTTTGTCGCCGACAACATCAAGGAGGTCATCCCAGAGTTTTTGATGCTGCTCAAAGGCGTCATCGACTGCCCGGATCTGCCCCTGAACGTGAGCCGCAGCTTCCTCCAAAACGACGGGTACGTCAAAAAGCTCTCCGCCTACATCACCCGCAAGGTGGCGGACCGGCTGGTCAGCCTGTTTACCACTGAGCGGGAGACCTACCAGCGCTACTGGGACGACATCCATCCCTTTGTGAAATACGGCTGCATGCGGGATTCCAAGTTCTTCGACCAGGTAAAGGACAGCCTGCTGTACAAGAGTACCAAGGGCGATTATCTGACCCTTCAGGAGTATGTCTCCAAAAACGAGGGGACCCTGGGCAAAAAAGTGATCTACACCAACGATCCTGCCCGCCAGGCCGCCTCCGTGGCTCTCTATGAGGCCAAGGGCATTGACGTGGTGGTGCTGGATGCCCTGATTGACCTGAACTTCGTCAGCTTTGTGGAGTATTCCGGCAGCGGAGAATCCGTAACCTTTGCCAGGGTGGATGCGGACGCCAGCAGTTTCACCCAGGAGCAGGACGGGGAAGAAGAGGCCCTCAAGACGGACGAGAAAAAGCTGGACGAGCTCTTTAAAGCCGCCCTGGGCAAGGAAGATCTGACCTTGAAACTTCAAAAGCTCACCGACGCCTCACTGCCCGCTTTGCTGGTGCAGGAGGAACAGAGCCGCCGTTTTACCGAGATGAGCAAAATCTATGGCCAGGACTTTAAAATGCCCGAGAAATATACCCTGGTGCTGAACCAGAACAGCCCTGTGGTGCAAAGCCTCCTCGCCGCTCCGGAAGGTGAGAAGCGCGATCTCATGATCGGGCAGCTTTATGATCTGGCTCGCATGAGCACCCGCCCTCTGGAAAAGGAAGAAGTGACCGCCTTTTTGAGCCGCAGCCACAAGCTGCTGGAACTGCTGGGACAATGATGCCGAAGGGCAACTAAAGGCCGCCTCCACCAGGGCGGCTTTTTGCTATCCAGCATCCGTTTGTAACAAATCTGCAATAAAAGCAGGATTCCGGAACAAAAAACCGTATTCTTTATTTGTCTGCCCTTTTTACGCACCATCCGGCCCACTGGGCTTTAAATAGGAAAGGAGCCACAGCATGATGAAACGTTTTCTATGCGCCATCCTCTGTGCGCTGCTGGGTACAGCCTGTGTCATCCCTACTCCGGTTGCATTGGCCAGCCAAATGCCCAGGGATATCATCCCCCTGGATGATGACGCGCTGCCGGAGCCTGCCCCGGGCCAGCACCATTATCTGATGGCCTGCGTGGACACCTGGAAGGCCAATCCCAAAAATCTGGGCAATACGGACGGGGTGATCCTGGTCACCCTGGATACCAACGCCAAGCGTCTGATTTTTACGACCTTCACCCGGGAGATGCTCATCAAACGTCCGGACGGGGGGATCGGCCGCATCACCTATATTGCCAAGAATTACGGCCCTGAAGCCCTGTGCAACATCATCAGCACCCATTTTGGGATCAAGGTGGACAAGTATATCCTCTTCAGTATGGACGATGTGCAGACCATCATCGACGCCATGGGCGGGGTGTACATCACCGTCACCGATGCCGAGGCCGATTACCTCAACCGTTACCGCATCAGCCGGGACAGCACCACCCCCAGCATGGACAAGGCAGGCACTTATCTCTTTGGCGGCCACGCCGCCGTGATCTACATGCGCATCCGCAAGGTGGGCAACGAAGGCGACGCGGGCAGAACCCGGCGTATGCGCACCGTGCTGAGCACGCTGGCCTCCAAGTACGACAACATTACCCTCAGCCAGGCCCTGGAAATCCTCAAAGCCGTTACAGACCATTCATGCATCACCAACCTGACCCTGACGGACCTCATGGAGGCGGTGGGATACGCCATGCAATTGCGGGGCGTAGAGCCGGAGGGGCTGCAAATGCCCCCCAACGAGGCCATGGAGCCCATCGTCTACGCAGGTATGAGCACCCGTCAGGTGGACTTTGAACTGTGCAGGCAGCGTCTGGCGGAATTTCTGGACAGCGGGTTTTCCGTGGTTGAAGCCAAGTAGGGCTGATCACAGTAGTGATGATGGAGCGGTAAGGATATGGACAAACCCACTAGAAGGCAACGAGGTCCAAAAAAGCCCGAAATCCCCGTGATCTGGGATGCCGCGTGCAGGGAGATCCCCATCTGTTCCACCATGCTAGGCGGCATCCAACGAATGGCAAACAAGAAACGCTATGCCGTCCGGATCTATGGCAGCTGCGAGGAGTTGGCCGCCGATTCCAATGCCAGCGCTACGGTGATCGTGGTAGGCTTTGAATCAGCCCGGCTTCTTACGGTTTTTCAAGAGCTTCATGCATTGGGCAAACGAATCGTCGTCACCAGCATGGATGCGGATCACATCGACTCCCATTACTCCTGTGCCACCTTTTCGCGACGCATTGTAACGGAGCAAATGCTGGACTATTTGCTGGATAAGGGATGCCGACGTATCGCTTTGGTCGGATGCGGTGAGCGTTCCGTCAACGACATGGTCCACAGCGATGCCATGGAGAAATATCTCTCTAAGCATCATCCGGAGGCTTATGGCCGGACATTCTGGTATTGTGCCCGTATTGCCGAGAGCTTTCAGGAACTTCTGGCCCACCGGCCTACCTTTGACGCGGTGTTGTGCCCCAACGATTTTGCAGCTGTGGCATTTTTGCATTTCTGTGAGGAAAACGGCCTGCGAGTACCGGAGGACCTTCTGCTGGCCTCCATCAAGGGCAGCTGCGTCAGCCAATACTGTAAGCCCTCCATCACCTCCCTATCTGTGGATTTTGATTCCATTGGCGTCCATTCCGTGTCCACATGGCTCTTTTTACAGGATATTGAGGATGACAGCCTTCAAGTAAGGCTGACCATCCCCGGGCAAATTACCGCCCGGGAAAGCACCGGTCAAAGCACACCGCATGCAACGCAGTACACCCCCCCTCCTCTCATGGATGGCAGCTATCAGGGAGGCCCTTTCTACGGAGAACCCACTCTGCAAGCGCTGATGAGGATTGAGCGCTGTCTTCAGGGTTGTGATGAGCTGGATCTGCGCATCATTGGCCGGCTGATGAGTTCGGACAGCTACGAAAAAATTGCCGAGAACCTTTTCCTGTGCGAAAGTTCCCTGCAATACAGGGTACACAACATCTTCCAGCGCGGACAAGTGAATGACCGCAGAATGTTCGTAAAGCTCCTGAACGATAACTTTACCCGAAACAACAGTTTTTAGTATGCACAGCAGCATGACCCGATCCAAACAAATGCTCCCCCCGCGATATCCGGGAGGAGCATTTGTATAATTAATATATTTTACTGCCAATTCATACAAAAGTCAACCCGAAATTGCTGCTGGGGATGGAAAAAGAATCACCTCCCCTTTTCTCCACTGATCCTATATAATGAGGGACATACAGAAACAAACCATATGCGAAAGGGCGGCGTCCGGATGCGTGTACGCGAAAATTATCTGCCCCCCACGACGGCGCTGGGCCGCAGCGACCGCCGTCTGGGTATTCTTTTGGTCCTTCCTGTTGTGTTTTTTATGCTGGTTCTGGTGGCCTATCCCCTGGTCAACCTTATCACCCTAAGTGTGCAAAACTACAACATGCTCTCCCAAAAGAGCCGGTTTGTGGGGCTGACCAACTTTATACGGGTCCTCTCCGGCGGGGATTTCTGGCAGAGCCTGTTGCGCACGCTGATTTACTCCCTAGGCTCCCTGATTCCCTGCTCAGTTTTGGGAACGCTGTTTGCTGTATTGCTCAACAAGGACATCCCCGGGCGTTCCTTTGTCCGTTCCTTTGTGATCTTTCCCTATATTATGCCTATGGTCGTGACCTGCGCGATCTTTCGATATATGCTGAATGATCTGGTGGGGATCCTGGATCATTATGCTGTGGTCCTGGGGCTCGCTCCCCGCACGCTTAATCTCTTTGGGCGGTATGACCTGGCGATGCCTGGTGTGATTGCGGTATCCGTATGGAAGTATTCTCCGATGATTATGATTGCCGTACTTGGTAAATTGCAGACCATCTCCGGCGATTATTACGAAGCCGCTCAGGTGGATGGGGCAAACCAGTGGCAGCAGTTTTGGCACATCACGTTCCCCTTCATCCTTCCTCCGCTGATCGTAGTGATGCTGATGCGTTTTATCTTCCTGTTTAACAAATGGGACATCATCTATATGCTTACCGGAGGAGGTCCGCTCAACGCCACCGCAACGCTACCCATGGTGCTTTATTCCGAGGCCTTCAGCTCCTATAACCTAGGCAAAGCCGCCGCCATAGGCGTGATGATGTTTGTGATCCTGCTGATCTGCTCCCGATTTTACTACAAGCTAAACGAAGTGGCTGAAAAGAGGCTGTAGACATGACGTTGAGCCATAGGACGGTTTTGCACAAGGCGATCCTGTACGGGGTGGTATTGCTTCTGGTGGTGGTGGCGCTATTTCCCTTGGCGTGGGCCATATTTGGTTCCCTGAAAACCAGCCAGGAACTCTACAACTTCCCCTACAACCTGCTCCCCCAGGCACCGACTCTTAATAACTACAATATGCTTCTTTCCCTATCCAACTTTTTCCGCAGTTTTACCAACACGTTTTTTACCTCCGTAGCAGCCACGGCTCTCTCCCTGTTGGTGGCCTGCCTGTCAGGCTACAGCTTGACCCGATTTGCTTTTCCAGGCTCGAAGCTGCTTAAACGGCTTATTCTGGACACCTATATGATCCCCTCCATTTTATTGGTATTGCCAATTTACTCCATCCTGACCAAACTGAATCTTCGGGATAACCTGATGGCTTATACCCTTATGGTAACCTCCACCACGCTGCCCTTTTGTGTATGGCTGATGACCTCCTATTTTGCAGGGGTGTCTATGAGCTTTGAAGAAGCGGCTATGATTGATGGCTGCAGCCGTTTCAAAGCATTTTACAAGGTGGTCGTTCCCCAATTGACCCCTGCCATCATTGCCACTGGCATTCAGGCTTTTATTCTGGTTTGGAATGACCTGATGTACGCCAAAATCCTGCTCTCCTCCGAGGAGAATCGAACTCTGTCCCTAGTCATCTCCTCCATGTTTGCACAGGAGCAGGTATATCCCTGGGGAGTGATCCTGGCCGGCACAGTGGTTGCTACCGTTCCGGTACTGCTGATGTTCATATTCGGCGTAGATAAGCTGATCGGTGGCTGGTCCGAGGGTGGCGTGAAGGGATGAGGGTTACTATTGTGTTGATAGCGAGCCGGTATATACACTGGTCGCTTCACAATAAAAAAAGGAGGATTTTCTCATGAAGAAAGGTCTCGGTGTTTTTCTCGCGCTAGTATTACTCTTGAGCGGGCTGACTCCTCTGGCCACGGCTGAAAGCGGCGGCCTGTCCGGCACGATTACGTTCCTTTCCGGGGAAACCGACGAGGAGCAGGTCCTGGTCACCCGCGCCGTAATTGCGGCCTTTGAAAAGGAGAACCCCAACTGTAAAATCGAACTTGTACTGGCAGGCATGGATGACCGCGAAGAGTCCATCATGGCCGACCTGTACGCCGGTGCTCCAGTGGATTTGATCACAGTGGACGTGGAATCCATCGGCACCTATGCCAACGCAGGTATTCTGTACCCCCTGGACGACTTGATTCAGGAGATCGGCGAGGATGACTTTATCCAGGGCTCTCGCCTCCAGGTCAACGGCCATGACTATGGATTCCCCTATGCCGGATGCAGCATGATGATGTATGTCCGCAACGATTTGCTGGAGGCTGCAGGGCTGAAGGTTCCCACTACCTGGTCAGAGCTACTGGAGGTGGCCAAAGCCCTCACCAAAGACGGTGTATACGGCTGCTGCCTGCCCGCGGGACAGAACAACGCCACCACGCTGTGGGCCAACATGTTCATTAACATGGCTGGGGGCAATGTCTGCGGTACGGATCTGCAACCTACCCTGGATACCGAACCCGTAAGAAAGGCTCTGCAATTCTATAAAGATTTGGCTCAGTATTGCCCCGAGGGAATTTCGTCCTATGGCTACGGAGATCAGATTACAGCCTTTTGCTCCGGAAAGGCCTCCATCACCTTCTATCAGGGCCGTGTAATCGCCAGAGTATTCTCTGAAGCCCCGGATCTTTTGGATCGCTACGGAGTCTATGAGATTCCCACCTGCGATGACGGCGCACCCCTGCAGTTCTCAAGCTACAACTACTATGCCCTGGGAGCCAATACCCAAAACCCGGAACTGGCCAAGGCATTCCTGAAGTATCTGTGCACAGGCCAGAATGCCGCCAACTTTGCCCTTTCCGCCCCCGGGCACATTACCCCCTCCCTGCACAGCGTAAAGAACCTGCTGACGGATATCGTAAAGACTTCCACAGAACCCATTCTCGCCAAGAGCGCGGAGAAAATCCTGTTCTCCTTTGACCATGCGGCCGGCGAGAAAGGCTTCAACGAGTCTGCCAACGCGGGCGGCGTCACCGGAACCACCTTTACCCGCAACGGCATCCTTAACACAAACTATTCCTATGTTCGCCAGTACAACATCCTCAGCGGCATGGTGCAACAGGTGCTTCTCAACAATGTAGCGCCTCAGGAAGCGGCAGCAGCAGCACAGGCCCAGTTTGTGGAAGTGCTGGAGGACCTTCAATAGGAATTGGGGCAAGCTATCCCATATAGGATCCACACAGAAACCGGGATCGTCATGTTGGTCCCGGTTTCTCTCTGTCTCCATGGATGAAACTGTACGATTCCCACAAAGAATGCCCCGGACGCTTCCAGTCCTCTTTACCGCGCAAACATGACCTTCTCACTGTGAAACATCCTGGTAAGCACAAAGGCAAGAATCCCGCAATATACAAGATTGCTGATCACCGTAATCATCACATGCACCCGGGACAGTTCAAAGGAAAAGATTCCGCTCATGCACTGCACCGAGTTGTAAACCGGTATCAGGTATAAAAGGGCTCCCCCGGAGGCATGCTCAAACATTCCGCTGATCCCCACCAGCATCACCACAACCATGAGCGGCAGCACATAGGTCTGCGCTTCCTTCACGCTTCTGGCCAGGGCGGAGAAGATGGAAATCATCGAAACAAAGAGGAGGACTGTGGAGAGAATGACCACAGCCAGGAGCAAATAGTCTCCGGTGGTATAGAACACGTCCAACTGTTCGCCGGAACTGCCAAAAAGCTTGGGCAGGGACAGAATCGTTCCCAGGGTGCTGGACACAGCGCTGCAAACAGCCACAATGGTAATGGCGAAGATTTTTCCCAAAGCCAGCTCGCTGCGGCGCAAGGGCGTCACCAGGAGGGTCGAAAGTGTGCCCCGTTCCTTCTCTCCGGCAATGGACTCCGGAGCGATGGCCAAACATCCTGAAAAGAGGAAAATTGTCAGCAGCAGCGGCATCATGGAGGAAAACATCTGGCCGCTGACATCCTTTTCGCTGGCAAGATCGAAGGTTTCCTGGCCGTTGTTCACGTCAAATTTATTGGCCAATGAACTTTCATAGAAATCCAGCATGGCCACTGCCTGGGAATAGGCCTGGGCAGAAGAGCCGGAAGCACTGTTGTAATAAAGCTGAACATTGGGGGCCGCCGCACCGCTTCCAATGTCATACTCCGCCACCATCCCGTCAAAGTTGGCAGGGAAAACCATCAGCAAGTCCAGTTCCTTGGCTGTGATTTTCTCTTTTCTACGGTCCGCCTCATCCTGGTCATAGTGAGCAAAGCTTTCATAGGATAGACCGCGTTCTTGCAGCATGGCTGTCATGGAAGGGGGAATCTCCATGGCGGTGATACTGAGAGCGCGCTCCCCGGTGCCTGCCATGTTGCCGATGGCGCTGCCCATGAAGGTATACATTACATAGATCATCAGTCCTGGCAGGAGGACGGAACTGAACAATATCCGCCTGTCGCCAAAAAAGCGGGAGAGCTCCTTTTTCATGACGGTCCAAATACTGCTTTTCATAGGACTGCACCTGCCATTTCACAGTAGATTTCAAAAAAGCGATCCTCCAGGGAGCGTCCGCCCCTCACCTTATCGATGGTGTCGCAGACCACCAGTTTCCCGTCAATGATCACCGCGACCCGGTCGCAGAGCTTTTCAACCAGGCTGAATATATGGGTGGAAAGGATAACGGTCTTGCCCTGCCCCTTCAGCTCCAGCACAAAATCCG
>Ga0123335_1006387_pt1 | contig 13746 bp, 17 predicted proteins | sample BiotimSIPDNA_2_FD_89707 | JGI IMG/M metagenome (GOLD analysis project Ga0123335, IMG submission 89707) | Anaerobic biogas reactor microbial communites from Washington, USA - Biogas_R2 time_0 SIP DNA | ecosystem: Engineered > Bioreactor > Anaerobic > Unclassified | place: Washington, USA... | reverse complement strand
TCCAGCGTCCTTTCCTCACCTCCCAGGGGGTGGCGAAATGCTTCGGAATCCGGTGGCGACTTAAATCGGAATCAGGTGGCGGAATGAATCGGAATCGAGTGGCGACTTGCGTCGGAATACGCAGTATTAGACGATCCCTTTGTTTCTTTGTATTGTAGATCATCTCATCCACCGTTTCCCGATCCAGAATCTTATGTGGCTGTTGTTTAGGCGCTCTGAAGGATTTGCTCAGCAGCGGCATGCTGCAGGGATTTCTCATATTCAGGGAACAGCGATCAATGATGAAATTGTAAAAGGCTTTCAACTGGGCATACCTCAGTCTGCGTGTTGATTTCGCCATGTCTTTGGTCAGATTTTCCAGGAAATGAAAGATCTCATCGGGTGCAATGGTTTCCATGTCTCTCTGCGAATAGATCATCTCAAATCTTTCCAGCAGAAGACTGTAACTCTCAATGGTTCTTTGTTTATGGTTGGATTGAAGATAGTATTTGAACAACGTTATTGCTTCTTTGGTTATCATACTGCACCTCCCATTTATTGTTCTGTGAGGTCTTTGGGGTTTGAGTATTATAAAACTTTACCGAGACAAATGAGAATTTTATTATTCGTGGGATGTGCAGAAAGCACCTACAAGTCAATGCATTTGACGATCTGGTTAGCTCAATTATTACGGGAAGAAAGTGTGCATATTCCGGAAGGCCATTCACCCCAATTATCTGCGGCTTTTATCTATCATAAATTTCTTTATGCCTTTTATCTGCATGGTGCAAAAAAAATCAACAGGACTGCTGTTCAAATTTTTTCATATTCAGGAATCTGCAATTCGACCCTTATGCTTTTTGGCGTCCATCTTTGAGCTGCTATCTCTTCATACGTTTTTTGTTTATGGTAATCCTTCTGACATTCTATGGCTTGCCATTTATCAAACTCTTCCCGCCATCGCAGCGCCTTCTTTTGCCAGGTAAGACATGTTGAACGCAGCCAGAATTCCAGTTCGGGTGAAAATGGTTCGGTCACGGGCATCGGCGGAATTTGGGCCACAAGACCTTCCACGTCCCTTTGTTTTTTGTCGGCGTGAAGTAGAATAATCGGCAACTTGTATTCAGGCCCGAAATCTATGTCTTCTTCCGGATTAGTAGACTCAAGACAATCATGATAGTTTCGGCACTGCGGGCATTTTTTCATCCTGCCCGACCACTCGGTAAGATAGCATTCGAAGCGGCTGATTTCCGGGTTATCTACAGTAAGGATACGGGCATCAAGGATCAGGATAAAACACGGGAACATGATCACGTCGGTAAAATTCTCACAAAGATAATAATTGAAGGGCATGTGATTCAAAATGGATGAGATGGTTTCTGCTGTTGGCAAATTGGCCAGAATATTGATGTTGTTTTCTATGGATCGAGAAACAGGCACAGACATTTTATCACCATTGTTTTGTGTCGGCTTTATTGAATTTGTGCACAGGTAAGTACTCTCTTCTTAAAATAATTAGTGATGTGTCCCGCGAATCAGGATACCCTGATCTCCCATGCTCACTTCTACTACCGCATGATTATCAATCGACAACAACCCAATTGTAATAAGTTTCTGTATATCAGACACTTCAACAACGCGAGTCATTCGCACCGTGGCATCTGTCTACAGATCTGGTTGGCTGGCTGAAGTAAGAAAACTTTTGTAACCTACCTATCCGCAATGACTCCAATGATCACAATCATCACAGTCGCATCTCGAATACTGTTTGGTCACATACGCCTGATCACTTTCATCAAACGCAGCCGAGACGCTTTTAATCTCCTCCTGATCGAAGTCATACCCATTTGCCTTAGCTAGACTCAGTCGTCCGGCAACGTCCTGTGCCGCCATGACTTTCGCCCAAAACGCTTTATCCATCTTCATCCGCTCTATGAAGTCCTGCGCCTGTTCCAGTGACATTTGAATATCCTTTCTATTTTGGTGTTGTTTGGTTGCGATTTCATCCTAATTAAACGATCAGGATACCGCTTCTTTTCTCGAAATAATAAAAGCTTCAGCCGTTATTCTACCTGCTCGCCTGACGGTTTCGGGCTATGCGCCACAGACAGCGAGATGACCCGATAGCCGGTTTGCTCGGCAAGGACTGCCCCCGGTTGCAATATGGTGGCGCAAATTTCCTGGGTCCGTACCGTATCGATATATCCTTCCAGATAGTCTCGGAGCCGAGTCCTGTATGGTGAACAGTATTCGATACTCTTCCGGTCGAGATACTTGGCCAGCATCCGCCGATGGGCGCAGCCGCCTCCGCAGATGGGTAGCACGGCGCAGATCCTACACTCGGGGTCGCGGTAGGGATCGACGCCTGTCGCGTATTGTGCCCGCAAAACGGGATCAGAGATTGTGTCTTCGTCATGGATACTTCCCACGACCATGGCTGGTCGCCCCACATCATTCCAACACTTGTATAACTCTCCAGCTGGCCCTAATACAAAGCTTTGGTGTCGGAGCGCCACACAAGTTCCTCCTAGCTTGATACGGGGGTGTAGTCGACCAGCCGGGAAAATACCATGACAGCGGGCCAGTTCCAAGGTGAAATCGGACCACTCGTCCGAGTCCAGACAACATCCGCCATCGTAGTCTTGGCCTCCTAGAACATCCACACGACCTGGATAGACGAAGAACTTCTTTCCTCGGAAGCGCGCTAGCAACTCAGTGCGCAGGTCAATGAAATCTTTAATGTTGTGTTTGTCTATGCTGACTCGAATGTTGCACACACCTACCCAGTCCGAATTCATCAGGGCCTCAACATTTTCAAGGATTCGCGCAAATGTAGGACCGCCTCCAGCCAGGAACCGACGGGTGTCGTGTATTTCGGATGAGCCGTCCAAGGTGATCTGGATGAAGTCGATCTTGAGGTCATTCAGCCGTCTGATCTTCTCCCTGTCCAAAAGGTAGCCGTTGGTGACCAAACTGGCCTTTTCGTAGGCCAGTCCCAAGGACTGGAAACGCTCAGTGAGGGCGCAGATAATGTCGAAAGCCAGAAGGGGCTCGCCACCATACCAGGCCACGGACAAGGTACGGATGTTCTTGTAGTCTTTAATCCAGGAGATAAGTCGCTCCTGGGTATCCGCGCTCATGAATCGGCTGTCCTGTTGATTCAACTCGTAGCAATAGGGGCACCGGAAATTGCAGCGAAGCGTTGGGCAGATAGTTAGGCCCAACGTTGAGGTATCGAAACAGGACAACTGTCGGCGGTACTGCCGAACCAGGAGCAGATTCTCCTCCTCGCCCGGTTCGACGAGTACAAGCTTCTCATGCATCAGGCTCCAAAAGCCGTTCCCTTGTGTGTCTGAAAATGCCTGCTCGCTGAGATACCCCTCTAGCAAACCATAGTGAATCTCATCCAGTTCGATGAGCGTGTTGGATAGGGCGTTATAACAGAACCGGCCATATCTTTCAGACTGAAACAGCGTGTTATAGATCGACCATTGCAATGACATTATGGAATCCTTTCGTTCTTTCCGTTTATTTCCGGTGGTCGCTTATTGACCTGTTGAAAAACGCTACCGTCTGAACATCTTCGTATTTTATTTTACCATCTCAACTGGCCCATATGCTTCCGCATAAATTATGCAGTTGCGTTTACTTTAGCTTGATGGAAAATATTCTTGGAAGAAATATTGTTTGTTAACATCATCGCCATCTACATAAGTTTTCTTTTTGCATTCACCTTCCGATCCTCTGCTATCTAGATTTTTATAGATATTAGTGTTAACAAAGCCATCCAGTATTTGTGCAACTATCAAGTAGCCACCAGAGAATTGAAGGAAATGCATTTCGATACTAGCTTCTATCTTCAATTCCACAAACTTCCTTCTATCTGCTGATACTGGCAAAACATCCTCGGCAGTGAATGATCCCTTCATAATTTGTTGGGGATTGATGCCGTAGTAGTCATCGATAAAGGCCTTGCTTATATTAGCAATGATTAACCTGTGGTCATATCTATTGTTAACCCCTACAAGGAGTCTTGCAATATCGAGAAAAACAAGCTTGTTCATCTCATAAATTATTCTGGATGAGCCTATCGGCAATAACGTTATGTTGTCCTTTAGCTCAATCCAAAATATTGTATCTTTGTCGACGAGTCTTAAATCACATTTCTTGTTTTTCAAATATGGATAGTCGAAATTTGTGAAAATCGTAAAACACGTTTTGGCGGATTCTTCAACAATAGTTTTCAAACAGTTCTCGTTTGAGACCACATGTACCGTGGACAAAAATGCCTTTAAATTATTAATAAGCATCTGCGTTCTGCTCATATATTTTGTACCCAACGGCCAGCATCACAGTGTGCATGCGTCTCGCCGTCCCATGCACACTGTTGTAATGCTTTTGCTATGCTTTTCCGCCACCTTTGCCACCAGTTAATACTTTGATCACAATACCGCCAACAACCACAACGATACCCACTATGATTTCACCCCATCTCTTCTTCTTATGCGATTTAGTAGATTCGCAGGCAGGGCATAAATCATTTTCGCCTTCATTCAAACGACGTCCACATTCGCTACACTTTTTCATATTATTTCTCCATTATTTCCATTGGCTTAAATTCTATTTCAATGCATTCAAATTCATTGTTTGCTAATGAGCGACATTTATTTATTTCATCAATGAGTAATGGTTCATTTTTTAAAAAAGAAAGCCAGGGTTCTTCTCGAAACTTATTTGCTTTTGCTGGTATCAATCTCGCCTTTTGCGCAGCTGTTTCGATGCCACTGGATTTAAGGTTCGATAGATTGTTGATTAGAGTTGCTGATGCTGCATTTGCTTCATTGATCGAGGCATAGCATTCAGATAATGTCTTTATACCAAGCAAACATGCTTTAAATGACTCTTCGGCAAGTGCAAATTTTTCTTTTGCGACAGTTGCTTTATTTGTAAACCAGTTATCCCATAAACCTATTTTGATATTTGGTGCATCTTCTATTTGCATTTTTAAGGACCGGACTGTCTTTTCGATTCCAGTGTTCAAGGTTTGTATCGCATGTTCAATCATTCTTGATTGCCGATCAATGTCTTGTACCATCATTGCTTGTTCAAACTGCTTAACGCCAGAGGAAATTTCAGATATTCTATCATTGTGAAACTCATTTAGGATTCGTGATATTCCTTGCTCTATTCTGTTTAGTTGCATCGCTATACTTAGTAACAGTATCTGAGAGCCTACGGTTGTCGCCGCTTTTACAAGTGAAGGACTGACGGTTTGAAACTTGGCATGTTCGATAATTTTCCCATCTTTATAAAACACACCTTTAAAATTACCCACTGAGTCTTTAAATAGCCGTCCACCTTCCGGGGTAGAAACCAATTTATAAACGGTCTCATGGCTTAATGTGCTCGCAATTTCTGGAACTCCTGATATACATCGTAACTCACTTAATACTGCACTCCGATTTGCTGCAACACTTTTTGAATGAAAATAATTATTTGTGGTGGGTAAATCAATATCGGGAGATTGATATGGTATTATGGCCTTTGTCATTTTGCCTCTGTTTTGTCTTTATAGTATTATTAGAACTGCTCCATGCGCTTGATTCTCATGTGGGATTCGTAGCAGTACGAGCAGCTCAAATTGCATGCCCCGTGAGATTATCAGCATACACATGCGTAACCCGCATTTTCTTTTTGCCTATTTGTAACTGGTTCCACAGTCGCAAACTCCGCATCTCGTTTATTCTTGATTGTCACCCAATTGAGCCTCTGTAAGACTGCCTCTGTGTATCGTCATCTCAGATTGGGTGCTGTGCTCCCAGTTCGTCCAGCCAAGATACTGGAGAGCCGTTGTGATATTTTCCTGTTGGTCGATTGGCGCAGCTACACCAGCAAGGATTCTACTTCCCGGTGGTATCACCAATGGGTGTCGCCATGCAGATCCGATGTTTCTACACCAGTATGCGAGTTCTCCTTTAAGGACAATACACCATCCTGCAACTTGTGCTGAAATAGAATCATTTTGCAGGAAGTTCTGTCGTAGATCAGAAATGTAGTCACTGCTTGGAGTCGGGTGCCGAAACCAGATGTGGTTTCGATTTGCGTTATCAAGCCCACGACATTCTGATAGACTCTTGAGTTCCCATACAGTAATATGCAGATTAAGATCGATGGATAAAAGATCAGGTTTCCTGTGTCCAACGAAACCAAGCTGATTACGAGACGGAGAATTCGGGCGAATGACAATACTGCTTTCCAGAAGGAGACAATGCGCGATTAGATCCTCAAATTGGTGTGATGCCTCACTCATTAATCTTACCCGCCGAACAATTAATATATACACCAAGTATTGTCCGAAATTTGATTTAACATACTCCATTTATAAAAAATATAAAATTTAAAAATCGTAATCAAATCAGATATAACGTCAATCAATCTTTTATTAGTTCTTCTATACCAAAATCACATAACATTGAGTAAGCCAGCCAGTGTCAGCGAAAGGGATTTCCCAAAATCGGCTTAACTATAATGCTTGCTCCAGTTAGAAACATCCTTCTCTCCGTTATCTGATTATAACCGGGAAAGTAAGATTTTAAGAGAACAACACACTTGCTTTGCGGTGAGTTGATTTTAAAATACTTTCAATCCGCATCATGTACCAAATATTGTTTCAGCGCCTCTGTTCTTTCCCTGGTCATGGAAATCATGCATTTTAAGCGATTGGCTTCTTCCGTTTCCGCATCGCAACTGCTTTCTTTTTTCTTAATCCAGGCTATCTGCTCGCTTTTCAGTTCTACTTTTGCGCCGGGACTAAGCTGGGGCATGATTTGATTATAGACATCATTGATCTCTTGATCAGCTGTGGCAAACATTTGTTTTAGACTCTGCAAATCTTCCCCGGCGTTGTCTGCTGCCGGATTGCTGTTTTCGGTCGAGATAAGCTGGCGCACATGATAACCGAGCCGGTTGTTCCCACAAGTTCAAATAAATGTCCGATATCCATAATCATTTCCTCATATTAATTATTGCTGTTTACTTTTTATTTTTCTGCTTTTTTTCGTTCGCATACAGTATATCTATTTGCTCGTTAATGACCCTTTCAATAAAACCATCGGCTCTCCATGACTCCCATAAGCTATAGATACCCGATCCGCGAAAAAAAGTTTTTTCCATTTCATATTCAGTTGCATTTTTTGCCGCTTGAGCGCGAGGGTTTTTGATAACGCCGGTAATATATATTAATTGGGCATCGGTAGGTTCCGGTTTAATTTTCGGATATTGATGGACAGCTATCAAATAATACAAGTATTTTAAAAATTGGACATTATTTTCGGCAATGAACTTCGTTTTTTCTTTGTCCAGCGCGCCGCTTTTTATGATTCGATGGAGATCATTTTTGTTGACCAACAGATTTAAATAATCTGTTACAATTTTGTTAGGGGTTACGCTCTCATCGACGGCATTAATTATTTGTTTCCATCCTGGATTGACAATAATAACATCATATTTAGTAGAGGCAAATCCAGACACCGCAAGACACATGGTTAACATCATACAAATGAAACTTACTGTTTTTTTCATGTTACCCTCCTTTTAAATTAAACTTCTTTGGTTAATAAAAAACTCCCCAAAATGAACGTGGAGCAAATAGGGACACCCTAAAGTTGTTAAGTATCTTTTTGATTGCTCACTGAAATTTACCTATTCCGTCGGATTCAAAATGATTTGAATTATAATAACTTAAATACTTAAGGGTGTTCCTCTCGTTTCCCTTGATACGGCTTGGCAAATTATTTTTTCCATCTCAATTTTTAGAGCCATCTTCTCCGCCTCGGCTTTATATAGAGACTCTTTAATTGTGGAAATTTCATTTTGAACGGTTTCAAATTGCTGAATATTTTCAATTTCTCGTTTATGAACCATTCTAAATAATAACCAACTTAATCCCGCTCCTACTAAAAAAAGATATGATACCGGCACAACCATTGACTGCTCTGAAACCGGACATAGAACGTCAACTTCTAAAACTTCATTTACCTGTGACATATGCAATCCCTCCTTTTTAAAATAAAAAAACCTCCCCAAAACAATGAGCATCAGTTTTGGAGAGGTCTTGCGCTAAAAATAAAACAGGTCTCCATGAGCAAAAACTGATTACTCAGGAGACCAACTTTTTCAGATCTCTAGGGCCTGTTTATGTCTATCTGATGGATAGATTCACAAGCAAAATTTTGAAATACTATAAAGACGGCGGTTGAAAATGTCAATCAATGTTTTTTTCCGTGCGTCTATACCTAAACCACATTATAACCAGCAACCCCGTCAAAGTCAGTGAAAGGCTGTTGCCAAATATGAACACGATGTTTTTAACATACAGCGCATAGGACAGGATAAACGACATCCCGATCATCAGAATAGCCAGGTATGTCCCGCTCAGTCCTGTGATGCATTTTGTCCTGTAGGTTTTGATAAGCTGGGGAACGGAACTGGCGCACATGATGACCGAGCCGGTTGTTCCTACAAGTTCAAATAATCGTCCAATATCCATAATCATTTCCTTTCCTGCTTCTGCAATTCTCTTTTTTGGGCTTTTGTCATTGGATTGCCATACAGCACTGGATCGCCATCGTCATTGATCATGGGGATGATCAAAACAGCATTGTCACCGGTTTGCTCTTTTTTCTTTATTGGATTTTTTTTCAATTCCTTTTTGGACAGGATTCTGCTCGCGCACCATCTGCCGCGATAATCAAGCTTAAGAACATGGTCGGTATTGAAAACTTCGTTTGTCCACTTCAGAAAGTTTTCAAAAGTATGCTCAACAACCAGTTCCTTGGGAGTCTTGTAATATTTGGGCGGTTCACAAAAGGCGCAGTAATACTTACGGTTCTTCCCACGGCGCACGCAACATTCCATGTCTTTAATAAAATCAATGATTTCTCCTTCATAGCGAGCAGCGATCTCCAGCGTACTATTTTCATCTACCCAGCAGCGTATCTCTTTGGCAACATTTTCAAAATCGATCTCTACATGGTTGAATTCCCTGTTCTTGTAATAGCGAATACTGCATTTCTGGTTAAAGCGATGCTGATTTTCTGCAAACCACTCCCGGAATATTTCACAGATGCTGAAATCATTTTCTTTTTTTGTAGTCATTACGTAACTCCTTGGTCATTTCCGTTAGTGGCGATCCATACATCACAGGATCGCCGTCGCCTTCAATGATTGGTAGAATCAGGACAGTATTTGAGTCAGTTTGTTCTTCTATGGAAATTTTCAGTAACTCCTTTTTACTTATCACTTTGCCTCCACTCCATCCCGAACCATATTCAATTTTTAAAACATGGTTATTATTGAACATTTTATTTGCTATCTTTAAAAATTCCTCAAAACTGTGTTCAATGACCAGTTCCTCCGGCGTTTTGTAATATTTGGGTTTTAAACAGAACCCACAGTAATACTTTTTATTTTTGTTTTGCCTTACCGGGCATTCTAACCCACAAAACATAAAATCCATGATTTTCCCCTTGTGGTATGCGGCCACTTCCAGGACAAGACCTTCAGACACCCAACTCTGTATTTTAGGACCGATATTGTCAAAGTAGATGTGCACGCGCTGGCGCCCCCCGCTCTTGTAGTGCCGAATTCTGCATGGCTGATGAAAACGGTGACTGTTCTCAGCAAACCAGTCTTTGAAGGTTTTGCAGATATCTAAATCATTTTCTTTTTTTTTAGCCATTATGTAACCTCTTTTTTCCTTTCTTAAAAATCATAGTCAAAATTCACCTTGATCTTTACCCAGATCTTCCCGACGCGGAGCAGATCCTCCCACGCCAAACCCGTATGGTCGTAAAGCTCATGAAACAACCAGCACAGATGCAACGGTTTTCCATCTTTATCCCTGATCAGGTGGGGAGCGTCATTCCAGGAGGCGTTGGGATTGTATTCATCAATTGAATGATCCATGCTCGCTATAATGTTGTCGTCCTTATCGCTCCATTCCGGATCAGCCTCTTTCAGTAAAAATTCTATCTCGCAGGACAATTCCCCTGCCGGATGGTCTTTATGAATTTGCCTATATCTTTGATGAATGGACTTCTCCACGTCAAAGAGCCGCTTGTTCAGGGATTGAAGTTCTTCCTGTTGCTCATCGGTCATTTCCCAATAGGACGGAAACTTGTCCAAATTAAAGAGAACATCATCGGCGTCAGCGCCATTCCATACCTGTAGAAGTTCATCTTTCAACCGGATGACGGTTCTCCTGATCAGCTTGAAGAGCATGGAGTTTTCATCACCCGCGCCGCCATTTTTTAATCCGGGATTGTCAGAGATCGTTATTTCCATCAGCATATTGCCATCTTTGTATAGCAGAGTCGGTTTTGCGCCTTCGGGAAAAGCTTCTTTTTTTGCCACCCAGAATTCAGTCGGGATGCCAATGATGGAAGAGTGACAGTAATGAGATAGATATTTCGGGTTCTTTACGGCGATAATATTCATGATACATCCCTCCTTTCTCGATTATTTTATAATTAATATAGGTAGCAACCTGCTCCAAAATGAAAAACCTCCCCAAAAATGAACGTGTTCACTTAACGGGAGGCTAACTTTTTCAAACCTCGCAGGGTCTGTGTATGATTACCGGTTCGGCAGTCACCCAGGCATAATTGTCGCTACATCAAATGTCTTTTCTTTCCTCACGGTTGATTGGCGGCATGATGTCATCTTGATAAAACCAACCTTCTTCCAATTCCTGATTCTTTGGTCTGAGCAGAGCTTCCAGAAAAGATTCTTTGACCGCTCTTCCGTAAGCATATTTTCCAAACCTGCCGTAAAAATCCGGAATAAATGCCGCCCGCTTCTTTCCCAAGATTGCCAGAAGTTTGTCGGCAAATGTTGGCTCTGAAAATATAATGGTCATGTCTGGCTACCTCCAAAATAAAAAAGGCCTCCTTGAGTTTGCTGATTACTCAGGGAGACCAACTTTTCCAGATCTCTTAGGGCCAGTTTGTGTCTATCTGTTGATAGATTCACTGGCAATGTTTGATCTTAAAATACTACCGATGATGGGGGATGTCAAATGGATTTTTTCTTTATATTATTTCTTTGTTCTTGGTTATCGATAACACAATGAAAGAAAGCATATCCATAAAAAATCTTTGATACTTTATTTCAGGAAGAAAGTCGTGATGTGTGATCGTCTTTACATTTGATGTCAACAAAACTCTGTCCAATGACATTTCAATATGATTAAATTGTATTATCTCTATCGGCTATTTTTTTGAACGCCGCTCTCTTTTCTTGCCCTTTACTTGCCTCTTTTTATAGTAACCGTTGTTTTTTCGACATATACGCGACCTGACTCAATGTTCTCAGGGCTAAATATACACGCATGCTCTTCTTCTTGTGCCTTAAACATCGCAGCACGCAAACTTTTTTCCTTTGAAGAAGGCTTCCCGCTATTATTCCGATTCTTCTCCTCATTGTATTCTCGGTATGCGTCTTTCCATTTATCTGAAACACCCTTGCATTTATCTTCTCGTGGTCCTTGAGTTTCTCTTACGGTTGGAGTTTTCGTCTGTCTGGCTTGCCAGCCAGTAAAACCCTTATCTATGGCAGCTTTTTGTTTTCTTTGAAAAGCTTCTATTTGGCGGGGATCGTCACGTTTAAACGTTGATCGATCTTTAACTTTTGCGTATTCCGGCGGTGGTGTGGTCGTTATGTGCTCAACGCCTTTTTTGTCTGTCCAAGTGTATATTTCTCCGGCAAACGCCGTGTTACTAAAAATTATCAAACACAAAGTGATTAAAAATAATATTCTCATTAAATGCCTCCTGCTGATATTTTGGCCGGGGGATTGCGAAACAAACCTTTAAATCATAACAATTGATAACAGTCCGGTCTGATCATCTAAATTTTTGCTGCATATCCCTGATCTCTTGCTCTCTTTCCCTAAATTCCCTTTCTCTTTTTTCGGTTTCAAGGATGTTTTTTATATCTTCAACGCTACGCTTTAATTCGTTGTCTTTTCTTTTCGTTTCCCTTTTGTCTATAATGCTTTACCCGGAGCATTTTTGTGGTTTTGTGTATATATTATTCCTCCGACGTTTCGCATCCTGAAATCCTGTTTTTTAAGGGTTTCAATAAAGTCTTTCAGTGCTGCCATTCATTTTAGCGACCCCTTGCGCTGTTAATGCTCCACTGATATTCAGCCCCGGCATCTCCAACGACAATGTCTATTCCGAAATCCTTTGTTGTAAGAGGTGGGATATTAACATCAACGTAATAGGTTCTTGTTTGTTTTATTCCGTTGAGTAAAGTTGATATGTCGATTGTTACTTGCTCCAGTGTTACATCGGAGTTGCCGTTGTACAAATTGCCACTGTATCTATTGCCGTAGTGAAGTCCCGCGCGTCCATTGATTTGGGCAATTTCATCTTGCGATAAATTGTGTGAAGAAAAATTTGATATTACGACTAATGCAATAGATATAACTATTATGGGAATCGCAATAGCATAGACCCATTTAGAACTTCCGCCTGCTTTATCTTGTTCAAATGAATAATCTTTATAATGATGAATCTCTTGTTGCTTATTCACTTGCGGCTTACTCTCTTGTGATAATCCTCTTTTCTTAATTTCTTCCAATACTGTATCTATAGCTTTTGATAATTCGATGTCTGGAATATTGTTCGACGCCTCTGTTGACTTTGCCCGATTGTAGATTTCAATCAGATCATCGCCGGGTATTGTGTTAAGTCCATTTTCGTTTATGGTGGATTTTAATAATGCAACAAATTCTTCGTTTTGTTGTTTCACTTCTAATTCGGTTGTGGTGATTTTTTGAACTCTTTGTACCGATCTTGATTCCGCATCTCGAATAATACTTTCTGTTTCCGCTTTTTGTGGATTGCTTCTTGCCCAGCTAAAAAGGTAAATAATTCCGCCACAGCAAATCAGCCCGCGCAAGAAGGCGGAAAAGAGACTATATCCTAAATACTTCCGCTCTAGATCTTTCCAAACAGCATAGATAAACGCTATAAAAATGGCACCAGCTATAAATATGACCCATCGTAATAATTTATTCCTTACAATTCCTTCTGTATTATCTATCTCGTTCATTCTGGGTTTATAAGTTTCAAGCCTTGCGATGACTGTACTTTGCTGTCGCGGTAATTCTTGGGTAGTTTTACTTTTGTAATCAGGACCATCTTTACTTAAAGATGGTTGCGCTTTTTCAAGCCTTTCGCCGCAGTAACGACATTTTATAGCTGCAGCCTGAATCTCTTCATCACAATAAGGACATTTTTTCATAATCCTCCCCCAGCCCCGGCCTCTCTCTTTACAAATCCAAAACGCCGTACTCTTTTTGCGACAATATTTTTATTGATTATCGAATTAAATTCTCTTGCTATCTTTTCAACCCACCAATATTGGTATTTAAAATATCCCCAATTTTCAAACATAATAAAAAATTTTCAAAAAATACTTTGATTTCCTGATCCTGAAATATTTTTTTTAACTTGGCTACACTCTTTTTCTTGCGTGCCATTGCAGAAATTGATGAATTTTGAAGATTCTGCCAATAGTCGGTCATCAACGAATGTGCTCTTTTAGAACCTTCCTTAAAATCGATAAATACCTTTGTATGCCTATTCCGCTGATTTCGCCACCTGATTCCGATGGAAGTCGCCACCCTGTTCCGAATCATGTCGCCACTCCGGGGTCGGAGCGAAGCGACGCTGGTTTTTGGTTGTTTGTCATAACTTA
>Ga0123335_1006386_pt1 | contig 13747 bp, 11 predicted proteins | sample BiotimSIPDNA_2_FD_89707 | JGI IMG/M metagenome (GOLD analysis project Ga0123335, IMG submission 89707) | Anaerobic biogas reactor microbial communites from Washington, USA - Biogas_R2 time_0 SIP DNA | ecosystem: Engineered > Bioreactor > Anaerobic > Unclassified | place: Washington, USA... | reverse complement strand
AGGAGGAAGACTGCGCCCCCTGCCTGTACGGAACCATTGTCCCATATTCTCAGGACGCAGGTGTATGCGGTGACCTGCTTTCCTTCACTTTTTTCCACCGCAAGTTGATTATACGAGGAGGAAATGAGCACATGAGAAAATTTACCAGAGTTATGTTTGCAGTCGCACTCGTACTTGTTTTGGGGACCATGGCATTTGCCGCACCTAAGATCGGAATTATGACAGGGACAGTTTCGCAAGGAGAGGAAGAGTACCGTGCAGGCGAAGAGATGGTCGCCAAGTACGGAGAAGACAGGGTCATTCACGTTACCTACCCAGACAAGTTCATGGACGAACAGGAGACCACAATATCCCAGGTCATGGCAATGGCATCCGATCCGGAACTTATGGCGATCGTTATCTGCCAGGGCGTTCCCGGAACGGCTGCAGCCATCGACAAAGTCAGAGAAGTCCGTGATGATATCCTTTTCATCATCGGCACAGTCCATGAGGAGCCTTATATGATGGCCGGCAAAGCTGATATCCTCTACGAGATCGACCAGCCGACCCGCGGAACCTCCATCGTGGAGAAGGCGAAAGAAATGGGTGCCAAAACATTCATTCACTACTCCTTCCCCCGCCACATGAGCTATCCGCTGCTTGCCAAGCGAAGGGAAATCATGGAAGAAACCTGCAAAAAAATAGGTCTCGAATTCGTGTTCGTCAACGCTCCAGACCCCACCGGCGAGGGTGGCGTTGCAGGCGCCCAGCAGTTCATCCTTGAAGATGCACCCCGCCAGGTCGAGAAATTCGGCCCTGACACTGCATTCTTCAGTACCAACTGTTCCATGCAGGAACCTCTGATCAAATCCGTTGTCAAAGGCAAAGCGATTTACCCTGAGCAGTGCTGCCCCAGCCCGTTCCACGCACTTCCCAACGCCCTTGGTCTGAAGGTGGAAAATAAAGGAGACGTTCCCTACATTCTCAAAGCCATTGAAGAGAAAGTAGTTGAACTTGGAATGGAAGGCAGAATTGCTACCTGGACAGCCCCCATCACTATGAACTTTATCCGTGCAGGCGCTGAGTACGCTATGGATTTCGCAAACGGCAAATTCGAAAACAAGCAGGATATCGAAAGAGCCAAGTTCACCCTCGAAAAGGCGGCCGGTGCGATTCGCATTCGTCCGTTCGACGAAGAGAAGGCCCCGAACTTCCTCATGGTGGTCGGTGAATCTATCATATTCGGAAAGTAGACCTGAAGGATCATCAGCGGTGAAGCAAGGCAGGGCTGTCATACAGGGGCAGCCCTGCCTTTTTGATAAAGGAGGTCGTTTTTTTGACCGGGATAGCCCGTCTTGAAATGAGAGGTATCAGCAAACAATATTATGGCAACCGCGTCCTGAAAGGGGTTTCTTTTTCCCTCGGGAAAGGGGAAATTTTATCTCTTGTAGGTGAAAACGGCGCAGGAAAATCAACGCTCATGAATATCCTGTTCGGTATGCCGGTGATCCACGCAACCGGGGGATTCGACGGCGAGATCTACCTTGATGGAGAAAAAGCGGAAATCAGGTCCCCGGAAGAAGCGATGAAGCTTGGAATCGGAATGGTACACCAGGAATTCATGCTCCTTCCAGGATTTTCAATTACCGAGAATATAAAGCTCAACAGGGAAACAACAAGGGCAAGCCTGCTCAGCAAAATTTTCGGCAAACCTTTGCGGTGGCTCGACATGCCGTCAATGAAAACAGACGCACGAGTCTCCATGGACGCTATAGGCCTGGGAATTGACGAAATGCTCCCTGTGAAGGGCCTGCCGGTGGGACACATGCAGTTCGTGGAAATAGCTCGTGAACTGGACAAAAAAAACATCCGGCTCCTCGTCCTCGATGAGCCTACTGCTGTACTTACCGAATCTGATGCGGACAAGCTTCTTGAGGCAATGAAAATCCTCACAAATAAAGGAATCTCCATACTCTTCATAAGCCACCGCCTTGACGAGGTAATGGCTGCATCTGACAAGATTGTCATCCTCAGGGACGGTGAGCAGATAGCGGATACCAGACCCGCTGAAACCACTATCGAAAAGATTGCGGAAATCATGGTCGGCAGGAAAATCGAAAGTACAGAAATGCGTGGAAGGCCCGTTGAATCCATCAGGGATGATTATATACTGCAGATTCGGGATCTTTCCGTTGCCATGCCAGGAGAAACCGTTAAGACAATCAACCTCGATGTGAAGCGCGGGGAAATTCTCGGCATCGGAGGGCTGGCCGGGCAGGGAAAAATCGGCATCGCAAACGGAATCATGGGTCTTTTCCCTTCTGCGGGTACGGTAAGAAAAAATGATAAGCCTGTTCTGCTGAATAACGCCCATGCCTCCCTGGGCAACGGCATGGCCTTTGTTTCGGAAGACCGCCGCGGCACCGGCCTTCTTCTGGACGATTCAATCGAATTCAATATCGTCGCCACGGCGGTCCAGGTCCAGGGAAAATTCATGAAATCTGGCGCGATAAGCACGTTTGATTCAAAATCCGTGACAGAGTACGCAAAGAAAATGATACAGGACCTCGACATTCGCTGCACCGGCCCGGAACAGCTTGCAAGACGCCTTTCCGGCGGCAATCAGCAAAAGGTATGTATCGCAAGGGCAATCACTCTCGAACCGAACCTTCTCTTTGTATCAGAGCCAACGAGAGGCATCGATATAGGAGCGAAAAGACTTATCCTTGATCACCTTATTAAAATGAACAGGGAAGAAGAACTCACCATCATAATGACCTCCTCGGAACTGGCGGAACTCCGCTCCGTCTGCGACAGGATAGCGATCGTCTACCAGGGAATGTTGGAGGGAATTCTTCTTCCCACGGACAGCGACAGAGATTTCGGTCTCATGATGGCAGGAGAATATCATAAGTTCCACGGGAAGGAGGCTGTATGACATGAGCAACGGTCTTTTGAACAAGGTCGGCATCCCCCGCCTCATCATTTCCCTTTTCCTGGCGTTCCTTGTTGCGGCGGCCTTCAGCTATGGCCTTCCCATGGGACAGATTTTCAGCGCCATGCTCACCAGGTTCGGAATGAATTCCCTGCTGGTCCTTGCCATGATACCCACCATCCAGGCGGGGGCAGGCCCCAACTTCGGACTTCCTTTCGGCATCATTTGCGGCCTTATCGGGGCCACGCTTGCGATCGAGATGGATCTTCGGGGTTTTACCGCACTCTTCTTCGCCATAGGAATCTCGATTCCCCTAGGCGCGTTCGCCGGCTGGCTCTATGGTCTGCTGCTGAACAGGGTCAAGGGGCAGGAGATGACCGTGGGTACCTACATGGGCTTTTCCATTGTATCGGTCATGTGCATTTTCTGGCTCATGGCACCGTATAGCAGCCCGGAAATGATCTGGCCTTACGGCGGAGACGGCCTTAGGGTAACGGTCGTGCTTGACGGTCGTATGGAACAGCTCCTTGACCGGTTTTTAAGTTTCACGATCAACGGAATGCGTGTCCCCACTGGATTATTGCTCGTCACAGCCCTTTGCTGTATCCTCCTGTGGATCTTTATGAGGACACGGACCGGGCTGGCAATGTCTATTGTGGGATCCAATCCCCGATTTGCCGAGGCTTCAGGCCTCAACGTCAACAAGTACAGGCTGATAGCATCCACACTTTCATGTGCCATGGGCGCAGCCGGTATAGTGATCTATTCACAAAGCTACGGGTTTATCCAGCTTTACCAGGCCCCGCTGTACATGGCCCTTTATTCGGTATCTGCAATACTCATCGGAGGCGCATCTCTCCAGCGCGCCACCATCACACAGGCACTCATAGGGACATTCCTTTTCAACGGCCTTCTTGTGATTGCCCTGCCCGTGGCAAATGTGGCCATGGACAGCGACATCTCAGAAATTATGCGGGTGATAATAAGCAACGGCATTATACTCTATGCCCTTACCCGCAAAGAAGTGGGAGGCGACGCACGATGAGACTATTCCAAAAAAACATCGTCCCCATACTATTCATAATTATTTGTTCCATAGGCTTTTACTATTCCGGTCTTTCGTGGATGTTTTTCGCAAACGATCTTTTAACAAGGCTTGCCCGAAATTCATTCCTGGTTATTTCACTCATCATACCGGTACTCGCAGGAATGGGACTCAACTTCGGAATTGTCCTCGGCGCAATGGCCGGACAGTTTGCCGCATTCATCACCGTGGTATACAACATGACAGGTATTGCAGGATTCTTTATGGCGTGCCTTATGTCTATACCCTTCGCTATCCTTTTCGGCTGGCTCACCGGAATTCTTTTCAACAAGGCAAAAGGCAAGGAAATGATTACAGGCCTGATACTTGGTTTTTTCGCCAACGGATTGTATCAGCTTGTCTGCCTCATATTTATCGGCTGGATCATACCGATCTCGAACAAGTCGCTTCTTCTGCCGTCCGGAATCGGTTTTGTCAATACCCTTGACCTTAAAATATGGCAGTATGCGATCGATAAATTTTACGTATTCAGGCTGAGAGGGATTACAACACCCGTCCTGAAATACCTGAACAACATCAACTTTCCCGTTTTAACTCTCATCGTCGTTGCATTTCTCTGCATGTGCGTGTATCTTCTGTTCAGGACAAAACTCGGACAGGATTTCCGCGCAGTCGGGCAGAACCGGCACATTGCTGAGGTTGCCGGCATCAAGGTTGATAAGGTAAGAATAATAGCTGTTATCTTCTCAACGGTCCTGGCTGCCTGGGGTCAGCTCATTTTTCTTCAAAACATAGGCAACGTCCAGGTTTACGGTTCTCACGTTCAGGTCGGCACATTCGCCGTGGCAGCCCTTCTAATCGGCGGGGCATCGGTTTCAAAAGCCACCATAGGGCAGGCACTTCTTGGCACAGTGCTATTCCATGCACTTTTCATCGTCTCTCCCCTTGCAGGGAAGAACATCATGGGAAGTGCCCAGGTAGGCGAGTATTTCAGAGTCTTTATTGCCTACGGGGTTATCGGCATTGCCCTTGCTCTTCACGCCTGGCAGCGCCTTGCGAAAAAGAAAAATGAATAACAGAGCAAAAGGTAAAATATGCCTTTCGTATTGACAAATCATTGAATTTCTGGATAATAGATATGCTGTAATGGAGGGAATTTTGCGAGTGGACCCCCGTGACCGGGGGTCCACTTTTTTGAGGGCGAAAGGCGGAGGCGTCTGTGCCCTTCCCTCTTTCGACTCTCAAGGAGGAACAAATATATGAGTGACAATGGTTTCGCGTGCTACGATCTTCGGGAAGAACTTCTTCTCGCCCTGAAAAAGAAGGGATTTTCCGCTCCTACACCTGTACAGGAAAAAGTACTTGCCCTAGATGAATTTTCAAAGGATCTCATCGTCCGTGCGAAGACAGGATCCGGCAAAACGCTGGCTTTCCTTCTGCCCCTGCTGAATGAGATGGAACTTCCCCAGTCCTCGCCTAAGATACTGGTTCTCTCCCCCACACGTGAGCTGGCCCAGCAGACTGCCAGGGAGGCGGAATGGCTTTCACGGTACATGGATATATCTGTGGCGACACTCGTCGGCGGACTCGACATGTCCGCACAGATACGTTCACTGAAGGACGGCGCGGTTATCGTCGTCGGTACCCCGGGAAGGACCCTCGATCACATAAACAGGGCTACTCTCAAAACAGATGAAATCCACTCCGTCATCCTTGATGAAGGGGACCACATGCTCGATATGGGTTTTCGGGACGAGCTCGAAGGAATTCTCGACGCACTGCCCACACGGGAACGTACCTGGCTTTTCTCCGCAACAATGCCTAGGGAAGTCCGCGATCTTTCCCGGAAATATCTGAGCAGTCCCGTGTCCATTTCCCTTGTTGAAGACGGTGAACAGCATGAGGATATTATCCACAGGGCATATCTCGTCCCGTCCCGGCATAAAATGGAAGGCCTGGTCAACATCCTTCTCTGGGAGAGGCCCAAAAGAGGCCTTGTTTTCTGCCATACCAGGCTTGAGACCATGTCAGTGGCGCAGCGTGCCACTGAGGAAGGGTTCAACGCCGGAGCACTTCATGGGGAGATGACGCAGCGAGAGCGCAACGCAGTTCTGAACGCCTTCAAGAGCGGAAGCCTTCCTCTCCTCGTCGCAACAAACGTGGCTGCCCGTGGACTGGATGTAGAAGGTGTTTCCCATGTTATCCAGATAGGCCTTCCGGACGATCGCGATACCTTTGTTCACAGGAGCGGACGAACCGGTAGAGCGGGGCATGAAGGAACCGATATCCTGCTTCTCTCACCGATGGAAGCGGAAAAATTCAAATATATGCTCGGATCGGCAAAGGTGAGTATCGAGTGGCGGAACGTCCCGGGACTGGACGAAATATCGAAGGTCCAGAGGGAGATCGCCGAGGAAAAACTGCTCACCATGAAGGAAGCAGGAGAAAATGAGGACTTTCTCCTTTGGGCTGAAGACCTTCTTACAAGGGTCAGTCCAAAAAATCTTGTCGCAAGACTTCTTTGGGCCCTGACTTCAAGACGATCGGCAGGATATAACCTCTCATCGGAACTTGAAAGAGAACTCCGGAGAAAAAGCCGCTATTCCGGGGAAAAGGAAAGAAGTACTCCCAGGGGACTCAAGGGCGTGAGACGTCCGAAGGGAACAATGCTCCGCCTGAGCAAGGGGCTGGCAGACGGCTGGGATGTCGGAAGAGTGCTTCACGCCGTATGTTCATCCCTGAACGTGGACAGGTCTGAAGTGGGAGCCATACGAATGAAAGACGACCACGTATTCGTCGAACTTCTTCCGGTTGCCCTTTCCAGGTTCGAAGAAGACTGCAAGGGACTTGAACAATATGGACTTCTCGAAAAAGGCAAAGGGAAAGATTTATTCCTCTCTTCGACCCCGGTATCCTCCCAACCAAGAGGAAGAACCTCCGGGCCCAGGCCGAGAAGACAGGGAAAACAGGAGTACAGGAAAAGACAGTAACCCGATTTCCTTTAAGCAGCCAAAGAGAAGATAAAAAAAGTGCCGGTTGAAATCAACCGGCACTTTTTTTCCCAAGTATAAGGTATCGAGGGATAAAATTACGCCTTGTGAACGTTCGCTGCCTGAGGGCCTTTTTCGCCGTCAACGACGTCAAATGAAACCTTCTGGCCTTCCGCAAGGGTCTTGAAACCATCCCCGGCGATAGCGCTGAAATGAACGAATACGTCCTTACCCTCGTCCGTAGTAATAAAACCGTATCCCTTACTGTCGTTAAACCACTTCACTGTTCCCTGACTCATCCAAAGACAGCCTCCTAAAACTTTATTAAATTTCGCGACCGAAGTCACTACCAAACAATAAAGGATTTTTTCCTTGATGTCAAGGTTTTTTTGAATTCATCGACCATATTTCAAAAAAAATTTTGATTTCTTATCCTGATTCTTTTTTTCATAAGGAAATTAAAAAACAGGTGCACTGATTTTGATGAAATTAAACTGTTTCCTCAGCCTTGGCTGTATGTGCTCTTCCTCCTCCAGTCTCGGGAACAAACAACGCTGAAAAAAACGACAGAGCTGTGCAGGCAAGGGGCAGGGAAAAGGCTGTTCGATAAGCTTCCGCGGCAGGGAGGGCTTTATAGAAATCAAGAACCACTCCGAAAACAGAAGTAAGAACGGCAATGGAAAGAAAACCGGCTGCGTTAAGGACAGAAATCGCAAGGCCTGTGTAATTCCTCGGTGTCAATTCTTTTGCCACTGACCAGGCAAGGACGAATGCGGTATTTGAAACGCCGAGTAGAAAGAAAAGAACCTTGATAAATGAAAGGGGCGGTTTGCCGCTGCCCCAGAAAACCATGACACCCCAAAGGAGTACATGCAATAAGGCGGAAGCGATCATCGGTATTTTTCTTCTCCCAAGCCTGTCTGATACCCACCCTGTCAGGAAACCCCCTGTCATGATTCCAAGAATGAGGTACACCGAATAGGATGATGCATCCTGAACAGAAAGTGCGTAAACGTTTACCAGCCAGGGAATTCCCCAGGTTCCTACGAGTGCGAAAAAACCCGCCTGGTTGAACAGGTAAAATGACATGGTCGATAATATTCCCTTTGCCGCAAGCACCTCTTTTAAACCTGCCCAGGGGGAAAACTGAACCGGAAGAGTGGAAGCAACAGCAATCTCCCGTTCATTCAGCGGAGGCAGGCCCATATCCTGGGGGCGGTTCCTTATATATATTGCACACAGAACTGCAATAAAAAGGGTGAAAACACCGATTCCGAGAAATCCCAGGCGCCATGACACGATCGAAATAAGAAATGCCAGGGGTCCCTGGGAAATAATGCCCCCGGCATTACCTACCAGGGTGGTCGCGCCCGATATGGTCGCAAATTCACGTTCCCTAAACCATTGTGACTGGACTTTCATGATAGAGACAAAAACGGTCGAAACGCCTATACCCACCAGGAAGCGACCGATGAAAAGCCAGAGAGCCGTAGGGGCGAACCCGAAGAGGATAGATCCGGCTCCTGCAAGAAACATTCCAATAGAAACAGTAATTCTTGCCCCGAGGGAATCAGCCAGAAACCCGACGGGTATCTGCATTATCATGTAGGCATAGAAATACATGGAGGCCATCGTGCCGAACGAAGCAGCGCTCAGGGCAAAATCCCCGGTCAGATCATCCTTCACCACTGCGGCAGCGAAACGGTGGAAGAAAACAACCATAAACGCAAAAACCATGATGCCCCATACTACCCACCGGTAGCTGAGGACTTTTCGAAGTTCTTTCCCTTTTCTATCCCTTGTTTCAACGACTGGTATCATTTCCATTCTGTACTACATTCTCCTTCCACCTGTAAAAAACATCTTATTGTATGAATAAAAATTTATAATACCATTGAACAGCTTTTTTTCCCCTTTTTTCAATACACTTTTCCTATTATAATTCTTTCTGTTGTCATAAAACGCAAGGGGGTACAGGACTACGTGATCCGCATTTCTGACATTACACTGCAGTTCGGCGAACGGTTTCTTTTCAACGGCTTATCCTGGACCATCCTTCCGAAGGCCAGGGTAGGACTGGTGGGAAACAACGGAGCCGGAAAGACGACCATGCTTCGAATACTGAAGGGAGAAATCGCCCTGGATTCGGGTTCTGTCTTTATGCCCGGGAGGCTCAGTATAGGCTATCTCCCGCAAGACATAGTGGAACTGCCCGATATGGAGATCCTTGAGTTTTTGAAGAAATCCGCAGGACTCACAGACATTGAACAGGCGATCTCACGGTGCAATGAAAAACTTACCCAATATGCCCCGGACTCCTCGGCCCACAGGGAAGCACTTCTTCTTCACGACAGCCTGTCAAAAAAGTACGAGACCCTTGATGGATATTCTTTTGAAGCTATCGCGGCCAAAATTCTTTCAGGCCTGGGGTTTTCACCTCTTGATCTGAAGAAACGAACCAGTATTTTCTCAGGTGGTTGGAAGATGCGCATCCACCTTGCATCACTCCTGCTGACGGTCCCCGACGTACTGCTTCTTGACGAGCCGACGAACCATCTTGACACGGAGAGCATGGAATGGCTTGAAGGATGGCTCTCCTCCTACAGCGGCACGATCGTAGCCGTTTCTCATGACCGTCTGTTCCTCGACAGAATTTGTACCTCTATCGCTGATCTTTCATCAGGAAGAATAACGGCCTACCAGGGCAATTTCTCGAAATACCTTGAGGAAAGGGAAAGACGCATCGAGGAACTCAAGAAACAGCAGAAAGTGCAAAAAGAAGAAATAGCCCGCATGGAAGAATTCATCGAACGTTTCAGGTACAAGGCCTCAAAGGCGTCATCCGTACAGAGCAGGATAAAACGCCTGGAAAAAATCAGCCGGATCGAAGTGGAAGAGGACACTCGGAGGGTTTCCTTCCATTTCCCGCCGTGTAGCCGGAGCGGACTCGACGTACTTATAATGGAAGACGGTAAAAAAAGCTACGGTGATACAATTGTTTTCAGTAATGCTTCACTGAAAATACAGCGTGGAGAGAAAATAGCTCTCGTGGGGGTAAATGGTGCCGGCAAATCCACTCTTTCGAGAATTCTCAGCGGAACCGAGTCTCTCAGCAGAGGTTCAGTGAAATTCGGGTACAACGTAACAACGGCGTTTTATTCCCAGCAGACTGCTGACAACCTTGATTACTCGAGAACAGTCTGGGAAAGCCTTTCGGGCAGAAAGCACGACTGGTCCGCACAGGAAAAAAGGAACCTCCTGGGGGCCTTTCTTTTCAGCGGCGAGGATATTTACAAGCCTGTCCAGGTTCTCTCAGGCGGAGAAAAATCCCGTCTTTCACTTCTGAAAATCCTTATGGAGGATGCCAATTTCCTCATCCTTGACGAACCGACAAACCATTTGGATATGCAGACAAAAGACCTTTTCCAGAGAGCTCTTCTTGAGTACGACGGAACCCTGGTCATCGTATCTCACGACAGGTACTTCCTCGACAATCTCGCAACCCGTATAGTGGAGATAGCATCGGGCAGTCTTATCGACTACCCCGGCAACTACTCTGAATTTATTGAAAAACGAAGGCTTTCATCTTCGGGAAGTGAAGAGAGGGAACTTTCACCGGCTTTTAAAGAAGACGGTGTCAAGGAGAGGAAAAGAGCTGAAGCAGAAAAACGGAACCTGCTTTACAGGAAAAAAAGAAAGGTTCTCGAAAGGCTTGAACCAATTGAGCGAGGTATAGAAGAACTGGAAAAAGAACAGTCTGAAAGGGACGCCCTGCTTGCAGATCCTGTTTTTCTTGCAGACTCCGGGAAGGTGACGCAGATTCTTATTGAAAGAAGCGAAACAGAGCAGAAGTTGGAGACGCTCCTCTCAGACTGGGAAAAACTGATGGCGGAGATCGAGGAGATCGAAAAAACAGGCTGAATTTCAGCAGCAGAAAAGGGAGGAAAGACCATGTACGTAAAAAAATATATTACCTGGGTATTTGTACCGGCTGCGATTCTGCTCCTCTTTATTTTTTCTGCAGCTTCGCCTTTATGGGCGGAAACACGGGGCAAAAAACTCCTGGATCACTTTGTAAAGGAATTCTCACCGGAAGAAATTACAATGATCATCGATGAGGAGCCCAATGAAAAAGGATATGTCCGGGACATTTTCCTCGATATCAGCGGATGCTCCATAGGGGGCGTACGAATCGACTCCCTTACGCTTCGGGCAATGGGGGTACAGATGAACGCTCCCGAGGAATGGGATCGGGAAGGATTGGATGCAAAGGAAATACTCAACGTTCATGCCCTTGCCAGGATCCTCGAGAAAGATCTGAATAATAATCTGCTGTCGAAAGAATTCGGCGACGACGACCACTGGCATGACCTGCAGGTGGATATGCGTCCGGAAGGGATTTATGCCAGGGGGAACTACCTTGTGACCGTGCTGTTCCGCCTTGATATACTCATCGAGATCTTCAGCAAGTTTAAGATAGTCGACAGGAAGGAAGTCTGGCTTGATGACTACACGCTGAAGGTCAACCGTGTCGACGTGCCCCAATTCATAACTGACAAAGCAGTTCGTGAAATTCAGCCGCTCCTGGACCTGGGAAAGTTCGTTTTTCCCCTCAGGCTGCATTCCATATCCTACGACGAAAATAGTCTTGCCATATCGAGCAGGGTTCTTCCTGAATCATTCGAAGGGATCGTATACAGGTACTCCGGGAAGAAATAAAAGGGATCTGTTGAAAAAAGAAAGAAGACCCGAAAAAAATTTAAGATGCTCGAAAACAAATGGAGCCATACGGCTCCATTTGTTTTGTCAACCGTCATTTTTCAGCCCTGAACGCTCCGCAGAATCCCCTTATGCTGTTTCCGATGAATTCCCGTTCCCGGTCCCTGATGTCAGGCTCCAGGTTCCGCCATGCCGCGAGAAAAGGATCCCGTTCAAGAAGCTCCAGGAAAATAGTTTCTTCATCCGCAGGTGATACTCCCTTTCTGAAAAGGGCAATCACTACATCCTTCCAGAACAAAATCTGATCCTTCGCAAGGCGAAGCATATCTTTCGCCCCGTCTGCAGCACCGAAATGGGAATAGCAGATCCTTGTGCAGCCTGCCTTCATGAGCCGTTCAATTGAATTCAGTGTAACGTCCGGGAAAAAACGGGGTGGAGTTGCAGGCCTCAGGTAGGGAAAGGGCTCCTCTCCTTCAAGGAAAATACCGGCTGCCTCTCCTGCGAAAAGAACTTTTTCGCCATTTCCTTCGTCCAGGATGAATGACTGGTGGTGCGAGGCGTGCCCCGGAGTATCAATGGAAGAGAAACCTTCAGGCAATACTCCCGGTGCGAAAAGAGATTCCCCTGGAACGGGAACCGGTTCCCCGTAAAGAAAGGCCGTCTCTCCGAGAGTGTCAACACTCCCCTTCCAGAGCGCTGAAGGTTCGAGCAAATGGGGTACGCCCCTTGGGGCTGCGGCAATTCGCGCACCGTATTCGTTTACCGCTAGTCCTGCGCCTCCAGCATGATCAAGGTGAACATGGGTGAGAAGCACTGCGTCTACACGCCCTCCTCCATGGATTTCAACGGCGTTTTGTACGATCGGCCATGTCGATGCAGGCCCTGTATCTACAAGGTATGTCCTGTCCTTTTCTTCATCCCTCACGAGCCAGGAGGAAATGAAGCGGCGGAATCCCCGTTTTTTCACCGGCAAATCGATATTTACATATTTCATCGTATCTCTCCTAGTTTTCAGTTATTACAACTTTCATGCCGACAAATACTTTTTTCTTCAGATCCTGAAGGTCGGAATTTTTCATGCGGATACAGCCCTGGGTAACCATTCTGCCGATAGAGTCCGGATCATGGGTCCCATGGATGCCTATGCCCGACCATCCAGGCGTTTGGAGCCGGATAAACCATGGCCCGTAGGCTCCCGGGGTCTGTCCCCTTCCATCACCGAAGTCATAGGTCCACCTGCTTGAGTTCTGGACCTGCTGCACGGTAAAGCTGCCTGTAGGCGTTCTGCTGTCGCCCACACGCCGCTTCTGGCCTCCGTTTGCCCCCACTGCCACCCTGTAGGTCCGCTCAAGCCTGTCGCCACGGTAATAATACATGCGGTACGATCCTTTGACCACGTGAAGCCATGGCTGATTGCCTCTTATCCTTTCAGGAACAGGCGGAGGAACCGGTTCCTCCTGTTTTTCAGGCCATTCACCCGCCTTTGGTCCCTCCGTTTCAGGACGGACCGGGGATACCGGAACTATTTCAGAGGGCGGCTGAACTGCAGATTCTTCCGGGCCGGGAGTCCGCATGTCCAGGTACAGCGAATAGCCACCGTAACCCGCTGCGAACGCGGCAATCAGCAACAGGGCAAGACCTGCCCATTTTGCCCATTCGGGAAATTCTCTTTTGTGGTAAAACATGGAGGAGCCTCCTCGCAGGTTGTATCGTTTCTATTCACTGTTATTCGAAAAAGGCACTGCCCTGTCATGCCCGGAACAAAGCCGGGAAAATCCCGTTTTCGGGATGCCGGACCGGAAAGCGGTTCATCTTTTGCCTGTATCTCCGACAGTTCCTTTTATTTAGACAGAAATGATTCTATCATGGATTTTTTTACAGGTCAGAAAGATGCAAGATAAAAAGTATACGTAATTTCCACGATTTTCCGCTGTCCACGATTTTCCGCTGTCAAGAGACAGGGAAAATGTCACCCCCTGTCCTTCTTTCTTTATGAAACACGAACACCATAAATACTCCCGATAAAATCATCATCGTAAGCTTCCAACGGATCCGGATCATCATAAACAGGCCTCTCCT